>ENA-UOUJ01000140-UOUJ01000140.1-activated-sludge-metagenome-genome-assembly--contig:-NODE-140-length-63041-cov-74.777871_pt1 | contig 63041 bp, 47 predicted proteins | sample MGYA00249839_ERZ747224 | MGnify/ENA primary metagenome ERZ747224 (study PRJEB28782, sample SAMN03220277) | activated sludge metagenome | biome: wastewater; feature: sewage sludge; material...
CTAAATTAAACTTAAACTAAAAAAAAATTTATATATATAAGCGAATTCAATTGGATTCGAACCAATATAGTCCTGCTTGCAAAGCAGTCACTCTACCATTTAAGCTATAAACCCGCCGTTAATCTCCCAAGGGACTTGAACCCTTAACCTCTGGTTTTATAGACCATCGCTCTACCTATTAAAGCTAAAGAGTATATAAATTATAAATATGTGGACCCGGTTGGATTCGAACCTACAATCTCCTGCTTGCAAAGCAGTCGCTATTCCATTAAGCTACGGGCCCAATTACCTCTTAGGGGACTCGAACCCCTAACCTCTGGTTTTATAGACCATTGCTCCACCTATTGAGCTAAAAAGGTTTAGATTTTTAAAACTAAACTAAACTTAAACTAAAAAAAAATTTATATATTAAGCGAATTCAATTGGATTCGAACCAATATCCCTGCTTGCAAAGCAGTCACTCTACCATTTAAATTATAAACCCGCCATTAATCTCCTAAGGGATTTGAACCCTTAACCTCTGGTTTTATAGACCACCGCTCTACCTATTAAGCTAAAGAGTATATAAATTATAAATATGTGGACCCGGTTGGATTCGAACCTACAATCTCCTGCTTGCAAAGCAGTCGCTATTCCATTAAGCTACGGGCCCAATGCCTCCTAAGGGACTTGAACCCTTAACCTGTAGTTTACAAGACTACTGCTCTACCATTAAGCTAAAGAGGCTTATATAAAATTTTAACGTCCTGCGGAGGAATCGAACCCCCATCAAATGGTTAACAGCCAATCGTTTTACCACTAAACTAGCAGGACTTTAAAAAATTTTAACAAAGAAAAAGGCTATGAGGGGATTCGAACCCCTGGTGCAAGCACAATTGTTTTCAAGACAACCACAATAAACCACTCTGTCACACAGCTCTTTAATAATAAAATCAGGATGACAGGATTTGAACCTGTATTATCTAGTCCCAAACTAGAAGTACTAACCATTATACTACACCCTGGCAAAAATGGCGGAGGGAGGAGTCGAACCTCCGACAACGGCTTATGAGACCGACGAGTTTACCTTACTCTACTCCGCCATTTTTTAACTAATAAATCCTACAGGACTTGAACCTATAACTTTCTATTATAAATAGATGTTCTACCCAAATTATTGAACTAAGGATCTTAAAATAAAAGAATAAATTGGATAGAAGGGGATTCGAACCCCTGGTGCAAGCACACCCGTTTAGCAAACGGACACAATAAGCCACTCTGCCATCTACCCTAAAAAAATAAAAAAAAAAAATTATTTAAGAATATAATATTAAAAAAGCCATCATTAAAGCTAATAAACCCATAGCTTCTGTTAAAGCAAAGCCTAATAAAGCTAATTGCATTAATTTTGCTTCTCTAGAAGGGTTTCTGCTAAGAGCTATTAATAAACAACCAAAAACAACACCAATACCGCAACCTGCACCAACAACACCAATTGTAGCCATACCCGCTCCTATAAGTTTAGAACTAGTTGTCATTGCTAAATAAAACGTAGTATTCATAATTAACTTATTAAAAAAAGTAGATAATATAATAGATAAATTCTTAAAAATTAAGAATAAACTATACTTCCTTCTTAAAAAAATAATGTTAAATATGAATATATACAATCCCCAAAATAATTATGTCCAGGCACATCTTCCGATACGCCTACCCTGTTACGACTTAACACCCATTGCTAATAAGCATATCTTTATCAATAAATATACGAAAAATTTTTAATATAAAAATAGTAATTTATATTAAAAAATATTGAAAATATTTTTACATTATATTTATCCCGATAAATACCACACAGACCACCTTTAGGCGTTTGACGGGCAGTCTGTACGCAAATCCGTACACATTCACCACTTTATAATGATAAGTGATTACTAGCTATTCCACCTTCATATATTCAAGTACCAGAATATAATTCGTACCAAGATAGTTTTTAAAGTTTTACTAAAATTTAAATAATAGTTTCTCATTGTAAAAATCAATGTATTATATGAATAGCCCAAGTTCGTTAGGGACATACCGACTTGACATACTCCCACCTTCATTAAGAATTTCTCTTATAGTAATCTAATATATAATCTATGTAGTAAAACATTATTTTATTGTATTGAAAATTATAAGTAAAATAGACCTAAGGGTTACATTCGTTAAAGGACAAAACCGGACGTATCAAAACACGAATTGACGACAGCCATGCACCACCTGGGATCCTAAACCTTTAATATTTAATAAGAATATATTAAATATATACCATCATTACTTTAATCTTCACTCGAAAAATATATCTATGTATTTTAATAGGCGTATTAACTATAAAAGCTAATATTGCGTAAAATCAACTTTTACTGGTAAGATGTAACGCGTTGACTCGGATTAAATCATATAATCCACAGCTGGGATAAAATGCCGTCAATTTCCTTAAGTTTCAAACTTGCGTTTGTAGTTCCTAGGCGGTGTATTTAACGCGTTAACTTCGATTTAAAACTATTAATATTATTTAAAATTATAAAAAATACTATAAATATATTATAAAATTATAATTTTATATAAAAAATTTAAAATCAGATACACATAGGTCAGGGTAATAAACTACTGGGCTAACAACTCCCATTTGATACTTATACTTTAGCTCTTGAGTGTCAATATTCTATTGTACAGCGTCTTCACCGGAGCGGTAATACTTTTAATATTAACAAATTCCACCTTTACACTAAAATTGATCTATACATCTAATATATTCTAGTTAAATAGTTTAAAATATAGTCCAAAGATTTAGCCCTAGTATTTTATATAAAACCCATTTAACCACCGAAAAGCCCTTTACGCCTAGTTAATATGAATAACACTTGTCCCATCCGTGTTGCCGCGGCTGCTGGCACGAATTTAGCCGGGACTTTCTTTATTTTTACATTCATAATATTCAAAATAAAGCAAGAGTTTACGAGAAAAAGGTGCTTTCCCTTCCAATCCTCCACAGAGGCTTGCTGGATCACACATTCTATGCATTGTCCAATATTCTTTACTGCTGCCAAAAAGTTCGGATAATTAATTCTAACCCGTTGTGGTTAATCGACCGTTAAGACTAACTAAGCATCGTAGGCTAGGTAAGCTATTAACTCACCAACTACCATAATACCGTATAATCTCAAACATATTGCAATATTTATTTTTTTAAAAAAAGGATAAATAAATAAATTATTTTCTATATTAAAAATTTCATCACTTTTTTTAATTTATTGGTCACTACCAAACAATATGAAGATTATTATATATTACTCACCAGTACGCCGTTAATAAATTAAATTATTTAAATTAAACAAGCTTGCATGTATAAGACAAACTCTAAGCATTCATTCAGAGCCAGAATCAAACTCTGGTTTATTGTAACTATATAAGTTATAACGTTTATAGCTATTTTCTTTATATCAACTAAAAGTATATTAATAGAGGCCAAAAAGGGACTCGAACCCTTACTTTAGATTTTGCAGACCCACACACTACCATTATGTTATTTGACCTAGTTAAATTTATAAAAATAAAAGGACCTAATTATATTATAATCTACAATATCCTGCTTGCAAAAGCAGTCGCTATTTCGCCTAGTGAGAATTGAACTCACATTTTTACCTTGAAAGAGTAACGTCCTAACCATTAGACGATAGGCGAATTTATAGTAATTAACTAGTATAGGACTTGAACCTATAATCATTCATTTAGGAGATGAACGCTTTACCATTAAGCTAACTAGTTATAAGAATATTGAGGCTGATAGGACTCGAACCTATAGTGCCGAAGCATGGATTTACAATCCACCGCAATAACCACTCTGCCACAGCCTCTAATAATATTATTTACATAGTAAAATATACCCAGTATAGGATTCGAACCTATAACCTATTGCTTAGAAGGCAACCACTCTACCATTAAGCTAACCGGGTTATACCTATGATGGGACTCGAACCCATACATTATAAATACTAGATTTTAAGTCTAGCGCGTCTACATTCCGCCACACAGGTTTTATAAAATAGAAATAAAGGTGGTTGAAGGGACTTGAACCCTCATATCCATAGCCACAATATGGTGTTCTACCTATTAAACTACAACCAAAAGAATATCTCTAATAGGACTTGAACCTATATCACAACATCCGCAGTGTAGCATTTTACCTATTAAACTATAGAGAATCTACTCAGTATAGGATTTGAACCTATAACCTATTACTCCGAAGGTAATTGCTCTACCAGAATTAAGCTAACTGAGTGTTTTAAATTAAAAAAATGCGCCGGACCGGACTTGAACCGGTAATCGATTGCTTATCAGACAATTGCTTTACCATTAAGCTACCGGAGTAATATATATATATTATACATATACTATACCTTTGGTGGGACTTGAACCCACAAAATCCGCATCCTAAGTACGTCATGTCTACCATTCCATCACAAAGGTATAATAATATATAATATATTATTACTGAAGATAGGATTCGAACCTACGCATAATCGGATCAAAACCGATCGCCTTACCGCTTGGCTACTTCAGTCTTTATTTTTATATAATGCCCAGTATAGGACTCGAACCTATAACCGACTGCTTAAAAGGCAGTCGCTCTACCATTGAGCTAACTGGGCTTTTTATTTGCCAACGGACAGAATCGAACTCTCATCTACTGATTTTCAGTCAGCCGCTCTACCATTGAGCTACGTCGGTAAAATATGAATAATATTTTAAGTAAGAAACGGCTGATGAGGGGATCGAACCCTCGACTCAAGCGCGACAAGCATGTATTTTACCACTAAACTAATCAGCCTATATATTATATTTTATTGCGTTGGATAGGACTTGAACCTACAACCTACTGTGTGTAAAACAGTTGCTCTACCATTAAGCTACCAACTCTTGGGGATAGTGGGATTTGAACCCACAACAGTGGTTTTGAAGACCATTATTTTACCATTAAAACTATACCCCTTTATAATTTTGAGGATAAAGAGATTTGAACTCTTATTAAAGATTTTGGAGATCTTTGTTTTAACCTATTAAACTATATCCTTCTTTTTTTTATAAATTATTTTGTAGTAATTATTTATATTTATTTTATTTCAAAATAAAATTTCTATCTAAAAAATTTTAATATTTAACTTATTTTTTAAAATACTAATGTTTTTTTGTAATTATTAAAATTTTAATATAAATAATTTAGCTTTAATAAAAAATCTTATAATATCTTATTATATTATTATATATACTTTAATTATTATATAATTTTATTTATTTTTATTATTACTTTATCCCTCAAAGTTTATCTCTTTAAGGGAAAAAAAACTCCAAAAAACCGGTTTTTTGGAGTTTTTTTTTTTTATTTTTTTCTTTATTTACGATTTTATCTATAAAAAAAAAAAATATTTAGTAATTATTCTGATTTTTAAAAAAAGTTATAACTTTTTTTTATATTACACTTTTTAAGTATAATATAAAATTTTATGATTTTAACTTATGATTTTTAATTTAATGAACGATAGTTTTTAATTATAAGCTATGGTTTTTATTTCTTTTTAAATTAATTTCTTGCATTTATAAAAAAATTATTATTTATTTTTTATAATATTTTTTATAAATTTTTTTTTTTTTTATTATTCATATTTTATATTTTTTATTTACTATTTCTTTAATTTTTTTTATTTTAATCTTTTCTAATATACTTATAAATTTAATTGGTATAGCATATCTTATATATACATATGTTTTTTTTATAAAATAAATTAAATATTTTATTTTATTTTTTATATAATATAAATTTTGCATTAATTTATAAATATAATAATATATTAAAATTATATTATTTTTTATTTTTTTTTTATTTTGTAAAAAATTATATTTATAAAATAAAATTTTTTCTTTTATAGTATCAGTTATAAGAGCTTTCTTATAATCTCAAGTATATAAATATCATTTAATAAAAGCTAGTTTTGACATCATACGAAAATTTTTTATAAAAAATATTTCATGAAAAAAATAAATTCTCATTGCTCACCAAAATTTTTGGAAATGAATTTTTCATATTTTTTTTAAAAAAAGTCTAATTTTTGCTATATTTCATAAAAAAAATTTTTTTAAATATCATCTTCATAATTTTAATCGATATTTATATACTCAATATATTCAATTACATTTATCTATGAAGAATTCCCTTGATTCATCTTCTATTTTATCATATTCATCTTTATAATACTCATATAATTCTTTCATATAATAATAATTATAAACATTACTTAATTTATAATATACTATAGTATAACATGTTAATATTTTATTTAAAATATTATTTAATTTTAAATGTATTCAAATTATTATTATATTTTTTTTATCATTTTCTTTACTTATTATATTATTTAATGATTTTTGTAATAAATATCATAAATTTAGTAATAAATATTTTAAAACATATTTTAATATTATATAAATTATCCTTAAAATTATAAATAATATATAAACTTCTTTACTATATAATATTAAAGCAATATGAGTTAGAATTCATATTATTTTTAATTCTAAATTTTCATCTGTTTTTTCATAATAAGCATTACGTATACGAGTACTATTAAAATAAAATTTAATGTTAAATTTTATTAAATATATATCAAATAAAATTATTTTACTTAAATAATTTTTTAAAAACAGTTTATAATTCTTACAGTAATTATTTTCAATAGCGTTTAAATATATATAGTTAACATCTATTGAAAACATAGATAGAAAGTTGTAATCATTTAAATAAAAACTATCAATATCCGTTAATTTATGTTGATAGTAATTATTTTTGAACATATTCTCTATCTCTTGAATTAACTTACTCCTATAGTCCCTATAATTTTTTATATATTTCTTTATTTTTTTTTTATATTCATCTGAATCCATATGTTTTAAAAAATTTAACAATATTTATCTCACTTTGATTTAGTTTATGCTTATTATAATAATAAGTAGAGTACTTATACCTTCTATGTGTTCTTTTAATATGAGAAACTCTTCTGCTAAATCTTTTTATGTATTTAGCACTTTTTAATTTAATTTTATATTGTTTAAAATAATCATTATAATTTCTATAACTAGATATATTAGGTATATGGTAAAATTTTAAAAATAAAGAATTTAACGGTGAAAATATTAAATAATCTCTTTTATAATTTATATGTTTTTTATATTCTGTATAACCTTCTAATATTTCCATCTCTTTTTTTAATCTTCTTTCTTCAATAACCTCAGCATCTTTAGATCTTTGGTAAAATAAAACCCTCTTTTCTAACTGCTTAAAATCCATTTTTAATCATAGATACAATATACTTCTTTTTTCTCATACTTTTCTATAATGTTCTATTTTATCTAATACTTTTTCCTTTTTTTCTCTTCTTAATTCATAATGCGGTAATTTTCAAACTCTTCTTAAAATTAAATATAATTGATATTTAGTATATGAGCGATCTAAAGCTGCCATTGTTTTATATAATAAACCTCTTTTTACAGATCAACATCATCTATTACTATATCTTATTCTATCTAACATTCAATTTTTAGCTTTTAATGAAACAGTCCTTAAATATTGATCTCTTATTACTTTATGAATTTTAGGTATAACTCAACTCTTTATTTTAATATTATTTAGTAAAAATCTAGTTATATTATGTAATTTTCTAAATTTACCTGCATATAATCTAGAACATCATTTTATTGCTGTTCAATATCTATAAACTTTTTCTTCATATTTACGCCTAGCATACTCACTACCTATTTCAGCTATACTATAATCTCAAATACTTCTAATTCTTTTTTTTATATTATAGAATCATGCTGGAAATGTGAAAAAATTTTTTTGAAAAAATCAATATTTATATGTTATTGGTTTAGAAAAAGAAAATCAACCTAAATAGTATTTATAACTATTATTATTGTATATTTTATTATTTATAGAATTAATAATTTTCTTATAATACATATATTTTTTATTTTTGTAATAATGACCAAAATCTTTTAAAAAATAATTAATATATATATTAGCATTTTTTTTAAATATATTTCAACTTAATAAATTATATACTCTTTTTTTACTATATATTAAAAATTGATTATAATTTATATAATGTCAATAAGCTTTAGAATTTACTTTATGAGGATTATTATTTAGATATTGTATATAAAAACGTTTTGTAGTACATTTTAAAGATTTATCTAATTTTATATTAATTTTATTATAAAATTGATTATATCTTATTTGTTTTAATTTTAAAGATCTTTTACTTAATATATTATAATATAATAATGCTCAATTATTAAAATAACTTTTTATTAAATTTTGTATAAATAAATTTAATATTATATAATATATTCTATTATATTCTTTATTATTAAATATACTATAATCTTTTTTATAATATAAATTATAATAATAATAATATATTATTATTTTTGATCTATTTCATATATTATATGGTAAATTTTTTTTAAATAATAATAAATATGTCATTGTTTTATTAATTAAATTTTTATCATCTCTTATAAAATTTTTTTTATTAGGTATTGTTTTATATAATAAAATATATAAATTTTTTTTTATTTTACTATTGTATTTAGATTCTTTTTTTTCTTCTTTTAATAAATTATTATAAGTATTTTTTATTGGTGTATAATTATTTTTTTTTATATATTTTATTATTTTTTTCATAATAATGTTATTATCATTATTATTATTATTATTAATTTTTTTTTTATTATTTTCTTTTCTATAAATTCTTTTACCTAATTTTCTTAAATGTCTTCTGTATTTATAACTACCATCCTTATATAGTTCTTCTAATACATTACTATATACTTTTTTTAAATTTTTATAATTTAAATTTAATTCTTTAATATGTTTTCTAAATAGTATTAACATATTTTTTATATTTATATATTTATATTTTAAATTTATATTATTATTATTATTATATTTTTCAAATTTTCTTAAAATATTTTTATATTTTTTCTCCAATCCAAAATGACCTCTTCTTGATTGTCTTTTTAAATTTTCTTTAATATATTTAGATTTTATATAGAAAATAGGAAAATCTTCTTTTAATTTAAAATTTTTTCAAAGTATAAATTTATAATTTTTTGAATATTTAAAAGATTCAGCTAATCTCTCTGCTTTTCATTTTTTAAAACTTTTATAATATTTTTTACGATATTTTCTAAAATGTGTTCCTTTACAAAGAGCTATTCAATTCCTTTTTAATTTTGCTATAGATTCAGTTCAAAAATAAATAACAAATAAAGCATGTGTCATAGAGCCAGGGAAATAAGAGTAATATTTATTATAAAAATGTTCAATAAAATCTTTTATTTTAAATGTTAATCAATTTAATATATTACAATCTTTTATTTCTTTTTTAACATATTTTAACTCTTTATAATATTGCAATTCACTATAATACATATATTTTCTACTAAAAGGTGTACGTAATCAATTTTTTTTTGTAAATACTTTAAATAAAGAATCTTTTAGATTTAATTTATCTTGTACGTTATTTAATTTATACATATTTTTAATATAAAAAAGAGAAAAAAATTCTTTTTTTTTTTTTATATTTTTACTTTTTACATTAATATTAAAAGCATGACTTCTAGGAGTAACTTGGTCTCATATTAACTTATAAATAACAGATCCTAAAAAATTTTGAGGTATATTTTTAGTTGTTAATTGTCTAAATCTTGAAAAATTATATATAACAAAAAATTTATAATATACTAGAGCATTTATTTTTTTTAATCAAGTTCATCTAAAATGTGTTTTATAAAATCTATCTATTTTTATATTAGTTCCAAAATAATTATTTGTAAATAAATTAGTTTTAAAATATTTACCTGTAAAAAATCTACGCCTAACCATATTATAAGTTGCTCATAAAGTTTTATTAATAAATAATTTTCTGTAATATAAAGTTACTGGTTTAGCACTTGTAAAAAATTTCTCTATATCATCTAATAATTTATTACTTATAGTATCATGTATTGTAAAAATATTATGATTTCATGTATATATATTCTCATAAATACTCCTTTCATATTTTGTATTTATTGAAAATAATGTTGACATACCATATTGCATATTTTTTAAAAAGTTAAAATTTCATTTTATATTTCTATTAAATATTGATTTCATTTTATTACTAATATTAACTTTTCTATTTTTTATACATCATTCTCTAAATTTAATTAATCTATTTTTTTTCCTAATATTATAATATCATGTAATAACTAAAGCAAATTTTCTTGATAAAATAAATTTTGAAATTAAATCATTATAAAATATTAAACATTCTATAGAATCATCATTACCTGGTATAGGTACTGATACTACATGTGTATATGTATTTGAATCTACTATACCTAAACAAGGTATTCCTAAATGTAATGATTCTTTTGCTGGTTGATAACTATGACAAACATTAGATATAAATATATTCCTAGGTCATGTAACTCTAGTTAATTTTCATATTCTATAACTATCTTTTGCATTTTTATTTCTTCCAGGATAAGAAAATCAAGACATTTTTTTTAATTTTCTATAAGTATTATATACACTATTATAATTAGATATAAAACCATTTATTCAATAAGATGTTGCTGAAAACTCTCCACAAGTAAATGCAGATACTCTTACTGGTATACTTGCTGACTGATCCAAATTTATAAATCATGTAGGTTGATATGATCCAACAGCTCCTAATACAGAAGATAAACCGGACCTCATACCTTTTAAAGATTTATAAAGATTTAATATTAATATTTTTTGTGTATATGTATAAACTAATCATGCTGTATAAAATACGCTATTAAAAAAACTATGACCTATATGTACACCGTATAAAATTAATTGTTGATATGAGAATTTTTCATATTCAACTACACGTCTTAAACCCATAATTATTTAATTATAACCAGTTATTCTTTGTATATCTAATGCAAATGGATATACTAAATCTTTTCTTATAGGTAATTTACATATATAAGCAAAAAAAAAATAATAGCTAACAAATAGAAATCTAGGTGTATTAAATAATAAATTTTTAGATTTTAAACGTTGTATTAAAAAAAAACGTAAACGTGGTATTGTTTTTGTAGCACAATTTATTCTTGATAATTTTGATATACTACTATTAAAGTGTTTTGCTTTTTTATAATTAATAAAAACATAACCATCTCTTATAAATTGTAATATTTCAAATATATTATATAAAAAATTTGTTCTATAAAAAATAGCCATAATTCTACATTCTAATAATAAACAATAATTTGATTCTAAATTACCATTTAATTTACTAGCACGTCTAAATAGTGCTCTAAATTGATAATCTTTTACAGTTAAAAAATAAAGACGAGCTATTTTTAAACTTATAAATCTTTTATTTCATTTTTTACGTTTTTTTGTATGAGTTATAATATCAATACGGTATATATAACGACGTGCTCTTTCGTATCTTAAATTTTCCCTAACAGTATATAATCTATAAAAAAAACGCAGTAATCAACTTTTTGTTGTATAAAATTTTGCGCAGCTTAATTCTTTCCTACTATAATAAATTTTTCTTCTTCTTAAGTAAATACCTGCTTTTATAATCTTTCGTTCTAAATATTTTGCTTTTTTTGATAATCTTCTAGTATAATAACGGTTACGATAACCTTTACCGAAATCTACAGGATTTCTAAATAAAGCTATATCCATATAACATAAACCTCATATATCTCTTTCAAAACGTCTATAATATTGATAACGATGTTTTATATAAATTACCATATTATTTATTTTTATTTATTTATTTTATTTATATTTTTTTATTTTAAATTTTTAATATTTAATTAAGATTGGATATAGATATCAAATTATATCTTTTATTTATAATACATTTTTTTTTATTTTTATTTCTATATGTATTATTTTATTATTTTTATATTTCTATTTATATTTTTAGAAATATTATTTATTAATTTAACAATATTTAATATATTATATTGTTTATTTTTTATATTAGTTATATTTAATAAAGATAATAATAATATTATTATCTTTATTATTTTTATTAGTTTTATATCAAAAATAATATTTTCTATTATTAATAGATATAATTTGTTAATAATATATTCTTTAATTATATAATATATATATGATACAAAATCTAGAAAAAGATAAGAAAGTGTATTTATTATTTTTGAATTTATATAAAATAAATAATATTCTGATAAATTTGGATTATATTTAAATGCACTTTCTATTATATCATCATTTGCACTTATATATTCCCTATTGTGAATATTATAAAATTCTTTATCAAAAAAATATAATAAAGGAATTTTTTTTAAAATATTATTATATTCCATATTTGCATTAGATGTAAAATATATATGATCTTGTTTTAAAAATAATATTCATGATTTAGTAAAACCACTATCTCCTTTTTGAAATAAATTAAATTCAGAATATAAATAATAGCTAAAATATCTTATATAATCATATTGATACATATATACCATTAAATTAAATAAAATTTCATTGAAAAAATTAGTTAAAAAAAAAAATTCGTCTATATCATAATACTCTTGTGTAATCATTAATGTTTTTTGACAAAAAGTTCAATAAATAACAATAATAAATATTAATATATAATAATATCATATATTATTAGATTCTAGTGCTTCTGTAGTAACATAGTAATATTTATTATTATTTTTATTATTTTCATAAAAAATACACTGTGCTGTATTTTTATAATAACCATCTAATAAATTATTATCTAATATTATATTATCAATTCACTTCTCATAATGATATATGTCATAAAATTTTTTTTGTAAATAATAAAAACAAGATTCATTAATATCTAATCTAATTTTGTTTCTCGTCATATGATATGGTTCATCCCTATAACGCTCTCATCCTACACGATCTATATAATTCTCTATATATTTTTTATCTCCATAACATTGGGTATATAATTTTATTCTATTAAATTTATTAAAAAAGAAAGAATAAAATAAATTATATTCTTTTCTTTTATCATTATTTATATTAAAAGAAGTTAATTTATGATAATTAAAAAAAATATTATTATAATTTTTAATTATTTTATATTTATTATATAAATATTTATTTATTTTTATCATATTATTTACTACATTTAAATTATTTTTAAATTTATAATTTTTTTTAATATCTTTTATATCACTAAATATAGGTTTTCCTACTGTATTATCATTATATTCATCTAAAAAATTTTTAAATATATTATCATATTTAAATAAATTATTTTTAAATATTTTATTTTTAAATTCTTTATATTTTATATAATTTTCAAAAAATATATTATATAATTCTATATCTGATAAAGAATTTTTAATATAATTTCTTTCATAATTAACGCTTAATAATTTATATTTTTTTAAAATTTTTTTATAAATAACTTTATTTGTATTATAAAAATATATATAATATATTTTATTAAATATTTTTTTATTTATTTTATAATTTTTTATTAATAATTGTATTAATAAATAATTTAAATTTTTTTTATTATTATTTTTTTTATAATTTATATAAAATTTATCATTTAAAAATAATTTTTTATAAATATTTATTATTTTTTTTTTATAATTCCTCTTTATATATATATTTATTTTATTAAATATATTCTCTTTTATATTTTTAATTTGTTTTTTTTTTAATATTTTTTTATTATTTATTTTATTAATATCTTCTATTTTTTCAATTTTTTCTGCTATTTTAGCCTCTTCTTCAATTTCTTTAATCCTTCTCTCCGCTTTCTTATCTTCTTTTACTTTTTCTTTTCTCGCTGCATCTTTTCTTTCAACACTCTCTTCATATTTACTAATATTTAAATCTCTACTTAATATTTCACCTATACTATCCTCATCTATTATCTTATTTAATTGAATTTTAAAAAACTCATCACATATTCTTGGTATTGTTGAAAAGTTATATAAAGTTTTTTTATCATTTTTATTAATATTCCTCAAGTGATCTAATAATATATTATTATTATTATGATTAAGTATAATATAATTATCAAAAGATTTTAGTATATATTTACAATGAATTTTATATAAAATAGTAATTATTATATATATAGCAATAGGAAAGGCATATGGTTGTTTTTTATTAATATAATAATTTATTTTATATGTATTCGAGTTCATTATTATATCTAAATTATTATAATATTGATAATCATTTATAAAATAATAATTATTTTTATTAATTAAATCATATATTATGAAGTTTTTATAGTATCTTATAGGTGTGTATAAATAAAATTTTAAATCTTTTTCCTTAAATATTTCTTTACTATCATATTTTGATAAAGAATAATTAGCAAATCATTTTGGACGTATTCAATCTATAGTTATACCTTTTCTACGTATATTAAAAACATCTATATTATTAATATTCTTATTCCTTATTAAGAATTGTTTATTTGATATTCTTCAAAATGTTAATATATAATCATATATATATAAGTTTAATATATTATATTTTAATATTATATAATTAAAAATATTTCTAATTAAGCTTAAAGTATAATAATTATAATTGTAAAGTACATTATATCATATATCATAAATGAAAGCTTTAAATATAATTTTATTATAATTCATATATATATTATAATAAAATTTGAATATATATTTAAATTCATTATATAACTCATATAATATATAGTTAATTTTAAAATTTAATTCTTTAAATTTTATTATAATATATAAATAATTTTGAAAATATATAGGTATATTTATACGTGTTATTATTAAAAAATTATAATATATAATATTATAATTTTTATTTCAAAAAATATTAAATATATTATATAAATTTATAGCATTTTTAATATTAATACCTATAAAATATATTATAATTCTACGTAATTGTAATAATACATCATAATATTTTATATTATATATTATAAATTGTAATAGATTTTGTTTATTTACATATTCTAAATAATAACTTCATAATAAATATCTTATTCAAGTATGACTAAATAAATAATAAGTATCCATTATAAAAAACATTTGTTGATACATTCTATATAATAATAATAAAGGATTTATTATTATTATTTTATAATAATCACTTCGTTCTAATACATATAATCTCTTATATCGCATTGTAAATTTACCTCAGTATATATTTCATTGATGTTTGTATCCTTCTATAAAACAAGCTTTTTTTAAATATTCTATATTATTATATTCTTTATTATAATTAATTCAATATTGAATTAATTTTAATTGATTTAATGATAATAAATCAATTAATATATTATTAAAATCTATTATAACACTTATAATATATTTATCAATTGTAATATAACTATTATATAATATTATGTATAGTATATTATAGATAGCATTAAAGGTTGATAATTTTTGGCTTAATATTAGTAAAATATATATTAATATAGGATAAATTAATATATATTTTACTATTTTTAATAATATTCTTATAATATTACCTATATTTATAAAATATAATAAATCTATAATTAAATATATTGTAAAACCTAAATAATAAATTATTTTATTATATGTATTTTTTGTATTTTTTATATTTATTTTATTTATTATTAAAAATAAAATAATAAAATATATTACTATATTTATATTTATAATTATAATATAAATTATAAATATATATATTATACTATTTATTCAAATTTTATAATTATATATATTTTTTAATATGTATATTCTATTTTTTATAAATATATATATTAATTTATTTAAAATATTAAAAGATGTATTAAAAATAATACCAATAAAATTTAAAATATAATAAAATAAAATAGTAAATAACATAAAAATATAATTTAATATTTTAAAACTTTTTATATTTTGTATATTTACTATTATATCAATAAATCTAAAAATATTTAAAATAAAATTTGATAAATGTTTTTCTGGGAAATGCATTATATTTACTCTAGTATAATGTTCATTTATATATAATATTTTTGTTATTTGTTGATAAAAATAATAAAAATAAGACATATGAAAAAAAAATATCTGATATATTCTATATTTATTGTATAATTTAGTATAATAATATGCATAATTTTTTTTTATTATTTTATATAAAAAATAATATACATTTATTATAAAATATATTATAAAATAATTAATAGATGTTTTAAATATATATTTAAAACATAATTTTAATAACTTTATAATAATATATTTTAATGAATATATTATTATATATATTATTATTTTTATTTTTTTTATTATGTAAGGTCTTCATAATAAAGCTATATATTCTTTTAAAATATAAAAATCATAATATATTAAACTATATTCTATATTAATTCTTTTTGTCTTATCATTTATTATATTTATTTTATATACTTTATTTAATATTTTATATAATATTGCATTTTTTTTATGTATAATAAATCATTTATAATTTTCATAAATATTTTTATCTATATTATATTTTATTTTATATAATATTGAATCAAATGTTATTTTATCATTATGTACAAAAAAATATTCTCAAATATCTGATAATAATATATTAAAGTATTTTTGAAATTTAATATTTGATCTTATTATATTATGCATATTATTAATATATATATTAAAGTCATTTTTAAATGATATTAATATTAATTTTCTTTTTTTTGGATTTTTAAAAAATAATTTTATTTTATTATCAAATTTATTATTAATAGTAATGGTTATTATTATTATTTTTTTTAAAATATAATATATTATATTTTTAATTTTATTAAATATTTTTAATAAATACTTTGTAACTATAACTTCATTTCAATTCACCATCTTAACATATTTTCTTCAAAATGATCTAAAATCTAATGTTATATTATATTTCCCTATAGGATCCTGCATTACCCTATCATCCACTATATCATAATATATTGTATGAAATCTACTATAATATATTGTAAAAATATTTCAATTTTCGTTTTTTGTTATAATATATTTTTTAAATTTTAATAAACTACATCATAAATAATATGTATAATGTATGTATCATTTAAATATTTTTTTAAATATAAAGAATATTATTATATTTATACTTAATAAAAATGTTAAATATATATAATAATATGGATCATTTTTATAAGCATTAAAATTCAGAAAATTATAATATGTATCATAATAAAATTTTAATAAATCTACATTAGTCTTTGATAAATAAATAATATATTGATCTAAATAATAATTTATTCAATTTATATTAATATATTTATAATGTTTTATTTTATTTATATTAAAAAATTTATTAAAAATTATAGCATCTTTATACTGATCTTCTAGTTCATGCATATAAATATATCTATATAATTTATTAATAATATAAATTATAAAATTTAAGAACATTATTATTTTATTAATTATAATTATAATTATTTTTTGGAAAAATAAATAATTATATTGTACTATTTTATAAATATTGTATCAAAAGACGTCTTTTTCTTCTTCCTTTATATTTAAATCAGGTGATTTTATACTTTCAAAATCTGTTACTTTATTATAAAGATCTATTTGATCATATATCGATTTATTATTCAAAGGTTCATTGCTTCATGTTATCAAAATCTTTGACACATCTAATTTAGGGAATTTAGATTTAATAATTTCTGGCCTATAATATACAATATCACGTTGGTTTAATCTATATCCAAAAATATCTATATTTACATTTTCTAATGGAATTGGTATGTATTTTTCAACGCTATCTAATATTAAATCTACATGCTTATTTACAATTTTTCTTAAAAGACCTATATTACAAACTCATTTATCTATAGCATATACTCAATAATGTACTCTATTTTCAAATTCATTCGGTTCAAATTTTATTACTCTTCTGGTATAATATATCTTTGGTTTACTTCTCATAATACTTATATTTTCTAATTCTGAAAATATAGAATTTTCTGGATAATATAAATAATAAAAAGAATAATCAATATTTTTTGTAATATAATCATAACTTTTATTTTTAGGAAAATTTAAATAATAATTTTCCATTATATAAAATTTTCTATAATTTTCTGTATTAGGATCAAGAATATAATGATCTCATAAATTCATTTTAATTAATATATGACTCATATGTTCTACTCCTTTTAAATCATATGAAAACATACTACCTAAATTCATTATATCTATAAAATTAAGATTGGTTATATAATATCCTCCCATACGTTTACTGTATAATTTTTTATTTTACTTAAACATTTTGTATTCCTAGCAAGCAATCTATTAGTTTTTGTATTGTAATCTATTACTATAAAAATAGAACCTATCATAGCTATAAATAAAATTAAGCCACTAATAATAAAGTATATATAGTAATAATTATATAATACTATACCTATATAATATGTATTATTTTTATAATTATATATATTTATATAATTAATTCAAAACATATTTTCATTTGTTATTATATCATATTCTATAAAATAATAAATATTACCTTTTATTAAATAAATGTTAAATATTGTAATAATTATTATTGTATATAAATAATTAAAATAAATATAAATATGTTCTAAAATTATACTATCTATTATGCGTAAATTTAATAACATTATTATAAATAAGAATAATATACTTATAGCAGTTGCATATATTATTATTATTATAAAAGCTATAAATTCTGCATGTAATAGTATAGAAAAAACACCTGCAAAAATGAAGCATCATATTAATGCTAATAAAGATGTCATTGTATTATTTGAAAATAATACTATAAAACTTAATAAAATTAAAATAATACATAATAAAAAAGTATATGTCATAATTTTTTTTTTAATTCTCTAATTTATTATTATTATTATTATTACTATATTCTATATTAAAAATATAATTAAAATTAATATATAGTAATTTTAATATAAATATTTTATAAATATTATAATTTTTATTTAATAGAGTATATAATAAATTAATTTTATTTATATATTTAATATTTATAAAATAATTATTAATACTAAATAAAATTAATTTATTTAATAATTCATCATTATTTATATTATTAAATATTATATAATTATTAGTTGCTATTAAATAAATATCTTTTTTTAAAATATTAAAAATATTTTTATTATTATTATATATTTGATTATTAAATATTGATAATATATTTGAAGTATTTATTTTTATATATTTAAAATTATCTAAAGTATTTGATAATTTTAAATATTCTTTTTTTGTCATACATACTTGAAAAAAAAATAATATTTTATATGTAATAAAATAAAAATATATTATTAAACTGTAATAAAAATTTTTTTTTTTTATATTATTATTAAAATATCTCATAATTTTTTTCTTATTTAATTATTTTTATATTCATTGTCCTTATAATACCTAATACTATATTAAATGATTCCAATAAAGTATAATTAGGAAATTTATACAATGTTAATATTATTATATCTTTTAATTTTAAACAAGTAATTTCTTGTTCAATTATTTGATTATTTAAACGAATTTTTGTCATATATTTATATTTTAATATATTAAAGAAGTAAGCCATACTTGTATTTTCTATAAAAAAATCGAAAGTTCTATTATCATTTATATTTATTATTACTTTTACTGTAAAATACGATGGCAATTTTATTGTTTTTTTATTAAACTCTTCACAAAACTTAATTGTGTTTACACCAACATTACCTAATATAGTGCCTAAAGGAGGAGCAGCTTCGGCACTTTGTGATTGTACAAATAATATCTTCCTTAAATTACACATCATATTAATTTTTTATTCTATAAGATCTGTTATAACTCCTGCTCCTATTGTTAAATTACCCTCTCTTAAAATTATTTTTAAATTTAAAGTTAAAGGACTTTTTTTGTTTAAATTTACACTAAATTCTAAAGAATCTCCAGGCATAACAAAAGTTATATTTTCTGGAAAAATTAAAGAACCTGTTACATTACTTGTTCTAAAAAAAAATTGTGGTTTATAATTACAAGCAAAACCTGTATTTCTACCTCCCTCTTTTGCTAATAATACATAAATTTTACATTTAAAAGTTTTATAAGGTTTTATTGTACCTACTGCTGCTAAAACATTACCTCTATCTATCTCTTCTTTTTTAATACTTTTTAATAATATACCTACATTATCACCTGATTGTGCTTTATCTAATGATTTCCTAAACATTTCAATACCCATACATGTAGTTTTTTTTATTATATCACTTACTAAATCTAACTCATCATTTACATTTAATAAGCCTCTCTCTACTTTACCTGTAACTACAGTACCTCTTCCTTTAACAACTAAAGTACTTTCTACTGATAATAAGAAAGGTTCATCAATTGTACTTTTAGGTTGTATAATATAATTATCTATTTCATTTATTAATATTTTTATAGAACCTCTACCTATTTCTGTTTCTAAATCTTCCTCTAAAGCTGTTCTAGCAGAACCTCTTATTAAAGGTAACTCTTTTGGATAACCATAAGTTTCTAATAAATCCCTAATTTCCATTTCAACTAATTCATCCATATCACTACTAACCTTAAGATCTACTTTATTAACAAAAGCTATCATATATGGTATACCAACTTCTTTTGCTAATATAACATGTTCCCTTGTTTGAACTTGAGGACCATCATTTATAGCTACAACTAATATAGCACCATCCATTTGAACAGCACCTGTTAACATATTTTTTATATATTGTTGATGACCTGGACAATCTATATGTGAATAATGTCTATTTAATGATTCATATTCTATATGAGCAGCATTTATAGTAATACCTCTAGCACGTTCTTCTGTACAGTTATCTATATCTGAATATTGTTTATATACTGTATTACCTATACCATCTAATAGTTTTGTAATAGCAGCTGTTAATGTAGTTTTTCCATGATCAACATGTCCAATAGTACCAACGTTACAATGAGGTTTTACTCTATTAAATTTTATTAATTTTTTAGCTAGCATATTTATTTATAGTTTTTTTTCTTTCGTTAATATAATTAGACATTTTATAAAAATAGCAATAAATAATTATTAAAATTAAATTAATATTAATATTAATTATAGTAAATTTATATAATATATTTATTATATTATAATTTACTATATTAAAAAAATCTTTAAATATTTTTATAGATTTTATTAATGCACTGATTAATAGCATATTTTTTATATTATATATATATTTTATAAAATATATATATATTTTTTTTATATTATAAATTATATTTATATTATTATTATCAAAATTAATATATTGTAAAATATTATAAAAATTTAAATTTTTATATACATATGTATATAAAAAATATAAGAATATATTTTCAATATCAAAAAATATTGTTTTTGTTATATTTTTTTTTGTGATATTTATTATAATAAAAAAAAATATAATAAGAGCTATGCTTATTATAAATTCTTCATTAAAAAATAAATTATTTACAGAACTATTTGATAAATAATAAATTATCATTCAAAATATAAATATAAAATTATTTAATAATATAAGCAAATGCATAAAAATATATTATATATTATATTTCTTTAATAATAATATTAATTTTTTATATAATTTTTCAACATACACTAAATAAATAATTTTATTATTTATTTTATACACATAAATATGATATTATTCATATTGGATAAATACCTGATATAATATTAATAAATAATAATACAAACATTACAAAAAATTCTATTTTTGTTATATCAGAATAATAACGAATAAATTGTGATTTTAAAGGACCAAAAAAAATTCTATTATAATAAAATAAAGAATATATTAAGCTTAAAGTCATTGGTAATATTGATAATACTAATAAAGTTGTACAACTTCTTGTAAAACCTATTAAAACAAATAATTCACCTACAAAATTAAAAGTACCTGGAAAGCCAAAATTTGCTAATATAAATATAAAATATATTGTTGAAAATATTGGCATAAAAAAAACTAATGAACTATAATAACAAATTATTCTTGTTTTATAACGATCATATAAAATACCTATACCCATAAATAAAGCACTTGATGTTATAGCATGGCTTATCATTAAATAAAATAAACCTACTAAACCTACAATACTTTCGCTTAATAATCCTAAAATAGAGAAATTCATATGTGCTATAGATGAATACGCTATTATCTTTTTTATATCTATTTGACTTAAAGCTGTTTGAGATGCATATAAAAAACCTATAAAACTTATTATTAATATAAAAAATAAAACATCTTTTTGTATATCAAAAATGAAATCGAATAATAATCTAATTATAGCGTATATACCTAATTTTAATATAATACCAGCTAATATTATAGAACCTGGTGTAGGTGCCTCCACATGTGCTTCTGGTAATCATATATGAAAAGGTATTATTGGTATTTTAATACCAAAACCTATAAAAAAGGCTAAAAATATTATTATTTTTTTATTAGTAAATAATATTGCTTGTGATATATATATAAAAGAACTAGAGCCTATATTTGTATATAAATATAATATTGTTGTAAATATAAAAATTGAACCTAATAAAGTATATGCTAATAATAAATAAGAAGCGTAAACTCTTCTACTTCTACTACCTCATATATTTATTAATAAAAACATAGGTATTACTATACCTTCAAAAAAAAAAAAAAATATAAATAGATCTAAAGATGCAAAAGTATTTATTAAAATAAATAGTGAAAAAAATAGTGTAAAAGTATATAAATTTAATTTATAAGATAAGTTTCAATAAATTATATAACAAAAAGTTATTAATAATGAGCATAATAATAAAAAAAAGATAGAAATACCATCTAAACCTATTATATATGAAATTTGTAAATAATTTATAGAATATATATTTAAAATAGTTTGGTATCATATTATTGTTTTATTAAATATTAATAATAAAAATCATGTTATTAATATTATATTAATAAATATAAAATATGCTAATATTCTAGTATAATTGAAAAAAAATATAATAATAAAAATTAAAATAATAATATAAAATAGTAAATTTAAATATAAGCTATGTAATATCATAATATATTTTTTATTTTTAAGTAAATAATATTATTAAGCTTATACTAAGTATTAATAAGGAAAATGATAAAGGTAATATTACTTTTCAACCTAAATTCATAAGTTGATCATACCTATAACGTGGTAAACTACCACGCACTCATATAAAACTAAACATAAGAAAAACTACTTTTATAGAAAATCAAAATCAATTAGGTAATAAAGTAAAAGGTAGTATATTTAAAATAGGTAACCAACCACCAAAAAATAATATAACCATTAAAGTACACATTAATATCATATTAGAATATTCTGCTAAAAAAAATAACGCAAATGTTAATGATGAATATTCTACATTATAACCGCTAACTAATTCAGACTCTGCCTCTGGTAAATCAAATGGTAATCTATTCGTTTCTGCTAATATACTAATAAAAAATAATATAGCAGATGGTCATAAAGGAATAAAAAAATACATATATTTTTGTGCTAGAACTATAGCACTTAAATTTAAAGAATTTGTAAATAAAATAATAGGCATTATTATTAAACCTAATGATATTTCATAACTAATTAATTGTGCAGATGATCTAAATGCACCTAATATACCATACTTAGAATTACTAGCTCAGCCAGACATTAATATACCATATATATTTAAAGATGATATTGCAAATAAGAAAAGTAAACCTAAATTCATATCTATTATAACAATATTATAATCAAAAGGTATAACTGCTCACGAGAATATACTAAATGTGAAAGTTAAAATAGGTGCTGTTAAAAATATAATAAAATTAGAAGAACTTGGTATTATAGTTTCTTTTCCTATTAATTTAAAACCATCTGCAAATGCTTGTAATAAACCAAAAATACCTGTAACATTAGGTCCTCTTCTACGTTGCATAGATGCTAATAATTTTCTTTCAAATAAAGTAAAAAAAGCTATAGATAATATTAAGGGTAATATTATAGGTAAAAATCTTAATCAATTTAAATCTATATTTATTATATGATAATAAATTATAAATTTAGAAAAACTTAAAAAAAATATAATTAAAATTTTAAAAATATTAGAATATAATTTATTTATATTATTTTTATACATAATTTTTTATTTTATTTTTAAAATTTATTTGTTAATTGTATATTATTATAAAAATTTGAAAAATTTTTATATTTAACTCTATTTGAGCAAATATTCATTATTCTAGAATTTCTAGTAATAGGGTCTAAAATGAATAAACATAAAGCTGTTTTTTTTAAAATACTTTTTATTCATTTGAATGTATTATATAAATTTAAAAATTTTATATTTATATTTTTATATAATTTCCATAGTACCTTTGTTGTTTTAACATACGATATATAATTATATTTTATTTCATTATTATGAAATATATATATATATTTTCAAAAATTACCTATAATTGAAAAATTATTATTAATTATTTTGTTTTTTGCTATATAAAAGAAATGAAATATATCTTTATCATTTAATATTTTATTACTATTATTTATAGATGATATAGCTTTTTTTGTTAATCTAAATCTACCTTCTAAATTATAATAACCTAAATAACATTCAGTATATAAAAAAATTGGTAATATTAATCAAATATATTTAAATAATATATAATTATTAAAAAATCCTTGATATATGTTTATATCTTTATTATTTATATTATATATTTTAGATATATCTAAGTCTACACTACATAAATGATTTATTGCTATTTCTTTTAATTTGTTTTTTAATATTTTAGAATATTTATTAGGTATTAAATTATTTTCGAATGAAGTGATTCTACCTAAAAATCTTGGTAATAAATTTAAAAATTCAAAGTTATAATATTTAAATTTATTTAGTAATTTTATAAATTTAAATATTATTTGTTTACTATCAATTCTATTTAAAATCGACATTCCTATAAAAAAATATAATTTTTTTATTTTATAAATATTAAATAAATTTATATTATAATAATCAGTATAATATATAATAAAATTAAAGTTAAATTTACCTTCTATAAAATTTATTATAGATTTTATATTGTTACCTATATTATAAATTGGAATTGTAATATAATCTAAAGATAATCCAAAAGAAAATAAATTAATATTTTTATTTTTATTTTTTATTTTACGTATTTTTTTATCTAATAATGGTAATTCTATACGTAAATTTGTACCTATAAATATAAAATTTTGTAATAAATCTATTGTATTTATTGTCTTATTTAATAAATATAAAAATCTAAAATCTATTATATTATTTGAGCAACTATTATCATAATAATTAATATTAGAACAACCTAAACTATTAAAATAAGATTTTAAATATATAGATGATTTTAAATCAAAAAAAGGACCTATTATAATCTGTATATTACAAAATCTAAATTTATATAAATTTAATAAATACATATAAGTTGTTTGAGGTCAGCTTAATATTATAAATTTCTTATTAAATAATATTTTAGGATTATTTAATCTTAAAATATTTAAAGAATCATAACTAAAACGTGTTCTATTTGTTATTCATTCTATATTTATTGAATTATCTAAACTAGGCAATATTCTTAGAATTTTATTATTAAAAATATCTATTCTAATTGAAGAACCTATGGAATCCAAAATATCTATACTACGGGTCATTTTTAATTTTCATATACGAGAATTATAAGCATATGTGTATGATGTTAAAGCTCCTACAGGACATAAATCTATAATATTACCTATAAATTCATTATATAAATAATTATCATTTGTATATGTATTTATTGACATTTCTGAACCTCTTTTAATTAAACCAAAATTATAATCTCCTACAATCTCATTTGAATATCGTACGCAACGTGTACAATGTATACAACGAGTCATTATAGTTTTTATTAACGGATTAAAGTTATTTAAATTTATAACAGACCTTTTTAGTATGTTATAAAATCTACCTTTATCTGATCCATAATTTAAAGTAATATCTTGTAAATCACATTCACCACCTTGATCGCAAATTGGACAATCTAATGGATGATTTACTAATAAAAATTCTAAAATACTTTCTCTAGCTATCCTAATACGCCTATTATAAGTATATATTGTCATATTATCGCTTAATTTTGTACAACAAGAAGCTAGCATATTATTATTAACTTCTACTAAACACATTCTACAATTACCTGCAATGCTTAATTCTTCATTATAACAAAAATATGGTATATTTATACCTTTTAATATACAATATTGTAATATTGTATATTTTTCTTTATTATATTTATAATATTTATTATCTATTAAAATATTCATTTTTTTTTTATTAAAATTTTATAATTTTTATTTAAAGTTTACGCCGTTTTTATTAATATAAAAAATAATATATAATTTTTATTATTTTTTTTTTACATATAAAAAATATATAATAATGTTATTATATATTTTTTATTATTTATTCTATATAGAATAAATGTCATCATTGCCTATAATATAATCAATATTTTCTATAAGATCAATGTTGTTTAATTTGTCATCTCATAAACATACAATATTTAAATTTTATATTATAATTATTTATATTTTTTTGTGATATATAATTATTTAAAAATCTATTATTTATATTATTTTTTTTTAAGATAATATTAAAAAAGAAATCACGTAAAAATCAATATATATATGTTGATGAAATAATATTAGACCTTTTTTTATTATATATTATAATTAATAAATTATTGATATATTTATTAAAATAATCTATAATTATATTTTGTATTTTTATTCTTTTTACTAATAATTGGAATCTATTATTATAAATATTTCAATTATTTGGTAAATAATATTCAAATATTATTATTCAAGATATTAATTCTAAGGTATATTTATAATTAGAAAACATTAAAATTAAATCTTGTTTATTATATATTAAATTTATAATATCTTGAAATATTATAAAATTTCAAAAAAATAACTTATATCATATTTTATAAAAAGCATTATTAAAATTAATATTATCAACTGTTGTTTTACCTTTATTGATAATACCTCTTTTTTCAAAATTACCTATAATCCTTTTATTTTTAAAATATAATTTTAAAAATAAAAAAGCAATCTTTTTATTTTTATGCTTTTTCATAAATTTTATATAATTTATTCTTCATCTTTTTAATATATCAGGTTTATAAAAACTTAATCTTCTATGTGGTAGTTTTTTAAAACTTTTTTCTAAATGTATATAATAATCATTTATATATGATGCTATTATTAAACTTTTTATTTTATATAATAAAATATTTTTTTTTAAAAAATATTTTATATATATATTATTTTCTAAAAAAAAATATGATAAAAAACTAAAATTAATAGTATAAATTTTACAAAAAAAAGAAAAATTTAAATTTTTAAAAAGAAATTTAAATAAAAAAGATGCTGTATTAAAACCAGTTAAATATAATCTTAAATATACTACACTTAAATGTATAGGTTTTAATTTTCTAAACTTATATAATTTTAAAGTATATTTTCGGAAAACTTTATGGTGTAAATAACATATATATGTTTTAAAAAAAAATTTATAAAATTTTATAAATTTTTTTAATAGTATATTTTTTTTTAAAAATAATATGAAATTTTGTTTTTTTATATATATATATGAGTTATAATTATAATAATTTAATTTATTATATTTAATATAACGAGAGGTTTGTCTATAAGTTTTATTATAATCATTTAGTCATTTTCTTTTTCTATGTTTATAATTATTATTATTAAAAAAATCTATTGCATATATTTTTAAACATTTAATATAAATACTTTTTTTAAATATATTATATTTTAATTGATATCTTAAATAATAAATGTATAAAAATCATTTTAATTTAGGATATTTTAAAAATAATTTACTATTTTTTAAATATTCATTATATTTAAATAATCTAAAATATGGTAAATATTTTCTATATAAAAAATAAGAAAGATAATCTATTTTTATAATAAATTCTTTATATAAATAATATCTTTTAAATAAATATTTTTCATTATAATAATATAATTTATTATAATACATAAATATTTCTTTAAAATATTGAACTTTAATCATATATATATATATTATTAAATAATTACAATAATAATATATATATTTATTAATATTATGACGGATATATATCGACTTATGAGCTACATATTGCCTATAATCATCATCAGTAGGTCCTTCATCATATTCATTAACATCTAATGTATAATGTATCAAAAAATAATATAAATAATTACCTTTTAATATAATATAATGAAATATATAATAAAATCTTAATTCTTTTTTTTTTAAATATAAATTTATTTGATATTTATAATAAATACTTTTATAATATAAATTTATTAAATCATTAAATATTAAATATTTAAAAAATAAAAAAAATAAATAATATTTATTTTTTTTTATTTTTTTTATTTTAATATTTAAATAATTTTGTTTATCTTTATAATAAGCTATATAATAAGATATCATTCCTTGAAGACTAGTTATCTTATTTAATTCTTTAATATGTCTTTTTATACCGCGTACCATATAAATGTATTTATATATATTTAAATTTTTTAATAATTATAATTATTATATTTTTTTTTATTAAATTTATTATTTTTTATATTATATTCTTTTTTATAAAAATTATTATATTTATAATTTTTATTATATTTATAATTATTATTATATTTATAATCTTTATTATATTTATTATAATTATTATTATATTTATTATAATTTTTTTTTTTTTTTTTGAATAATAAAATTTATTATTCAAATTTATTAATTTATAATAATAAATTTTAAATTTATTTTTTAAAGATTTTAAAAAATCTTTATCATAATTTTTTATATTTTTATTTTGATAAATTTTTTTTAATTTTTCTAACAAACATATACCTCTTATTCTTTTTATTTTTTTATCATATAAAATATTATAATTTTTATATTTTTTATTTTTATTTTTATTTATTTTATATTTATTTTTAAATATATTTTTTGTATCTTTTGATATTATATTTTTAAAATTTTTAGTATTTACATTAGAATAAATATTTTTTTTTAATTTTTTACATATTTTTTTTATTTTTTTTATTTTATAATTATAATAATTTGAATAATTATTATATAAAATAGGTATAATATTTATTAATTTATTTTTTTTATTAATATATTTATTATATATTAAATATTTTCGATTAGTATAATCTGCTTTTAAATAAGTTTTAATATATTGTTGAAATAATAAAAATTTACGTATAAATAAAGTTAAATTTAATGTAATATTTTCACTATCAATTATAATATTATTTGTAAAAAAATATCTTTTTTTTATATTTTTTATAAAAAATGTAAAAAAATAATTTCAAAATTTTTTTATTTTTTTTATAATATAATAAGAATAATTCATATAAAAACTACGAAATATTTTATTCATAATGAAATAGCTACGTGTTGCTATTAAACTATATTTTGATTTTTTTGGTATTTTTCTAGAAAAATAAGATCTATAACATATATATAATTTTTTTTTTCTATAATATTTTTTTCTTGATTTAAAATATAAATAACTTTTTATTAAAAAAGATTTTTTTATTTTATTAGATTTAAAAATAAAAAAATCTTTTTTAATATTTTTTTGTAATATATTATTTTTTTTTAAAAATAATATACTAAATTTAAATATTTTAGAATATTTATTATTAAAATATCTAAATTTATTTTTAAAATTAAATAAATTTTTTTTTAATAAATTTAAATAATGGTTATTATATAAGTTTATTATTATATTATTATTATTATTTTTAATTTTATTTGATTTTTTTATAAAATTAATTAATCTAGTTTGATTATATAATTTATTTATATATTTAAAATATAATTCAGGATATAATATTAATTTTGAATCAAAATTTTTTATAAAAAAAGAGGATGCTAAATAAAAAGGACTAGCGGCTCAAGTATATTTTAATTTATCAATAGAATATCAAGAATATGTTTTATTATATATATCTATCGATTGATGTCTAAAATCATGTGTACTTAATCAACAATTTAAATCTATATCTGATAAATTTAAAGATCTATGAAATCTTTTATAAAAAATATGAGTAGATATTGGTATTAATTTTTTATAAAAATTATTAATAGGTGTTAAATTTTTATTAATTTTATATTTCTTTAAAAAATATAATATATTATATTTAACATTATAACGATATATTAAAGTTTTTTCATAAAGAAAAGAAAATTTATGTCAATCTACAGAATGACATAAATGTGTGCTACTTGGATAGTTAATAAAATAAGACATTAAAACACCTATATTTTTTTTAGTACCTGTACTAAAATATAATGTGTAACTTCTATTATCTTTATCAAAAAAAGCGCCATAAACTTTAGCTAAATAACGATATATTTTATTTTTTTTAAAACTTAATCTATAAGGTAAATCAAAATATGGTATAATCTTTTTAAATATAGATAAAACAGATATATCAAATATAGTTAATAAACGTATCGGTTTATATCTTTCGTCTAATAACTCTTTAATACTTTTTGTATTTATTTTTCTATATTCTCTAAAATTACGTTGCATTTCAAAAGCACATTGTGATGCTAATAATCTTTCATAATTATATTTTTGCATAATAGTATTATTTAATATTTTTTTCTTCTACCACGTGTAAAACTAAAAGGTAATCTTCTACGTGTATAAACAGCCCTTATAGATATATTACGAGCTTTTAAACTTTTTACAATATTATTTAAATATTGACCAGGTCTAATTCTCAAAACTATTTTTAATCTTAATATATTATATTTCATAAAAAAATCATCAAAACTTGTTATCATATTTTCTATAGTTTGCGGAGCTTTACGTCTACGTCTTCTCTCTAATTTACCTAAAACTATAGCAGCTGTCTTTACAATAATAACATGCCCAGTACAATCTGTTAAAGTCATAAATAAATTACTATGACTTTTTTTAACTTGTATATAAGCTAAAGGTTTTAAAAGATCTTGACCAAATTTAAAAACATATTTATCATCTTCATCAGCAGGAATAATAGTTAAACTATTATTAATTTTTACACCTACTTTTTCAACTTTTGCTACATTTTCACAATAAAATCTTTTTATAATATATATATTTTTTTTAATTATAAGCATCATAATGATTATTTAATTCTTCTAATTTCCTTCTTTTACTTCTTTGAGTACTCGCATTTGTACGTGTCCTTTGTCCATGTACTGGTAAATTTAAATGATGTCTATTACCTTTATAAGTATCTAAATCTTTTAATTTTTTAATACGTAATTCTACATAACGATCTATACGCGCTATACTCATTACAAATTTTTCTAAATAATAAAATAAAATATCCTTATAATATGGATTTAAATTATCTAAAAAAAAAGGAAAAGAAATACCTAATATAGTTGCTATATAATTTGACTTATATCAACCCATACCATATATTGATTTTAAAGAAACTGCTAATTCTTTTTCTATCTCTAAATTAGTTACCCTAAATTTATACATAAAATAAATTAATTTTTAAAATTCGTTATTACTATTATTAAATAAACCAAATATTGTTAAAAATTTTAATAATATTTGATATTTATTAAAATTTTTACTAAAATTAATATTATTATTAATTTTAATTACATTTTTATTTAAATTATATTGTCCTATAATTTTATAATTATTATTCATAATTATATAAATATTACTTTTTTTTTCATATTTTATAATAATATTATTAAATTTATTCATATTTTTTATTTTAAAGTTGATTTACCACCTTTTTTTAATAATATAATTTGTCTAGGATATCTAATACCTAATAAACGATATGGACCTAATTTTTTTAATATTAAAATATTTTTAAAAATTATTTTTAATAAGCAATAATTATTGCTTATTAGTATTATTCTTTTTTTATATCAATATATTATAATATTATAAGGTATTAATATATAAAAAAAATTAATATATTGAAAATGAAATGAAAATATATTATTAGTTATTTTATATATATGATAACCTAGTCCTTTTATTTTAAGACGTACAATATATAAATTAATTAAATTATTATAATTATAAAAAAAATGTGATAAAAAACTTTTATAAAAAAATTTTTTATTAAATATAAAAGAAATATTATTTTTATAATATTTATAAAAATAAAAAGATGGTAAATTAAAGTTGAAAAATCCTATAAAAGTTTTAATAAAAAAAATATTAAATTTTTTATCAAAATATATATCTAATTTTTTATTTAATATATAATTTTTATATATAATTAATTTCATAATATATAATTATATAATATATTATTTTTTATTTATATATATATTTTAAATAAAACTTCACCAGACATATGGCCTAATATTAAAGTTTCATTACTTGTAATTAAACCAATAGGTGTTGATATAACAAAAAATCCAGAGAAATTTTCTTTATTATAATTTAAAGATAATTTATGTAATGATCAGTATACCCTTTTACTAGGTTTTGATATTATTTTAAATTTAAATAAATTACAACCTCTAAAAAATTTATAATATATTAAAATTTTTGTACCTTTTAATAAATATAAACGAATAACACCTTCTTTATATAATAATTTAGTTATTTCTATTGTTAATTTGCAATAACTAACTGTTATAAATCGAACTCTTCTTAAAGAACCTAAGTGTAGTTTAGATATAAATGATGCTATAAAACTATTTGATGATTTTATTAAAGAAGACATAAAATTAAAAAGAAGATTTTCTAAAACCATTTATATCACCATTACTCACGCAATATCTAAACATATGTCTAGATAATTTAAAAAATTTAAAAATAGATTTACCTCCTAATTGTAACATACAATATGTTCGGTATCTAGATGTAGAACTATCAATAGGAAACTTATTAAATAATTTATTATAATATAATTTATATTTAATATCATAATAATAATTATTTAATAAACTTTTTAATACTAATTTATTTATTTCAAATTTTTTATATAATTTTCTTTTTTTTTTTTCTTTACGAGGTCATCTTATACTCCTAATATATACCATATTTTTATTAAAATTTTTTTAATTTAAAATTATTTAATATTATTTTACTTGTCATTAAATTACCACCACTAAAAAATAAATGTAAATTTAAGGTATCATTTAAATTAAAAAGAGCTATATTTGTTTTTCTTTCACTAAATGATGTTAAATCTTTTAATAAAATATAAAATATATTATATTTTGAAGAATATATACCATATCTGAAATTTATATTATCTATAATATAAATAAAATCATTTATATAATAAAATAATGTAGGATATATATCTTTTTTATTAATTATAATAAATACTTTAAAATTAAAAAATCAATTACCTAAATTATAAAAAGATTTATATTTTGATAAAAATGCATTTTTACCAAAAAAAAATTTAAATAAATAAAAATAATTTAAAATACTTATATTATCTTTATCAATAGCTTTTGATAAAGAAAAAAAAAAAGATAAACATGACATATATGGTATATTATATGTATTTTTACAATATATTTTATTTAATTTTAAAACTAATAAAAATCTTAGAGAATTCTTATATGTATGATTATAATCATATAATAAAGCCATATTTATTTATATCATAAATCTACTAACACAACCTAACGAAGGTAAACGCATACATAATTCTCTAGGTACTGGACCAAAGACACGATTAGATATAGGCACCACTCTTTTATTAACAATTACAATACTATTTTCATTAAATCTTAAAAATATACTAGACATACGTTTATAGTATACTCGAGTCCTTATAATTAATCCCCTATGTAATGTACCTTTAAAAAATTTTTTTTTTTTAAATAATTTTACTTTATGAAATTTTTTAGGATTTAAACGATGTATAGCTATTACAATAACATCACCTAAACAAGCAATTCTTATTTTAGCAGTATTTAATACTTTTATACATTTTGCAGAGGTTACACCTGTTTTATCAGCAACTTTTATAATTGTAGATACTTGTATCATTTTTTTTATTTAAAAAATTAATAAAATATTTTAATTAATTTTGTTTTAAAAGGCAATTGATTCGCGCATTTTTTTAAAATATCTTTTGCAAATAAAGAAGATATACCTCCTATTTCAAAAATAATTTGACCTTTTTTTATAACAGCAATTCAATGAGAAAGAGAACCCTTACCTTTACCCATACGAGTAGCTAATGGTTTCTTTGTTACAGGTCTATCTGTAAATACTTTAATACAAATAAAATTAATATTTTTATTAAAATTATTAAAGCCCCTTTTTATAGTACGACGACAAGCTTCTATTTGTTTATAAGTTAATTTACCATGTTTTAAAGATTGTAAACCATATTGACCATAGATAGAAAAAAAATTTTTTCTATCTAATAGTTTAGTATATGAATAATTAGCTTTATGACATTTTTTATATATATAATTATTAGGTAATTGCTTCATAATTTATTATATTAATCTAAAATATCATGTAGGGTATTTATTTGATATATGTAATCAAACTTTTATTGTTATAATACTATTTGTAATTGGTTTACTAAAAAAAGAATAGTCTATATTTTCATTTAAAGTACATAAAGGTACTTTACCATATGAAAATCAAATAGAACTAGCACGTTGACGTCTTGTAAAACGACCTGAACATTGCATCTTAAAACCAATTAAGCCTCCTTTTTTTCTTTGTAATATCCTTTTTTTTAAAGGATTATAAAAAGAACCTAAAGCATATAAGCCGTGGTTATATTTTCAAAATTTAAATTGCATAAATCTTTTAAAATGTAATTGAGCATAATAAAATTTAGTAAAATTTTTACGTATTTTAATATTTGATAAAAATAAAACATTATTATTTGTAATATAATCTTCAAATATAAAATTAAAAAAATTAGTAAATTTAAATTGTCTTCTAAATTGTAATATACTTTTATTAATTTTTGAATAACGAAAAAATTTATTAAATAATTTTAAATGTATTTTAAAATTACCAGAAAAAAAATAAGAAAAAGCACTCCTACGTATAAAATATTTAGAAGCATAGTAAATTATAAATTTATTAATTATGAATATTTTATTAATTCATATAAATATAGATAACATATTTAATGAAAAAAAAGTTAAATTTTTAAAAAAAAATTTATAACTATATTTATTATAATTAATAAATAAGTAAGTTATATATGATTTATAAATATAGTTTCTATAAATTTTAGCTTTTTGCGAGTTTATTTTATGTCTTATTTTTCCAAAAAAAACACCTTTATATGATGATTTTGTTTCTTTACATACTAAGCGTAATTCACGTCTTATTGGATTAATTAATTCATAAAAACCATACAATTGAGCAAATTTTCTAGCAATAAAACGAGATAAAAATTTAGCATTTACACAATTATTAGAAATAGCATACATTGCTATTTTATAAGAAAATGATGGATTTATTATAGTTAAAACAATTTCTAAAACATTTAAAGCTTTATCAAAAAAACCATACATTCAATCATGACCTAATCACATAACAAATATTTTTTTTAAAACAGAATCTAAACGAGTTCTAGTATACATACCAGCCTTCTTATATAGTTTTTTTTGATAAAAAAACATTATATAATATATAAATAATGTTTTTTTTACTAATTTACGTTTTTTTTCTAAATCTTTCTTTTCTATTTTAGTGCAAAATTTATCATCTATTTTTAAAGATTCATGTAAATGTCTAAATAATAAATGAATTTTACCACGTTTAAAAAATCACATAAATTTTTTTCTAAATTTTTTTTTTCATTTTATAAATGTAAAAGGTAAAAATAAATTAAATATAATAAATATTTTATAAGGTTCAAAAAGTTTTCGGCTAATCTTAGTTTCAGGATTATTATTATTTAAATCTTTTATAGTTATTATAGCAAAATCAAACATTAAACATGTAAATAATGACTCTGCTTGTCCATCATAATAATAAATATTTACATGTCATCTTTTATAATTTTTAAAAAATAAAAAATGACTAAAAAAAAAACCACGTAACTCTAAAGCATACATATTAAAATAATATATTATAAAATATCTCATTCTATACAAAGCATGTAAATGTTCCGTATAAAAAAGTATTTCAGAATATCAAAGATCACATCAAGTATTTTTTAAACCTAAACGCATACCTCTTGCATTAACAATATGGCCCATTTATTTTATTTTTTACTTTTTTTTTTGCTTTTTTTTAAATGACGATAAAAATATGAACATTTAGTTAATATAAATTCTCCAAATTTATAGCCTATTTTTTGAGAATTTATATCAACTTTTAAATATTCTTTACCATTATATAACAATATATTTCTATTTTTAAAATTCTGTCCTATAATACTATTTTTATATTTAATTTTTAAAATTTTTTGCTTAAAAAAAGAATTTTTTAAATATTTTAAATTGATATAAGGTATTTTTCAAGCAGCACGCATTATTAATATATATATATAAATATTACTTGTAAAAAAAAATTAAAAAATAAATAAAAAAATAATATTATTATTAAAATAGATACACAATATAAAAATATATATATAATAAATTTTTTTTTATTAATATAATTTATAAATTAATAATATTTATCTAATTAATTTATATTTTTTTTTTTTTAAAATTTGATACTTTTTATTTTTAGTAGGTGTACCTTTCGTTAATTTACCCCAAGGACTTTTAGGTCCTACAAGAGCAGATTTACGTCCTTCACCTCCACCATGTGGATGATCACATGCATTTTGGGCAATACCTCTTACAGTAGGTCTTTTACCTAAATTAACAACACGACCTGCTTTTTTATAATTAAAAAAATGATGTAACATATTAGAAACAGTACCTAAACTAGCTATACAATATTTAGATAAATAAAGATTTCAACCAGATTTTAATTTTAAAATAACTAATTTTTGTTTTTTACCAACTAAAAAACAACTAGTACCAGCAGCTCTAGATAATATACCGCCTTTATAAGGTTTTAATTCTATATTATTTAATAATGAAAATAAATTCATATTTTTAATAGGAATAGAATAACCTATTTTTATTTTACCTTTAAAATTTTTTTTAGAACCTGAATAAAGTTTATTACCTAATTTAACACCCTCTGTTAATATAATATATGAAAATAAACCATTTTCATATATTATAGAACCTAAAAAAGCAGTACGATTCAAATCTTTTATAATTTTAAGGATAAAACCAAAAGAATTTATTCTTCTATAAAAATCTATTAAATTATAATTTCTTTTAACACCACCAGATTTGTGATGAACACAAATATGACCAGTATGATTTCTACCACTTAAAAATGTAGTACCTATTTTTAATTTTTTTGATATATTAAAAATTAAATTATAATTTATATATTTATTACTAATCATAATTATACAATATATATACGAATTTTTTGTAATATATTTATTTTTTTTAAAAATAAATAAAAGAAATTATCAGTATTATTTTTAATACCTAAAAAATTAAAAAATATTAAATTATATAAATATAATTTGTATAATTTTTTAAATTCTTTATTAAATTCTCTATTAAATTTTGCTATAAGAATAAAATAAATAAATAATAAAAATCATCCTTTTAAAAAAAAGTATAAACTAGTTATAATTATATTATTTTTTATTTTATTAAAATAAAATAAAGATTGTAAAGGATTAAATATTTTCATATTATTTTTACTAATTTTTTTAAAAAGATCATTTAATTTAAAATGAAGCGATCAATTATTTTTTGTTATAAATTTAAAAAAAAAAACAGATATAATATAACGATCTATATAAATATATAATAAATCATTATTAGGTAACATATATCAAAAATTATATTTTTGATATATATATATTGGATTATATTTACGAATATTATATTTTCTAGTAATATTGAAATATATAAAATCAAGAATAATAATTTTATTCTTACTTAAAGGAAATAAAGAATCTATAAAATAATAATTTTTTTTTTGATAAAAATTATTATTTAATTTACCAAGAAGTGCATTTATTAATAAATTAATAAATACAAAAAGGCCAACTATAGTTATTAAAGAGCCTAAAGATGATATATGATTTCAAGCAAAATAAATATCAGGATAATCAGGTATTCTTCTAGGCATACCAGCTAGACCTAAAAAATGTTGAGGAAAGAATGTAAGATTAACACCTATAAAAGTTAATCAAAAATGTAATTTACCAATAGATTCTATATATTTAATACCCATAAAAATATCAAATCAGTAATAAAAACCAGCAAAAAGACCAAATACAACACCCATAGATAGTACATAGTGAAAATGTGCAACAACATAATAAGTATCATGCAGCGCTAAATCTAAACTAGCATTAGATAAAATAACTCCAGTAACACCACCTAAAGTAAATAGAAATAGGAATCAGATGCGAAAAGCATAGGTGTTGACATATCTATAATACCACCAATCATAGTAGATATTCAACTAAATATTTTAACACCAGTAGGTACTGCTATAATCATAGTAGCTGCTGTAAAATAAGCTCGAGTATCTAAATCTAGACCAATAGTATACATATGATGTGCTCATACAATAAAACCTAAGAAACCAATACTAATCATAGCGTAAATCATACCTAATTTACCAAAAATTTCTCTATTAGAAAAATCGGAAATAATATGACTAATAATACCAAAAGCTGGTAATATTAAAATATAAACTTCAGGATGACCAAAAAATCAAAATAAATGTTGATATAATATAGGATCACCACCACCTGAAGGGTTAAAAAAAGAACTATTAAAGTTTCTATCAGTTAATAACATAGTAATACCTGCTGCTAATACTGGTAAAGATAATAATAATAAAACTGCTGTAATTAATACAGCTCAAACAAATAAAGGTAATAAACCCATTCTATAACCAGGCACTTTCATATTAATAGCAGTTACAATTAAATTAACAGCACCTAATAATGAAGAAATACCAGCTATATGTAAGCTAAATATAGCTAAATCTACAGAACTATCAGATGATATTGTAGATAAAGGTGGATAAACAGTTCAACCAGTACCCGCACCAGCACCTGTAATACTTGATAATAATAATAAACTAAAAGATGGTGGTAATAATCAAAAACTTAAATTATTTAATCTAGGAAAAGCCATATCAGGGCCACCAACCATTAAAGGTAAAAATCAATTACCAAAACCACCAATCATAGCAGGCATTACCATAAAGAAAATCATAATAAAAGCATGACTCGTAATAACAACATTATAGTATTGATAATTACCTTGTAATAACTGATCTTCAGGAAAAGCTAATTCTAAACGAATTAAAATAGAAAAAAAAGTACCAATTAAACCTGCAAAAAAAGCAAATATTAAATATAAAGTACCAATATCTTTATGATTCGTAGCAAAAAGTCATCTTTTAATAAATAAAGAAGGCATATAAAAAAATTTATTAAAAAATATTAATGGATTATTAATAATAAAAAGTAAATAAGATTTAAAAGAATTAAAACGCATTTAAATTATATAAAATTAATAAAAATATATTAAAAAATTTAATCAAAAATAATATATATATAATATATATATATATATTATATAAAATTATATAATAATAAATATATTAATAAAATATATTTTATTAATAGAATTCTATCTAAAAAATAAAACAAAAAATAAAAATATATTAAAATTAATTTTAATTAAAAAATAATTTTATATTTTTTAATTAAAAATATAAAATTATTTTTATATTTAGATAAAAATGTAATATATTTTATTAATTTATTTCTTAAATTTAAAATAAAATAAATAAAAGGAATAATCAAAATATAAATTATAATGTAGTAAATAAGAAAAAATATAAAAAATCAAAATAATAAAGAACTAAATACTAAAAGATCAACTTGCGACATTTAATAAATACTTAAAATAAGCGAAAATCAGTTAGTTCAATAAGCATTTGTAATAAAACCTCCACCTCATATATATACTACAAGAAATAATAATATTCAAACAATATCAACAAAATGTCAATATCATGCAGCAAATAAAAAACCTAAATGATGCTGCTCATTAAAATGTTTATTTATATATCTAAAAAAACAAATAAATAAAAAACTAACACCTGCAAAAACATGAAAACCATGCAAACCTGTTAACATATAAAAAGTACAAGCATAAACAGAATCATTAAAATTAAAAGAAGATTCATAATATTCAAATACTTGTAAAAATAAAAAAAAACTACCTAAAATTAAAGTAATTAATCAGCTATCTATAACGTCTTTAACTATTTTATTAGATAAAGCTATATGTGTTCATGTTAAACTAAAACCAGATAATAATAATAATAAAGTATTAAATAAAGGTATTTCAATAGGTTCTATTATATTAATACCAATAGGAGGTCATATTAAACCTATAGCTTTATCAGGACATAAAGATACATGAAAAAATGCTCAAAAAAAACCAAAAAATAACATAATTTCCGAAATAATAAATAAAATAAAACCAGCTTTTAGACCTAATTGTACAATTATAGTATGAAAACCGCTAAAAGTACTTTCAGTAATAACCTCATTATATCATTTCTTTATATTATATATTACAAAAATAAAAGCAAATAAAAATAAATCACCTTTAAAAAAAATAGGCTTTAGGTTCATTAAACAAAAACCAAAAGCTGACATAACAAAAAAAAGACCAATAGATACTATAAAAGGTCTACAACTTCTATTAACTAAATGAAATAAATATTTTTTTCTATTAGCCATAAGAAGTAAATAAAAAAAAAAAAAAAGAAAACTCACTTTTAATTAAAAGATAAATAAAAAAATAACTTATCTATACTATTATGAATTCTAATGATAAAATATTAAAATATATCATAAGAAAAATTAAATAAATTATAATAAGTATACAAAAGATAAAAAAATAAAAAAATATATTATAAAAATAACTATAACAAAATTATCAAATGTTTATCATAAAGTAAAATATAAATAACAAAAGGATAGAATTTTTTAATATGCAAATTTTTAAAACCTATAAACAAATTTATTTTCTATTATAAAAAATATAATATTTTTTATAATAGAAAATAAATTTAATAAAAAAGTTATTAAAAACGTATATTATTTCTATAATAAATACCCTTATTCATTAAAGAACGATTTCTCTTCAAATAAGAAAAATAAATTACACGTTCAAAATAACAAATAAGTGGAAATATAACTAAAAGAATAAAAAAATAAAGAAAAGTCAATATTTGTCCAATCTCTAAAAAAGGGTATATAACAGGTAAGCCTCCTATTCAACCTAATAAAATACACACAAATATAAATAATCATACTGTGAAAGCATATATAGGTCTAAAAATAGAAGATCTTATAAAGTTTTTTGTATAAAAAGGTAAAGTTATTATACAAAAAACAAACATAAATATTAGAAACACACCTAATAATTTATTAGGTACTGAACGTAATACAGCATACATTGGTAAAAAATATCACTCAGGTACAATATGTGCAGGTGTTACTAAAGGATCTGCTTCTATATAATTATCTGAATGTCCTAGAAAATCAGGAAAATAATAAACAAAAAAAGAAAATACAATTATTACTCAAAAAAGTGAATATAAATCTTTTATACCATAATAAGGTATAAAAGGTATATTATCTGTAACACTAGATATACCTAAAGGATTATTAGAGCCGTATTCATGTAATAAAATAAAATGAATTATTGTAACAAGTAATATAACAAAAGGTAAAGTAAAATGTAAACTATAAAATCTTTGTAAAGTAGCATTACTTATAGAAAAGCTACCTCAAAGTAAATAAACAATATCACCACCTATGTAAGGTATAGCTCCTAATAAATTAGTTATAACCATAGCTCCTCAAAAACTCATTTGACCTCAAGGTAATATATAACCTAAAAAAGCTGTTACAATCATAAGTAATCAAATAATAGAACCTGATACTCATAATCATTGTCTAGGGTAAGCATAAGAACCATAGTAAAGACCTCTAGCCATATGAATATAAACACATAAGAAAAAGAATGATGCACCATTAGAATGTAAAGTACGTAATCATCAAGCATAGTAAACTTCCGTTGTACTACTAATAACAATACCAAAAGTTATTTCAATATTAGCTGTGTAAAACATAGCTAAAAAAATACCAGTAATAATTTGTAAAATTAAAAAAAACATAGAAAGGAATCCAAAATTATATCAATAATTGAAATTAGTTGGACATTTATAAAAAATACCTGAAATTTTAACTAAACGTAAGAATAATAAATTATTTCAAAATCTCATAAGAACTATATTAAAAAAATTATATAAAAAAATTTATCATATTTTTTTTATAAATTAATAAAAAAACCACGTTTTATTTAGCAATGACAACTAGTTTTTATTAAAAAAAAAAAAAATTAATCTTTATTATATATATTAAAAAAAATAAATATAGCAATTAAGCCTAAATTATTTAGTAAAAAAGGATCTAATAAACAATAATCTAAAAATAATAAAACTAATAATAATATTAATATTTTAATAAAAATAGAAAAACTTAGTTTAAAAAAAAAATATATATTAAAATTATTTATAAAGTATTTTTTTAAATTATAGAAGGAGAAAGGTCCAAAATATTCAAAAAAACCTTTATCAATAAATTTAACATTTAAATTATAACTAAATTTATAAAACAAAATAAAAATATTATTATAAAAATCATTAAAAAAAAAAGCATTATAAATAATATAAGCTATATCATGATAGACAATAGATTTTGACCAATCTACGAATTCTAAAATAATATGAAAATATTTAATAAGCATTGTACAGTTTATTAAAGCTCCTAATAAATAACTATATCAAAATCTAATAAAATCAAGACGTGCACCAAAATTAGCAATATAAAAAATATAATAATTATTATAAATCAAAATAAATAAAGATATTATAGAAAAATAAAGTGGTATATCTTTTATATTATAAGGTAAATTATAATAAATATAATAATTAAAATGAGAAGGATCAACATAGATTGAATTATTTCAAACGAAAGAGCCTACACTAATAAAAATATCATTAAAAAGATAACCAAAAATTATAGAAGCTATAGCTAAAGTAGACATAGAAAACATCATTCAATCTTCAGCATCTTCTATGCCTGAATAATTATTAAATATTACTTTATATATTGATTTATAACCTAAAACTTTACGGCTAATAAACGAATATAAGATTATTTTTATAGAGTATATAGCAGTAAATAAAGCAGATAGTACACTAATTAAAAAACAAAAGGAAGAATTAATTATATAGTATTTACTACCTAAAAAAATTATTAATTCTTTAGAATAAAAACCAGTTAAAAATGGAAAACCCATTATAGCAAAAGAACCTATAATAAAATATATATAAGTTAAAGGTAGTATATTTAAAAATTTACCACCATATTTACGCATATCTTGTTCATCAAAAAAAGTATGAATTATATAACCAGCTGATAAAAATAAAAGCGCTTTAAAAAAAGCATGATTAAATAAATGGAATATAGCTAAATGATAATTAGAAAAACCACAAGAAATAAACATATAACCAAGTTGGCTACAAGTTGAATAAGCTATAATTCTTTTAATATCATATTGATACATAGCAACTAAACCAGCAAAAAATGTACTAATACTACCTATAATAGTTAATAAATGCAATACATTTTCTGAATATTCAATAATAAAACTACATCTTATAATAAGAAATACACCAGCGGTAACCATTGTAGCGGCATGTAATAATGCGGATACAGGTGTAGGCCCTTCCATAGCATCAGGTAATCATGTATGAAAAAAAACTTGAGCTGATTTACCAATGGCACCTATAAAAATAAAAAAGGATATTAAATCTATAATATAAAAAGTTTTAAAAATAAAAAAATATTGATCAACAATTATAAAAGGTATTAATGTAGAAATAACTAAAAAATCAGTAGTTTTAAACTTTAAGAATACAATACAAATACCTATTAATAAAAAAACATCAGCAATACGATTAATAATCATAGCTTTTAAAGCAGCTTTATTTGCTAAAATTCTAGTAAATCAAAAATTTATTAATAAATAAGAAGATAAACCAACACCTTCTCAACCCATAAATAATTGAACTAAATTATCAGAACTTACTAAAAAAAGCATAAAAAAAGTAAATAAAGACAAATAAGCAAAAAATCTAGAAATATAAGGATCATCTTTTAAATAATCCATAGAATATATATGTACTAATAAAGATATAAATGTAATTATAAAAAACATAATACTACAAATACTATCAAATAAAAAACCAATTTGAATAGAATAAACATCAATACATATTCAATTATATAATTTTAAAGTAACAGGTGCTTGATTTATAACTACTTCAAAAAAAATTAAAATTGAAGTTAAAAAAGATAAGGTAATACCTATAACACTAAAATAGCAACAACCTAATCTACCTAAATAAAAACCTAATAAAAATATTGTAAAAAAGTTTAATAAAGGAAATAATAATATTAAAATATACATATATGTGAATTTATATAATAATAAATTTTAAATTAAAAAAAAATAGAGGAAAATAAATAAAAAGAAAAAACGATTAATACACTTTTATTATAATAAAAATAAAAGACTTTATAAAATTAAAAATTAAATTTTTAATTAAAAAGTAAAAACAATAATAAAGAATATTTAATTAATTTTATAATTTATATATAGAATTAAAATTAAATATAGGCATAATATGTTTATTATACCATAAGGAACTTTGATGTGATGATAAATTTTTAATATCTTTATAAAAAAGATAATATTCATAATTAGTAAACTTATAAGAAATAGATGGATCTATATAATCAAGATGATCATATAAGAAATCTAATTTATATAATCTAATATTATGATTATATAAATATTTAGATTTTTTATTTATTTTTATACTATATTTTATTAAAACAGAAATAAAAGTGGAATAATAGATATGAACAACATAATTATAATCATCTCAAGAAAAAAATGATTCAAAAAATGATAAAGATTTATCAGAAAAAATAATATAATCTAAATTAAAAAAATGATGATAATAAAAAGAAAAATAGAGTTCACCAGATGGTTCAAATTCTATTTTTTTACCAATTAATTTAGTATGTAATATTTCTTTTTCAACAAAGTTATTTCTTAGATTTTTATCTAATAAAGCGAATACTTTTTTATAATAATCATCTGCAACCGTATCAACCAAATGTTGATCAAGATCATCTTCTTCTAGAATCATATAAACTTTACCAAAAACACAACCTGCAAGAAAAAAAAAACCAAATTCGACACTAATAAGATAAAAAATAAACACAAAAAAGAAAAAAGAAAAGGTCTCAAAATCAATAAAAACTTCACTTTCATCATATTGAAAAAGATTAGGATTATCAATACCATTAGATAATCATTTTACATCAAAATGAACATCAAATTTAGCTATAAAAGCTTCTCTTTCAGTTATATCACCTTCCAATATTTCATTACCTATAATAGCAGATTGTCGTGATATAGCTTCTTCGCGATAATTTAGTAATTCACTTTTTATAAAAGCAGTTTCCTTTAAAATTCAAGAAGGGTCGAAATCACCTTTATCTCTTTTTAAAGTGTAGACATATTCTAAAATAATATCATCTTCACTAAAAAAAGCGAATAAATCATCATCTTCTAACTTATCATTATTAGATTTTTGATTTATACACATAATTTTTTAGTTAATGATATTAAAAATATTACGTTTAAGAAATTCTAATGTAAAATTTCAAACAAGAAAAGTAACTATAGTTACTGATAATTTTTTAGATAGACTTTTAGATAAAGGTAAATCAAATAAACTTTGATTTACATAACCATAAAATTTATTTTCAAAAATATTAACTTTATCTATAGATATAGGATCTAAATAACCATTTAAAGCTGAAAATAATAATAAAATTTGTTTATAAATAGCTAAAGGATTAAATCTACTTTGTATTAAGATTCTAGTTAAACGAGAACCTCTATCTAAAACTAATTTAGTAGCATCATCTAAAGATAAACCTAATTTTGCAAAATCTTCAACTTCTCTATACTGTGCTGATTCTAATTTTAAACTACCGGCCATTTGTTTAATTGTTTTACTTTGTGCAGCAGAACCCACACGGCTAACAGATAAACCTGGTGAAACAGAAGGTCTAATACCTCTAGAAAATAAATCAGTATCTAAAAAAACTTGACCATCTGTTATAGAAATAACATTTGTAGGTATATATGAAGAAACATCGCCTTGTATAGTTTCTATAATAGGTAAAGATGTTATAGAAGCATCTGTTTTTAAATTTGCAGATCTTTCTAATAAACGAGAATGTAAATAAAAAACATCACCAGGATAACCTTCACGTCCAGGTGGGCGTCTAATTAATAAAGATATTTGTCTATAAGCAACAGCATGTTTACTTAAATCATCATATATCATTAAAACTCTTAAACCATTACCCATTCAATATTCACCCATAGATGTGGCACAATAGGGTGCGATAAATTGTAAAGAGGCGGGATCTGATGCAGTAGCGGCTACTATTAAAGAAGATTTTAAGCAATTATTTACAATTAACACATTTTTTAATCTAGTAACTGAAGATCTTTTTTGACCTATAGCAACATAAATATTAATAGTATCTGTATTTGATTGATTTAATATAGAATCTATACCTATAGATGTTTTACCTGTTTTACTATCACCAATAATTAATTCACGCTGACCATGACCAATAGGTACTATACTATCAATCACTTTTAAACCTGTTTCTAAAGGTGTATTTACAGATTTTCTAGATATAATAGAAGGTGCTATAGAATCCATTAATCTAAAATCATCAGATTTTATAGAACCTAAAGAATCTAAAGGATTACCTAAAGGATCTACAATTCTACCTAATAAAGCATCACCAACAGGTACACGCATTAAATTACCTGTACCGAATACAAATTGACCTGGTTTTACATCCATATCACCATTAAATATAATAGCACTAACTTTATCAACTTCTATATTTAAAACCATACCAGCTGCATATGTGTTTTCTCCTGTTAAAATTTCAACCATTTCACTAAAAGCAACAGAATATAAACCAGTAATATTTACAATATTATCAGAAATACTAATAACGAAACCAATATTAGAATAATCTATATGTGATGGTAATATATTTTTATCAGAATTTTGAGTAATATTATGATCTAAAGTATCTAAAATATGTTGAGTAATTGATTGTATATTTAAATCATTATTATTAATCTGATCAATATTTTCTATATAATTAGGTTCTAAATCATTGTGTAAAGGCATTTCGGTAAAAAAAATTATAAAATATAATTAAAAGTAAACAAATAATAAAATAAAATAAATAAAATATATTTTTATTTATTTTAAATAAATGTTATTTAATGGATAAAATTTAAATATTATAAATTATAAAAAAATTTATAAAAAAAAATAATATATTTATAATATTATATATTATATTTATAAATGCAAAAATTTAAGTTTAATATAATAAATTTAAAAAAAAATAAATAAAATAAATATAAATATATCATAAATATTTTAAATAAAGATAATAATATATTTATTATCTTTATTTAAAATATTTAGTAAGATATCTATTATTAATAGCTACAGCTTCATCAGTTAGTTTTCTTTGTACTGATATATTTTCATAATATAAGGCATCTAATAAAGCAGCTGCTATACTATCTAATGAAACTAATTTAAATTTATCTCTAATAAGTTTAATAACTCATTTAGTAGCAAAAATTATTTGCTTTCTTAAAGAAATAGGCATAGCAACATAATTAACAATACCTCCTAGTTTAAAAGGAAACATTAGTATTTCAGGAGTAATAGCTGTTATACCTAAAAAAAATACAAGCAAAGGATCCATTTCCTCATCAAGCTTTAATTCTAATTTAATTCTAATAAAAAAATTAAAAGCTCATAATTTTCTACCTCTAAAAATTAAAGATTGAAAAAAATGTTGATGATACCTATATAGAATATATAAACTATCTTGTTGAAAATTAGAATTAATTAATCGTTTTTTATTTCTTTTAGTTATCATATTTATTAAATAAAAAATATATTAATTTACTTACTGTTAAGTTCTTCTAATTTTTTAAGATTTTTTACACCAAATTTTGATCTTCTTTTAGTTCGCCCATATAATTCTATTTTATTAAAATCATAAACACCTCTAATTAGATGATAATTTATACCCGGAGAATCTTTAGGTCCATGACCTCTTACTAAAACAACGGAATGAGCTTGAAGAAAATGATCACCTATACCAGGTATCTTTGCAAATATTTTTTTATTACTAACTAAGATACGTACTTTAGCAAAAGTACGCCTAGCAGAATTAGGTTTACGAGGTGACATTGTAGCTACTTTGGCAACAACACCTTTTCTTAAAGGTGCGCCTAAAAAAGGAGCTACTTTATTTCTTCTTTGCTTATGTTTTCTTTTAAATTTATTAATAGCTAACTGATGTAAAGTAGGTAACATAATTTTATAAAAATAAAATTATTATTTATTTAATGAATAATATTCGTATACAGAAGATCAGCGTTGTCTTAAAAAGCTATAAAATTGAGAAATCTTTAAATCCCTTGAATTATTATGATTTCAAAAACTTATATTATTAAAATTATCTAATTTATTATTTTTTTTTACAACATCAATAGCTATAGGCATAAAACCATGTCCAGAACCACATAATTCAGAACATTGACCATAATATTTACCAACTTTACTACCTTCTAAAAAAAAAGTATTAATTCTACCAGGAACAGCATCAACTTTAAGACCGAAAGCAGGTACAGCAAAAGAATGTAAAACATCACCCGAAGTTATAATGAAATTAATAGGTTTATGTGCAATAATTAATAAACTTTTATCAACATCTAATAATCTACGAAAACGCGCATTTTTAGTTATATCTTCATTTTTAAATTTTAAAATATGACTATCAAATTTAATATTTTCAGAAAAAATTGTAGAATTTATTTCAGAAAAATCTGTAGAATTTATTTCATAAGATCAATATCATTGATGACCTATAACTTTTACAGTTAAAGTAGAATCTTTATAACTTGAACCAGAATATAGTAATCTATAAGAGGGTCCAATTATTAATATAATTATAATTGTAGGAAATAAAGATCATATATATTCAAAACTAGTGGCATGTTTAAATTCTAAAGCATGCATTAAAATATCTCGATTTATACGACGTTTAATATTAGAATTTAAATAAAAATTATTTACTTTATCTAAAATAGATAAATATGGTAATTCTAAATCTATTAAAAGAGTATTTAATACCTCTGGTTTATAAAATTTAAAAGAAACAAGATGAATTGAATTAGATTTTGGTATTATGCCTCAAATAGCACTATTTCATAAATTTTTTAAATATAAGAATTTTTTTTTATAAAAAAAATTTTCTTGAAAATTTAATTTAACATTTAAAATATAATTATAAATTATATAAGTATTTATACTATCAAAAGTATAATTTTGATAAGAACGGTCTAAATTAGATTTATATAATATAGGTAAAATATTATTTAATGAATAAAGATTATAATCAATAGATGTATTTTTTATTACAGAAATTTCAGTAGAATTTAATAATTTACCAAATATATCTAAATTATAATATGTATTTAATGTAGAAAATAAAAATATTCTTTTATTTATATGATTTAAATCATATAAAAAATTAGTATTATTATTTAATATACTTTCATAAAAAAAAGAATAATCTACTATATTTTTAAAATTAATAGATGTATCTAAACCAAATATATATAATATATTTGAAAAAAATTTAAAAGAAGAGTCATTATATTCAAAAAAAAAAGATATATTATTAAAATTATTATAAAAAAAATTTAATATAAAAATATAATAATAGTTTATAAAAAAAAAATAATAATTATTATATTTAAAAATAAATTTTAATATTATAAAAAGAAATGTGCCTTTTTTTTGTGAAGTATTATTATTATTATTAAAATTAATATTATCTGTAAAAAAATTACTATCAACATTATTTAAAAAATAATTATCAATATTATAATTAAATAAATGTTTAATTATAATATGATATAACATAAAATAAGTAAATACTAAAATAAGTACTAAATAATAACAAACTTCGTCATGAAAAAAAATAATATTAGCAAAAAAAGAAGAACCTGGTTCTATAAAAGAAAAATACTTACCATTTAAAGATAAATTAAAAATAAAATCAAACATATATTATTATATTATTAAAAAAATAACAAATAAATATTATAAAATTAAAAAAATTATAAATATAAAATTATCTTTAATATTTTACTAATAATTATATTAAAAAAAAATAAACCACAAACAAAAAAAAAATTAACTTTTTAATAAATTAATTAAATCTAAACTAATACCACCCCTTAATCTATAATAAATTATAACAATAGCTAAACCTATAGAACTTTCAGCTGCTGCTAATGTTAAAATTAATAAACAATAAATTTGACCTAAAATACAGTCTAAAATAAAAGATTGTATTAAAAATAATAAATTAATACTTAATAAAATTAATTCAAAAGTAATTAAAATATTTATAAGATTTCTTTTAAATAAAAATAAACTAAAAAAACTTAAAAAAAATATAAATAAAAATAAATTAATATATAATAACATAATAATAATAGATAAATTAAAAAATTAAAATAAACTCACTTTATTCAAATAAATTTTATAATTATAATAATAAACTGATAGAAAAAATTTAACGATCTATTTCACCAAAAACAAGATCTTGAGTACCTATAATAGTAACAAGATCTGCTAATAAACAATGTTTAGTCATCATATTTAAACCTTGTAAGTGTAAAAATCCAGGAGCTTTTATTCTACATCTATAAGGCATATTATTATTATTAGAAATTAAAAATATACCGAACTCACCTTTAGGTGCTTCTACAATACAAGAAACCTCTTCTTTAGGAATAATAATACCTTCAGATGATAATTTAAAATGATGTATTAAAGATTCCATAGAATATTTTAAAAACCCTCTTTTAGGCATTACAACTTTAAAATCATTAATAATATAATCAAAATTATTTATATTAGATAAAAAATTAATAAAATTAATAGCTTGCTCCATTATATTTAAACTTTCTCGCATTTCTTCAATTCTAATTAGAAATCGATCATAACAATCACCATATTGACCTAAAGGTATAGAAAAATTAAAAAAATTAAAATTATCATAATTTTCAATTATTCTAAGATCTCAAAAAACACCAGAACCTCTAAGCATAACACCAGTAAAACCTCAAGATAAAGCTTCTTGTTTACTAACAATACCAATATTAACTAATCTATGATATCAAATTCTATTTTCAGCTAATATTTCATAAATTTCATCAATTCTAAAATAAAATTGTTCTATAAATAAATAAATATCTTCTAATAAACCTAAAGGTAAATCTTGGGCGACACCACCAGGTCTTATATAATTTGAATGATATCTAGAACCACAAACTCTTTCATAAAACTCCATTAGTTTTTCTCTTTCTTCAAATGCTCAAAAAAAAGGTGACATAGCTCCTACATCTAAAGCATGTGTAGTTAAAGCTAATAAATGATTTAATATACGAGTTATTTCACTATAAAGTATACGTATAATTTTAGCACGAATAGGTATATTAATATTTAATAAACGTTCTACAGCTAAAGCGAATGCTTGTTCTTGAGACATAATACTAACATAATCTAATCTAGAAAAATAGGGTGTAGATTGGATATAAGACTTATATTCAATTAATTTTTCAGTACCTCTATGTAAAAGACCTATATGAGCATCACTTTTAACAACAACTTCACCGTCAAGATATGCAACTAAACGAAGAACACCATGCGCTGCTGGATGTTGTGGACCAAAATTAATAGTTAAATTTTTAATTTTAGTAAAAAACTTTTTAACCATAAAAACTATAAAAGATGTCAAGGATTTATTAAATTAAAAAAACGCATATTTTGTGCAAATTCTACAGGTAAATAATGCATTATTTGTAAAGAATTGTCATAGAATATATCAATATAACCAGATAAAGGAAAATCTTTACGTAAAGGAAAGCCTTTAAAACCATAATCTGTTAAAATTCTATTTAAATTTGTATGTAATATAAATTTAATACCAAACATATCTCAAATTTCTCTTTCTAACCAATTAGCGTTTAAAAAATAATTACTAATAGATAATATACTATTTAATTGCGTCGTATAAAGCTTTAAACCTAATCTATAACTATAATGAATATTTCAAAAAAAATAAGTTAATTCATAACGATTATAATATTTATTAATATAATCAACAACAACAATATCTAATAAACTAGAAAAATTAGATAATAAATTATATTTTAAAAAATAAATAATAGATATAAAATTAGAGAAAATAACGCTACAAATTATTTTTGTTTTAGCTATAATTAAACCTTTTAAATAAAAATTTAAAACATTTAAAAAATAAAATAAAAAAAAAATTGTTTTTTTTAATAAATTTAACATTTAATATATCAATCTAAAGCATTAGTACATAATTCAAAAATAAAACCTAATGTCAATATAATTAAAAAGATATACATAGAAAATATACCTATAAAATTTAAATCAAAAAAACAAATTAATCAAGGAAATAGAAAGGTAATTTCTAAATCAAAAATAATAAATAAAATACCAACAAGATAATAATGTATTTCAAATTTATATCTAGCATCACCATAAGGATTAAATCCACATTCATATGCAGATAATTTTTCAGGATTATATTGTTGATAAACTAAAAAAAAAGAAATACAAAATAATAATAAAGATAATAATAAACAAAATAAAAAAAATTTTAATAAACTATAATATTCTAAATCCATAAAAAAATAAAATAACTTAAATAATTATATATATATAATATAAAATAAATTAAAAAATAATTAGATACAATATAAAAAAAAAATTTATACTAAAAAACTATAAACTAATTTTAAAAGGTTTTACTTTTTGTTTTGGTATTAAATATCGAACACGATTTTTAAAATAAAATCCCGCTCTTTCTACAAAAAAATAAGGTAATAATAATGGTCTTATTTTTCTTCTCCTTAATGTTCTAAAATTATCAAAAACTTTATAAAATTTTTTAATAATATAAAAAAATTTTGATAAAAAAAATCAATTTAAATTTAATTTTTTTAAAAATCAATTATAAATTTGTAAAGAAGTATATTCTTTTTTTAATAAAAATAATTTATTAAAACTAAAATCATTAATATTAAAATTATTTAACACTAAATTATAATTATAATAATTTAATAAAATATTATTAAAATTATTAAAAAAGAAAAAAAAAGATAATCAAACATTTAAAAAAGTATTTTTAGATAAAAAAATAAAACATTCATTTATATATAAATATCAAAAAAAATATAAATGATAAATATTTTTATAATAAAGAAATGTACATCTTTTTTTTTTATAAAAATATAATTTAGGTTCATTTTTAAATTTATATAATTTAAAAAAAGCATATTTTTTTATAAATTTTTTAAGAAATTTAATACTAATTTCCCTTTTTTTAAAATATTTAACTTTAGTAGATAAATTATAACGATATTTTTTTAATAAATTTGATTTTATAAATTTTAAATATATATATATTTTTTTATTTAATTTATATAATTTTAATCTTAAAAGATTAAAATTATCTAAATTAAATTTATTTATTTTAGATATATTTTTTATTTGTAATTTATATAATTTTAATTTATTTAACTCTAACTTATTTAATTTAATTTTTCTTAAATCAAATTCACGCAATTTTAATTTTTTTAAACGAAAATATAATTTAAATTTTTTTTTTAATATTTTTCTATAATTATTTATTTTTAAAATTAAAGATTTATTATTATATATAATATTTTTTGATTTTATTATAGATTTATTATGAGAAAAAACCTTTTTTTTTACTATACGTTTACTTAAATCTCTTTTTAAAGACAATTTATAACTATTATATGTAATAAAATGTTTTTTATAAACTTTTACTACATTAAATTTAAAAAAATATTTTCTAAATTCATGAAAATATAATAATTTATTATCTAAATGTATAGAATCTCATATATTTAGTAAAAAATTATCAAAAAATTTATATATTATATTTTGAAAAATTAAATTTGATTTTAATTTAAATCTTAATAGATTTATATTTTTTTTAAAAAAAAATATAATATTATTTTTTTTTTTTTCTAATTTATTATAATTTTTTTTTTCCTTTAATAAATTAAATTTTTTTTTTTTTTTTAATAGATAATTATTATTATATTTATTAATAGTAACATTATTATAATTTATATTATATTTTTTAAAAATATTCTTATTTATATTAAAAAATATATTATTAAATTTATTATTATATTTTTTAAATAAAAATTTATTTTTATTTAAAAAAGAAATATTATATTTCTTTTTATTTTTAAAATTTAAAAAAAGTTTTTTTTTATTATTAAAATTTAAATAATAATCACTTTTATTAGTAGAATTATTATAAAAACTATTAAATACTTCTAAAAAACTTTTATTACCTTTATTAGAAAAAATACTTGGTTTTTTTACAAATGCAAAAAGATCATCTAAAAGTTTATTACTATGTTTTTTATTTTTTTTATAATATTTTTGTTTTTTATTTTTTATATAATATTTACTTTTTTTATTTTTATTTTTATTTTTATTTAAATATTTATATAATCAAGAAAGATCTCATTTTAATACTTTAATACGAAATCATCTTGGTAAATTTCAAAAATTATAAAAAAAATAATAATTTAAACTTTTAGAATTATTTGAATTTATATTAATATGAGATAATTTATATTTTCTTAAATTATTAAAATAGGAAATACTATTATTATTTACTTTAATTTGTTTATAAAATTTTTTTTTAATTTTAATAAAATTAAGAAAATTATTAAAATATAACCTATTTTTATTATTTTTATATTTATATATATTTTTATAATATATTTTAGGATTATTTATATTATTATACCTATTTTTAATAATTTTAAAAAAATAATTATACTTATTAAAATTATTAGATTTATATAAATTAATTAAAACTTTTTTAGGAATTATAATCAAAATATTTTTATTATTATTAAAAAAACTATTACTTTTTGTATAAAAAAAATATCAAGATTTTAAAAATTTATAATAAAAATTTATATATCTTTTCAATAATTGTAAAATTAAAAATAAAAAATTTAAAGAATATTTAATTTTAGAGAAATAAATATCAACTAAATATATTTCTAAATTTAATTTATTATAATTAAAAAACTTATATCAAATATTAATAAAATTTTTATTAACATTAATATATTTTTTTTTTAATATTTTAGATTTATTATTTTTACACAATAGCATTATTTATTTTTTTTTATTTAAATTTTTTAAATATATTTTAAAAAATTTAGAAAGCTCAAAAACATGTTGTCTTTTACCTTCTATAATACGCACAAATCGCTCTTTTTCAGCAAAATATCTAAAAGCTATACTTCTATTTGATTGTTTATGTTTAATACTTGTATAAAAATAAAATTCATCATAAAATAAAGCAAAATCTTTTTTTGTAATAACATATTTATATAACTTTGAATTTAATTTCGAATTTAATTTTAATAACATCATCATCATACTTATTATAATTATATTATATAATTAATGACTACTATAAATATCATTAATATAAATTAGAATTAAGATTGTAAAAACATAAGCTTGTAAACAAGCAACACCTAATTCTAATAGCATAATAACAATAATAAAAAAAACACCTATTATTATAAAAAAAAAATTTAAACTAGTAATTAATAATGTAAATGTAGAAATTATATATATTAAAGTATGACCAGCCATAATATTAGCAACTAATCTAATAGCTAAACTAAACATTCTTATAATATATGAGAACATTTCAATAATTATTAATAAAGGTAACATATATAAAGGACTTTTAGGTAAAAATACATTAAAAAATTGTTTACCTGATAAGATATAACCTTCAAAAAAAATACCAATACAAATACTTAATGATAAATATAGAATAATAATTAAATGACTAGTTAAAGCTATACCAAAAGGTAATAAACTTAATAAATTTAAATATAAAATAAAAAAAAATATACTAAAAATAAATACAATATATTTAAAACCTAAAAAACCTATTTGTTGTTTTAATAAGTTAAAATTAAAATTTAATTTTAATTCAAAAATTCTTTGAATTATAGAAAAAGGTACTAAATATAAATTATAAAAAAATCTAAAAATAAAAAAAAAAAAAATTAATAATATAATTGGTATATAAATATGGTTTAATGTTAAATTAAAAATATTAGTATTTAATATATAAAAATCAAATATATCTATATAATTAGAAAAAAACTTATAAACAAGTATATCATAATAAAATACAAAAAAATACTTTTTTAAATTATAAATAAATCTATAATCAATAGGTAATACTTTAAAATATATTAAATTAGTTAAAGCAATTAAATCAAATTGTTCTAAAGGTGAAAAAAACATAAATAATTTAAAAATAAATTTATTTACTTTTCTTTCTTAAATATGATAAGATTTTTATAAAAAAATATTATAAAAATAAACTAAATATTTTTAAAAAAATAAAAATAACATTTATATTTTAAAAATATAAAAAACATATAAAACCAAAACCCTCTTTTTAAATATAGAAATAATTTATAAAAAATACTAATATATAAATAATATGTTTAAAATTGATAGTTATTTACTACAAAAAAAAAATAAAAAAATATATTATAATCTACTTTTTATTTAATCCTAGAATCAATATTTAATTTATTTCTTAAATAATATAATTTAGCTCTATTATATATTGATTTTTTTCTTTTATAATCAGAAAAACGTAAACTAAATAATCTATTATAATAATAAGATATAAGTAATTCAACACCTACACCACTTATAATATTTCTTAGAAGTAAATTTGTATTAACATTAAGTATATTCCTTCATTTTATCGAAATACAAATACCCTCAAAACGAAATAGTTGACCTTTTATTCAAAAGAAAACAATTAAAATATCACCAACATTTATCTTTAATAATGAGTATTTATACGATAAAATATTCCTTGTATTTCTAGCCAGTAAAGCTTCTTTTTTTTTTATATCAAAATTATCCTTTCTCTGTATATGTTTTAAATCATTATTAAAAAAAATCATTTTTATATTTTAAATTTTTCTTGTAAAAACCCTTTAATTGCTTAAATTTACTAATAATTTGATTAAAAAATGTTTGTGCTTACAAGATATTTTAGCTCCTTTTGAGATAAAAATATATAAAGTAAGCTTATCTAAAAAAAAAATTTTTTCACTAAAGTTAGGATTATAGAAACCAATTTTACAAATAACTTTACCTTTATTAACTTTAGAATTTTTATGTAATACAACTATAGAATATACAGGATAAGATTTGCAACCTTTACGTTGAAAACGTAAAACTAAATTATTTATAGAATTTTTAACAGATCTAAATTTAATTATCATAAGTAGCTTTTAATAAAAAATTATATATACTTTTCTTATTTTTATAAAAATAGATTAAATAACCCACCAATTAAAGGTTCTTGCAATAAAATTAATAAAAAGTTAATAAAACAAAAAATAGTTAATAATAAATATTTATAAAATTTATTTTTTTTTATTTTAACATTATAAAAACGATATCTACTTGATACAAAAAAGAATAATCTAATATAAAATAAATTAGTAAATAAACTACTAATCACAAGAAAAATAACTAATAGATTTAAATTATAATTAATTAAAGAATTAAATAAAAATAATTTACCTAAAAAACCAGCAAGAAAAGGCAAACCAGATAAACTTATAATAGTAAAAAAAAATAATAATAATATATAATTATTTATTACAAAAATATCTTGTAATACTGTAACATCCCTTTTTTTAAAAGCAACATCTTTTAAAGTTAATAATATAAAAAAACATAAGGTAGGTATTAAATAAAATAAAAATAATAGTAATAGTAAAGATTCTTGTATAAAAGATAAATAACCTAAAACTATAAAAATAAAAGACATATTTATCATAGAACTTTGACCTATAATACGACCTATATGATTATCAGTAAAACCTTCAATAACACTAATAAAAATAGTAATAAATGATAATATAACCAATAAAAAATGTATATATAATTTTAATTGTAGAGAAATATTAAATACATCAAATAATAATAATAGTAATATATATGAAAAAGGTAATTTTGGTATAATTGCTAAAAAATAAACAATATTTAAAGAAGCTCCTTCATTAAAATTTGTTACTCAAAAATTAAAAGGATATAAACCAATTTTAAATAAAAATATTATTATTATTAATAAAAAAACTAAATAAAAATAATAATTATCATAAAATTCTGTATATAATTCATAAATATATATATTATTAAAATTAGTACTACCAGTTAAACCATATATAAAACTAATACCTAATAAAAATAAAAAAGAACAAACAACTCCTAAAATATAATATTTAATACCAGCTTCTATACTTATCATATAATCTTTATTACAAACAAGTATATAGATAGGTAAAGATGCTAATTCAATACCTAAATATAATAATAAAAAATCTCTAGAATTTAAAGCTATACATAAACCTATCATTATAAATAAAATTAATATTAATATTTTAATAGTTTCTTTTGTATTAAAAGAAGATAAAAAATTAGGTCAAATTAAGCAAAAAATAAATAATTGTAATAATAAAAAAAATTTAATAATAATATTATTATAATCTATTAAAATTAAATTATTAGAATAATAAAAAAAAGAAGTCTCTTGTATATAAAAATATAATAAACAAATTAAAGATAATAATATAAAAGAATTTAATTGCTCTATAGGAAAATTATCATTTAAAAGCTTATTATTAATACAAAAATAATGACAAATCAATAATATAATTAAAATACTAAAAAAGATTTCAAAAAAAAATGGTAAAAAAAAAGTCATAGAAAATAAGGAAAAAAAATAAAATAAATAAATTTTAATAAAAAATAATAAAAAGAATTAGATACAATAATAAAAAAAAGATTATTAAAATAAATTTTTAATAATAAAAACTAAAAAAAAAATAAAATTAATTTTAAATAATAAATTAAAAAAATCCTCCGGGCCGGACTTGAACCGACAATCCACTCATCATGAGTGAGGTGCTTTAACCATTAAGCTACCAGATAAAAAACTACCAAAATTTAATATAAATAAATAAAAATAAATTTACTTCTTATTTTTAAATAAAATAAGGCCAAAACCTCTTGTTTCATTAGAAAATATTAACTGAATATATTACTATACTTGCATAATATAATCTAACGAAACAATGGACTATTGATTTCAGGAAAAATTATTTTAAACTAACATATTTTCACTTATATGTATTCAGTGATTATATATTATGAATGTAGCTACTAGGCAATACTCTTGACAGAATAACCAAAATACAATTGATTCACCGTAAATTACAAAACTTATAAAATAAATTATAAGGATTATTATTTTAATTTTAATAATAATAATGCAGTCTTCTCATACTAGCACACGATCTTTCCAATTTTAATACACTCTTAGTAGATAGGGACCAAACTGTCTCACGACGTTCTAAACCCAATTCACGTACCTTTTTAAACGTCGAACAGACGTACCCTTGGAACCTTCTACTTTTCCAGGATAAGGTGAATCGACATCGAGGTGCCAAACAATCCTAGCAATGAGAACTCTTCAGAATTATTAGCCTGTTATCCCTAGCGTAACTTTTATCCGTTGAGCAATAGCCTTTCCATTAAGCGCTATTGGATCACTATGACCGACTTTCGTCCCTGTGCAATATGTCTATTTTACAGTCAAGCAATTTTAAGCCATTATACATAATTTTACAAATAAAAATTTAATTACCTTTGTACGCCTCCGTTACTTTTTGGGAGGCCTCCGCCCCAGAGAAACTACCCATTATACACTGTAATATTAATTAGTTAGATCTGTTTAAATAAGTACTATTGCACTATTAGCCTCACTAAATAACCGAAATTAAAGATCATAAGCACGGTACTTACACTATGTATTTAAAACAGATTTAACAATATATAACTATAGTAAAGCTGCATAGGGTCTTTCCGTCCCACTACGAGGTATCCGTATCTTCACAGATATTACATTTTCGCTGAATCAAGGCCTGAGACAGTAAGACAGTCGTTATACCATTCATGCACGTCAACAATTAATTGACAAGGGATTTCGCTACCTTTGGACCCTCAAGGTTAGGGCCGCCGTTTACACCGAGATTATATCGAAAGCATTTTATAAAATATAAAAACTTTCCAATTTCACTTACGGGCACTGGGCAGGTTTCAGACAATATACGTCATATTACTATTTTGCATTATCCTGTGTTTTTAATAAACAGTCGCCACCTCCAATCTAGTGCCACTTTAATATAATTAATAGCTCAAAATAATTAAAAAAATAATTATTTTTACATTATAAAAAAGCACCCTTTCTCCCAAAGTTACAGGGTTATTTTGCCGAGTTCCTTAGACCTTGTTATTTCATACGCCTTAGTATATTCTACCCAACTACGTGAACTCGTTATAAGTACGGTTATTTGTACAAAATAATATAGAAATTTAATGTACATCAAATATTAGTTTTTTCTTGTTATATTTATTTTTACTTCATTTAGTCATTATAATTTATAAAAATTAAATATAAGTCACATATATTTTAGCTATAAAATATTAATTATAAACCCATCTATTTTCGGTTTTCACCTAAATATTAGGGGCCGGCTAACTCATCATGGTTAATCCTAGTGATGAAACCCTTAGTTTTTCGGCGTTGGTGATTTTAAAATAAAGCAGTTATCCCATCTTTATTAACAACAATTATTACTACTCATTCCAACATTAATACTTCTAATATCTTCAATTTATTTCTCAATAAATCTTCAAAAATTTATCAGAACATTCTGCTACCAATAAAATAAAATTTCATAGCTTCAGTAAAAAGTTTATAGACCCTTTAAATTTACGACTATTTTTCCCTATTTAAATAATGATGAGCTGTTACGCTTTCTTTAAAAGATGGCTGCCTCTAAGCCAACTTGTCTTTACTTTTTAGAAATTAAATAATCTTAAACACTAAACTTTTATTTAGGGACTTTAGCTTATGATCTGGGCTGTTACCCTTTCGACTTAGAACCTTCGCGCCCTAAGTCTGTTTACCTTTTAATTTAATAAATTCATTATTAGTTTCACTAACGTCAAAGGGACTGTTAAGTACCCCCATCAGCTAATAAGTGCTTTACCAAAAATATTATAAAAAAGATACACTACCTAAATAGCTTTCGCAGAAAACCAGCTATCTCCAGAATCGGATAGTATTTCACTCCTAATCGTAAATCTTCCCAGTTTTATGCAACAAACAAGGGTACGGCCCTCCGAATTATACACGTATAATTCTTCAGCCTGCTCACGACTAGATCTTCTGGTTTCGGGTCTAATTCATATAACTTAAAAATTTAATATTAATTTTAAAATATTAAAAATATTACGCACTATTCATACTTATTTTAATTACGCCTACATTATTTTTAACTTAAGCTTGCTATATAAATTAACTTGTTGGACCCTTATTCAAAAGGTACGTTATACCTATAACAACAAAAATATAGGTTTAACCGAAAATAGACTTAAAATTTCAATATCTTTTCAAAATCTATTAATTTAGAGCCTTTTTCACACATTCCCTCTCGGTACTAGTTCACTATCGATTATCAATAAATATTAAAGCTTAGCAGATGGAACTGCTGTCTTCAAATATCAAAAACATATAACACTCTACTCATATTTTTATAAATTATATACAATACAGGACTATTACCTTCTGTGGTTTTTAATTTATAAAAATTTTAATATTATTTTTTATATAAATAGGCCAGAAATAGATTTTATAATATTTCCTTACTCCATAGTCCCTCACCAGTACTAACAGAATACTTATTAGTATTTTTTCCAATATTTACTAAGATGTTTCAGTTCAATATGTTTATTATACACAAAATAAATTTTATATTACTTAATTTTTTGAAGTTTCCTTTTTGAATATTACACCTTCATCATTACGTTTTTATTACAATGCACTTTTCGTTAATTATACAACGTTCAAAATTATTGACACCCAGGTATCCATTTTAAGCCTTTCATATTTTTTTTCTTGTAAATCATTAAATAAATAAAATTATAAAATAAAAAAAAAGTAATTGATAACAATATTAAAAATTAAAAAATAAAAGTAAACTTTTATTAAAATTTTAATAAATCAATTTTATGTTTAAATTACAAGATAATAAAAACATAATTATAAAAAATATATTCTTAACAAAAAAATAAACATTTAAATAATAAAACAAATATAAAATTAAACTAAAAAAAAAATTTATATATATAAGCGAATTCAATTGGATTCGAACCAATATAATCCTGCTTGCAAAGCAGTCACTCTACCATTTAAGTTATAAA
>ENA-UOUJ01000141-UOUJ01000141.1-activated-sludge-metagenome-genome-assembly--contig:-NODE-141-length-62937-cov-12.564311_pt1 | contig 62937 bp, 57 predicted proteins | sample MGYA00249839_ERZ747224 | MGnify/ENA primary metagenome ERZ747224 (study PRJEB28782, sample SAMN03220277) | activated sludge metagenome | biome: wastewater; feature: sewage sludge; material...
GAAATGGCGCGCCCGAAAGGACAGAATTCGAACGAGTTGTTCTTCGTTCTCGAAGAGTGGAATACTTATCTGAAACAAGAGCAATTGGATATTCGTTCGCCTGTCTCGTCGGATCATCGAATATAGGTCGGGCGCGTTTCTTCACTGGGCGTCCTCCTTTCTATCTCGCCGCCAAAGCAAGCGCGCGACGCCATCATCTCCACCTTCGATCAACGCTCCCCAGATTGGATGGGGCAGCGTTGGGTCGTCGATCTTGATGCGCAGGTAGGTCTCCTCGGTCCCGTTGCGCTTGCGCCGCCAGGCGACGCCGATCTCGTTGGTGCCGGTCGTGATGCGGAAGTCAGGACCGCTGTCCCCTTCCTTCCGGTCGTTGGCCATGATCAAGACTTCGGCGTTGATCATGAGCGTGCGGATCGTGCCGGCGTATCCGTCCTTGACGGCTGAGAACGTGCCTATGACTGGCATGGTGGCTGGGCTCCTGTGCGATATGCGTCTGTCTCGATGGCGGATAGCTCTGATCAGTCGGCAGCGGCGGCGCGGTAGGGTCGGAGGATAATGTCCTTATGAACGATGACACGGAGGGGCCAACCCGGACGCACGGTGATGGTCGGCTGGACGTTAAGATTGCGCTCGATGAGCCGCTGGCCAGCTCGGTTCGTGGTCGTCTGCGTCGAAAGCTGCAGGGCGCGGATGAGATCGCTGTCGGACGAGCCGAAGGCGAGCTCGCTGCCGACGCCGAGCACTGTGGCCAGCGCCACGCCTTTGAGGAGCTTCCAGGTGTGCAGATCAACCTCGTCGGCCAGGCCTGCATAGCCGCCGGTGTCGGTCGCCGGCAGATTGTCGATGACCATTGAGCTGCCGTCGGGGAGGATGATGCGCTGCCAGATGACGAGCGCGCGTTCTTGTCCGAAGCTGACGACGTTATCGTACTTGCCGATCAGTCTTGCCCCTTGGGGAATCAGGAGAAATCGGCCGGAGACGGTATCGTAGATGTTCTCCGTCACCTGGGCGATGACGAAGCCGGGGAGGTCGGAGTTAAGCCCGGTGACGAGGCTCGCGGCAATGACGGTTCCAGCCATCAACTGATAGGGCGAGGCCGGCGTCTGCAAACCGTGTGGATTGTAGATGTCTTTTTCCGGTCCCGATTTAAGGAACGCGAGCTTGCGCGTCGCCTCTGTGGCATCGGTTCCTGCGTACTCGACGTCGCCTGTTGCGAGAGCTTGCGCCCGCTCCGTGGCGCGCAGCAGGGAGAGCGTGGCAACGTTAGCATCGGCCGTGGTCCTACTCGAGCGTGGCGTCGGTTCAGATTGCGCGCCGCTCGACGTTGAGTCCTGCGGTGGCTGCTTGAGCTGCAAGCGGAAGAACACCTGCGATTCACGAGCCTGCCCGGCCATGCGGGCAAGGCGTGTCTTCTCCGCGCTCTCGGCATCATCGAGCGGTAGGCCAGTGTCGGGCAGGATGAGCTTGGGAGCAGCCGGAGGCGTCGTCTGAGGGGCGGGATTGGCGGGCTGTACGCCTTCGTAGGTGGCCGGTAGCTTGTTGAGCCCGTCGGTGATCGGCTTGTTCTCGACATTGATCAGTTCCTGCCGCTCCGCGAGCTTGAGGCTTGGCGGCTTCAAGGCAACCAGCACGATTCCCGAGAGCAGCATCAGGAACACGGCAGCGCCGCCGATCAGAACTTTGCGATTGATGCGCGTTACCGGCTGCGGACGCGCGCGCAGTTCCAGCGTCTCCGGCGCGGCCTTCTTCTCTTTCGCCTCTTGGCCCTGGTCGATCTCGCTCATGAGCGCGTCTCCCGCCAGATCGCGTCCGTGCGGACAATGCGAACGACCCGTTGCGGCTCCGTGCCAAGCCTTAACTCGGCCGCGGCGAACAGTCTGTCGACGATGTAGGTGGTGCCGCGGACGCGGTAGTTGACGAGCGCCGACTTGCCGTCCGGACCGATGATGAACAGTGGCGGGGCTTCGCTCTTAGATATGCCCGATGGGAACTGGATATAGACCTTGTTGCCATCGTCGAAGACCTGCCGCGGCTTCCACGGCGCATCGCCTTCAATGCGATAGCGGAAGCGCAACTCGTCGATGTCGACGCCGCCGTCGGCGATTGCGGCCACGGTGAAGGCGGCTTCCTCGCTTTGCTTGCGCAATGAGACGAGTTCGGCGGCGGGATACGTCCACGACACCGAGGCCATGTAGGTCGCCTCGGAGGATCGCATCTCGAGATGGTAGGTGCGTCGGTCGGTGGTGATGACGAGGTTGGTCTCGAGGTCGGGCCCAACCGGCTTCACCAAGATGTGGACCTGGGCGCCCTTGCCCTCACCGCTGCTCGTGTCTCCGACGACCCACCGCACCGTGTCACCAGCCGAGACCGAGACCAGCTTCTCGCCGGCCTCGAGCGCAATGTCCGTGACTTGATTGACGGCGGCGTAAAGCTGATAGAGCGCGCCCTTGGTATAGGGATAGACCTGGATGGCATTGATGTAGCCGTCCTTGACCGGCTCGAGACGCGCGGCCTCGTTGGCTCCGGTCACGCGATCCGCTGGCGGTCGCGTGTCCTTCTTCTTGCTGGCGTCCTTGCCGATCGGCTTGAGCTGACCGGGAAGAGGCAACGGTGTAGGGACTTCGACGTAGCGGACCGGCAGCTTTGGATCCGGCTCGCGATGGGCTGCCATCGCCGGACTGTCGAAGATCGGGATCTCAGGGACCTTGATGTTGGTGGCGCAGGCGCCAAGCCCGCTCGATGTCATAAGGAGGGCGACGAGGGTGCGGTGGGTACTCATTTGGACTCTCCGGTGGTGACGTCCTGCGACCAGTTGAAGGCGTGCACGTAGATGCCGAGCGGGTTCTTGCGCACGGCATCGACGGTTCTCGGTGGGGTGAGAGCGATAGAGAAGAGGCCGGTGAGGCGCTTGGTGTCCTTGAGGGCGCCGCCCTCGAACGTGCGCTCGGTCCAGCGCACCTGGAACGAGGTGTCGGAGGCCCGCACGACGCTCGTCACCTCGACGGCCACGGTCTGGCGGCCGATGCGAGCGAAGGGGTCGTTGTCGCGGGCGTATTCGTTGAGCGTGACCGCCGCTTTGTCGGTGACGAAGTCGTAGGCCTTGAGCCAGTTCTGCCGCACCACCACGGCGTCGATCGAGAGCGCGCGCACGTTGTCGACGAAGCGCGCCAGGTGATAAGCGATCTGCGCGTCGCTCGGCTTGTAGCTCTCGTCGGCGGGACCAACGGTTCGGGCACCGCCCCGGGAGTCAACCTCGACGATGTAGGGAACGACGGCGCCCGTGCGGCCAATCCAGAACAGGATGCCCGCCAGCAGCAGGGACATCCCCAGATTGCCGAGAGCCATCAGGCGCCAGTTGTGCGCCTGAACGCGGGCGCTGCCGATCCGCTCGTCCCAGGCCTGGGCTGCCTTCTGATAAGGCGTGACCGGCTCCGGTGTCTCGCCGTAGCGCAAGGCGGGTCGCTTGAAGACCATGACCGACGTCTCCTTCTAGCTCTTGTTCTTGAGATCGGGACCGCTGCCGCTTGCCGGGCGGTCGCCATCGCGAAGGGCGTGTGCCGCCATGAGGCCGGCTTGGGTCATGCGCTGGCGGCGGGCGAGGCTTTGCGCCCATGCAGGTGGACTGGAGGCGGCGGCGCTGGCCGCGGCCGCGTCTCCGCCATGACCGGAGCTGTCAGATCCCGACCGCGGCGCAGCATCGCGGTATCCTTGCGCGGCGCCCTGCCGGAAGGCCGTCGTTACCGGCGCCGCGAATGCAGCGGCCATCCGAGATGCCGGCGCGGCCATGGTCGTCCGGGCTACGCCGGCCATGCCGCCGGTCTCATAGGCCGCGCCAACCCGTCCCGCGAGTGAGGCTGCAGCCCTGGTTCCGCTGCCGGCCGCGTTGCCAGCCAAGCGCGCAGCACCACTGGCAGCCAATCCGCCGGCGACGCCTGTACCGCCGAGCGCTGCGGTGGTGGCGACCGCCGCACCGGCACCAAGCTGAGGGGCACCGGAAATCAGACCGGCGGCAATGGCGGGGACATAGATGGCGAGGCCGAACACGGCGATCGCAGCCAGGATGCAGGAGGCGGCCTGCGTCAGCGTCACTTCACCGGTGGGACGTATCACGGTGCCGAACAGCGAGGCGCCGATGCCGACCACGATGGCCAACACCATGAGCTTGATGCCGGAGGAGATGACGTTGCCGAGCACGCGCTCGGCCAGGAAGGCCGTCTGGCCGAACAAAGCGAACGGCACCAGTACGAAGCCGGCAAGCACGGTCAGCTTGAACTCGATGATGGTGATGAAGAGCTGAACCGAGAGCACGAAGAAGGCAAGTAGCACGATCACCCAGGCCAACATCAGGACGGCGATGGTGACGAAGTTTGAGAAGAACGTCGTGAAACCGATCAGTTCACCGGCTTTCTCGAGGAGCGGCCTTGATGCGGTGAAGCCAGTAGAGGCGACGAACCCCGGCCGCATGAGATCGGTGGCCGTCAGGGAGGTGCCCGACGCCTTCAGGCCCAACCCAGCGAATGACTGGAAGACGATGTCGGCGAGGCCCTGGAAGTTGGAGAGGAGCAGCGCGAAGAAGCCGACGTAGAGCACCTTGCGGATGAGCTGGGCGATGACGTTGTCCTCGCCCATCAAGGCCCAGAACAGGCCGGCGAGCGTGATGTCGATGGCGACCAGGATGCTGGTCAGAAACGCGACGTCGCCGGCGAGGAGACCGAATCCGCTGTCGATGTAGCGGCTGAATGTCTCCGTGAAGCGGTCGATGATCGCAAGATCGTCCATGTCTGCGCGCGCCCCATGCTACCGGCAAGGCTCCGCCATCGGCGCAAGCAGCGTTGGCCGTGGGGGACATCAGCGGAAGAATGTTAGAGGCGGCGGGTCAGACAGGCTGTCACAGTTCCGGCGCCACCCGATGCCAGGGCTATCGGGCAGTGCGATGATGCCGGAGAGGTTGATGCTCAGTGAATGAGGAAACGCCGCAATACGCGGGAGTCGTCGGGAGTTCTAGATGAAATGAAGGAAGACTGTGCGAGTACGATGCGCGTTGCCCATGCGTGGGCTCAATGGGCGGACTCGTGAACTGGGCCCTGTGCTCATAGTCGTGCAGGTGAGGGCAGTTGGTGTCCGGGGCCTAAGGCGATTGTTGCTATGAAGGCGAAATTAACTTCGCAGTTTGGTCCGAAGCGGACGAGGCCGACGTCACGGCCATCGCGGATTCAGGGAGTACGTGAATCTTCTTCTAGGGCCGCGAATTCGACACAACAAACTCCTTGGTGTAGGCGGTTTCGGCACGGCCGTCATGTGCGGCGGTGAGGAGTTGCAGGATGTCGAACATGTCGATGTAGCGCATACGGCAGAGATTGTTCTGCAGTGTCGCGCGCGCGACCATGCCGGTAAGACGCGATGTCCTAACGTTGAAGACAGGTGCTCCGCTCAAGCCCGTCACGCTCGTGAATTCGGGTTCCGAGAACCGGCCGCAGGCCGAGCGCAGGGTGGGATCATGGCTGAAGGCGGTGTCATCCTCCATCTCGAGAAGGCAAAACCTTGGGGAGATCGTTGTCTCACCGATCTGGCTGAGCTCCTTGAGTACGCCGGAGACGTGCAGTGTATCGCCCGTCCGGGTCGGTCCGACTGTGCCTTCGACCAGCAGGTAAGTCGCGTTCCCGAAGTAGTCGGGATCGATGTCGTCGCTGAACCGGATCGCCGTCACGTCGAGGATATCGGTATCGATCGCGGCTCCTTTCGGGGAGCTTGCGTGAAAGACCGCGGATAGGCCGGCAATGGCTCGTCCGTCGCGCCTGTTGGTCACGACAAGCTGGCTCCACTCAAAATCCTGACGGACATGGCCGCATGTCAGCGCGTAAGGCGTACCGCGAAACGAGACGACAAAGAGCGTCCCGCCATGCGTCGCATACTGCCATTCGGAGAGACCAGTGTCGAACAGGACGAAGCGCGCGGCCTGGCGAAAGTCTTGCCGGATGGTGAGGCCCGATGCGAGACGCTGCGTAACTCTCTGATCGGAGAGATGGATGAGGCGCTTTCCGGTGCTCATGGTGGATCGGACGATACGCCTTTTGGGCCGGGTTTGCGCGGAAAGCGCTGCACCCGCTTGGCGGGGTCTGCCTCGGCACTGCGGGGATCCCACGAGCTGATGGTGGCGAGCTTGACGCGGACGTAATCGTGGAAGGGACCGCGCTGCGATGAGAAGGGCATGACGTAGATATGCGGTCCGCCGAACCATTCGTCGCCGGTCTCATCGATGTCGATGACCTGTTCGTAGGGCAGGACGAGGAACTCCTCGTACCATGCCTTGTTCTGCTCCGGCAGATCGTCCCATGTGGGCATGCAAGCCTGGCGCGCGGCGGCGTACGCCTCCATCTGTCTGCGGCCGGCTTCGGTCCTCCAGGGATTGTCGTGCGGGTTGGCGTCATTCATGCCTTCGGCTAAATCCCAGGACCTTCCGTCGTCATCAATGAAGGCGAAGCACCGCTTCCGCAAGACGTGAAGGCCGTCGTGATGGCAGCCTTCATAGCGGTAGATACTCCACCGGCGGGCCTCTAAGTCTTGGGCTGCGTCGTCGGGATAAGGGTAACGCTCGTCGCTCGCGTCACGAACAAGAACATCGAGGCCAATTCTAGCCTGAAAGAGGCGCGTCGCCTTGCGCTTGACCACGAGGCGGCGTCGCACGTCTGCGGCAATCGATTGGCGGCGGATACGCAGGGACACGCCGAAGAAGGTGAAGAGGACGTCGTCGTTCTTGGGCTGATAAAGCATATCTTCCAGCTCTCCCCTGCCCCATAGGTAGGCTTCGGCAACACCCATGGCACGCGTGCGCGTGCGGAATAGATCGCGCGCGGCCTTGGAAAAATCGCAGGCGGCGGCGAAGACAATGCCGTGCAGCGTGCCTGCCATTTGCGGATCGATCGCGTCAAGGTGCTGGCCGAGCTTCTTCGGCGTGATGGTCTTTTCCCGCTTGCACTGGATCAGCCAGACGCGCTCGATGGATGGCTCTGCATCGGCTCCTTCGGTGTCCTCACTGGTGTCCTCACGGGATGCGGCGTCGGCTTGCAGGACAGGTTCGAAGCCGCGTGCATCGAAGCCGTCGTCACTGCCCGCGCGGCCGGTGGCTTCGAGCTGAGTCCACGGCCGAAAATCGTAGACGATGCGCCTGACGAGATCCTCGAACCGGTGCGGCTCGAGATCTTCGAAGTGGAGCGGTCCGGTTGTGCGGACAGGCGCGGGCTTGGCCATGAAACCCTCTTGGCAATTCTGGTAACAATAATTAAATCAGTATGTTACCTGTTTGATGTCTCTTCAGTCAGGCGAATGACCGTCATGATGGTCGTGGCGACGTGGCGCTGACGCAAGATGCGCAGTTCGCGGTCGCTGTTCTTGCCGAGTTCGAATGTGGCCGCGGCGACGGGCCGAACCATGCGCGCGTGCTAGAGTGCGCCTCGAAACCTCGTGCCTCGGAGCTTTCCATGAGCGAGCCATCCTTGCGTCGATATACGAGCCTGGTTGCGGCTATCCAGATCCTTCGGCAACGGCGCCTTACGCTGTTGAACCCCGAGTTATGGGATGATCGGAACGATATCTACAGCATACGCAAGTATATGGAAGCTGTGCAGGCGCGCTCTATCCTTGCTCTTTGTTTTGCGCAGCAGTTCGAGACGTACCATCATTGGCGGGTATTTTCACAAGGCATGGATGGCGTGTGTTTGGAGTTCGACCGCGAACGCCTGCTCGCCGCATTCGAAGGAAACCCGCAGATTCGCTATGGCTCGGTCGAATACTACGAACTGCGGAAATTAAGGGAGGCGCCACTGACAGTGGAGGAGCTTCCGTTCATCAAGCGCTTTCCCTACCAGGACGAGAAGGAGTTCCGGATCGTCTATGTCGATACGGAGCAGCTGCTCAGCTTCAAGGACTTTGAAATCGATCTCGGCGCAATCAGGCGGATCAATCTCAGTCCGTGGATGCCGGGGGCGCTCTCGGATTCCGTCAAAGAGACAATCCGCTCGATACCAGGATGCGAGAATATTCGCTTGAATCGGTCAACTTTGGTGGAGAATGAGCAGTGGAAAGGCTACATCAACGACATACTGCCAGTCGTGCAAAGCCCATAGCTTTCCGCTTGGAGCCTCCGGGGCCAGCTTACAAGCGCGGGAATGACAGGATGACCCTTCATGGACTTGATTTCGATCTTTGGTGGCAGCGCTAGCAGGTCCGGAGGCGACGGTGCCAGTTCTGAGCATCGAAGAGATTGAAGCTCTGATTGCGAAAGGGAAGGTTCGAGCAATCACGCTGGATACCTCCATCTTCCGTCAGTACGGTCACAACCTTCAATACAGGATTCTCCGAAGCCTCGGTCAGTTCAGCGGCACCCAAGTCAAGTTTGTCCTCTCGGCCATCGTTGTCGATGAGGTTGCTCGCCAAATGTCTGAGAATATTAAGGAGGCGGCTGCCAAGCTCAGGGCCGCCGTTAAATCCTTTGAAAAGGCATTGAACCTCCCCTCGTCTCTCACGCTTTCGAAGGACGTCGATCTTAGCGTAGATCCCGCGGAGAGGGCCAGGAAGCTTGTCTCAGAATTCCTGTCCGCCACAGCTTGTCACGCCGTTCCCGTGGAAGGGCAGGTCTCGGTTGCCCAAGTATGGCAACGGTACATCTCGACGAAACCGCCCTTCGCGTCTGCTAAGGAAAAGAAGTCCGAATTTCCTGATGCTTTCGCGCTCGTGGCTCTCGAGACATGGGCCAAGGACAATGACACGCTGATACTGGCGGTCAGCAAGGACGGGGGCTGGAGAGAGTTCGCAGAAACCTCCGAGCAGATCCTCTATATTGACGATGTGAAACGCGGGCTAGCGCTCTTCAACAAAGCGGACAACCTTGTCGTCACGCGGGTACTCAACATGATGCGGGACAAGAAAGCTTCTGAGCTCCTGCAGGAGCTCGAAGGTGCGGTTCAGAGCAGCTTGGACGATCTTGATTTCATAATCGATGCGGGCACTGGGTATCCGTTCGACGCCACGCCGGAATCGGCAAAGGTGATCGAGTTCCAACTTGCCCCGAACGCAGAACCTCTCGTGGTGGATTCCGATGAAGAGGCTGTGACCTTTACCGTGGATCTGATTGCTCGCGTCGAGTTCACGGCGCACTTTAGCTTCAAGACCTACGATGATGAGGGTGATTTGTTTCCGATGGGGTGGACTCAGGAGAGTATCGAGGACAAAGTGCCCTTCTCGGCAGCCATCACGATCGCGCGGGAACTCGAAGGGGAACCGGAAACCTTGGACATTGACGTCAACCGTCCCGAGATCGCGCTGAATTTTGGCGATGTCGAGCCACGCCACTACTAGCGGCGCCAATGGCGATTGTAGTCTACTCAGCTCAAAAACGCCTCAATCCCTGGACGCGTACCCTGCCTCTGTCCCGACAAACGACTTGAACCGTTGCCGGGCCTCATCCTCCGTCGCGAGCTCTCGTGCGCGCGCGACGGTTTCGGCTCGCGCCTGAGCCGCGACCAGGCTTTGGAGTGCGAGCGACTGTTTGACTCCGAGTCCCGTGAGTTCGTTTCCGGCTTGCGTGGCTTCCAGCGCGCCGGCCGCGTCGCGCGAACGGCTTAAGGCGTCGCCCAGCAGGTGCGTATCATTCTCGATCCCGTCGGCGATCTGGCCCTGCAGGAGGGCGGTGCGCTGGAAGGCAGCGTAGCTCTCTTCCCACCGCGTGCGCGCATTGCGCAGGGCATCGTCGTGGGTCAGCGCTGCGGAGGCCTCCTTCGGGAACATCTGCTGGTAATTGTTCTGAGTTTCTTGCAGCCGCATCGCAATTCCCTCGCCGGCGCGAAGCTGGGCTTGGATATCGGTGAGTGATCGCTGAAGGTCCGGCGACAGCGTTCCCTGAAGGCGCATGAGGTTCTGATCCATGCGTAGGATCATCTGGGCTTCATTCTGCAGCGTGCGGATCTGATTGTTGATCTGCTCGAGCGCGCGCGCCGCCGACAGCAAGTTCTGGCTGTAGTTGGTAGGGTCATAGACAATGTATTGCGTGAGCGATGGTGTCGCTGAGGTCGCCAACAGGCCGAGTGCGATCGGCATCGCGGCGAGAACTTTGCGGATGGGCTTCATCGGTTATTCCTTCTTGACTTGCTGGGCACGGCCCGGAAGGGAGAGAGGCGCTGAGGCATGGGCGGGCCTCCCGGCAGTCCCGGCAGCGGCGTCTGATCAATCGCCGATGCCGGCAGCTCGCGGTCACCGGAATTGGCTGCTTCCGGTGTTGGTTTCACGGACGGGGTTGTGTTTCGTGCGGTGGTCGATACCGAGAGAGGTGGCGGCGTTACCGGCGGCTGCCACCGCTGGATCAGGTCGGCCGCCCAAGCGAGACCTTTCGCGGTCAGGTACCGTGCCGCGAATCCGCTGGCGGGATCCCCCTGGACGCAATGGTCGACGAGCTTCTGGTCGTCGGGCGAGGAGGCGCCGCAGAGTGACAGCGCGACCGGCCCGAGGCCTAGCTCGAACAGCCGATTGCCGCGTGCTGTCTGGGCGTAGTAGTCGCGCTTGGGCGCCGCAACGGACAGGATCTCGATCTGGCGCTCGTTGAGACCGAAGCGCTCGTACACCGCTCGTGCCTGGGGCTCCCGAGCGCGATCATTGGGCAGAAATATGCGTGTCGGGCAGCTCTCGATGAGCGCCGGCGCAATCGTCGAACGCTCGACGTCGGCCAGGGATTGGGTGGCGAACACAACGGAGACGTTCTTCTTGCGCAGCGTCTTCAGCCACTCTCGGATGCGGGCCGCGAATAACGCATCGTCGAGGAAGGTCCAGGCTTCGTCTAGGACCAGAAGCGTTGGCCGGCCGTCGAAGCGCTCCTCCAAGCGATGGAACAAGTAGGTCAGGACAGGCGGGATTAGCGCCTTGTGTCCCATCAGCGCCTCGAGCTCGATGTGCAGAACATCAGCGGCGGCGATCTGTTCGGAGGCGCCATCGAGGAGCCGGCCGTAGGCGCCTTCAAGTGCGTATGGTGACAAGGCGGCCACCAGGGGCGCTGATTGGATCAGCACGGCGAGGCCAGTTAGCGTGCGCTCGGCCTTGGGCGCCGAGGCGAGACTCTGCAGGGCTGTCCACACGGCATCCTTCACGTCCGGCGTCACGCGCACGCCTTCGGCGGTGAGCAGAGCCGTCACCCATTGCAGGGCGAAGGCGATTTCACCAGGCTCGTCGATGCGGGAGAGCGGCTGCAAGGACAGCGATCCCTCGAGGCCGAGCTCGATGCTCGCTCCGCCCATGGCGAGCGTGGTGGCCCGCGCGGAATGCCCGCGGTCGAACATGATGACCTGTGCGCCGATGAAGCGGCGGAACTGCAGGGCGAGCAAAGACAGCAGCACGGATTTGCCGGATCCGGTGGGTCCGACCACGAGGGTGTGACCGACATCGTCGATATGAAGGTCCAGCCGGAACGGCGTGCTGCCGCGCGTCTCCGTCACCATCAGTGGCGGCGCATTCAGGTGACGGTTCATGGTCGGTCCTGCCCAGACAGCCGAGACCGGCATCATGTGCGCGAGGTTGATCGTATGTACGATCGGCTGGCGGATGTTGGCGTAGGGATTCCCGGGAAGGGAGCCGAGCCAGGCTTCGACGGCATTCAACGTCTCGCGGATGGTGGCGAAGCCGCGGGTGTTGATGATGCGCTCGACGGCGAGCAGCTTCTCGTTGGCGAGCTGCAGGTCTGCGTCGGCGATGACGATTGCCGTGGTGAGATAGCCGAATGCCACGTCGTCGGCGCCGAGCTCCTGCAGGGCCTCATCGGCATCCATGGCCTTGTTGTCGGCGTCCGTGTCGACGAGGGCCGACTCGCGGTTGAACATGACCTCGCGGAGCACGGCGGCGACGGATTTGCGCTTGGCAAACCACTGACGCCTGAGCCGAGACAAGTTGCGTGCGGCTTCGGTCTTATCGATCCCGATCCAGCGCGTGGTCCAGCGGTAGGAGAAGCCGAGGTCGTTCAGTGCGTCGAGCAGTCCCGGCACGGTCGCGTTCGGGAAGCCGAGCACGCTCAGGATCCTCAGGTGCTGACTGCCGAGTTTCGGATCGACACCGCCGAGGAACTGGCGGTCGCAGAGGATGGCGTCGAGATGGGCCGGGATGTCCGGTACGGCCACGGGATGGCGCGTGTCGGAGATGGTGCCGTGCAGGTAGGTCAGCGTCCCCATGTCGCCGAGCGCTTCGGCCTCGGGCAGAATAGAGGCAAGCATCTGGAGCGCACGGTCGGTTTCGGTAATGAACCAGGCGAGCTGCGCGTGGGGCGTGGTCTCGATGCTTGCCTCGGCGCTGCGCTCGTACAGCAGCCTTTCGGCGCGGGCTTCTCGCTCCGGTGGCGGCAGGTAGAGGAACGTGAGGTAATATCGGCTCTCGAAATGCGTGCCGTCGGCACTGAAGGCGGCATGACGCTCCTGGTCGACGAGCCAGGACGCAGCGTCCTCAAATCGCGCCCCGGGATATTGGTTGGCAGGAATTCGCTCGGCCTCGAAGAAGAGCGCCCATCCAGAGCCGAACCGCTTCAGGATGTTGTTGAGCCGCGCCGTGACCGAGACGAGCTCGGCCTGTGTGGCGCTATCGAGATCGGGTCCGCGATAGCGGATGGTGCGCTGGAACGATCCGTCCTTGTTCAGCACGACACCGGGCGCGACCAGACACGCCCACGGGAGGTAGTCGGCGAGGCTGGTCGTCTGCTTGCGGTACTCGGCAAGGTTCAGCATGAGAGGGCTCCCTTGTGGCGGGCGTGACGGGACAGGACGGTGAGGAAGGCTGGATCCTTGCGGGTGATCCAGACGGCGGCGGCGTGGCCGGCAAGCCAGATCAGGAGCCCGGCAATCCACAGCCGGAGTCCGAGCCCGATCGCAGCGGCCATGGTGCCGTTGAGAATCGCGAAGCTGCGCGGGGCGCCGGCGAGCAGGATCGGCTCGGTCAGGGAGCGATGCAGGACGACCTCGTAGCCAGGTACGAGATTCGATGGGTGACGCATGAGGCGGGTTCCTTGATCAGTGTATGAGGGCGCCGCCGGCAAAGGAGAAGAACGATAGGAAGAACGAGGTGGCGGCGAACGCGATGGAGAGGCCGAATACGATTTGGATCAGCCTGCGCATCCCGCCGCCCATGTCGCCGAAAGCGAGGCTCAAGCCGGTGACGATGATGATAACGACGGCGATGACCTTGGCGACCGGGCCTTCGATCGACTCCAGGATGCGCTGAAGCGGAGCTTCCCAAGGCATGCCGGAGCCGGCGGCGTATGCGGCAGTGCTCAACACGGCGACGTGGCCGACCTGGGTGGCCAACGCCACAAGGAACCGGGCTTTGGATTGGATCATGTGCGCCTCTTGTCAGATGGTGTGCAAGGTGGGTCGGCCGATCGGCGTCACTTGGTAGTTGCCGTCGTCATCGAGGCCGGTGAGCTCGAGCAGCGTTTCGATGCGGCGTGCGTTGCCGCGGCCGGCGATGAACACGATGATGTCGATGGCCTGGACGATGAGATCACGAGGGACCGTGACCACGGTCTCCTGGATCAACTGCTCTAGGCGATAGAGACCGGCCTCGGCCGAGTTGGCATGGAGCGTTGTGATGCCGCCGGGGTGTCCGGTGTTCCAGGCCTTGAGCATGTCGAGCGCCTCGGGGCCGCGGACTTCGCCGACGATGATGCGGTCGGGTCGGAGGCGCAGCGTTGAGCGGACGAGGTCGGCGAGCGACGCCACGCCGGGCTTGGTCCGCAGCGCAACGCAGTCGGTGGCGGCGCACCTGAGCTCCCGGGTGTCCTCGAGGATGACGATGCGCTCGTTGCAGTCGGCGACTTCCGCCAGGAGCGCATTGACCAGCGTGGTCTTGCCCGAGGAGGTGCCGCCGACGACGAGGATGTTCTTGCGGTCACGGATTGCGGCCTGCAAGGCATCGGCCTGCAATGGCGAGATGATGCGGGCGGCCACGTAGTCCGGTAGGCGATAGAGGACGTCGGCGGGTTTGCGCACGGCGAAGCACGGCGCCGTGGCGACGGGCGGCATGATGCCCTCAAAGCGCTCTCCGGTCTCCGGCAGCTCGGCAGAGACGATCGGTGCGTGCGCGTGGACCTCGCGGCGGACGTGAGCGGCAACAAGGCGGATGATGCGTTCGACTTCGGTGCTGCCGAGCCGCTCGCCGGTGTCCTGGCGGCCAACGCTCGCGCGCTCGATCCAGAGCTTGCCGTCGGGATTGACCATGACCTCGATCACGGTCGGATCTGCCAGTGCGGCTGCAATCGTGGCGCCGAAGGCGGTGCGCAGCATCTGGCGGCGCCGGCCTTGGGCTTCTTCGGCGGCCGGTAGGGACAGGAGGTCAGCCATGATCGTTCTCCTCGAGGGGATGCGCGCTGGATGCGTGGCCGTTGCGATCCGTGGGATGACTAGTCGTCGATGTGTCGTCCGGCGGCTTCGCGAACAGATCGGTCTGCGCCACGGGAACGGTTGCGATGACTTCCGCAACGAGACGTTCGTTCTCGGCCACGCGGCGGCCGACTTCGGTGAGGAGCACCTGGTATCGCTCCCGGCCGAGCAGACGCGCGGGCTCCTGCTCGTCCTGCGGTAGCGGCGGCGTCACGGTCAGGAAGTAGCGGACAAAGATCGCCAGCGTTTCGGTGGCAACGGCCATCTCGCGCCGGAGTCCGGCGACGACGCGGTTGAGCTCGTTGAGCCGGCGGGCAAGCCCCTCTTCGAGGCCGGCATGCTGTTGCGGCTCCAGGGCTGCTCGCAGCGCTTCCTCGACCAGGGCGGATTTGGCGCCATTGCGCTGCTGCGCGATCAGATCGAACCGCCGGGCGAGCGGGCGCGATATATAAAGAGTGTATCGCTTCTTGCTCATGTCAGAGACGCAGCCCCGGGAACTGGATGATTTCGTTCTGACTGTCGTCGGCCGGCGCGGTTCCGATTTCCGGCGTCGGCTCCGTCAATTGGGCCGCGAAGAGGGGCAGGTCGCCGATCGGCCGTTCGGTTTTTATGGTCTTGCGGCGTGCGATCTCTCGTGTGCGGGGCGGCGCGTCCGCATCGCCCCCGCTCGATGTCACGAGGTCTGCCCAAGCCTTGTCGAGACGGGGATCGGGACTGCGGATGCGATCCGTCCAGGCGTGCGGTCGCGTCGGACCTTCACCCTTCTCCCTGCCGGCCACCTCCGGCGCCGGTAAACACCGCTCCAGGAAATTGCGATCGTCGTAGTAGCGGAGCTTTCTTGCGCGGATCGGCCGCACGCCGGAAACAAAGACCAGCGCGTCGTCCTGCGGGAGCTGCAGCACTTCGCCTGGCGTCAGCAGCGGACGCGGTGTTTCCTGCTCGGAGACGGACGTATGCGACAGCCAGGCAGCGAAGCGCTTTCCTGAAAGGTTGGTCTGCGCGCGTAGTTCGGTTGCGGTGCCGAGCGCATCGGACAGGCGTCGGGCGGTGCGTTCGTCGTTGGGCGCAAATGCGATCCGGACATGGCAGTTGTCCAGGATTGCGTGATTGGGGCCGTAGGCCTTGTCAATCTGGTGGAGCGACTGCGCAACGAGGAAGGCACGCACGCCGTAGCCCGCCAGAAACGCAAGCGAGGACTCGAAGAAGTCGAGGCGGCCGAGTGCCGGGAATTCGTCGAGCATCAGTAGGAGCCGGCGGCTCGGCACCTTGTTCGGATCGGGCAATGTCTCGGTCAGGCGGCGGGCGATCTGGTTGAGGATCAACCGCACGAGCGGTTTGGTCCTGGAGATGTCCGACGGCGGCACGACCAGATAGAGGGAGATAGACCGTTCCGACTCCAACAGGTCCGCGATACGCCAGTCCGAGTGGGCGGTGTTGGCGGCAATGAGCGGATCCCGGTAAAGCGCCAGATAGCTCATGGCGGTCGAGACAACACCGGAGCGCTCGTTCTCCGACTTGTCGAGGAGCTCGCGCGCGATCGAGGCGACGACGGGATGCGCCATCGGTTCCGCCTCGGTGCCGAGGTGGTTGGTCGTGAGCATGATCTTGAGGGTGCGCAAGATGGAGCGCGCGGGGTCGGCCAGGAAGGTTGCGACGCGCTCTAGGGTCTTTTCCTGTTCGGCGTAGAGCACATGCAGGATGGCGCCGGTCAGCAGCGCATGGGCCGTCTTTTCCCAGTGATCGCGTCGCTCGCGGGTGCCTTCCGGGTCGACCAGGATGTCGGCGATGTTCTGGACGTCGCGGACCTCGTGCGTACCTTTGCGCACCTCGAGCAACGGGTTGAAGCGGGCTGACTGTGGATCGGTGGGGTCGAAGCGCAGGCAGTGGGAGAAGCGCGACCGCCAGCCTGCAGTGAGGGCCCAGTTCTCGCCTTTGATGTCGTGGATGACGGCGGAGCCGGTCCAACTCAGGAGCGTCGGCAGCACGAGGCCGACGCCTTTGCCAGATCGCGTCGGTGCCACCGCGAGGACGTGCTCAGGGCCGTCATGGCGCAGGTATCGCTCGTCGTAGAGACCGAGAACAACACCGCTGTCGCCGAGTAGGTTCGCGCGCATCACATCGGAAACGTCCGCCCAGCGGGCAGAACCATAGGTCGTCGATGGTGTCCTATGGCTCGCCCGCCAGGCGGCTCCCCCGAACGCGAGCGCGCCGCTGAGCAGCCCCCCGGCTGCAGCAAGGGCGCCCGCGCGCGCGAACACATCCGGCGCCTGGCCGTCGAACGCCAGCCACCAGGAGAAGAGCTGCCACGGGGCATAGATCCTGATGCTCGCGAACTCGAGCCAGGCGGCTCCGAGCGCGGGCTGGTAGAGAAACATCGCGGCCGTCCACTGGGTCGCGATCCACATCGCGGCGAGGGACACGCCCAACGCCATCGAGATCTGAAGGGGATGAAATCTGGTCGACATAACGGCCTCGCCTCGCTGTGCGCTAATGCACTCGTTCGGGCTCAGCGTGTCGTTGGCGCGGTGTCAGGTCGATGCGAAAACGCCGCAAAACGCGGGAAGATGAAGGTGTGTGCGGGAAGACGGAAGAAGTGCGGTTGGTCTATATAGCCAACTCAAGCCTCTCTGGCAGCAACAGGGCAGTTAGCACATATCTCGTTCACATTAGCGCGCGCAGTTCCTGCAGCTTGGCCAAAGTCGGGATGACGAAGTCTGCTGGCAATGCCAGGCTGACGCCGTCCTTCTCGCAGGTGAGCTGTCGACCGCGCGCGGTGACCGCGTGTGGTACGCGCGGTCGCATAGTCTCAATCTCATAGGCTGTCCAAACGGCGATGCGGGCTAGGTTCGCATTTGCCGTAAAGCGCGTGAGCTCCTTGAGCAACCGCACAGTCTGGTCAGCTGCGTCGATGGCATCGCGGATGGCCTTGAACGTGGTTGAGAATGGATGTGCGCTGTTCCAGTGATCAGAACGGTTGCCGGTGATCTCATCGGCTAGCCGCGCCATGTTGATGGTGGCCGTTGAGGCAATGTGCGCTAGGGGGCGCGGATCGGTCAGAATGGCCCCTCCAGCGAGCGGCCCGGCTTCCTGCGTCACCGTCTTCATGATCGGCGGCTGACTGCTCAGCCACTGCTTGAGGCGGTGGTTGCAGGCTTTGACGATACCGGGGCCTTTGCGGGGCGCTTCCTCAAGGTCTTGAAATAGCTTCCGGCCCTCTTCACTACGGTGCGCGCGGTCGTGTTCAGCGTTATGATCGCGCTCCTGCCGTGTGGTGATGAGCTGGTCGTCGAGACGAGCGATGACGCCGAGCGCGTGGTGCAGCTCAGGGAAGTCTGTCCGCAGATCTTGTCGGTAAGCATCATAGGCAATGATCGACTGATGTTGGGGCAAAGCACGGAGCTCAGAGACGACTTCCGGCAACAGAGCGCGCAGCGTGATGAACTTCTTCAGATCGCCCTTGCGCGAACGGGCGCTCTTGAAGCGCTGCTCGATATCATCGAACACGAAGCCGAAGTGCTCCGCACCGCAGGTGCCGCCCAGGCGCGCACGAGCCCCGCTTTTCCAGCGCACGATATAGCCCTTCCAGTGTCGCGCAGAGTGACGAAATACGCACTCTAGATGTGGCGCGTGGCCGGCCTTGCGGCCGCCCGGAGGTGTGACGTCATAGGTGAACTCGATCTCCGGCACCTCGTTGGTGTCCGGTGGGTGGTCGAGTAGCCCCGCAAGCGTTGAAGGGTCGTCGATGTCGAACTTGCGCGACAGTAGGTCCCGGTCATCTGGGGCTAAAAAGGCAAAATTGAGCTTGCGTTTTACGCTTATGATCATGAGCAGCACGATACATGATTCGCTGGCCGCGCCGATCAGCCCCGTTGATCGAATTCGGGGGTGGCAGCTCCGACTTTCCGAATGTCTTCATGTGCGCCCGGGAAGGCCTCGTCCGCGATCCAGGCTCCACATCACGCGGTTCGGACCAACCGTGCCGATGACCGCACGTCCCCTGAATGGCTCGAGCGCTGGACGCCACGGCGCCAGCGTGAAGGTGTCCTCACGGCGAATTACGGCGAGCTTGCCGGTGGGCGTGGCGATCGCGCGCTCGTACACGCCGGTAATGCGCGCTCCGGGCTCGGACGGCACATAGGCGGCATTGAGATCACGCGAGACTTGCTGGGCGATGCGGTCGGTCTCGGCCTGGCGCAGGGTCCGCATCATCTCAGGAGCCGGTGTCAGTTCGTCACCTGGACCAGTCGTCGCTACGCGGCGATCAATCAGCCAATCTCTCCTCGTGGCGAGGGCGGCGCGCATCTGGCCAGCAAAGCCAGGCGTTCCCGGCTCGGGCTGCCATCGTGAAAGGATGGCTTCGTCGAGCCAGGTCGGACCATCGTAAGTCGTTTGCTTTTCGAGGGCGACTGGCGAGATCACCTGTAGTTTCGGGACAGGGGACGGCTTGCCGTCGAGGCTGTCTCCGGCGAGCGCCACGATTGTCCCGCGCGCGGGTGCATCCGCGGGGTTCAGGCGGCCGAGCTCGGCGTAATGCGCGCGTCCGTCCATAGCGTCGATTACGACCCATGTGTGATCGGAGATCTCGTCGACGAGACCGACGCCCACGACTTTGCCGACAAGTGGTGTCTTTCGGGGGCCGCGCTCGAACAAGGCCATGGCGGCCGCGCTGCGCTCGATCCCGGCCTCCTGCAGCGCGCGCTGCATCATCTTGAACTTGTCGGCACGTTGTCCGAGTTGGCGGAGCTTGCCTTCCATCTGGCTGTCCAGCGCCCAGACGCCCTGCTGCCGCTCCTCGGCGAGACCGAGTCGCTCCAGAGTCTTGAGCCGCCCGACCCGAAGCGTGTGCTGCGTGGGATCGAGTTCCTCGTTGGCCGTGACGACGAGAATGTTGTCCTTGGAGCGGCTGATGAGCGCGCCATCGAGGCGTGTCAGCCGCTCCTGGCCGACCTCGTTGAAGAGCTTTTGCATGCGCTCTAGCTGAGTTTCCGGTCCGAGCTCCAGGGTCACGAGAGATTGGGCGCGCGCGCGGACGCCATGGGCGATGTAGTCGCGCGCCATCACCAGGTCCTTGCCCTGGTCGTCCTTGCCGCGAATGACGACGTGGGTATGCGGGTGTCCGGTGTTGAAATGATCGACTGCCACCCAGTCGAGCTTGGTGTCTAGGTCGCGCTCCATCTGGGTGAGGAGGTCTCGGATGAACGACTTGAGGTCGCTGAGCTGGGCGCCTTCGTCGGCGGAAACGATGAAGCGGAACTGGTGCGGGTCGTCAGCCGAGCGGGCGAGGAACGCACTTCCGTTGACGTCATCGCCGTTGGCGTCATAGAGCCGACCGGGGGCTCCCTCTCGGGTGACGCCATCGCGCACGATATACTTCATGTGTGCCTGCGCGGCGCCTAGGTCGCCGTTCAAGATCCGCGTGTAGCGCGCCTTGACGATGACGCGTCGGCTGCCGGGTGCAATGAGTCCCGCTGCGGCGCGCACGCCTGTCCCCATGCCGCGCGTCAGGCTGCCGGGTGGGATGTGTCCGCGCTGCAGCACCGCCCTTGCGCCCTTTTTTCCCGCCTGACGGAACACGAGCGCGGCATGCCGCTGTGTGCGGCTGTTGCGGCTATCGCGAATGCGACCGAGCTTGGGATCGAAGTCGTCTTGCGCCATATTGAATCTCGCGGGTTGAGGTGGTGGCAAGACGAGATGGCGTGGCGATCGCCGCGTTCAAGACGGCGTTAAATTATGTTCTGATTGCATGAAGGAATCTCGAACGCTGACGGTACGGTCGCCTTGCTGACGTCGTCCGCAAGTCGGCTCTTGAACGATCCGACGCTCAGATAACGTCAGTCTTTTATCTTGATGTCCGGAAATGCCCTCTCAGACTTCCCGCAACTTCCTTTGTTGTGCTCGCTGGTGCGTTCGGTAGCTTGGGTGGTCGAGGCATACGCAGCCGGATCATCTCCGACGAGAGAGTCGCGCACCGCCAGGCGTTGCCAAAGGCGATCCGTCGGACCGGCAAGCAGTGGCGCTGCGGTGTCGGAATAGCCACACAGGACCGTTGCGGCCGTTCAACATGGCGCTCGCGTTGCTCTCGGCAAACCCGATCTCGGGCGCATGGAGCAACCGAGCCGACCGCGGTCTGCGACAGCCGTGACGCCAGCTTGTGCCGCATCGCAGAGCCGGAAACGCGTGGCCGGACCTGCCGCGAGTCGAGCGTGCGGGTTGACGTCAACCGTCCCAGATCGGTGGGCCACGTACTGACGCTATGCGCCGACGCTGCTCCAGGCGGCGTCAGCGCCGTGGTGGGGCGGGTGGGTGGGGGAGGCTGGTGGACGAACGTCAGCGCAGAATGAGCCTCCGCGCCGCGGTGAGCGGCGCGGAGGCGAAACCCCGCTTAGTCCTGCGGGGTCCAGATCAGCGCGTAGGTGTTCGGATCGGCCTGACCTGCAGCTCGGCCGAGGTTGGCGTAGAGCGTCTTGCCGAACTCGGGAGCCGAGATGGAGAGCGAGATGTACTCCTTGCCCGAGGTTTGTCCGATCCGCTGCCAGCCGGCGCCGATCTCGATACCCTGGGCCATGACGCGGAAGTCCGGCTGGGTCTCGGTCAGCTTGTCGCCGACGGGAAGGATGGCGATCGATGCCCGAAGGGAGAGGGTGCGGAGTTCGCCTTCGTAGCGTCCGTCCTCGCGCTTCGTAACGTAACCGATGGTAGCCATGATGCTGATCCTCACGTTGTTCCGGCGGAGGCCTATTCCGCCGCCGGCGCGTGCAGATCGTGGCGGGCTGGAGCCTGAGGCACCCGCAGGGCCGGAACGCAGTGGAGGACCCGCGCGCAGCGCGGGTTGCCGCTAAGGCGACGCCTGCCACATCGTCGCACAAAGCTTGGCGGGGAAAGGGCCTCCGGTCACGACGGGAGGAGTGGCGGCCTGGCGTTCGGTTCGCGACGGGTGGGATCTCAGCGGAGGTGGCCGCAGCACATCTACTCTCCCGACAGCGATGCGGAGCTGAACTGCGCGCCGATCGAGACGCTTTTCCGCGTCATGGTCTTGGTGGCTGAGGCGCCGCCCGAGAAGCACGGGACCGAGGGCTCGCAACAGATGCGTTGTTCGGAACTTGGGGCAGGAGCGTGCCACGGGCTCCGCGGAAGGGATCGTTACACGCATGTGCCGAGACGCCGGTTCCCCTTTGCCGGCGGCTCGGTCGCGCGGCTGATCGAAGCCGCGCGATAGAGCCCGACCGCCCGAGATCACGAGATCGAGGGCAGGTCCGCCCAGACTTCACTGAGTCCCTGCAAGCTGCTCATCGTTAAACCCGCGATGACGTCATCTAACCTCGGACGTCGCCTCGCGAACTGACGTCGCCGGAGGCGAATGTTTATCTTGTCTAACCAATTAGAGAATGTCAGTCCAGCCAAGGGTTCAGGTTTATCGGACAAGCAAAACCAGGATGGAGGTTCCGACGACATGCCTAGCATACAGCGGGCTAACAGCGGCAGTCGGAGCTCGCAGGATTATCTGCCAGCAGGAGGAGTTCGCTGTCCTGCGGTGGCTCTGCACGAAGGATCCACGTTGCTCGTCGTATTTAATGCGCTGCGGCTACTCGCTTTTAGCGAACCTGTTTTGGCTGCACCGAAGTAGTTGTTCTACGCAACCTTCACCGTGACCATGTGCCCATAGATGCCCGGCTTCTCGCACCACGCTTAAACGTCGTCGGCCATCGCGGTGATGCCTGCCTCAATGTCAGCCGGAGCAAAAAAATCCTCCGAGAAGGTGGTTTCGCTACCGGACGATTTCCGTTCCCGGTTCGGCACGCGCGCAACGTTGGCGAGCAGTATCGAAGCGAAACTAACAGCGAACACCACCCATCACAGAAGCTGACGATAGCCTCCGCCAGAGAGCCATAAGCCGCGCTTCAGCGCACGGCGAATGCGATCCTTCAGCGCTGTGCTTGAACTCCGCCACGCCTCTTGCGTACGCTTTGATCCAAAAATAACCTCCGAAATATCACGATATGTTGCGCCGACACAGTGACCGTCGAGAGCAATGAGGGCATCGCGCATCTGCAGACTTGTTGCCGTCCACCGCTGAACAACTGACACGGGCGCATCTCCCGGACAAAGAAGAGCACTCAACGCTGCAAGAGAGCCCCGCGCGCGATCAAGCTGAGCAAGACCTGGCACCCGGAACGTGACGCGGACCGCACCGATCAAGACGGAACATCCATCGAGCGCAATCGGAAGGGCTGACGTGTCTTTCTCGAAAAGGAGATGCTGTAGACCTTTGGCATCGATCAGGAGCTGCTTTGCAGTCTTGTGAAGCTCGAGGCTTAGATCGTCTGCAGTGCAAGGATCACGCTGGCGCTCGGCACTTCCCTGCAGGGAAAGCGCCACAGTACTAGGAGACCAAAATACGTGACATTGAGGGGCAGGCTTTTGAGGATCGGCGAAAGGAGCACAAGCCCCACGCTTCGGCTCGGCACGAGCGACGCCTCAACCGACACAGGGCAATCCCGGTCTTATGCCAACAGAATGACGGGCATCCGGCTCTGCAGAGTTTGTAGTCGCGCTGATAGATCGGATTGCGGCGCAAGAACTCCCATCCCCATCCTGTCCTCGGCAAAGTACGAGCATATTCGTACGCGCTGACGTGAGGTGGCCAGGCCGGGCCGACATAGAACCTCTTCCTTGCCTTGGAATTCATCCCGAGACATCGAGCCGGCACAGCTCGCCCCTTGGAGAGAGGCCGCACCCCTCTTCATCGGTTGAAACCTGATTCAGAGATGATCGCAACGCTAAGGTACACGACCGCCTGCCCCGCAATACGTCTTCAGCTTATTGCCACGTCCTTTATGCTGTCCTTGTCCTCATTCATTCATCGTGAATGAAAGAGAAACCCTCGTACCTTGAGGGCAGGAGGGTGAAGGTGAAAGTTTTTTTGGACGCTGGCGAACGATTTGGCTCTCAGGTGGATGTCAACAGATCGAGCAACAAAGAGCGTCGCGTTTCATCTGCTGTGCATTCAGCCCATTCGCGCACCATCTGCATAGTCGTCAAGGGAACGACACCCGCCTGCAAAAGCCGATCGACGGCGGGGCTCTGTGCTTGCTTGTCACAGGTCAAACAAGCATCCATGAGCACATAGACATCGAATCCATCGGCAAGCGCATTGAGTGCCACAAACGTAATATTACCATCGAGCCAGAACCCGCAGAGCACAAGACAGGCCCTGTCCTCTTTGGCAAGAGCAGCGCCAAGCCCGCTGGTGGACCACAATGATCCGGCGTAGCTGGCCACATGAACGCGATATCTCGACCGCTCATTTGGTTGTACTATCCAGTCTTGCTCGCTTGTCGGATTGCCATCGATCAAAAAAAATTCTGGCACGTCGAGAACTCTCGCAGCCTGTTGAAACAAAGCGTAGCGGCCAATAAGAAAGTACTGACTGTTGTCATCAATATTGCTGCGTTCGATGTTGCGGCGAACTGGATCAATGAACAGCAAGCTACATTCCTCAGGTTTAAGGAGCGGCGCCATAGGTGCATTCTCTCCGCTAGTTCCACGAAATGAAAGTAAATGCCCATGCCTCAGCCGCGGGCGCCATCGATATGTGCGGCGCCAGTGTGGTTCAGCGCGGCCGCCGTATTCGCGGTCAACCGATGAGGCATGTCCCGGGGACAGGAAGGATCACTTGCATGGCTGCTTACTCGCTCCGCCAGAATTTGCTCATGCTTGGCGCCGGTAGAAGCGCAGCAGCTGGGCGTTGATCGCGACAATGACCGTGCTGGCCGACATGAAGACAGCAGCAACGGCAGGCGTCATCAGAAACCCCGTCCCGAAAGTAATGCCTGCCGCCATCGGGATGGCAATTGCGTTGTATCCGGTGGCCCAGATCAGGTTCTGCACCATCTTGCGGTAGGTCGCACGTGACAGACCGAGGATCGCGGCTACATCGCGTGGATCGCTTCGGACCAGGACCACGTCGGCCGATTCCACGGCAACGTCGGTGCCAGCGCCGATGGCGATCCCGAGATCAGCCACGACAAGCGCGGGTGCATCATTCACGCCGTCTCCGACCATGGCGACCTGAAGTCCGCGCGCCTGCAACTCCTTAATTTTCTCCGACTTCTGATCCGGTAGCACCTCGGCAAAATATTCGCTGATGCCCAATTCCTCAGAGACCGCCTGAGCAACTCCCTTTGCATCGCCGGTCAGCATGACGGCATTGACGCCGAGCCTCCTCAGCTCGGCGATGGCCTCCTTCGATTCCGGCCTGACGATGTCGGCCAATGCAAACAGGGCGCGTGGCTCTCCGTCGCGGACCAGAACGACGACGGTCTTTCCCTGCCCCTCCAACTGCTTGAGACGCGCGCTGGCGACCTCCTTTCCGAGACGGGCAAGATGGCCGGGGCTGACGATACGGATATCTTGGCCGTCCACCTTGGCGACGATTCCCTCACCGGTGATATTGCGAACATCGCTGGCCTTCCGGACACGCAAATTCCGGTCCTTGGCCTCGGCGACAATGCCATGGGCGATCGGATGCTCAGACTGGCTCTCGGCGGCGGCGGCAAATGCGAGCTCCTCATTCTCGTCTTCGCCGGCGAGCAGCACAATGTCGCTTACCCCAAAGCGACCCTCAGTCAGCGTGCCAGTCTTGTCGAACACCGCGGCGTTGAGATTGCGCGCGCGCTCGAATGCGGCGCGGTCGCGGATCAGAAGCCCGTTGCCGGCGCTCAGCGACGTGCTGACGGCGACCACGAGCGGTACTGCAAGGCCAAGCGCATGTGGACAGGCAACGACCATCACCGTCACCATCCGCTCCAAGGCGAATTCGAGTGACTCGCCAAGAAAAAGCCAGGCGACGAGCGTGCCGAAGCCGACGGTCAGTGCGATGTAGGTTAGCCAGGAGGCCGCACGGTTGGCGATGTCCTGCGTTCGCGACCTTGTGGCCTGCGCCTTCTTCACTAGGTCGATAACCTGGGCGAGATAGGTCGCGTCACCAGTGGCAGTCACCTCGATGGTCACGGCGTTGGCACCGTTGATCGCACCGCCGATCGCGGTGGCACCCACGGTTTTCGAGACGGGACGGGATTCGCCCGTCAGCATCGCCTCGTTGAAGCCGGAGGATCCCTCGACGATGCTGCCGTCGACGGGAACTTTGGCGCCCGGTCGGATGAGTACCCGGTCGCCCGGCTGCAATGCGGAGATGGGGATCTCGTGTGTCGTACCGTCGGCGTCAATTTTCGTGGCACTATCCGGAAGCAGCCGCACCAGTTCCTCGAGCGCCCGCGACGCACCCATGACGGACCGCATCTCGATCCAATGACCGAGGAGCATGATGGCGATCAGCGTCACCAATTCCCAATAGAAGGATTCCCCGGGGAAGCCGAATGTTGTCGCGGCCGAGAAGAAATAGGCCGCCGAGATCGCGAGCGCTATCAGAGTCATCATTCCGGGCTGCCTCTTGCGCAGCTCGGACGTAAAGCCAGTAAGGAAGGGCCATCCGCCATAGACGTAGGCGACGGTCGAGAGTGCGAAGAGGACAAGCCCGTCCCCGGGGAAAGCCAGCGCGTCGGCAATGCCCAGCCAATGCTGGATCATCGGCGAGAGCAGCAGGACAGGCGGCGTCAGGACCAGCGTGACCCAGAATCGGCGTCGGAAATCGGCGACCATGGCGGCATGATCATGACCACCGTGTCCCGCATGACTGGAACCGCCGGGAGTGACGACAACAGTTTGGTCCTTGGAAGCGCTTTGCTGACCATTACCGGCGTGGTGCTCGTGATGAGTATGGTGACCGTGATCCGTGTTCATTGAGATACACCTAAGAGAGGTTGAGGGTAATCAGCACTTGCGCTGCGATGAACGGATTGACGGCAACCGACGGAGACGAACCGCACCGTACGGGTGACGCTCGACGGTATCGAGAGACGACTCCGTTGGCTCGGCACGCGCGCAATCGAGACCGCAGCTGGCTCGTTGTCAGACGTTGTGTTGCTGTTGCCGCGCGCGATGGGATGGCTGCGCTCCCTTCGGGCGACAGGCGCTCGATCATACGGGATAACATTTATCCCGAAGTCGGCGGAGTTGATCAGCGGCGTAGCTTCAGACGTTTGCAGGTTCATATGCACGAGCATCCTGAAGTATTCTTGCAGCGCGAGCATCACTCTCGGCTCCACTCTGGCCGCAACTGAAGCGGATGCACGACTGGCGATGAAATGAAAAACACATGACGAGTACCCGGCCGGAACCGCTCAAGCGCCGGTTGGCTCTCCGATCTGAATGTCCCTCGTATGCTGGTCCCACATTAAGGCTCGGGTCTGTATCGCGACGTTTCTTAACTGTTACAAATTGTTGCGTGTTGAGGATGATCAACCATTTGCGGGTTCGCGCTGCTAGAAAGTCAACAAATCGGGCGAAGGCCGACGATTGACCTTTCAGCGAGCTTTGCCCAACAGCCGATCAAGACGCGCAAGACAGGCAAGAAAGTCTGCCTGCGCGGCGCATGATGGAGAGAACAAAATGACCAGCCTGACCCGTTTCCTCTCGATTGCGACAGCAATGTTCGGAGTTGTCACCATCGTTCCGAGCGCAGCGTTTGCGCAAACAGCGCAAGAGCATGAGCAGCACCATCGTCAAGGCTCGACCGGAAGTGACGCGCAGGCCGAGCCGGCGCCGGTCGACAAGGGTGCGGGCCACTCCGGGACGCAGAAAGGCGGCATGATGGGAGGGGACATGATGGGCCGCATGATGCAGGGCGGCATGGAGATGAAGGACGGCTGCCCCATGATGGGCATGATGGCCGGCGCAGACGCGACACCCGGGATCGAAGACCGTGTTGCCTCTCTCAAATCTGAGCTTGCCATCACGAATGCCCAGAACAAGGTGTGGAGTGCCTATGCGACGGCGATCAAGAAAGATCTTGAGACCATGCAGGGAGCCCACGAGATGATGATGAAAACGATGGGCGCACAGTCCCCGGTCCAGCGGCTTGATGGGCATTTGATCATGATGGAACGACGGGTTGCGGCGCTGAAGGAGGTAAAGCCCGCGTTGTCCAATCTGTACGCGGCGCTCGACGACAACCAGAAAAAGGCGGCCAACAAGCTCCTCACCGGAATGGGTTGCATGATGTGAGTGCAACGCGGCGTCTTATGCTTTCAACCGCAATTCCGGAGCAACGCGACGTGGAACTCCTCGATCTGAGAGGCCGGAAGGCTTTGGTCATCGGCGTCGCAAATGCCGACAGCCTCGCTTGGTGGGCAGCCAAGCATTTTCGCCAGGCGGGCGCCGACCTTGCCATGACGTATCTGAACGACAAGGCCAAACCCCATGTCGCGCCTCTGGCCGAGGAGCTCGGCGCGGAACTTCTCCTGCCGTGCGATGTCTCCGTACCCGGCCAGCTCGAAGCTGTCTTCGAGGCCATCAAAGCCAAATGGGGAAAGCTGGATATCGGTTTTCACGCCATCGCCTGGGCGCGCAAGGAGGATCTTCACGGACGGCTGACGGACAGCTCAGCCGAAGGTTTCTCCGAATCGATGTCGATCTCGTGCCACTCCTTCATTTGCATGGCGCGCCTTGCCGAGCCCTTGATGATCGATGGCGGCAGCCTCATCACCTTGAGTTACTACGGCGCCGAGAAGGTCGTCGACCATTACAATGTCATGGGGCCGGTCAAGGCGGCGCTCGAGGCCTCCGTCCGCTATCTCGCGCACGAGCTCGGACAGCAACATATTCGCGTCAACGCCATTTCGGCAGGGCCGATCAAGACGCGGGCGGCGTCTGGCATAGCACATTTCGACGAGCTGCTCGCGGACGCTGCAGCCAAGGCCCCGCTAAGGCGCACCGTCGACGCTTGCGAGGTAGGACGCGTCGCGGTCGTTCTGGCAAGCGACTACGCAGCGTCGATCACAGGCGAGATCGTGCATGCTGACGCGGGCTTCCATGTCGGCGGAATGGTGCTTCACTGATGAACCCATCGTTGAAATGAGGAGTTTCATGCATCCGCACAATCAAAATAATGACGGACAGGCCGCCACCGCGCAACGAAGCTTCTGGAGGTCGCGCGCGTTTCTTGTGTTTCTCGCTTTTGCCGCTATGGCGGCAGTTCTGCTTTGGAGCGAGCACCGGGCGCACTTTCTTGGTGTCCTCCCCTTCCTCTTCATCTTTGCGTGCCCGCTCCTGCACATCTTCGGCGGACACGACTCCCACGGACTTCATGGCGGGCATCGGTCCGACAAGAAGGGTGAACGGTCATGAGCGAGAGTGCGCCGGCCTATGGACTTTGGGGACTTGTTCTCATCAATTCCGTCGTCTTTATCGCTTTCGCGTTCAGCTTTTTTAAGCCGCAGACGGCACGCGATTGGCGCTCGTTCGGGGCCTTCAGCGCTTTCTTAGTCGCCTTGTTCACGGAGATGTACGGGTTTCCGCTCACGATCTATTTCCTGTCCGGTTGGCTCCAGAGTCAGTACCCGAGTATTGACTGGCTCTCGCACGACGCGGGTCATCTCCTGGAGATGCTCTTCGGCTGGAAGGCGAATCCGCACTTTGGGCCGTTTCATCTCCTCAGCTTCGTGTTCATCGGTGGAGGGTTTCTTCTGATATCGGCCGCATGGCAGGTGCTGTATCAGGCTCAGCGAAAGGGTGAGCTGGCGGTCACAGGTCCCTATGCCTATGTGCGGCACCCCCAGTATGTGGGCTTCATCCTGGTCATGTTCGGCTTTCTCCTCCAATGGCCGACCCTGCTCACGCTCGCCATGTTTCCGGTCCTGGTCTGGATGTACGTCCGCCTGGCTCGCGAGGAGGAGCGCGAGGCTGCAGCGACGTTTGGAACGGCCTACGAGAGTTACGCGGCGGCAGTGCCTGGATTTATTCCATCGCTCAGTGCACGAGCTGTCTAGCGGCCAGTTCATCTTCCATATCCTGCCTGAGACACTGTAGACAACCGCGTCGTTCCCAGCGATACGGAAGGTTGCTCAGGTGACTTGGCGAGCTTGGGTGGAAGATGAATTGGAGGGACAGCAGCTCGATGTGTTTTTCTGCTGAAGCCAGTTTGACGGCTGCTGCCGCCCTCATACCTGCTGGAGTGATTGGGGTCCACCGAGCTTATCGCACCAATCCTAGCTACTTGGCATTCGCAGCCCTGCCGGTGCTCTTTGGCCTCCAACAGCTCTTTGAGGGGTTTGTCTGGACGGCGGGCAGCCTGCGTAACGACGCGTGGATCGAGCGGTTTTCCCTAGCCTACATGTTCTTTTCTTGGCTGGCGTGGCCGGTGTGGGTCCCGCTCATGACTTACTTCATGGAGCCATGCAAGCGGCGCTACATCTACCTATTTTTCGCCATCCTGGGCGGGATGGTCGGGGCAATGCAATATTTTCCGTACTTCGCCCACGACGGCTGGCTGGTGACGACTTTTCTTCCTCATGCCATCGCCTATCAAGGAACCGTGTTGTTCGATTTCATAATGCAGCGAGAACTAACCTATGCGGTCTACCTTTTTGTTATCATCGCTCCCCTGGCTACGTCATCCGATCGAAATGCCCAGATATTCGGCCTCCTCATTTCCGTCGTGGTGGTCGTTGTGTTCCTTTTTTTCCGCTACGCATACATCTCCGTTTTCTGCTTCGGAGGGGCGTTGGCGTCCGTCTACATCCTCCACGTGATATTCGCGCAACCCCCGGCTCAGCCGGTAGAGGCCCACTCGGCGCGCTGGTGAGCCGGCTGAGACAACGGAACACGCGCCGCCAGTGGTTTTGAATTGGACGCTTAGCCTCGCGCCGCGAACGCCCTCTCAAGGGCGCGTTCGCAAGTGCGCCGACCCGCGAAATAATTTGTAACAATCGAGAAACGTTAGGAACGGGCGGAGCTGGTTAGCTTCTGTTGCAACGCGACTCGGAGAGTCTTAGTCCAATGCTGAGAAGAATGCAGGGAAGAGCGGGCTTGGCGCCGGCGGGACTTGTCGCCGGCCTGATGGCAGTCTCCTTTCTCGTCGTTCCGGCTCAGGCGCATGAGTGGCCCTGGCGGGACCGCGTTCTTCCTAACCCCTATGCCGGCAGAGACCCTTCGGATCCTGGTTCAGCAAGTTCCCGCCTTGGCTACCAGCCAACAACCCAAGGGCTCAAATCGTATCGGCCCGTTGACCCACTCCCGTGGGGAGACGTGAACAAACGTGTGAGTCCGAGCGCCGGTTCGACAAAGGAACACCAGCACTAGGTGCGCACTGCATCGAACGCAGACGGGGGTGCAGTGCGGGGGCGCTGCAATTGCCAACACCGGGGGAAGTAGGCGAGTGCAAAAACGAGCAGCAATGATCGCAGCGGCTGCAATAAGTTCTCTGGCGGGCTGTGCGAATTTCTCTCCTGACGGTGGGATGTTCACCGTCCAGGTGATTTCTTCAGATGTGCTCGCCAAGGACGTTACGCGCATCTCGACAGAGGATGAAGCGCGCGCTGCGCACGAGCGCGTTCGCACGCTGCTCTCACAGACATTGGATGCGGAAGCGTCAGTTCAGATCGCTCTGTTGAACAATTCCGGTCTGCAAGCCGCTTTCGCCGAGCTCGGTGCGATGGAGGCGCAGAAAGTCAGTGACAGCCTGCCGCCAAGCCCAACGTTGTCGTTGGCACGTCTTGTCACCTCGGGTGAGCTCGAGATCGAACGACAGGTTCTTGTCAACGTCCTGGGTCTCCTGACCTTGCCGAGGCGCCGGGAGTTGGCCGAGGGGCGCTTTGAGCAGGCCCAGTTGGAAGCAGCGGAAACCGTACTGAGGCTAGCCGCTGATACCCGCCGGGCCTACCACAGAGCCGTCGCATCGGCCCAGGCCGTGGCGTTTCTGGATGAGGCTAAAAGAACCGCGGAAACATCATCCGAGCTTGCCAAGAAGCTCGGCGAGACCGGGGCTCTGAACAAGATTGGCCAGGCACGGGAGCACGCGTTCTATGCAGAACTCGGTGCGCAACTGGCGGCAGCACGGCTGCGCAACGCGTCGGATCGTGAACGGCTGACCCGCCTCATGGGCCTGTGGGGAGGGGATATCAATTATCGCCTGCCGGGCAAGCTCAAGCCGCTGCCGTCGATTCGAAGCGCAGGCGAGATCGAGGCGGAGGCGGTGAGCAAGCGCATCGATCTCGAAATCGCGCGGATGGATCTCGACCTCCTGGCAAAATCCTACGGCCTCACCCACGCAACCCGCCTCGTGAACGTGCTCGAGCTGCGCGGGATGTCCAAGTTCGAGCGCAAGTACGAAGACGCCGCCGACGGCGGTATCGACAAGGATAAAGCCAAGTGGCGCGGCATTGAGGTCGAATTCCAGATTCCGCTCTACGACTTCGGCAAAGCCCGAACGCGCGAAGCCGAGGAGCGCTACATGCAAGCGGCGCATCGCCTGGCCGAAAAGGCCGTCAATGTCCGCTCGGAGGTGCGCCAAGCCTACACCAGCTATCGCGGCACCTACGACATCGCCATGCACTATCAGAAGGAGGTTCTGCCGCTCCGGAAGATCATCTCCGAGGAGACGCTCCTCCACTACAACGGCATGCTGTTCGACCTGTCGCAAATCCTGATTGATGCGCGCGAACGCATTGCCAGCAATATCGCGGCGATCGAGGCCAAACGCGACTTCTGGCTGGCGGCGACGGATCTGCATGTCGCCGTTGTTGGCGGCGGCGTCTCGGACGGCGCCGGAGAGAGCAGCCGGGCTGTTGCGTCGGCGGCCGGAAGCGGGGGCGGGCACTAGCCTCGGGAGAAATTGACGATGAACGCCAATGATCATGACGTGTCTCGCCGGAGATTTCTCAGGACCTCCGGGCTGGCGCTTGTCGGCGCTGCTGCGGTGAGCGGGCGTGCGGCCGCGGCGGCGATCCCCGAAGCGCCAACCCAGTCTTCGCCCCTGATGCAGCCGCCTCTCGTCCCGACGTCAGGCCCGGATTATCAGCCGGTCGTGACGCTCAATGGATGGACGTTGCCATGGCGGATGAACGGGGATTGGAAGGAGTTCCATCTCCTCGCCGAACCGGTCGTCCGCGAGATCTCGCCGGGCATGAGGGCGCATCTGTGGGGCTACAACGGCCAGTCGCCCGGCCCGACGATCGAGGCCGTCGAAGGCGACAAGGTTCGCATCTTCGTGACCAACAAGCTCCCCGAGCACACAACCGTCCACTGGCACGGCATATTGCTCCCGAGCGGGATGGATGGCGTCGGAGGTCTTGTTCAGCCGCACATCAAACCGGGACAGACGTTCGTCTACGAGTTCGAGCTCAAGAAGAGCGGCACCTTCATGTACCACCCGCATGCGGACGAAATGGTGCAGATGGCCATGGGCATGATGGGCTTCTTCGTCGTGCATCCGAAAGACCCCGCCTTCCGTCGCGTCGACCGGGACTTCGTCTTCCTGCTGGCGGCATACGACATCGAGCCGGGCGCCTATATGCCGCGCGTCGCGGAGATGACCGAATTCAACATGTGGACGTGGAACAGCCGCGTCTTCCCTGGCATCGACAATTTCGTCTGCGCCAAGGGAGATAAGGTCCGCATACGCTTCGGCAACCTCACCATGACCAATCATCCGATCCATATGCACGGCTATGACTTCAAGGTGTCGTGCACGGATGGCGGCTGGGTTCCCGAGGAAGCCGCATGGCCCGAAGTCACCATCGACTGCGCCGTCGGCCAGATGCGGGCCTTCGATTTCGTAGCGGACGAGCCAGGCGACTGGGCGATTCATTGTCACAAGTCCCACCACACCATGAACGCGATGGGGCACGATCTGCGCAATTACATTGGCGTCGAGAAGCGCGACATCGCGGCAAACATCAAATCTGTCGCGCCAGACTACATGCCGATGGGTACGGCCGGCATGGCCGACATGGGCGAGATGGAAATGCCCCTGCCAGACAACACGCTGCCGATGATGACCGGCTTCGGTCAGTTCGGGCCCATCGAAATGGGCGGCATGCTGTCGGTCGTAAAGGTCCGGGAGGGGCTTCAGGCGGGCGATTACAAGGACCCCGGCTGGTACAAGCATCCCGAAGGGACGGTTGCCTACGAGTGGAAGGGTGCTTCCCCAACGGATGTGCCGAACGCCCCTGGCGAACCCCTCAAGGATAGCCAAGGCGAGATCGAATTGAACGTCGTCAAGCCCGGACGCAAGGGCGACCACGACCATCACTGACAGGAGAACACATGCTTCGATTCTCTTCCCTTGGCGTTCTTACGGCGATCCTACTGACCCCCACGTCTGTTTGGTCGCATGGCTCCTTTGTTGCCGGCGAGCCCGGCGATCCCAGCAAACCGGCGCGCACGATCGAGCTGAACATGATCGAAGGAAGCGGAACGATGAGCTACAGCGTCGACCGCGTCGAGGTGAAGAAGGGCGAACAGATCCGATTCAGGATCACGAATGCCGGTGAGCTTGGACATGAGTTCATGCTCGACTCCATCGAGCGTAACGCCAGGCACAAGATCGAGATGCAGAAAAACCCCGAAATGGAGCACGACGATCCCAACGGAGTACGGCTCGAACCCGGCAAGGTTTCAGAGATCCTTTGGAAGTTTGAAAACGAGGGGACTTTCGAATTCGCTTGCCTCATCCCAGGACACTATGAAGCAGGAATGCACGGCACCGTGGTTGTGAAGCCCTAGACGGAGGAGAGTTCTTAGAGATGATGAAATTGCTCAGAGCATTGGTCGTCGCAACCTTGGTGATTGCATCTCCGCTTCAGGTGCTGGCCGACGAAGGTGGAGTACTGGTCAACGGCCAAGTCACGAAAGTCAATCCGGATACAGGCAAGTTGACCATTAAGCACGACGCCATACCGAATCTCGATATGGACGCCATGACCATGGTCTTCAAAGCAGGCGACGGTGTTAACGTGGGTGACGTAAAGCCAGGTGACAAAGTTCGCTTCCACGCAGAGAAGATCAATGGTCAGATTACCGTAACGAAAGTCGAGAAGGTGAAGTAAGACAATGGCAGAAGCCGGCAGCGGACGAGGCGTTACCGGCGCACGCAGGTTCCATCCACCGATGTGCGATCGACGAGATCCGTGCCATGAACGCCAATGGCGACACTGATATCGTGAAAAGCGACCCCGGCAATCGACTGCCCGAAGCGCCGACGGAACACCATGTTCTGCTCGTTGACGACGACGCAGAGCTGCGCCAGCTGGTCGCGAAGTTTCTGCGTGCAAATGGCCTTCGCGTGACGACAGTCCGCAGCGCACCGGAGACGCGCCACGCCTTGTCCTCGATTCCGATAGACCTGATCATCCTCGATCTCATGCTGCCCGGCACGTCCGGCCTCGATCTTTGTCGTGAGATTCGCAGGACTTCGATGGTGCCGATAATCATGCTGACCGCGAAGGCCGACGAAGCCGACAGGATTGTCGGCCTGGAGATCGGTGCCGACGATTACGTGACCAAGCCCTTCAGCCCGCGCGAATTGCTCGCCCGCCTCAACGCGGTGCTGCGCCGGATAGGGGGCGACACAGGCGCACGCACTCGAACCGCTGTGCGGGAATACAAGTTTCAGGGTTGGCTCCTTGATACCCTGAAGCGTGAGCTGACCAATCCAGAAGGCATTCTGGTCGATCTTAGCACTGGCGAGTATGATCTCTTGCTGGCGTTCGTCGAGCAGCCGCAGAAGGTACTGTCCCGCGAGCACTTGCTCGACGCCGCGCGCAACCGTATTGCCACTGGGTTCGATCGCAGCATCGACGTCCAGATCAGCCGCCTGAGGCGCAAGATTGCCCCCGGTGACGACGACCACGCCATGATCAAGACGGTGCGGGGAGCCGGCTACATGTTCTTACCGACGGTCACGTGGTCATGAGGCTCTTGCCGCGTTCGATCGCGGGACGTTTTCTCACGCTTCTTTTTGCCAGCATCATTGTTCTGCACTTGGGGAGTATCGGTCTCTATCATCTGGCACTGAAAGCTGAGCTCGACATCACGAACGATCGACGCCTTGCGGAACGGCTCGCTTCTGTAAAGCGAGCGATTGCGCGCGTAGCACCAGACCGACGGGAGGAGTTGGCGCACGCTCTCTCCGGCGGCCCGCTTGAGATCCACTGGAGCGGAGGAAAGTCCCCGCCCACACGAACCGGTATCTCCCCCGAGACATTGCCTCTCAAGGAGAAGCTGATTGCCGCCGCACCGGAGCTCGCGGAGAACGACATCGCCACAGCGGCAGCCGCGCCCCTGCCCGAGCACGCGTCCGCCACGCGGTTCCTCCTCGTCTCTATGCAGCTTGATGATGGAAGCTGGGTCGAGGTCACCGCGACGCGCAACATCGAGCCGCGGACAGGCCTCATGCAGATTGCTCTGTCCACAACCATGATGGTCCTCGGTGTTCTCGCCGTCGCTGCCTTTTTTATTCGGCAGCTCACCCGGTCGCTCCGATCTCTGGCCGACGCGGCCAATGGGCTTGATCCGAATGCCGGCACATCCCCGATCAAAGAGGCAGGACCGAGCGAGGTGAAAGCGCTCAGCATTGCGTTCAATGACATGCAACGGCGCGTCAGGCGTCTAGTTGATGACCGAACGCAGACACTCGCGGCCATCTCACACGACTTGAAGACTCCCATCACACGCATGCGCCTGCGCAGCGAGGAGATTTCGGATCACGAGCTTGTCCGCGCCATAGCAGCCGATCTCACCGACATGGAAGCCATGCTCGACAGCACCTTGGCGTTTCTCCGGGGCGATCAGCTCAGCGAGGAGAAAAAGCCGATCGATCTCGGCTCGCTGCTCGAAACCATCACGACCGACCTCACCGATCTCGGTCACGACGTCACGCTCGTGGAGCCGGCGCCTGTTGTCGTCCGCGGCCGGCATCTTGCGCTGAAAAGGGCATTCTGGAACCTCACCGAGAATGCGGTGAAATATGGGGGATGCGCGAGAGTGACGCTGCGTCCGAAGCCTGGCGGAGCCGTCGTGTCGATCGATGACGATGGACCCGGAATTCCGGACTCTGAAAATGAGGCTGTGCTGCGCCCGTTCTATAGAATTGACGACTCCCGCAACCGGGAAACGGGAGGCGTTGGACTGGGGCTCACTGTCGCCCATTCCATCATCAAGTCCCACGGCGGGGAACTGGTGCTTTCAAACCGGAAAGATGGCGGGCTCAGCGTCACCGTGACCCTGCCGGGCTAACGCCGCATGGTGCTTCTCGCTGCAATTCGCATGGCCGCGTATGCTCAGAAGTTAGTGGCGGCGTCCCAGGGGGCTTTCGCTTCAGCGATGGTGCAGATCCATCGTTTGGATCGACAAACGACTTAAGCGGAGAGAAAACCAAGTGAAAATGATCACATCGATTAGCGTTGCCATCGTCGACTGCACCATAACGATGACCTGAAAAACCGACAGAGCGCTCTGTCCCCGCATCCAATCGACAAAGGCATAGATCACGACAAAGAGAGGCAAGAGCGAGACCAGGATTTCGATCATCGAGTGCGTAACGCCACCGCGCGGCTGGGCCAGCACAGCGCGCGCCTGCAGCGCGACGTAAATCAGTGCAATGACGCCCACCCACGAGACGTGCCACATCGCGGCATCCACCGTTTCGAGCTGCGGCGAATGCCCCCACCAGAGCGTGTACCAGAGCAGTCCGGCAAAAACGATAGGCGCACCGTGATTGAGGAGAAATCCATTTGTGGCGTGCAGGGCTCGCCGCAAGGGCGCACTGCTGGCTCCAGCTTCAATCCCCGTCATTGACGATTCCTCATAGCTTTTGATGGAGCCGGCTCAATGGCCTGCCTCATCTTCCGGCGCCCGATGCGCTGCAGCAGCTCCATGCCTTCTACTGCCACCGCAGCAGCCCGACCCGCGGCCCGACTGAGGTGTGTGTTCCTGCCTGCGATCACCCGCTAAAGTGGATTGCGTTCTCGCTGCCGGGTCGGTTCCGAGATCCTTGGCGTGTTCGTCACCACAACAAGACCCGTGGGCCTTGCTGTCATGGGACGCCTGTTGGTTTGCGACCGTGATCTTCGACATATCCAGTCTCCTATTGTCGGTAGCTTCGTCATTGGTTGCGATCGATCCGTGCATATCCCGCGTTGTTTCCCCCGAGACCAGCATTCACTCTGCGGCGACCTGACTACAATCCTTGGCCCTGAGCGCCGCCTCCCGTTGGGTGACGTAGTTGCGTGTTAGAGGAACGGCGTCCTGACGCCTCGCGAGTTGAATCTGAAAGACCATGAGACCGCTGTGCCGGAAACTGCACTCCGATGCCGCTAGATAGAATTCCCATAGTCGGCAAAAGCGTTCGCCATAGAGCGCCTTCGCGTCCTCGCGCCGCGCGAGAAAGCGCCCCCGCCACGCCCTCAACGTCTCTGCGTAGTGAAGGCGGAGAATTTCGATATCGGTGACAACCAGACCAGCGCGCTCTATTGCGGGAAGCACCTCGGAGAGCGCGGGGATATAGCCCCCAGGAAAAACGTGCTTGGCAATCCAGGGATTGGTGGAACTAGGCCCGTCCATCCGTCCGATCGAATGCAGCAGCATAACGCCATCGTTGGCGAGACGCCGTGCCGCGTTGTCGAAAAAGGCATTGTAGTAACCGACACCGACATGCTCGAACATGCCGACGGAGACGATTCGGTCGAACCGCTCCGGCACGGTCCGGTAGTCCTGCAGGCGGAACTTCGCTCGTGTCGCTAGGTTGCGCTGCTTCGCGCGCAGTCTTGCGATCTTCAGTTGCTCTTCAGAGAGCGTGATTCCAATGACCTCCGCATCGCAGAATTCGGCGAGGTAGAGGGCGAGCCCGCCCCAGCCGCAACCGATGTCGAGAACACTCTGACCCGGCTCCGTGAGAAGCTTGGCGGCGATATGGCGTTTCTTGGCGAGCTGTGCGTCTTCGAGGCTCTGACCGGTTTGCTCGAAATACGCGCAAGAATACTGCCGATCAGCGTCAAGGAAGAGATCGTAGAGCCGGTCGTCAAAATCATAGTGATGCGCAACGTTGCGCTTTGCGCGCTGCCTGCCATTGCGTTGCTCGATCCGCCTCAGCGCGGTGCGGAACGTGGTGAGCGCTTTTGCAAGCCCGGGCGGCTCGTGCACGGTCAGATTCGACGACGCCAGTTCGAGCACGTCGTAGATTGAGCCTCGCGTGACGACGATACGGCTGTCGGTGAAGAGCTCGCCGAAAGCAAGGGCCGGATTGAGGAGGAGCTGGCGCTCCGCTGCTCGATCAGAAAAGCGGATCGCGACGAGGGAACCAGTTCCATCGCCAATTCTGAAACGCTCACCGTCAGCCGCCTCGACTTCAAGTGTACCCTTTTGGATGATCCGCTTTAGAAACGCGCGCAACACAGAGGCCATGTCACTCACCGTAGATGTTCGTGAACATTCGCTCTTGGGCTGCGTCGCGAAGCCGGCGTGCGGTTTCCCAAAAGGCAGAAATCTCGGCGATCAGCTTTCGCTCCTGCGCCATCAGCGGATGATCGTCCCGGACGGCGTGACGATCCTTGGCCACCGCGTCTGCGAGCACGGCGAAGGCTCCCATCCAGGGCGTGAAACGCTCCGACCAGAGATAGGTTCTCATACGCATGGGATGGAGCCACTGCGTCGACTGCGCGAGCCAGGGATTGGCGATGGCCTTCACCCATGGGCTTACGAAGGTGCGATAGAGAGTCTCGTTGAACTCGGAGACCTCGCGCACACGCTCGAACGCCCGGCGCGGATAGTCGAAGTGAAGGTCCTCGACATTGCGCGCCTCGAATCGCACGGCGTACTGATCCCGCTCACAATCTGGATCTCCGGTGGGATTCTCGATCTTCATCTCATAGAGGCCAGGCTCGAGCGCCTCAATATCGCCGAGACTCTCGAGGATCGCTCGATGCTCGAAACGGGCCACGCTGGCGGAGACAAAGATGCCGAGATGTCCAACGTGCGGATTGGTCAGATAGACGATGCGCTGTCCCGCCGCCTTGAGGGCATCGGTCGTCTTGTAGACTGAGGGCACCCATCCGAGCGCCTGATGCGGCGGCGTGATGTTGTCGCCGTATGAGGCAAAGATCACGAGCGGGTTCTTGATGCTCGTAAGATCGATCGTGCAATGGTCGTCGACCCGGACTTGGCCCTGCTCCAGCTTGTTGCCGACGAACAAGTCTTCGACGATCGAGACCATCTCCTCGCCGCTCAGGCGATAGAAGCCGTTCCACCAGCGCTCGAAGTCAAGGAAGCGGTCGCTTTCACTGTCAATCTTGGTGAAGAGGTTGGCGTACTTGTCCCAAGCTGCGTTGCCGGGTTTGAGCGCCTCGAAATTCTGAACAAGCCAGGCGCCATCAAACCGGTCTTGGTTGAGATCGGCCAGGAAGTGCGTCAGCCAAGCGCCGCCGACGAGGCCCCCTGCCAGTCGCATTGGGTTTGCGCGGGCCTCGCCCCCCCAATAAGAGAGTGGCGAGCCATTGAGCACCACGGGCCCGGTCAAACCTTCGCAATGCGCTGAAAGAAGCGTCGCTGCCCAACCGGCCTGGCAATTGCCATAGAGCACCGGCGCTTTGCCGTCATGGCGACCCGACACGGCCTCGACAAATTGGCGCAGCGCGGCGAGCACGTCGGCAAGCGTCTGGTGCGGAGAAGGCTCGGGGAAAAAGACGACGAAATAAACCGGGTGGCCGGTATGAAGGGCCACGCCAACCTCGGAGTCGCGCTTGAAGCCACCAATGCCAGGACCATGCCCCGCCCTTGGATCGAGGACAATGACCGGAGGCTTTTCCGGATCGACGCAATCGTCCCAGCAATCGTCACCTACTTCCGTAATACGCAAGAGGGCATAGTTTGCCGGGCGCTCGAACGTGCGTGCATCACGCAGCATCTCGTACTTGAAGTTGATCAGCGGCGGCAGCCCCGCTGTCTCGTGCTCAAGCATGTTATTGGCGCGTCGGCGCAGCACGTCGAAGAAAAGGATCGTTCGCTCCAGGATGTCGCGCTGGTAATCAAGCACCTCGAATGGAGAGGGAATGGTCCCCATCTCCAGTGCTGTTGTTGCAGCAGAAGGCACGTTGTTGTGGGCTTCCTTCTGGCTCCGCGTTGGTTCGCTCTGACGCAACGGTGTCGTTGAACGCGGCGAAGATGCCTTCGCCGACGCGCCGCCCGCATGGGCGGTGACCGGTGGGTCGATCAAAGGCGATTGCATTGCTGCGGTCATGAAACTCTCCGTCCAATCGAGCCTTAGGAAAACCCGTTCAGCAGATCTATCAGATGACAGACGATCGCGCGGGGGCGTGCTTGAGTAAAATCTGCACTAGAGCTTGGCTTTTCCGGTTGATCTGGCTCAACGTTGAGGGAACTCGCAATCTCGTCACCATGACAATGGGTAGGATCATAAGCGAATTGCCCACCTTGGCCCTCACTACGCATTAGCTTGTGAAACGCTAAAGGTTCCAGCTGCTGGAAGGTCAAGCGCTGAACGGAGATTTATATTATGGTTCAAATTGGCGATGCCGCGAGGCTCACTGGCGTCCCGGCCAAGCTCATCCGGTACTATGAGAGTGCGGGGTTGCTAAGCCCCTCTCGAAGGCAGGGGAATGGTTACCGGATCTTCGACGAGCGGAACCTGCACGAGTTGCGGTTCATCAAGCGCGCCCGCACCCTCGGCTTTCCAATCAAGCAGATCGATCTGCTGCTCGGTCTCTGGCGCAACAAGAAGCGGTCGAGCCGCAAGGTCCGCGAAATGGCCGTTCGCCATCAGGAGCAGATCATCACTCGCATGGAAGAACACCGCGCGATCATAGACGTGCTGGGCCGCCTCATTGCCTCCTGCAAAGGCGATGACCGGCCGGAATGTCCCATCCTGGATGACCTGGTCTCACCCCGCAGCCGCCCTTGACGACCGTTTGAACACGAGCCGATCACGCTCGAACCACGAACCATCAGACGGCTATGCCGTCTTGAAGCGGAAAAGCCAGGTTGCAGCGGAGAGTGTTGCCGCCGCAATGAGCGCCAACGGCCAGAGATGAGCGGCAATGACGTCGATCGGCAGATCCTTCAGGAAGGAACCCTTGGCGATGACGACAAAGTGCCTGACGGGATTGAGGAGCGTCAGCGTCTGCAGCCAGTCCGGCATATTGGAGACGGGCGTCGCGTATCCGGAAAGAAGGATGGCCGGCGCAAGGAACATGAATGACCCGATGATGGCCTGCTGCTGGGTCGAAGCGAGCGCCGATATGAACAACCCGATCCCGATGATGGAAAGAAGATAGACGAGCATCGCCGCATAGAGCAGCAGCATGGAGCCCTCCATCGGCACCCCAAGCACATACATGGCGATCAGCATGATCGTCGAGGTCTCGGCAACGGCGATCAGCAGGGCCGATGCGGCCTTTCCTGCCAGGATCTCGACGGATGCCAGCGGCGACACGAGAAGCTGCTCGAAGGAGCCCAGCTCTCGTTCCCGAGCCACGGATAGCGCGGACACCATCATCGCGACACTTGTCGTCAGGATCGCGAACAGGCCGGGCACGGTCGACCAGAGCGTATCCGAGTTCGGGTTGAACCAGGTGCGCGCCACGACGAGACCCGGCGGATCGCGCACCCCACCCAATTCGGATACTTCGGCATTCATCCGATCGACGATTTCGACGGCATAGCCCTGGACTACCTGGGCGGCATTTGATCGCCGGCCGTCGAGCAGAAGCTGGATCTGAGCCGGCTGGCGGGCTGCAAGCCTGCGCGAGAAGTCCTGACCGATATGGAGCACGGCCAAGGCTTCGCGGGAATCGATGGCGGGTGCGATCTCGGCGACATTCGCCAAGCGTATGATCTCGGAAAATTGCGGTGAGCCTTCGAATCGCGAAATCAGCTCGCGCGAGAGAACGCTGCGATCCTGATCCAGCACCGCGATGGGCACATTCTTGACCTCCTGCGTCGCGGCGAAGGAGAAGACCAGCACTTGGATCATGGGCGCAATCAAAAGGATGACGCGATTACGACGGTCGCGCCAATTGGCCAGAAGCTCCTTGACGATCAGAGACCAGAGAGCTGTGCGCATGCTTCAGTCCAGCCTTGTCTTGGTCTTGAGAGCGGTGAGACCGATGTATACGGCGGCAATGACCGACATCCCGAGGAGACTGGTCCAGATAACGCTCCATACGTCTCCTGCCAGAAACAACGTTTGCAGACCGGAGACGAAGTATCGCGCGGGGACCGCATACGAGATGACGCGGAGGGGAAGAGGCATTCCGGCGATCTCAAATACGAATCCCGATAGAAAAAAGCTCGGAAGGAAGGCCGAAATCATTGTGCTCTGCGCGGCGACAAGCTGATTGCGAGCCAGCGTGGAGATCAGCAGGCCCTGCGCCAGCGCGGTAACGAGAAAGACGGCCGACATCAGCGCAAGCACGGCAAAGGACCCGCGAAATGGCACGCCGAAGAGAAACAGGGCTGTGCCCGTCGCCAGCGCCATGGTGAGCATTCCGAGTACGAAATACGGAACAAGCTTGCCGACCAGGAGCTCGAATATCCCAACCGGCGTCGCAAGCAGCGCCTCCATCGTGCCCCGCTCCCATTCCCGCGCGACGACGAGCGCCGTCAGCAGCGCGCCGATCAGCATCAGGATAATCGCGATGGAGCCAGGGACGAGGTAATGGTGGCTCGCGACCTCGGGGTTGAACCAGACCCGTTGCTCGACGGAGATCGGGGGGGCAAAGCGCTCGCCGCGCACGATCGCTTCTTGGGCGAGCCAGTTGCCCCAGGCGCCTTGAATGTAGTTGCGCACCAGAGTCGCCTTGTTCGGATCGCTGCCGTCAACGAGGACCTGGATCGGCGCCCGATCTCCGCGCGCCAACTGCGTGGAGAAATTCGACGCAAGCACAACGATCCCGTCTATGCGACCGGTGATAAGGTCGTTCTCGACCTCGCGCCGGTCGCGCGTCGTGCGCACCGAAAAGAGCGAGGAGTTCGTGAGCGATGCGGTGAAGCTTCCGGTCGCCGGCGTGGCATCTTCGACCACGAGGCCGATTGGAATGCGCCGGGCGTCGAACGAGACGCCATAGCCGAAAAGAAAAAGAAGCGTCAGGGGCAGAATGACGGCAATGATGATCGTGCTCGGATCGCGCACGACTTGACGCGATTCCTTGCGGATTAGAGCCAGGATGCGACGGACGCGATCCGCCGATGCGACTCGGGTGGTCTTCATGCGGCAACCTTGGTGTCGTCGGCCTCGACGAGCGCGATGAATGCGTCTTCCAGCGTCGGATCGGGCAGGAGCGGGGTCCGCACGCTACCTTTGAGATCGTCCGGTGAGCCCGTGGCGATGATGCGCCCGCGGTAGACGAGTGCGATACGATCGCAGTATTCCGCCTCATCGAGAAAATGCGTCGTGACCAGCACGGTGACGCCTCCATCGACGAGAGCGTTGATATGAGCCCAGAATTCGCGGCGCGTCAGCGGATCGACGCCCGACGTCGGCTCGTCGAGAAACAGGACCGGCGGCTCATGCATGACCGCGCAGGAAAGAGCCAGCCGCTGCTTGTAACCGGCCGGAAGGAGCCCCGCATTCGTGTTGAGGTACTGCCTCAGCCCGAACGCTTCCATCACCCGGTCGACGGCGCGCTGGCGATGTGCACCGGCAAGGCCGTAGACCCCGGCAAAGAACGCCAGGTTCTGGGCAACGCTCAGGTCGCCGTAGAGCGAGAATTTCTGCGCCATGTAGCCGAGCCGGTTCCGCGCCGCAGACGTCTGCACGGTGACATCGAGGCCTGCGACGCGCGCCACGCCGGAGGTCGGACGCAAGAGACCGCACAGCATCTTGAAGGTCGTGGATTTCCCCGCGCCATTCGGACCGAGGAGACCGAAAATCTCGCCCTTGCTGATCGAGAACGAGATCCGGTCCGCCGCCGTAAACGACCCGAAGCGACGCGTCAGCTCCTTTGCCTCGACCACGGCGCCCGCGGACCGCACCCCGCGATCCACGCTCGCTGCGAGCCGGGACACGGCCGGCGTGGCGCTGCCGAGCAGGTCGACAAACGCATCCTCGAAACGAGGCGGCACGGGGACGATCTCCACTTGAGCGGCATCCCTGAAATTCTCAGCAGACGGCGCAGCCACGCCCGCTGCCATGACGATGCGTACATTCGCGCCCTGGATGACGCCGTCGATGATGGACGGCTTCGTCACGGCAGAGGCAAGAACCGCGCGTCGTTGCCCACCGGCGTTGCGGATGTGGAAGGTTCGCCCGACCATGCGTTCGGTAAGCTCAGACGGCGGGCCTGAGTAGATCAGCATGCCGTCGTTCAGCAGAAGCACCTGCTCGCAGCGCTCGGCTTCGTCGAGATAAGCGGTGCTCCAGACGACACCGATGCCCTCACTCGTGAGTGTTCGCACCATGCGCCAAAGCTCGCGACGCGAAACGGGATCGACCCCGGCGCTCGGCTCGTCGAGAAGCAGGAGACGCGGAGTTCGCACGAGCGCACAGGCGAGCCCGAGCTTTTGTTTCATGCCTCCTGACAGGGCGCCCGCGAGACGGCCCTGAAACTGGGCAAGGTTCGTAAAGGCAAGAAGCCGCTCGAATGCCGAACGCCGCTCATCCCCGACGACTCCCCGCAGGTCGGCATAGAGCGTCAGGTTCTCGATCACCGTCAGGTCCTCGTAGAGACCGAACCTCTGCGGCATGTAAGACACGACATCGCGGACCTCGGTCGCGTCCGAGATTGGATCGCGGCCGCAAACTCTAAGCGTGCCGGAATCCGGTTTCAAAAGCCCCATGATCAGGCGAAGCAAGGTCGTCTTGCCGGCGCCGTCCGGACCGGCGAGTCCCGTGATCCCTCCACCCATGATCGCGGTCGACAGCTCGGCGACCGCTGACGGCCCGTCCGCATCGAACCGCTTCACGATCCGATCGAGCTCGACCAGTGCCTCACTCATGGAGCCGTGCCTTTGTCGACCTTAACAAACACCGTCACCGGCATCCCCTGGAGGAGCCCGCCCGTCTCCCCTTCGACGACAATGCGCATCCGATAAACGAGGCTCGTGCGGAGCTCCTTGGTCTCAACGGATTTTGGCGTGAACTCGGCGACCGGAGAAATGAAACCGATCTGTCCGCGATAAGTCTTGCCTGCGTCGGTCGCGACCTCGACCGGCATGCCCGGCCAGATGCGGCCGAGATCAGGCTCGGCGACATAGGTCCTGACCCAAACCGGTGCGGTGATGGTCACGGCATAGATCGTCTCCCCGACGCCGACGATGGCGCCGGGCTCACGGACACGGGTCAACACCACGCCCCCGCCGGGTGCTACCAGATTGGCATCGGCCAACCGGCGTTCGGCCTGTGCGAGCGACGCATTCTCTGCCTCGAGCTGCGACTTCGCCGCATCGATGTCTTCGCGTCTGGGCCCGAGTTCGGCGAGCTTCAGGCTCTCCTGCGCGGACTTGAGCGCCGCCCGCGCCTGCTCGGACGCCGCGGTCGCTTCGTCGTGCCGCTGGTGAGGAGAAACACCACGATCAGCGAGATCCTGCTGCCGGCCCAACGTGGCTGCGGCCAGAGCAACGGCGGCCTCTCGCTCGGCGACAATGGCGCGTGCCTGGGCGATCTCTTCCGGCCGCGTACCGTTCTCGAGGCGGGCGACGACCGCCGTTTGGGCAGCCACGCGGGCCCGAGCCAGCCGCACCTCATCTGCGAAATACGACGTGTCGAGCGAGGCTATGACCGTCCCGGCCGTGACCCTGTCACCCTCGTCCACCTTCATCTCGGCGATCCGGCCTGCGACCTTGAAGCCCAAATTGACCTGGCGGATATCAACGTTGCCCATCAAGGTGACGACGTCGGCGTCGCTGGATCGAAAGCCGATCAACCCGCCCCATGCGATCAGGCCAAGAGCGAGAGCCGCTAAGCCGACTCCGATCCGTCGTTTCGTGCCAAGAAAATCCATGAGCCTCTTCTCCGCGATTATGGGCGCGGGCAAAATTTAACGAGCTTCGAGAGTGAGCCGCCAGTGAAAGTGGAATGTCGCTTACAATACAAAGAAAGAACGGCGTCTTAGTCGGCGATCATCCCGCTTTTGAGATGGCTTTCATCGAAAAGAGAAACGAGATTGGGATCCGGCAACTCGCCGTGGCGGTTCTTTCCGTGGAACTCGCATCGTGAAAGTACGTCCCGAATAACGTTCAGCCTCGCCGCCCGCTTGTCGTCGGCGCGCACGACAATCCACGGGGCGAACACGCCATGCGTCCTCGAGAGCATCTCGTTCCGCGCCTCGGAATAGTGATCCCAATGCTTTGTTGCCTTGGCATCGATCGGACTAAGCTTCCACTGCCGAAGTGGATCCTTTCTGCGACGTGTCAGGCGCCTTTCTTGCTCCTTCCGGCTGATATCGAGGTAATACTTGAGGATTGTGAAGCCGCAGTGCGCAAGCAATTGCTCGAACGTCGATACCGTCTGCATGAACTCGTCATATTCCTGCTCGGTGCAGAAACCCATGACGCGCTCCACGCCGGCTCTGTTGTACCAGCTACGATTGAAGAGAACGATCTCTCCGGCGATCGGAAGATGCTCCACGTAGCGCTGAAAATACCAAGACTTGCGGTCTCGGTCGGATGGAGTTCCGAGAGCGACGACGCGCGTCTCGCGGGGACTCAAATGCTCGACGATGCGCTTGATCGTTCCGTCCTTGCCCGCCGCATCCCGGCCCTCGAAGATCAGGAGAACCTTCTGCCCGTGCTTGATGACATGCTTCTGGAACTTGACGAGTTCGACCTGAGCGCGATGGAAGGCTCGCTCGTATTCCACGTCATCGTCTTTCGGCGCGCGCGTCATCGAAACACCTATTCGCTCAAGCATGGTGAACGCAGATTCATCACAACCGCTCGAGCGCCAGCGCGATACCCTGACCGCCTCCGATGCACAGCGTCACGAGCCCACGCTTGATGTCCTCTCGGCGCATTGCATGAAGGAGCCGCGTCGTCAGGATCGCTCCGGTGGCGCCGATCGGATGGCCATGGGCAATGGCGCCGCCCTCGACATTGACGATATCTTCAGGCAGCCCGATTTCGCGGATGAGCGCAATCGCGATGGCAGCAAAGGCCTCGTTCACCTCAGCGCGCTCGATATCGGCAAGGCGCCAGCCCGCACGCTCGAGCGCTTGCCGAACCGCCGGTATGGGACCGAGACCGAACATGCCGGGATCCACCGCGCCGACGCCATAGGAAACGAGGCGTGCGAAGGGCTCGAGTCCGTGCTTTTCGGCCCATTTCGCATCGGCAACGATCATCGCGGCCGCACCTGCATTGAGGCCCGGAGCATTTCCAGCCGTGATCGTCCCGTCCTTGCGGAACCCGGGCTTGAGCTTTGCAAGGGACTCCGCCGTCGTCTCGGGCCGATTGTGCTCGTCTCGGTCGAACGTCATCGTTTGGTTCTTACCGGGCACCGCGACGGAAACGATCTCGCCGACAAACCGACCTGCGGCTTGCGCCTCCGCAAAGCGCCTCTGCGTTCTTAGCGCCCAGGCGTCCTGGGCCTCCCGGGTGACTTGGTACTTGGCGACGAGGTCCTCCGTGTGCCAGCCGGAGTGCTGGTCGGAAAAGGCGTCATTCAGACCGTCACGGAGCATGCTGTCGTAGATTTGCGCATCCCCCATGCGATAGCCCCATCGGCCGCCGGTCATCAGGTAGGGAGCCTGGTCCATATTCTCCATGCCACCCGCCACGGCGCACGAGACGTGGCCAAGCATGACCTCCTGGGCGGCAGTCGCGATGGCCTGCGCGCCCGAGCCGCAGACACGGTTCACCGTCATGGCGGGCACCTCGACGGGCATACCTGCATTGCGCATGGCTTGTCGCGCCGGATTCATTTTTGCACCAGCCTGGACGACCTGCCCCATCACGACTGTGCCCACGTCTGCCCCGGCGAGCTTGGCGCGTAGGAGCGTCTCCCTGATAGCGACGCCACCGAGATCCGATGCCGGGACCGCTTTCAAAGAGCCGCCGTATGTCCCGATCGCCGTACGAACAGGAGCACAAAGAACGACGTTGGACTTGGCCATACGGAGAACTCCAATTTGAGCGGCCAAGACGATCCGACTTCAGGACGCGTCAGAGAGCCCTGAGCGTCACGCCTGAATAAGGTAGCGAGTAGGGGCAACGTCGTTTCTCATACGCGCTGATCGCACACGCAAGACAAGGCGGCTCCCAATCCTAAAGAGCATGCAGCACTCGCTTTTGGACGGTCAGGTTGATCCCAGTCAATGGCGTAACAAAATGTAATGGTTCAGCAATGGAACGAAACACATCGAGCTTCGAGCCCGACGCCTGCTTCATGACGAGCCGGACCACAAGACCCATCGCTCGCATATCCTGGAAAGGACCGTGATAGGATCGGTCGTCCATGCCGTAGCGCTCAGGTGCTCGCATCGGCTTCGGCAGCCGGAATTTTCGAGCCGGCCCCCCTTGCGGGAGACCGGCTCGCACAAATGCCCCGTATGCTAGGTGCGCGAAGGGGATTTCGGCTGCGAGGCCGCGTCCCTGCCGCTACGCGGCAGGCCAACATGATAGCCCGGTTTGTGGTGAGCGAGCACGATTTCGGGCCTATCAGGCGAAGTAGCCGCGCTAACCTTCAGAGACGCCCGTGACGTCTGTTTCTCCAACGCCGGCACGCTTGGGGCTGGGCCCCTAACTTGACTATGCTGCGCGTCGTGATGCCCACGCTTCGAAGCTTGTTTTGCCTTCTTTGAAGCGATCGAGACACGATCATTGTGCTCGTGCGGAACCGCGTAGGGCGCACCCTTGTAGGGAAAGCGCCAAACAGGCTCGGCCATTACCTGACCGGCGACGGTACTGGTCAGAAGGGCGGTGGCGGCGAGCTTCAAAATGAAGCGAGGGAAAGCTGTATTTGACATGTCCTGTTCTCCTTGTGTTATCGCACGCACCCCGCTCTGGGACGATCATGCCGATGCAAGTAAGTTCGAAACAGAGACGCGTTTGGTTACATGGCTCGCACGAAAAAAGTGGCGCCATGCCGATCGAGGAAATCAAGCGCACCAGGGCATCGCGCTCGGATTTCGCTCGCTTGCCCTGGCCAAATCCTCCCTCACTCAAACCGATCAAGTATTTTTTTGAAGTTCTGTAACCAAAGCCCGCTCAAGACCGAATAGACCTGCAGGAAGAGATACAGGGACCGCCAGTGACCGCGAACGAGGCCGAGCTGAAGCAATTGATGATGGCCGGCCTCGAAGGCGACTCGGCTGCATATCGCACTCTTCTCGACCGGCTGAGCCGGCTTCTGCGCGGCTATTTCAGGAGCAGGTTGGCCCGTATCGGAAGAGAGGCCACAGAGGCAGAGGATGTGATGCAGGAGGTGCTTATGGCGCTACACACTCGGCGGCATACCTACGATCGCAACGAGCCGTTCATGCCGTGGGTGTACGCCATTGCGCGCTACAAGCTTATCGACCATCTGCGGCGCACGCGCGCCGCGTTGGCTAATGTGCCCTTGGACGACGCAAACGAGCTTGTCGCTCGAGAGGATAACGCCGGAGCGGAAAGCAGGCACGATCTGCACGCACTTTTGCGCGAGCTCCCGGATAGAATGCGACGTGCGATCCAGTGCGTGAAGCTCGAAGGATTGAGCGTAGCCGAGGCGGCAGCGCGGTGCGGCATGTCAGAATCGGCGGTAAAGGTGAACGTACATCGGGGATTGAAGCATTTGGCAGCGTCCATTGGGCGGGAGAAGAGAACGTGAAGACGGACGATTTGATCGCCTTGCTCAGCACGAACGTCGAGGCCGTCGACCGCCGGCAAGTCGCGCGGGAGATCCTTGCAACGATCGCAGTTGGTGCGATCGCGGTGATTGGCGTGATATCAGTCATGCTTGGCATTCGCGCGGATCTGTTGCAAACAGAGCCGTTGATGTTCTTGCTGTCGAAGCTTGCGCCCGCGGCGGGAATTGTCGTCGTGGCTTCAGTATATCTGATGAGGATGGCCCGCCCAGGCGGGGAGGAACGGGTGGCGATTGCGTGGATAGCATTGCCGTTTGTCGCAGTGATGCTTCTTGCCGTAATCCGCCTCGCGTTCGCTCCTGCGTCACACTGGAACACGATGATCATGGGAGATCAATGGCTCGAATGCCTGCTCTCCATTCCCATCATTGCCGTCGTGCCGTTTATAGCCGTAGTTTGGGTCATGCGGAGGATGGCACCGACCAACCTTACACGAGCCGGTGCTCTCGCCGGGCTCGTCGCTGGTGGTTTGAGTGCAGTCGGCTACGCGCTTCATTGCACCGACGATTCACTGCCGTTCGTCGCCTTGTGGTATGGCGGCACAATAGCCTTGTGCACCTTTGCCGGTGCGAAGCTCGGACCACACCTCTTGCGATGGTGAGCCATCCTTCGCCACTCGTTGCGCGCACTGGCTTACGCAACTTGCGATAAGGTATCCGCCTCTTGGGATTCTAAAATGCGCGTTTCTAACCCAATATATTGACCACTGCTTTTCAGGAGCGAGATCAAATGCGGAAGTCTTTGATGTGTATCAAGGTTTATTTGTCAGCTAATTTTTGTAAAAATGATATCGTAGACTAGTCGCTGTTGACGAATTCACGTCAGGAGCCGTTAATAGAGCACGATTTCGGAGATTGAATGCGCTTCGTCCGGTCCGTGCTTGTAGTCTTGCTCGTCCTCAGCCTCGCGGTGACACCCGTAGTGGCCAGAGCCGGCTTTGCCGTCATGGAAGCACCCGCTTCCCCTCGCGAGACGGCGGCCCACAAGACGGCGGCGATGCCGGATTGCCACCACGCGATGCAACAGCGCGCTCAGCACGAGCCCGCGCAGCGCGCGCCATCGAGCCACAAGCCTGCAGGTCACAAGTGCCCCGACTGCGACAAACGCGGCTCGTGCCAAACAGATCTATGCCAGCTCAAATGCTTCAAGGTGCTGGGCGCTGTGCCTGACGAAAGCCGCGCAGCGCTGATCGTCTCACAGCGATATGATTTTCTCATTCTGCTGGCCGCCGAGCCACTGAGCTGGAAACCGCGAATACCCCCTCCCCGAAGGTGAGATTGCCCTCGCGCTTTGGCGCCGCGAGCGTTGTGGCTTGCGGCCGCTTGAACGCGTCCGCGCGCCGTTGAGCGCGCTCTGCAATCTCATTCGGAAAGGACCAATCCATGAGCAACTTCAAGACGGCCCTGGCTACCGCCGGGCTTATCGCGCTTTCGGCGCTCTCGTTCGCCCGTGCCGCCGCCACGGACTATGAGTTTCAGCCGCTCACGCAGACTGTGAAGAGCGGCGCCGGCTCCGAACTCGCCGTGCGCCTCGTCGACAAGCGCACGAGCACACCGGTTTCGGGTGCGGTGGTGTTTCGTACGCGCCTCGACATGTCTCCGGACGGCATGGGCGAGATGGAAGCCAAGCACGAGCCCTTGGCTTCGGCGGAGGTCGGGATCTACCGATTCAAGGCCGATCTGACGATGGCCGGCCGTTGGGCCCTCAAGCTTCAGGCCAAGGTTCCCGGTGAGGCGGAGACGATCGAAGGCTCCGTCGTCTTTCAGGCGAAGGACTGAAAGCCATGACTAGGATGCTCGTCCCGGGAGCAGCGATTGCGCTGCTCCTCGTGAACGCCGATGCCGGCATTCGTCTGGTGACCGGCACTGCGGCGCAAACGGCCATGGCGCAGACCCATGTCCATGATCAGCCGACCTCCGGCGAGACCGATCGCAAGGTGCTTTATTGGAAGGACCCCGACGGCAAGGCGGATTATGCGCCGGCTCCGACGAAGACCAAGGACGGGCGTGATTTCGTGCCCGTCTACGAGGACGAGGAGGCGACCATCGCCCCCGAGCCGTCCGCTGCAGCGCCCGAACAGGCTGAAAGAAGGGACCGCAAGATATTGTTCTATCGCAACCCGATGGGTCTGCCGGATACGTCGCCCACACCTAAGAAGGATTGGATGGGAATGGACTACATTCCCGTCTACGAAGGTGACGACCAGGGCGGCGCGAGCGTCACGGTAAGCCTCGACAAGGTCCAGCGGTCGGGCGTGCGCACGGAGGAGGCGCGCATGGTCAAGCTCGCGCGGCCCGTTCGCGCGCCCGCCATCGCCAAGCCCGACGAACGATCCTTGCGCATCGTGTCCTTGCGCGCCGACGCCTTCATCGAGAAGCTCTACGTCAACGAAACGGGCCAGAGCGTCACGGCAGGCGAGCCGCTGTTCCGGCTCTACAGCCCGCAGATGGTAACGGCGCAGATCAACTACCAAGTCGCCGCCCGCGACCGGACGGGAACAGGGACGAGAGGAGCGGAGCAGCAGCTCCAGAATCTCGAGGTCCCCTCATCGGTTCTCGACACGCTCCGCAGCACCGGCGAGCCCGTCATGTCGATCGACTGGCCTTCACCGGTCTCAGGTGTTGCGATGGAGAAGAGCGTCGTCGAGGGGCAGATGGCGCGCATGGGCGACGAGCTGCTTCGCTTCGTTGATCTGTCAGTCATCTGGGTCATCGCCGATGTTCCCGAGCAGGACCTCGCCGCCATCGAGATCGGGATGCCGGCAAAGATCCGTTTCAAAGCCCTGCCTGACGGGCCCTTCGAGGGCCATGTCACATTCATTCTGCATGAGATCGACCCGGCGACGCGCACGGGAAAAGTCCGTATCGAGGTAAAAAATCCGGAGCATCGCATCAAGCATGAGATGTACGCCGATGCGGAGATCGACTCCGGCGCGAACGAACGGGAGCGCCTCGCTGTTCCCACGTCCGCCGTCATCGACAGCGGCAACCGGCAGGTCGTCCTCGTCGCACGCGGCGAAGGCCGGTTTGAGCCGCGAGCCGTGAAGCTCGGCACGAGAGGCGACGAACTCGTGGAGATCCGCGAGGGCGTGGCGGCGGGCGAGAAGGTTGTGGTCACGGCAAACTTCCTGATCGACGCCGAAAGCAATCTCAAGGCAGCCCTTACGAGCTTCTCCGGAGACGCGGCCCCGACATCCGCACCAGAGGAGCAGCCAAAATGATCGCGCGCCTTATCCGCTGGTCGGCCACGAACCTCGTCCTGATCTCGATCGCTTGCCTGTTCGCTATCGCCGCCGGCGTCTATGCCGTTCGCCACGTGCCGCTCGATGCGATTCCCGATCTCTCCGACACCCAGGTCATTGTCTACACGGAGTATTCAGGTCAAGCACCTCAGGTCATCGAGGACCAGGTCACCTATCCGTTGTCGACGGCGATGTTGTCGGTGCCGAGATCCAAGGTGGTGCGCGGCTTCTCGTTCTTCGGCGTCTCCTTCGTCTACGTCATATTCGAGGACGGCACGGATATCTATTGGGCGCGCTCCCGTGTCCTTGAGTACCTGTCCGCCGCTGCTCGCAATCTGCCGGCCGGTGTGACGCCGTCGCTCGGCCCCGATGCGACCGGTGTCGGCTGGGTCTACCAGTATGTCGTCATGGCCGCGAAACGCACTCTGGCCGAGCTTCGCTCCACCCAGGATTGGCAAGTGCGTTTCGCGGTCGCCCAGGCGGATGGCGTGGCCGAGGTCGCAAGTGTCGGCGGGTTCGTGCGGCAATATTCGGTTGTCGTCGATCCCCGCCGGCTCAAGGCCTTCGGAATCCCGTTGACCAAGGTGCGGGAGGCGATTCAGCAGTCTAACATGGACGTGGGAGGCCGCGTCATCGAGCTGGCTGAGACCGAATTCATGGTGCGCGGCCGCGGTTATCTGCGCGGTGCGGCCGATCTCGAGGCCATCGCACTCAAGGAAGAAGGTGGCACACCAGTTCTGCTGCGCGACGTGGCGAGAGTGGAGATGGCACCCGACGAGCGCCGCGGCGTCACCGAGCTCAACGGCGAGGGCGAGGTCGTGTCCGGCATTGCCGTGCAGCGCTACGGGCAAAACGCCTTATCAGTGATCGACAACGTCAAGGCGCGGCTTTCGGACATAAAGGACAGCCTGCCTGAGGGAACCGAAATCGTTCCCGTCTATGATCGTTCGGATCTCATCCGCCGCGCCATTGCTACGCTGAAAACCACGCTCATCGAGGAAAGCGCCATCGTTGCGCTCGTGTGCGTCGTGTTTCTCTTGCACGTTCGCAGCGCGCTGGTGGCCATTATCACGCTGCCGCTTGGAGTCCTCATCGCCTATGTCTGCATGTACGCGCTCGGCTTGTCCTCAAACATCATGAGCCTTGGCGGCATTGCGATCGCCATTGGCGCCATGGTTGATGCGGCCATCGTCATGATCGAGAATGCCCACAAGCATCTGGAGCGTGCGCCACCCGGGAAGCCGCGGACCGAGATCCTGATCGAGGCAGCGAGCGAGGTGGGCCCCGCGCTCTTCTTCTCGCTGCTCATCATTACCGTGTCGTTCCTGCCGATCTTCGCCCTGGAAGCTCAAGAGGGGCGTCTGTTCCACCCCCTTGCATTCACCAAGACCTTCGCAATGGCAGCGGCTGCGCTGCTGTCTGTCACCGTGGTCCCCGCGTTGATGGTCCTGTTCGTACGGGGGCGTATCGTCCCCGAGCGCAGCAATCCGGTGAACCGCCTCCTCATCTGGATCTACCGTCCCGTTATCAAGGGCGTGCTCCGAGCCAAGGGTCTGACGATCAGCCTCGCCCTTGTCGTTCTGGTGGTCAGCGTGTGGCCTGCGACGCGCCTCGGATCGGAGTTTATGCCGAGCCTGAACGAGGGCACGTTGCTCTATATGCCGACCACGCTGCCCGGGCTTTCCATCACCAAAGCCGGCGAGCTCCTGCAGACTCAGAACAAGATCATCAAGTCATTTCCGGAGGTTGAGAGCGTCTGGGGTAAGGCGGGCCGCGCCTCCACCGCGACGGATCCTGCTCCCACCGAGATGTTCGAGACAGTCATCAACCTGAAGCCGGAGACGGAATGGCGGAAAGGCCTCACGCTCGATGAGCTCATCACTGAGATGGACGCGGCGCTGCAGTTCCCCGGTGTGTCAAACGCATGGACCATGCCCGTCAAGGCCCGCATTGACATGCTGGCAACGGGAATCCGTACGCCAGTCGGCGTCAAAGTGCTGGGCCGCGACCTTACCGTTATCGACGGTCTCGCGCGGGAGATCGAGGCGGCAATCAAATCGGTGCCGGGCACGTCGAGCGCGTTCGCCGAGCGCATCATCGGTGGCTACTATCTTGAGATCGAGCCTGATCGCGAGCAACTCGCACGGTATGGGCTCATGATCGGCGACATTCAGGAGGTCATTGCGTCCGCGATCGGCGCCGAGACGATCACGACTACAGTCGAAGGTCGCGAGCGATATGGCGTCAGCCTCCGCTTTCCCCGCGACGTGCGCTCCAATCCGGACGCTATCGCGCGCGAGGTCCTCGTGCCGTTGCCGAACGGTGCGTCCATCCCTCTGGGGCAAGTTGCCCATATCAAGCGCACGCAGGGACCGGCCTCGATCAGAACCGAAAATGCGCAGCTTGCCGCCTACATATTCGTAGATGCCCGCGACCGCGACCTCGGCGGCTACGTCGCCGACGCGCGCCGTGCCGTATCCGAAAGGGTGAAGTTCCCGCCCGGCTACTATGCAGTTTGGAGCGGGCAGTTCGAATACTACGAGCGGGCCAAGCAGCGGCTCCTGCTCGTCGTTCCGGTCACTTTGCTGTTGATCTTTCTGTTGCTCTATCTCAATTTCCGGCGCGTCGCCGAAACTCTAATCGTGATGCTGTCTCTGCCGTTTGCGCTCGTTGGCGGACTTTGGCTCATGTGGTGGCTCGGGTTCAACCTGTCGGTCGCCGTTGCCGTTGGCTTCATCGCGCTGGCGGGTGTCGCGGCGGAGACAGGCGTCATCATGCTGATCTATCTCCAACACGCGCTCGATGAGCGCCGTCGCATCGCCGAGCAGGAGCGGCGCAATCTTACCCACAGCGATCTGCACGCCGCCATCATGGAAGGTGCCGTCGAGCGCGTGCGGCCGAAGATGATGACGGTCGTCGCGATTATGGCCGGCCTGTTGCCGATCCTGTGGAGCCACGGCACCGGCTCGGAGGTTATGCAGCGCATCGCCGTCCCAATGGTGGGCGGCATGATCTCGTCGGCAATCCTAACGCTCGTCGTCATCCCGGCAATTTATGCGGTCGTCCACGGAGCGGCATTGAAGCACCAAAAGACAGCACATTCGGTCAGCGCTCACGTCGGCTCCTTAGATAGTTCCTGAGGTAAGGTGTTTCGCCGTCAGACAACATCCTTTGGGTGCACTTCGTTTGTGCGCGAAACAGGATTCGCACACTCCGGCGAGTTCAAATCACCTGATAAACGTTACTTAGTAAGCGAATAATATTTCTGAAATACCTAAGACCCAGGACCAAATTACCGAGACGTGCCCATTTGGGCACTCGGGGTGGTTAAATCCCGGAAACGAATGGTCGGAGCGGGGGAGATTTGGACTCACGACCCCCAGGCCCCCATACGGGAATAGCGGTCCCGATGACGTGCCAGACATGCAGGGGCCCGAAATAGCGGCTATCGAAGCTCGCCGGATGATCTGCCAGCAGGAAGACTTCGCCGTCCTTGAGGATGCGACACCCTTGCCAAGCAGGGAGTGGCTCGCTTACGGTTGCGGTACGGGCAACGAGTTGGCCGCGCACGAAGACGTGTGGTCCGAACCGGCAGACGCGGTCGCCTACGGTGCCAGCGACCGGCTTGATAAGGAGGGCTGAGCGCGGAAGGTATCCGTGCTGATCCGCGAACTGTGCGATTGTGTCTGGAAGGCGGACCAGAGCCAGTTCTTCGAAGTTGGGGCGTCGTTGCACGACCCCGTAGAGCCCAATTTTCACGCTTGGCGATGCGTTCCAGACAATAAATACCATTGTACCCTTAGGCGCAGGCGCCATCAGCAAGGCAAGCCCGATGCCTATGCCGGCTATAGGGCGTGTCCTCATGGCTTGCGTCCTGATGACGATTGCCGGCGGGCGCGCTCGGACCACTCAAGCAACTCCTTGCGGTGATAGAAAACTCGGCCACCATGCTTGCGGAACGACGGTCCACTGCCCTGCCAGCGCATGTTCTCGAGCGTATGCGCCTTGAGCCGCAGAAGCGCAGCAGCCTCCTCGGTCGTCAGCAGCGGCAACCTTCTGAGCTTGGCCATCCTGGGTACTCCCGACTGTGTTGGCACTGCCGAGAAGGGTGGCGGGAAGCCGCATGAATTGGGAGTGTCGTTTGTCGAGTGATGGGAAACGCCACACCACGCTTGCCGATCTCGTACAGAAGGAAACCCTACCGCCGATGGCATACGTTGATTGCCCTGCGCGGCATGCTTTCTGATCCCAGCCTCTGCTCGTCTGAGCGGGTCGCCTTGCTTGAGAAACCTGAAGACAGGCGTCCAGAAACCACTTGCGATAGAGGACGCGAAGCGGCGCCTAAGGGCTGCCGACTTCGCGGAGATCGATGAGAGGGATGCCAAGCTTGCGCGTCTTATCGGCAAAGTTGTCCTGGATGCCGTTGCCGGGGAAGATCAAGGCGCCGATGGGCAGCACGGCGAGCATCGCGTCGTTGCGCTTGAACGGTGCCGCTTTGGCATGGGCCGTCCAGTCGGGCTTGAAGGGGATGTGCGGAACCTTGCGCTGATCGGCCCAGCAGGCGGCGATGCGTTCCGCGCCCGTCGATCCACCGCCATGCAGGAGCACCATGTCGGGGTGCTTCGCATGCACCTTATCGAGACAGTCCCAGATCAGATGGTGATCGTTGAAGCCGAGGCCGCCTGACAGGGCGATCTTCGGACCCTGCGGCAGCATGAGCTCGGTCTCGGCGCGGTGCCTGGCGGCGAGGAAATCGCGACTGTCGATCATGGCCGCGGTCAGCGTGCGGTGGCTGACTAGCGATCCCGCCCGTGGCCGCCAGATGCTGCCGGTATGGGTTGCGAACAGGTCGGCAGCCTGGTCGCGAAACAGCTCCATGGTGTTGCGGCGCTCGATCAGCGTGATCCCTTCGACGATGAGCCGTTCGAGTTCAACGGAGCGAACCTCGGAACCGTCCTGGATGCGCTGGCTCTTCTTCTGCGCCCGCTCGTTGCTATCGAGGGTGCGCTCGATGCGGGCAACTGCGCGGTGGAAGAGATTGACCGTCGACCAGAGCAGAGCTTCGAGATCGGGCTCGATGCGCGTGTCGCTCAAGGTCGCGACCAGCGCATCGAAGATGTCGGCCACGGCGCCGGCGACGCTGTTGCCGTCGGGCAGAGGTCGCGGATCGGGCTCGTCGTCGAAGGGACGATGTGCGTAGAGCTGGAGCTCGGCGAGGACGTGATCCGTTGCAGACGAGACATATGCAGGCTTCTGGTCGAGGCTGGTGGTCATGGGAGGGCTCCTGTGCCGGTTCGGCCGCGCCCATCGCGGCCTTCCGGCGATCCCTTCACGGCGGGCGGAGCGGGCCTGCACCGCGGGCGCCGCGCGACCGCGGCCGGAGCATGAGCGGAGGACGGCGAGCACGGCTTTCTTGTCTCGCGAGGAATGGCGGCGCGCAGCGCCGCCAGGGGAAGAAAGCCGCGCACAGCCGTTGCGGGACCGGGCCGGCTGCCGTCAGATCGCCTCTTGAAGGCCGGGCGCGGCCCTGCGGCAGAGCAGCCCCGGCGCACGACTGGCCGCGATCGGAGCGCAGGCGCTCGTCAGGAGCGCTGGTCCATTGCCGGAAGGAGGAAGCGGGCGACATCCTCGGGTGCGAGCTGCGGGCGGACGATAGCACGCAGGTCCTCGAGACCGAAGGCGACGAGGTCGTCGTTGAAATCGCCGAGGCGTGGCGAGAGCGGGATGGCCTCGATCCCGGCAGCCTCGGCGCGTTTGGTCAGCGTTGCCACGGCCGTGTCGCCGGCGGCGTCGGGATCGCGAGCGATGTAGAGGCGCCGCAGCGTGTCCGGAAACAGGATGGCGGCCAGATGCGGTGCCGACAGCGCGGCCAGCATCGCCATGCCGGGCAGCGCCATGCGCAGGGATAGGATGGTCTCAATGCCTTCGCCGGCCGCCATGACGTCGCCTGCCGCGCCGAAGCGGACGGAGTTGCCGAGCAACGTGCCCATCGCACGGCGCGGCATGTCGATCGGCGCCTTGCCGAGACCGGAGACGTCGAGCCATGTGCGCTGCACGCCAGTGATGGTGCCGCCGAGGTCGGTGACACGTGCGATCAGGGCTGGCCGGCTTTCGCGCGCAGCCGTGTCGGTGGCCCGGTAGTAGCAGCGCGGATGGAAGCGGAGCGGATCGGTGTCTTGGAGCTGGTCGATGCCGCGATGGCGCAGGTAGGTCGCGGCCAGCGTGCCGGGGATCGGCTGGGAGGCGGCGAACAGGCGACGTGCCGCCGCGGGCGATCCGCTCGCAGCCGCGGTGATCGGTATCTTGGGCTGCGGCGCGGGCTCGGGGCGTGGCAGGCTCAGGAATCGGCGCGCTTCGTCGGCAACGTCGCGGAACTCGAGCAGGCCGCAGGTCTCGCGGATGACGTCGAGCAGGTCGCCATGCTCGCCGGTGGCGGCGTCGGTCCATTTGCCGGCCGCACCGGCGCCGCTCTCGGGACCGAACAGGCGCACGTACATGGATTGTCCGGGCGTGTTGCGGACGTCTCCGACGATCCAATGGCGCCCGACCCGCCGGCCGTTCGAGAGATAGTGCCGGCACACTGCCTCGGCCTCGCGCGCGAGGCGGTGTGCCAGATCGGTGGCGGACGAGCGCATGGTCATCTGCATAAGACCCTCAGAGGCGCCATGTCCCGACGATCTGTCATGGCGCTATGTCGGCAATCTGAAGGTGGCGCCAAAGAGACATATGTGGCCATCAGGACTCTCCCGAAATAAAAAGCCCGGCACGGGGCCGGGCAAGAGAGGGATGAGGAATGGGCGGCAGCCGAAGCCGCCGCCCTCGGATGGCTATTCGGCGGCCGCGATACGCGGGGTTTGCGCGCTGTCGTCTTCTTCAACATTGGCAGTCCGCAGCGGCTCGGGCAGCCAGCCGGTGCCGTCGAGCAGGCGCTCGGCCTTCTTGGCCATCTCGGCTTTCTTGAGATGGGCGATGCGGTCGGCCGCCTTGTCACCCTTGGCCTCGCGCACGGCGTCGAGGATCCGTGCCTTGGTCACGCGGCCCAGGTACGAGTCCGCGGTGGGCGTCCAGCCGGAGGCCGCCATGTCGAGGCGCACGGCGGTGGCGAGGCGATCGGCATGCTGCAGCGCCTTCGGCCGGCGATCGTAGGATTGATGCACGGCGTTGATGGTCAGCCCCACGCAGTGGGCGAACAACGCTTGCCGGCTGTCACTGTCGAGATCGCCGAGCACGTCCCACAGTTCGGCGGGGTTCTTTGGCATCTGGCCGGCCCAATGCTTGTGGCGGGCGTCGATGGTCTTGGCGGACCGGGAGTCCGTGAGACCGGATGCGGCGCCGAACAGCACGCTCTTGGCTTCGATCTCGAGGCAGGTGTCGAAGCCGTAGCGATAGAAGAGCTTCAGGCAGAGCGCATGGACAGCCGCCCGGAGCGCCACGTCCGGGTCGGTGGCAATCGCCTCGCGCAACGCCAGCGTGCGGTGCGTGGTGAGCTCCGTGAGGAGCCGGTCGGACAGCGGACGCACGCCCTCGTCCTCATCCGGATCGTCGACGGCGGGGTCATCGTTCGTATTGGTTTCGGCCCCGGTAGCGCTCGTTCTTTCCGAGCCGGTTTCGTCGTCGTCGGACTCACCCTCGGCGCCTTCTGCTTCGGACTCGTCCTCGGGCTGGACGTAGCCGCGCTCCACATGGAGCAAGCCCGCGCTGTCGATGCTGACGAAGGCACCGGCGTGCGCGATCTCGTCCGGCTCGTAGACGACGGGGCGCTCGTCGAACGCCGCCAACGCCGTCTCGATCTCGCCAAGCCGCTGGTCGACGTCGTCCGGGATCTCGTTGGCTTCGGCATACTTGGCCTCGAGCTGGTCGAGCTCGGCCTGGAGCGCATCGCGCGCCGCGACCTCCTCGTCGCTCATCGGCACCTCGCGTCCACGCAGCCGGCGCAGACCATAGGTGTGGCCGTAAGGGAGCTCGGGCGCCACCTCGATCCATTTCCAGCCCTCGGCCCGGACGGCATCGGCTTCGCGCGCGAGCTTGTCGGCGACGAGCTTTTCAAGCAGTGCCGGCTCCTGCAACCAGCCGCCGTCGTCGGACTCGAAGAGATCGCGCAGGATCGTGCCGCCCGCTTCCTCGTAGGCCGTCGCGCCGACGAACAGCGCCCGCTTATCCGAGACGCGCACCGACCCTTCGGTGAGCATGCGCCGGATCTGATAGGGCTCGCTTCTGTAGGACCGCTGGAGGGCCTCCCAGACTCGCTCCTGTCGCGCGTGGTCGGGATTGACGGTGAAGGCCATGAGCTGCTCGAGCGTCATGCCGTCCTCAGCGTAAACGTCGAGCAACTTCGGCGCCACCGCCGCGAGCCGTAGGCGCTGGTGCACGACGGTGACTGAGACGAAGAAGGCGGCGGCGATCTCCTCCTCGGACTGGCCCTTCTCGCGCAAGGCAAGGAAGGCGCGGAATTGATCGAGAGGATGCAACGGCGCGCGCTGGACGTTCTCGGCCAGGCTGTCCTCCTCGGCGATGCCGCCGGTGCGGATGACGCACGGAATGGGTGCGGTCTTCGGAAGGCGCTTCTTCTTGATGAGAAGCTCGAGCGCCCGGTAGCGTCGTCCGCCGGCCGGAACTTCGTAGAGTCCGGTCTCGTTGCCATCGGCATCGCAGAGTGGCCGCACGGTCAAGCTCTGCAACAGTGTGCGCCTGGCGATATCCTCGGCAAGCTCCTCGATGGCGACGCCGGCCTTGATGCGGCGCACGTTGGACTGGCTGAGGACCAGCTTGTTGAAGGGAATGTCGCGCGAGACGCTGAGCGCGATCTTGGCAAGGGTTTTGGCCATGTCGGGATTCTCCGCGACGGGCGGCCGGAGACTCTCTCGCGACCTCCAACCCGTCATGAACCTCCGGCCCTCCTCTGCCTTTGGCCTGCGTCACGCCGGGATGGGGCACGCCGCTTCGGCGGCGTGCCCGGGGAGCGTGCGGGACTCACTCCGTCTGCCGCAGCGCCTCGGCTGCGGCGTGCAGCAGGTCGTCGTCGAGGACGATGCGGCCGGCGGTGCGCGCGGCCGCGAAATAGACCGACAAGGGGAACGTGCCCTCGAACCAGAGGTCGCGCTCGATGCCGAGGCCGAGCGGAAGGCGCACGGAGGCCATCTCCGACAAGCTGAAGGCGCCAAGCTCCGGATAGCCGAAGCCAAGGTCGGCGAGTCCGAATAGCGTATCGTTGTCCTCGTCGAGCTCGGTGGCGAGCCAGGTTGCCGCACCGAGCGGATTGAAGAACTTGACCAGGGGCACGTGGTCGACGTCGTGCTGCCGGCCGTTAGCGAGCAGGCGTTCTTGGAGCTCCGGGCTGAGCAGGATCATGCCGCCCTCCGTCCGTTAGGGGCATCATTGGCTTCGGGTAGAAAGCCCAGGAGGAAATCCGCGGCTTTGCTCGCGAGCGATGCGGCACGGACGATGGCGCGGTTGTCTTCCCGCAGGACCTCCAACCACGATCCGATGTAGTCGGCATGGCGGACGGTCGGCGTGATGCCGAGCGCGGCGCAGCAGAACGCCGCGTTCATCTCCGCCACTTATCCTGACAGTCTGAAATCGCGTCAGACGGTGAATAGTGAAAAGTGGTCCT
>ENA-UOUJ01000142-UOUJ01000142.1-activated-sludge-metagenome-genome-assembly--contig:-NODE-142-length-62879-cov-5.602429_pt1 | contig 62879 bp, 54 predicted proteins | sample MGYA00249839_ERZ747224 | MGnify/ENA primary metagenome ERZ747224 (study PRJEB28782, sample SAMN03220277) | activated sludge metagenome | biome: wastewater; feature: sewage sludge; material...
CTGTGGTGAAAAAAGCTGTACCGGATAAAAAGGCGGCACCGGCCACGAAAAAAGCAGCTCCGGCTCCGGTAAAAAAAGCCACCCCGGCAACTAAAACGGCCCCTGTAAAAAAAGCGGCCCCCGTAGCGCAGGCCAAAAAGTCTGCGTCGCCAGCTCAACCGGCACCGGCAGCTAAGCCCGCGCCCAAGACCGCTGTTGCCCGTAAAGAAGCACCCGCTAAACCTGTGGCATCAAAACCTACCAAAACATTGCCCCCTAAAAATGTAAAAGACATTAAAGTGGCACCGGCCAAACCGGTTTCATTGCCCAAAATAGCTACCAAAACATCTAAACCCTATAACCCTGAATTCATGAAATCTGTATTGGATAAACCCTCTGAAGATAAAGGCAAGTCGATTGTACGTTACAGCGACAATGAGTTGGCTGAATTTCGCGAATTGATTTCCAGAAAACTGGAAGCCGCTAAAAAAGAATTGAACTACCTGCAAGGACTGATTACCCGTAAAGATGAAATGGGTGGAGACGAAAGTGAGAATCGTTACATGACGATGGAAGATGGAAGCCTGAGCATGGAGAGAGAACAATTAAGCCAGATGGCCAGCCGCCAGATTACATTCATTGACCACCTGGAAAAAGCATTAGTGCGCATTGAAAATAAAACCTACGGTATTTGTCGTGAAACAGGCCAGTTAATTGATAAGGCGCGTTTACGTGCCGTGCCCCACGCTACGTTATCCATTGCTGCAAAAATGAGTCGCTCTAAATAAATAATTCTACTAATGTGTTAAAGCCACCTCTTGTAGGTGGTTTTTTTATTTGAGGTGATTGATATATTACATTTATGTATAAATGAAATACTGTAACAATATAAAACAGTAGATATTGAAACCTTTCGTTATAAATGGTCGGAAATAAACAATCTACATCTCAAATACATTTACATTTGATGTACAGTACGGGCTCTTGTTGAAACATTGAAAAAGGATGGCCCGGAGCACGAATGAATGGACGGGTTTAAATGTTCAGAAAATTGAAAAGTTGTTGTTCCGCGTTAATTGTATATTAAGGTTGGTTGTGGAAGCTCTGGTTACATTCCGATGAAGAAAAAGTAGAGCTCGTAATTATAAATTGGTTTTGCAATGATTGAAATTGCCATAGTGGAAGATAATTTTTCAGCGCTTCATGCATTGGAAGAAAAACTTTCGGTTTTCCCGGAAATCTCTATCCGATTCAAAGCAAGTACAGGTGATGATATAATATCTCAATTGAACGATGAAGAGCTTGTGCAATTAATTTTAATGGATATAGAAATGCCCGGATTAGACGGCATCCAAACCACGCGAATAATCAAGAATCGTTATCCTTCTATTAAAGTTGTCATTCTTACTATATATGACAATGATGAATCTATATTTAAAGCCATACAGGCAGGCGCCGACAGTTATATTTTAAAAGAAACCAAGGCGGATAAAATTTATGAAACCATCCACGATACACTGCGTGGAGGAGCGGTTATGTCGCCTTCCATAGCGGTGAAAGCATTACAAGCCTTAAGAAAACCCAATCGCACGATATCACCTCAGGAAGGAAGCCCTTCCGAACTTTCATCCCGCGAAATTGAAGTGTTGGAATGCCTGAGTAACGGATTAACCAATAAGCGGATTGCGGAACAATTGTTCATCTCTTCGTTTACGGTTAAACGTCATATCGAAAACATTTATAAAAAACTCCAGGCTCAAAGCCGGGTGGAATTGATAGATAAAGGAAAACGCAAAGGTTTAATTTAGCATACTGCTCCCGGGTATCTGAATCACGCTTTTTTATTTGAACGCCTCGCAGTGTGCTGACACCACAACAAGTATGTTTTAAGTATTAAAAAACCAGCCCCTAAAAGTAAAATTTCCAGGCGGTGCGGTGTGGTTAACATATCCGGAAACCAATGTAATACTGAAAAATACATAACCCAACCCAGCATAATTATCCAATGCCACACAATCATCTTTTTGCTAAATAAATCAATACCCGCATTACGCTGTGTTACGCAAAAGTGACGAACCCACCATTCATTTAATAATAATATAATCATATTAAAATTGAACATCAGATTCCTGAAGTAAAAGACATCTGCGCTTCTTTTCATCCATTCCTTTTCATTCACAACATTCATACATCCTTCCACAATCAATATAAAAGAAAGATAGATAGCAAGCGTCAATAGTTGGAACCGCAAAGGGTTGAGCAAACTTTCTGAGGAATCTTTACGCTTCGTTGAAGCGTAGAACACATCCATTCCAATAGAAATCAGTTCGTGCCACCAATAGAGATATATGATATAAAAAACGGAAACCTGCCCCCGGAATAAAAGGATAACAGGTAACAGGATAGTCATTAAAAAATTGACTGCCGAATAGGTATATAAGCGACATATATTAATGCCGGCAAAATAACGATTTGGCCTATCCGAAAAAATGGGCTATTCGGCCCATTGTATATAAAACAAACATAAAAGTACTTTGTAGTACTGAAAACAACCCGGCAGATCATCTTTTTCATTTTGATAAACCCAACTCAAACTTAAAAAGGCGTAGTACGCAATTATTTTTAAGATATTAAAAAAGAAACCTCGACAATATATTTTGAACTAAACTATTCACCCATCTATTGCCATTATTACAATACACCAATGACCCTCACTATACCATCAAAAAACAAAAATTTAAATAACCAGCAATTATGAACAGGATTATCATTACACTTTCCCTTACACTATTGACTTACATTTCATGGGCCAATAACATTACGGTTACGAATACCAGTTTAAACGGACAGAACACAACCAGTGATTTTACATTAGTAAACTTTGATGTGGCCTGGGAAAATAGCTGGCGCACCAATACCAATGAAAGTAATTATGATGGCGCCTGGATTTTTGTAAAATATCGTAAAAATGGAACCAGCGACTGGCGGCATTGTACCATTTCTTCTACCGGAAATACCGCCGCATCCGGCGCTGTATTTTCTATTCCATCTGACAATAAAGGAGCCTTTATATATAGAATTTCCGAGGGCATTGGAAACGTAAATTTTACCGGAAACCAATTGCAATGGAACTATGGCGCAGATGGTGTATTGGATAATGAAACCGTTGAAATCAGGGTGTTTGCGGTGGAGATGGTGTACATTCCGCAAGGTTCGTTTCAACTGGGAAGCGGTGGCACAGAAACATACAGTTTTCGAAACGGAACAGATCAGGTTCCTTATACTGTTGCAAGTAACGGAGCCATCAATTTGGGAACTACTTCCGGCACTTTGAACCCCAATGGTGCGGGTGTTGCCAGTGGTACTATTCCTGAAGCTTTTCCAAAAGGTTATAATGCCTTCTGGGTAATGAAGTATGAAATCAGTCAACAACAATATGCCGATTTTTTGAACCACATCAGTTCCGAAAGAGCCACATATAACGTTGCTCATCCATTCGATATCAATGGAACACATCCTAACCTTATGGCACAACAACCTGAGCGTGCTATTGGTAACCTGAATACGGCACGATTAGCTGCACATGCCGACTGGAGTGGATTACGGCCCATGACCGAACTGGAATTTGAAAAGATTTGCCGCGGATACAACACCCCGGCCGTACCCAACGAATATGTTTGGGGAAATACACAAATATTCCCTGTAATCTCTACCGATGATGTGGGATTAGCAACCGAATCAGTTAACGCCCCGGCAAGTGCCAATGCAAACATCAATAATCAGTTGGCTCGACCTGCACGTACCGGAATGTTTGCACGCTCCAATGGTTCAACAAGAACATTAAGCGGAGGTACTTACTATGGTGTGATGAATATGGGAGATAACATAAACGAAATATGCATTGGCATTCATACAACCGCAGGGAGGGCATTTACAGGTGCAATACATGGCGATGGGTATCTCGCAGCATCCGGTGAAACGAATATTCCTGAGTGGAAAAACTTCAACGCCTATGGTTGGAGAGGAGGTGCATTCAACACCGCGGTAACCGATGCGCGCATTTCTGAAAGACAAAGCATTATCATTTACGCATCCATATATTTTAGTGATGTAATTGTAGCCGCTGCGGGTGGCCGACTTGCACGTACAGCCCAATAACATTAAAACGATCTTGAATGAAAAAATATATTTTAATGATTTTTGGGTTGAGCAGTGTGAGTGTACAGGCACAAAATAATGCCATATTTAATGGAGGGATGGCCGACGGTTGGAATCTATCGGCCTACCAACAAATTGCGGGGAACATCTTCACCGGTGGTAATGGCGATGGATGGAACTATAACAACTTCTCACAACCCGGCAATGCATTATTCAATGGTGGAAATGACGACGGTTGGCATTTTGATAGTTATGCTCTATCAGGAAATGATATTTTTTCCGGAGGGATAGGCGATGGCTGGGCGAGTGTGTACCGTCCTCTCGGCCCGTTACCTGTAACCTGGATGTATTTCACGGCCACCCGCGAAGCTTCATCCGCACTGCTTCAATGGCAAACGGCTACCGAACAACATTCATCACATTTTGATGTAGAACGAAAAGGTATGACGGGAACTTTTGAACCTATCGGCTCTGTTCGTGCAGCTGGCAACAGCAACACCCCCGCTTCTTATTCTTTTGTAGACGCCACACCGCTAAAGGGCATGAATTTTTACAGGATTAAACAAGTGGATACGGACGGCAGATTTTCTTATACATCAATTCGCATACTTCATTTTGAAACCAACTCCAGGAATCAGCTATTTGTTTATCCTGTACCGGCAAATAACAAACTGATGGTTGCCCTACCCGAAATATTCGATAACGAAAACGTTATCTTTAGCGTGCTGGCTGCTGACGGCAGACTCCTGATTAAACAACAACTGAAAATACAAGGAGGTGGCCAACTCCTTGAACTGAACATTACAACATTACCTGAAGGTGTATATCATTTAAAAGTTAGTACTCACCAAAAAAACGCATCTGTATCATTCATCAAAAACTAATATTCTTTAAAGATGTAGATTTACGTTTAAAGAAATCTGAATTGATTTTTGTTATGCTATGTCAGCCACTTCATCTACACCCGATGCCAACAATATTGTAAAATCTCCACATTAATGATATGAAACCGTATTGCCTTTTCCTTTTATTGTTGACACCCTTGTTGAGTCGCGCACAAATCAGTGATGTTACGCTGCAAAAAATCAATGACGCTATTTTTACTTCACCACAAAGTGCCAAAAAAAGTTCTGATTCGTTGCTCCTTCTGTATCCTAATAATTATAAAGTGGTAAATATTGCCGGAAATGTATGCTGGGAGAATGGCGACCGAAACGGAGCCGTACGCTTCTATACGCAATCATTACAGATTGAACCAAAACAAATGACTGCCTACCGGAGAATGGCAGAGTTTTTTGAAGAAAAAGGAATGTATGACAGAGCGCTGGAATATCTGAACAAAGGGATAGAACAAAAACCAGACGCTGAATTGTACTCAAAACGAGCGATGGTACACTTTTCCATGAAAAATTATCTATTATCGAAAGCGGATGATGAAAAAGCCATAACGCTTAAAAATGATGACATATACAACTATGCCAACGCTGCTTTAAGCGCTTTCATGTTAAAAGAAAACAACCCAACCCGTTATTTTGATGAGGCTGAAAAGATCACAACAATTCCACGGCCGGAGCTATGGTTACGACGAGGTATATATTTTGCTGCGGGTCCTGCTGATTATGCCAGTGCTAAATTTTGGTTTGATAAAATTTTTCAGGGTAAGGACCTTCCTCATTTTTCAGCCGGCGATCTGAACCTTATGGGCATAACCTGCTACAAAAACAAGGAATATAGTAATGCTGAAAAATTATTCAAGGCGTCTTTACAAAGAAAAGAAGATCCCGATGTGATGGGCAACCTGGCTTCTGTGTATGTTGATCAGCAGGCATGGAATACACTGTTGATCTTTGCAAAAAGCATGTTAGACCAGTTTCCTAATCATGTTATGGCTAACGCCTTTTATGGTGTGGCATTAATCCGTACAGGACAATCAGACTTGGGTGAACAATACATTAAAAAAGCAGAACAACTTCAACAAAAAAATTAAAACATCAACATGAAAATTCTACTGACCATTCTTACTTTCAACATCATAATCGGGAGTGCACAAGCGCAAACCCCTGCACTGCACAAGGATACACTGTTGCAACATCTTGAAAAAACGATTGCATCGGTACAAAATAATGTGTTTGATTACCAGGGAGAAAAACTACGAGACGGCGTTTTTAAAACCTATTTTTTTTCATTTTATGGGCAAAAAAATGGCACTTTCTATAGCGGCGATAATGACACCCGAATAGAAATTGGTTTTGACAATGATGCAATAAGAACTTTCATGAACGATAACCTGAAGGTTGCTGTAGAAGAATATGCCAGAAATCATGGTTTTAAAACGAGTGTTAAAAAAGTAAATCTCAAAACCATACGTAAAAAATATACCACATTACAAGTAATAGATCCGGATAAAAATTTTCCGGTGGTGGATGTTAACATTTTTGAAAACTCCCGCAGTATTACTTTTTACTCCGGATTGCTCGACCCTAACGTAGCGCGTTACTATGGGGTGGTTACCTGCCTCACCTATCAATCAAGCAACGCTGCCAATTCAGACTATTCCGGTGTAGAGTACATCTATGTGTATGCCAAAGGAAATCCTAACATGAGTGCTGACCAAATTATTCAGTTTGCTCAGGCCAACACCCCACAACAAATCAGTCGCCGTAGCTGGCAATGGCTGGGAAAAGTCAATAGCCAACAATTAGAAAAACAAAAGAAACTGCAACGTACATATGGTAAAGTGGTGTTTGAACAAAGTGTAACCATAAACTAAATGCATATGAAAGCAATCCTATTCCTGCTTCTATGCTGCCCGTTTGATTTATGTGCCCAATGTATTCAGGGGGATTGTACCAACGGCACTGGCACATACGATTTTGGATTTGCTGTATACACCGGACAATTTAAGAACGGGAAGCCCCATGGTAAAGGGGTTATGGACTATGGCCAAGGAGAGAAATTTGAAGGAAACTTTACTGATGGTGTTGAAAACGGAGAAGGCGTTCTACATAAAAACGGCACCCAGCGGAACGTAGTGTTCCGAAATGGTAAATTAGAAAAAGAAACTATTATTGTTGGTGGACATACACCTGCCATTCAAGGTTGCCAACTGGGAGACTGTTTGAGTGGAGAGGGGAAAATAATATACTCCAGCGGTAACACATACGCAGGAAACTTCTTAAACGGTCAGCGGCACGGCCATGGCAAATTTAGTTTTGTGAGTGGCAATACCTTTACCGGGAAATTCGAGAAGGATATTCCAGTTCAGGGCAGCTTTTTTTATGCCCGCGAGGGCGTAACCTTTACCGGGAAAGTGAATGCAGATTGTGAACCACAAACCGGTGATTACTTTTATCCTGCTAATGAGGCCACCGTAAGCATTCTGAACGGCGTGATCACTCAAATAGTAAACCCTAAAGCCGACAGGTTGAAGGCAGAACTGAAACAGATGGAAGATGCTCAAAAGCCGGTTACCTGTACCCGTTGTAATGGAAAAGGAATTGCAGGATACTCCCGTGTAAGTGTCACCAATACAATAGAAAACGTAGGGTTTGACCGATACATGAACGGACGTTACACTACCACTACGCGCTATGGCGATACAAAATTTCCCAATATTTGTACGGAATGCGGAGGGGCCGGTGTTAAGAAAATGTAATTCCACATCCGGTGATGGGAATAGATGTACATTCATAGGGATGTAGATAAATCGAATCGTTTGTAAGGAATATATTAAAAATAAATGAAAACAATCAGTAGATTTTTAATAGTTACAGGAATTGTGTTAGGCTTGCTCGGAGTACGATCGTACTGGCGTGATTATACTTTCAAAAAGGCAAGCACTGTAGTTCAAGCATCGGTGATTTCAGTTAATGTAATGCCTATTCGAAGCGGACTTTCAAGCATACAGTATTCACTGGGTTATAGTAGAGACGGTATGAACGACACGTTGAGGCAAACAATTACAGAAGCTTATACTACACAACACCCCTTACCCACTTTGAGCAAACTTAAATCTGAATCGTTTTATATCCACTATGTACCCGAAAACAAACGAAATGAAACATCATTTCCCTAACGTACACATGTAAATAACAACGGGTTATACGGTGGATTATATAACAGTGCGCTGTTTGGACAGATGGTGGCTTTTATTCTATTGGGTTATATGGTTCGGGTGTTTGGCACGAAAAAACAAAAAGTTCCCAACAGGCCTATATTGAAAGAAACGTAACCACAACCCATTCATCTAAATTAAATTTTACATAGTTTGCAAATACATACTGTAAATAAAAAGAATGACAGCCCCAACATCATACCAACTATGTACTCAATGAACATCACATTGAATAGTTTACTCCTGAAATGCACACAACCTTTCTATGGTATATACGAGTTCAGTAAAAAATTGAGTTCCTTGAAACTCATTTTGATGATATGTATTGTATGTGCTTTTAAAATACAATCTGTACCTGCGCAAAGTCTATCAAAAACACCGACTGATTCCGCATCATTTGTTCGATTGGCTGAAAGCTTCAAAAAAAATACAGACAAAGTAAATAACGAGAAAAATGTGGCTGCTTTTTTTGAAAGCACATTGAAGTTAAAAGACAAACGATATCATGCCCGGGCTGCAGCTATGATAAGCGAATATTATTTTGAACAGTATAATAAAACGGCAGGTGAAACATGGTTCAAAAAAGCGGAGGATATTTACAATCAAAATAACAACCATGTGGAAGCCGGTGTTTCCAGTATGAATATCGGGAATTTTCTAACTAGGAAATATGACTTTGAAACCGGCATCCCATACCTGCTCAAAAGCGTTGATTATTTTACTCAAGCAGATGATTTCAATGCCCTGGGAAAGGTTTACAATGTACTCTCATTAGCGTATCACGACTTTGGAAACTACACGAAAGGAATAGAGTATGCAGAAGAAGCTTTGAAGGTGTTGGAAAAGCATCGACGTGTGGTGAATACAAATCTTTTCTGGTATGGATACAACAACCTGGGTATAAATTACGACGATAGTAAACAACCGTTAAAGGCAATTGATGCGCACCTGAACGCTTTGCTGTATGCCATCAATGCAAGCGACAGTTCCTATTCGTTCAATAATTTGGGCAACACGTATAAGAAATTGGGAAAAATGACGGAAGCTGAAAAATACTTCAGCCTTTCCTTAGAGAAAAGTACAGATTATGAGGATCAGTACCATCTTGCCACCATTTATAGCAATATGGTTGATATTGAACGTTTGAGAAAGAATTATACAAAATCGAATCTGTTCGTTGATTCGGCGCTGTATTATGCACGCAAGAGTGGTAGCCCGGAAAAGTTACTGGATATTTATTATTACACTTATCAGTTAAAAAAGGAAACAGGTAATGATGCTGAAGCTACCCGATACCTGCATGATCACCTACAATTAAAAGATAGCTTTTTTACTGTTGAAAAAAATAAGGCTGTAATGCAATATCAGGCCAGATATGAATCAGAAAAAAAAGAAAGAGCACTTGCCGACGCCCAGTTAAGCCTCACCAAATCTAAGCTTGCATCTAAACAAAAAAATAACATTGTGTTGGTGTTGGTGTTTACCATAATAACCATCTTTATCTTTTTACTGTATTTTAAAGCCAAATCCAGGATGAAAGAAAAACAGTTATTGATGGAAAACAAATGGCTACAAGAAAAGTCAGTTGCTGAGATGCAAAAACAACGGATTGAAATATCCAGAAATCTACATGACAGTATGGGTGCACAGCTTACACTGATAGGCACAACAATCGACCGTTTACTTTCAGGTGCAGGGCATGCGGATGAAACAGTAAAAAAGCTAACGAGTTTGTCGCACTTATGTGAAAATGCTGTTACTGAACTAAAGAACACATTATGGATTCTCAATGCAAAAAATATTCACTTATCTGAATTGAGAATGAAAATGCTCAACTTCATTAATCAGGCTGCAGAAGCACAGGAAACGATTCAGTTTAATTTCAACTTTGAGATAACTGAAGATAAACCCGTTTCGTCAAAAAAAGCAATCCATTGCCTGAGGTTGTTACAAGAGCTTACCAACAATGCGCTTAAACATTCGAAGGCTACTGTTGTACAAATTTCAATTCTACAAATTAAAAATTCATTGATGATTCATTTCAGTGATAACGGCAGCGGATTCAACGTGAAGGAGGCCAAGCATACATCATTGGGATTAACCAACATTCAGTTAAGGGTTACAGAAATGAATGGGGTTATGAATGTAAAAAGTACAACAGAAGGTACCCGTTACACCATTGAAACACCCTTTTGATATGTTTTAGCATCTACCTTACTGCACTTGGGTAGAGCATATTTGATTGTCATTGAAATAGGCTACTCGTTTAGTGTACTGGCATAGATACACCATTAGAGGCGCGGCTGTATATACGCGGTAGTTGGGGTTTTATCAATGAGCAGAACCCCGGTAACAGAGAAGCAGAAATATAATTTCCTCAAACATCGTGCAGTTTTCCAGGTACATCAACTGCGTTAAATACTGAATGGTAGTGTTGCACTTATGAGTCGAAAACAGGCATATTTACATTACTATTATTTTTATTATTAACTTCATAACGATTTTAATTCAACAGTCCGCCCCTTTCAATCAATTTTTAAAATCAATAAACATGCGAAATTTATTCGTACTGATTGGGCTGTTGCTCATAGGCGTATTTACAGCACAATCCCAGATAAGGCCCAGCATCATATGGTCGAAAGGCTATGGTGGCACCAACAGAGACATTGCAAAAGATATACTCCTCAATCCAGATGGAACAATGATTGTTGTTGGATTATCTCACTCCAATGATTTGAATGTATCCGGGCATCACGGGAGTACAGATTCCTCGGATGCGTGGATCATTAAACTGGATGAATTCGGTGATTTGATCTGGCAGAAATCTGTGGGAGGCACAGGAACAGATTATTATAATGCTGTTATCGCAACACCTGACGGAGGCTTTCTGTGTACAGGATATACAAATTCCAACAACGGTGACATTACGGATAGCAGAGGAGGTGGTGATCTTTGGATAACCAAATTCAATCAGGCCGGCAATATTATCTGGAGCAAATGTTATGGCGGCACATTGTATGATCATGGATCACAAGCGGTTCGTGTAAGCACCGGAGGCTATGCGGTGATAGGGACTTCTCTCTCCACCAACGGACAAGTAATGTCAGGTATCCCTAACCGTAACCACACAGATGCATGGTTAATTAAAATAGATGAAAATGGAAATTTACTTTGGGAGAAATGCCTTGACCCACAAATGCCTTCATCATTTACAAAACACGATGAAGGCTTTAGCATTGTAGAAATGCCCGATCAAACTTTACGTGCATTTATCTCAACAACAAGTTTCATCTCCATTTACATGGGTGTTCCCCTACCTAATACTATTGCCCCGCATTTAAGAGGCTACATTTGTGACGTAACATCAGACGGTTCTACAGTTAATTATTTACAAGATCTAAAGGGAACACAAGCATATTCTATGATTCGTGATAATGCGAACACATATTTTTCTATGGAAGCAGTAACCCCGGCTGGAGCACCCTGGAACGACGTAATTTATGAGGCATTTTATTGGTTAAATCCGGATAATACCTCTTCATTCACATCTTATCGATTTTCACAATCGGGATATCCTGTTTCAAATTATAACAAAGAAGCTTTTGCTGAAAGACACGGGATTGCTGTGTCTAATGGGGTTGTGATTGGTGCCGGAAGTTCAGATTATAATCAGTATTTCAGCTCACATGCAGGATTGTTAATGGTTGGCAGAATGAATGCTAAGTATATATATGGAACTGAACAAGATTACATTAGTGATACTACTATATTTAATGCTATTAAAATAACCGGCTCAGGCGATTACATTTTATGCGGACAAACCAATGCCCCGAATGTGGGGAATCCAGTTTTAAACGGTGATGCCCCGGTAAGTAAAGGCAATATGGATTTCTGGATATTAAAACTTTCTCCACTCAATACAATTGTTGGTCAGGTTTTTATTGATGAAAATACTAACGGCATTAAAGATGCCGGTGAACCACTCTATGATCATGCACGGATCAAGATCACCAAAACCGGTTTTGCAGAATCGGTTCTTCCTATAGGAGGCAACTATCAAACCTATGTTGATACCGGTCGTTACACACTAATAGCGGAGACCCATTATCCTTATTTCAATATTACACCCGCATCTGCAATTGTGCAATTCAATAACTATAATCAGAGGGACACCGTTGATTTTGCATTAACATTCATTCCCAACATACACGACTGTATGGCGTATGTAATTCCGCAAACTGAATTACGACCCGGTTTTGATGCAACTTATACAATTAAATACAACAACAAAGGAACCGTCAATGAAACAAACAAAGAGTTAACCTATATAAAGGATCACAGAGCATATTTTGTAAACGCATCCATTCCTCCAACATCTCGTTCCGGTGATACGATCAGATGGATTATCCCCTCCATTGCAATGGGAGAAACAGGAATGATTGATATCCATTTGCAATTAGCAACTCCTCCTATATTAAACAATGGCGATCAACTAATCAGTCAGGTGTATATTGACAGCACAGGAGATCAGACGCCTGCGGATAATTACACCATCAATACTGAAACCGTCACTGGCTCCTACGATCCCAATGACAAAGCCGAGCATTTCGGTGGCTACGTTTCCATTCCGGAACTGAACCAGGGCAAATTCCTGCATTACACCATACGCTTCCAAAACACCGGTACAGATACAGCGTTTACCGTGGTGATTAGAGATACGATCAGCGATAAATTATATCCTGATAGTATTTACGTGATTGGTACGAGTCATCCTGCAACAGTTAAAGTGGTTTCCGGAAATGTGCTTGAAGCAAGGTTTAACAATATCCTGCTGGTAGATAGTTTAACAAATGAACCGGAAAGTCATGGTTACATCAGTTTCAGAATTAAGGCAAGACCCGGATTACAGGTAGGCGACACCGTTAGTAATAGTGCTGCCATTTTCTTCGACTATAATTTGCCCATTATTACCAATGTTGTTCACACCATCGTGAAACAAGATTTCACTCCACCGCCTCCACCTCCACCACCCACTCCTGTTTTTGAACTGGTGAGTTTTAATGCTGTGTTTGAAAACAATCAATCGCGAATCAACTGGGAAGGCAGATACGAGAATAACATTTTGAAATACATTCTTGAACACCGCATTGAAGGCGGATCATTCACAACTTTAAATGAGCGGGATCCTGCAGGCGGAAGTGGGCCAAACGCCTATTCATACCTTCATACATCTCCGGTTGTAGGCTCTAACTTTTATCGCTTAAGAGTAGTACATAATTCAACAACAACCTACTCAGCAGAAAGAGAAGTAATCATTGAAGAAACACAAACAGGAACCTCATTCGCAATTTATCCTAATCCGGTAAACAACACTTTTACTGTTACTTTACCACCGGGTGCATCTTCAGTTGCAGGTATTAAAGTGATCGATGCTAAAGGAAGAGTTATGTATAAACAAAGTGTTCAACTTCAATCTGTAGCAACAACACACACCATCAATTGTAGCCGCTGGGCCAAAGGTGTGTATTATATTGAACTCAACAGAAACAATAAAAGAGAAACGATCTCAATAATAAAGCAGTGATTGATCTAAATTAATAAGAAAGGGGGGCAATTTGCTCCCCATTTTTATTATAACTTTTGCGCATTAACCTTCACCCGGTATTGGTACATATTAACCAGTTGTATCATGTAGGATGTATCAACTTCTTACATTGTAAAACCTAAAGATTTTGCTGGCTCGTACCTTACTGGCACGGATGCACTTACGTGTTAGTTGGCGTGATACATCTAAATTAAAATGTAAGAGAGTTCGCGGTACGAAGGTTTTGTTACAGTACTCCAATCATTGCACTTCCTGCATATCAATCAGCTTTTTATACAAGCCGCCCTGTGCTATGAGTTGATCGTGTGTGCCGCGTTCAGTAATCACTCCTTTTTGTAACACAATGATTTCATCCGCGTAACGTACCGTACTTAAACGATGCGCAATCACCAAAGAGGTTCTATGACTCATCAATTGATGAATGGCCTCTTGTACCAAACGCTCACTCTCCGTATCCAGCGAAGAAGTGGCCTCATCTAAAATTAATATGGGTGGATTTTTCATAACCGCCCGGGCAATGGTGATGCGCTGGCGCTCACCGCCACTTAATTTACTGCCTCGTTCTCCTACCGATGTATCATACCCATGCTCTTTCTGCAAAATAAATGTATGCGCATTGGCAATGGTTGCAGCTTGCTCTACTGCTTCGCGCGATGCAAGATCTACTCCCAATGCAATGTTTTGGGCGATGGTATCATTGAAGAGGATCGCCTCCTGTGTTACAATGCCCATCTTACTCCGAACAGACTGTATGGTGTAATCCTTCACCGATACCCCATCTATCAATACCTCTCCGCTTGTAGCTTCAATAAACCGGGGCACCAAATCGGCCAGTGTACTTTTCCCCGCTCCACTGCTGCCCACCAACGCCACCGTTTTTCCTTTGGGTATGACCAGGTTGATGTCTTTCAAAATCACTTTATCATCGTATGCAAAACTTACATTCCTGAATTCAATGGAATGTTCAAAAGACTCCAGCACTTTGGCGTTTGGCGCATCTGTAATTTCTTCTTTGGTTTGTATGAGTTTTTCAATGCGCTCAATACTGGCAGCCCCCTTTTGTATGTTGAAAGAAGCGGTTGACAATCCTTTCAACGGTTGAATGAGTTGTGAAAAGAATGCAATGTAGGTGATGAAGTCTTCCGCACTTAAACCAATGCCTGCATCGTTGTTCAGTATCAATCGTCCGCCATAAAACAAGATGCATAAAACCGCCGTTACTCCCATGGCCTCTGATAACGGAGAGGCTAAATCTCTTCGGCGATTGGCTTTATTCTTCAACCGGTAGATGGTTTCTGATTGTTCATCAAAACGCTGTTTCACCTTACGTTCCGCATTAAACGCTTTAATCACCCGTATCCCACCCAACGTTTCTTCAATCGTGGAAAACATATTGGAGAACTGCTGCAATACCCGTTGGTTTTTCTTTTTCAGGGAACGACCCACCCTGCCGAGTATGAACCCCGCTACCGGAAGGAATAATACCAGAAACAATGTTAACTGCGGACTCAACATCACCAGATAGGAGAAGTACAATAAAATGGTGATTGGTTCCCGAAATAAACTTTCCAATACACTGATGGTGGATACTTCCAGGTCGTTGATGTCGTTCGAAAAACGACTCATAACATCGCCCTTGCGCTGATCACTGAAAAAACCAATGGGTAAACGCAAAATTTTATTGTACATATTCGTGCGCATATCATTTAAGATGCGGTTACGAATAGGGTTCAGATAGTACAGGCTGAGGTAAGCAAATGTGTTCTTTAATATAATCGCAATAAAAATTATTACACAAATGAAGAGCAATGCCTTCTCCGCACCGCCCGGCTCTTCCACCATCTTCGATACATACAACTTTATATGATTCACCGGATTCAACCCTTTGCCACTCACCATTTCAAACACATCCCCATCCAGCTTAAAGATCAACATCAGGAAGGGTGCAAGCATACCCAGCGATACCACACTGAATACAACCGATAAGATATTAAAACTAAAATAGGCCGCTACAAGGCCCGGATAGTTTTTGATATACTTGAAAATTGCCTGCAAATTCCTCATCGGGGCAAAATTAATGAAGATAATACTCCTTTAAAGTAATTAAATTTACACTTTAACCCTGAGCAATGATAGAAGGAAAAAGACAAAAGCAGGTAGCCGCCGTGATTGAAAAAGAAATGAATTCTATTTTTCAGCGTTTGGGCTTATCCATGATTCACGGTGGCATGGTGTCTATTGCCTCTGTAAAAATTACACCCGACTTGCACGAAGCCAGAATTTACCTGAGCTTTTTTAAAGTGCCTGATGTGCCGGAAGCCATGAAAACCATTCAGGATAAGGCGCATGAAATCAAAAAAATGCTGACCACCAGCGTGAGGCATCAGTTTAGAACAATGCCTGTGCTGCAGTTTTATATCGACGACACCCTGGAATATGTAGATAAAATGGAGCAACTGTTTAAAGAAATCAGGGATAAAGATGATAAGCAATCTCCTCAGTAACCTATCCTTGTTATGATATTTACATTTGCATGGCGATACTTCAGGGCAAAAAAATCGGCCCATGCCATTCAAATCATTTCATGGGTAACCGCTTCCGTAATTGCCTTTGCCACCTGCTGCCAAATTCTGGTGCTGAGCGTTTTCAACGGTTTTGAAGATCTCGTACGTTCATTGTATGCCACCTTCTATACCGATATAAAAATTGTTCCCGCCCGCGGTAAAACCATCACCCTCACACCTGAGATGATTGAAAAGATACGATCCACACCCGGAGTGGCTGCCGCATCACTCGTGCTGGAAGAAAAAGCCCTGTTGCAACACGGAGAATCACAAACCGTTATCTTTCTGAAAGGCGTAGACGAAAACTACACGCGCGTGAGCAATGTGGCTGATAAAATTACAAGAGGGAGCTATGAAACCGGAACCGCAGACGAACCCATGTTGGTGATGGGCTCCGGTATACGGCAGGCTACCGGCATTGTCATCGGAGCATTGTATGAATATATGCCTACCACAGTAATTCTCCCAAAAGCAGGCAATACATCCAACGATCCGCTGTCGTCGATGAGCGAAGGCAATGTAGTGGCATCCGGCTCATTCACCATTCAACAGGAGTTTGATAATACCATTGCCCTCACCAACCTGCCCTTTGTGCGTCAGCAACTCGCCCTGCCTAACCATGTGTACACCTCCATGGATATTCAATTGAACCCGGATGCACATCCTGAAAAATTGAAGAAAACATTGCAACATTTTGCCGGGTCCGAAATGAAAGTGTTGAACCGGTACGAGCAAAACACCAGTTTGTTTAATACCATGAAAACAGAAAAGTGGGCCATTTATGCCGTACTCACCCTCATCCTGATTATTGCTGCTTTCAATATGATCAGCGCCCTTACCATGCTGGTACTAGAAAAAAAGCGGGATATTTCTATCCTGAAAAGCCTGGGAAGTTCCAACAGAAAAATTCAGCAGATTTTTATGAGTGAAGGATTGCTACTGGGTTTCATCGGCGCAGCAGCAGGAATTACACTGGCAACCATCATTTGTTTTTTGCAGATAGAGTTTAAACTTATACCGATGCAGGGAGATTCATTCCTCATCAGCCACTTTCCGGTGAAGCTGCTGGCTACCGATTTTCTGATGGTAGCCGCCACGGCCTTGTCAATTTCATTGCTGGCTTCATGGTTGCCGGCTTATCGTGCCTCCCGCCAACCGGTACACTTACGGTAATCAGTAATCGCCGATGGTTTCCGGCAATTGCGCCAAAGCTTTTTCCAATTGTTCATCATTGGGAGCAATGCCATGCCATTCATGGGTTCCGGCCATGAAATCAACCCCGTGCCCCATATCGGTTTTCATCAGTATCACCACCGGTTTTCCTTTGCCCGTGAGTGTTTTAGCTCGTTCCAATCCGTCTACCACGGCCTGCATCTTGTTGCCTTCCATTTCCATCACTTCCCAATTGAACGCTTTGAACTTATCACTTAAAGGATCGAGGTTCATTACCTGATGGGTGGAGCCATCAATTTGTTGTCCGTTTACATCAATGGTAGCTATCAGATTATCTATACGATGGTGTGCCGCAAATAAAATGGCCTCCCAATTCTGACCTTCGTTTAACTCTCCGTCGCCATGTAATGAATACACCAGTGTGGCATCGCCATTGAGCTTTTTGGCTTTTGCTGCGCCCATTGCCACACTCATTCCCTGGCCCAGCGACCCGGAGGCTATGCGCACGCCCGGCAAATCTTCATGCGTGGTGGGATGCCCCTGTAACCGGCTGTTGATTTTGCGGAACGTTTTTAATTCTTCGGTAGGGAAATAACCTGCACGTGCCAGCACACTATAATATACCGGAGTGATGTGCCCGTTGCTGAGGAAAAACAAATCTTCCCCTATGCCATCCATTTGAAAAGGCATTTTCCGGTTCATCGCTTTAAAATAGAGGGCGGTTAAAAATTCAGTGCATCCCAGCGATCCGCCCGGATGACCACTCTGAACGGCATGTACCATCCTTACAATGTCGCGGCGCACCTGTGTGGCCATCGCTTCCAGTTCGGCAATATTTTTCATGTGCAGTTTTAAAAAGATGGTGCAAACCTACTTTAAAAAGTGCAACGAAATTCACGAAATAAACAGATGAACCTTTCCACAGGCCCTTACCATGAACCAACCACTAAAAATTTCATTTTTAAAGAATTATAGGAGAAAATGGAAAATTATTATAATTTAAAGGCTCGAATTCAGGGTTTTTCTATGTAAAAGGTTAAAACTGCTAACCAATTTCGGTACTTAATCTACTCGCATGGATAACATTATTTTAAGTGCGGTTTTAGCATTTTTGATCACCTATTTTGCCATTCCCGTTATTATTCAAATAGCCAAGGATAAGAAATTGTTTGATGAACCTGATGAGCGAAAAGTGCACAAAGTGGTCATTCCTACTTTAGGTGGATTGGGCATATTTGCTGGTTTTATCATGGGGGCCCTGATGGGTGTTCCGGCCAACCTCGCAGCGGAACTACAGTTTTATGCCGCCGCCGCCATCGTAATCTTTTTTCTGGGGATGAAGGATGATATCCTCGTACTCTCTGCCAGTAAAAAATTCATTGGCCAATTGATAGCCGCCGGTATCCTCATCAAATTTGGCGGTATTCAAATCAACAATATGCACGGCTTCCTGGGTATTTACGAATTGCCCAACATTGCCAGTATTGTACTTTCGTTTTTTACCATTGTGGTTATTACCAATTCCTTTAATTTGATTGATGGCATTGACGGACTAGCCGGCAGCCTTGGACTAATTACCACGCTCATTTTTGGCACCTATTTTTATTTTGCCGATTACCTGTTGTTTTCAGTATTGGCTTTTGCACTGGCGGGCAGCATCCTCAGTTTCCTGATTTATAATTTTTCTCCTGCAAAAATTTTTATGGGAGATACCGGCTCCCTCCTTCTCGGTATTGTAAATGCTATTCTGGTTATTAAGTTCATCAACGTAGCGGCCGATCCCACCTCAAAAATTTATTTTGAATCTTCCGCTGCCATAGGGTTCTCCATTCTAATGGTTCCGTTATTTGATACACTGCGTGTTTTTGGCATCCGTTTAATGCAACGGCGTTCTCCGTTCAGTCCTGATAGAAACCATATTCATCATTTTTTGCTCGATTTGGGTTTCTCTCATAAAAAAATAACGCTCACCTGCACGGGTTTCAGCATAGCCTTCATTGCATTGGCAGTAGCACTGAACCCTGTTGGTCCTACAGCCTTGTTGCTTATTGTATTTGCGGTAGCTTCTGCCTTAACAGGATGGGTGTACTACCTGCGCCAGAAAGTACGTCAGCGCGCGCTGGGCAACCGGAATGAAAATGCGGTGAGAACACGCAAAATTTTCTCTCTGGCCTCTGACCCTGTGGAAGCAGAATAACTAGCTACATCCTCCACCCTTTTTTTATCCGATTATTTTAACGGCAGTTTTTATAGTTTTGTATCCAATTTTAAAATTATGGCAGAAGACATACAATCGATATTGAGCATTACGGATAAAGGAATGACGAAGGCTGTAGAACACCTCGAGAGTGAACTGGTTAAAATACGTGCCGGCAAGGCCAATCCGGCCATGCTCGACGGTATTATGGTGGAATATTACGGCAACCCTACACCAATTCAACAGGTAGCCAATGTTTCTGTACTCGATGCCAGAACCATCACCCTGCAACCTTGGGAAAAGAATATGATTCAACCCATTGAAAAGGCGATACAACAATCGAACATTGGTATTAACCCTCAAAACGACGGAGCCATCATCCGGCTGTTTCTACCGCCTCTTACCGAAGAAAGGAGAAAAGAACTGGTGAAACGTGGCAACAGCGAAGGTGAACACGCCAAGGTATCGGTAAGGAATATACGAAGAGATTCCATCGAACAAATCAAAAAATTGCAGAAAGACGGCTTAAGTGAAGATGCTTGTAAAGATGCAGAAAAATCGGTGCAGGAAGTGACCGATAAATTCATCAGCCTGATAGAAAAACACCTGAGCGCAAAAGAAAAAGAAATTATGGTGGTGTAACACTACACCCCGTTTGTATTGAAACCCAGCCGGCTTCCTGCCGGTTTTTTATTCATTCAGAGGATGTAAAGATGAACATGCAGATTATACCGGTACAAGATGCACTCAGCCAAAAATGGTTCCTGCAGGTACCGAAGACCCTGTATGCCAACGACCCACAATGGATTGAACCTTTGCACCATGAAATCATATCCGTATTCGATCCTGAAAAAAATAAAACCTTCCGCTATGGAACGGTACAGCGCTGGGTATTGTTGATAAACGAAAAACCCGCCGGACGCATTGCTGCGTTTACGAATAACCGTTATAAGAACAAAGGAGATGATATGCCTGTTGGAGGCATGGGCTTTTTTGAATGTATCAACCATCAGGATGCAGCCGACCTGCTGCTCGATAATGCCCGCTCATGGCTGATTGCACAAGGTATGGAAGCTATGGATGGACCCATTAATTTCGGAGAAAGAGACAAATGGTGGGGACTGGTAACCGAAGGGTTTACTGAGCCCCTGTACGGGATGAATTACAACCCGCCATATTACAAAGATTTGCTGGAGCACTACGGATTCAAACCGTTCTTCCATCAAATTTGCCTGTCGATGAACCTCAAACAATCCATCGACCCCAAAATCATGAAACGTCATGCCCTTTGGGAAAAAGACGGACGCTTTCGTGCTGAAATGATTCGGAAAAATCAACTTGAAAAATATGCGGAAGATTTTGTTACCGTGTACAACAAAGCGTGGGCCGGCCATGGAGGGTTGAAAAAATTATCGAAAGATCAGGTGTTGATCATGTTCCGGAAAATGAAACCGGTTATGGATGAAAAAGGCATGTGGTTTTTGTATTGTGAAAATGAACCCGCCGGTATTTTTGTGAACCTTCCCGACCTGAATCAATGGTTCAAACATTTACACGGTAAGTTTGATGTATTACATAAACTGTATTTCCTATGGTTGAAGAAAACAAGAAAAAATAAAAAACTCACCGGATTGGTCTTTGGCATTGTACCCGAATGGCAGGGTAAAGGGCTGGATGCTTATTTTATTGGGGAAGCACAAAAAGTAATCATGAGCAATCAGGTGCCATATGAGCATTACGAAATGCAGTGGATTGGTGATTTTAACCCCAAAATGCTGAATGTGGCCGAGGGCCTGGGCCGTGTAGAACGCAGCCGGATACTCACTACCTACCGTTGTTTGTTCGATCCGCTGAAGGAATTCAAAAGACACCCTATATTGTCGTAAATTCGCTGTTCAGAATAACTATTTAATTCAGGAGCCGCATGGAAAAGTTTGTAGTATCGGCCCGTAAATACCGTCCGCAGAATTTTAATACGGTTATCGGGCAATCACATATCACCACCACATTGAAAAATGCCATCCGTCAGAACCAACTGGCGCATGCCTTTTTATTCTGTGGGCCGCGTGGTGTGGGTAAAACAACCTGCGCCCGCATATTGGCAAAAACCATCAACTGCGAAAACCGCACTTCCGATACCGAAGCGTGTAACACCTGTAACAGTTGTATTTCATTTGACAATGGCACTTCCATGAATATCCATGAACTGGATGCTGCCAGCAACAACTCCGTGGATGATATCCGTTCGCTGGTGGAGCAAGTGCGCTTTGCCCCTCAGGCCGGTAAATACAAAGTATATATTGTGGATGAGGTACACATGCTGAGCATTGCGGCTTTCAACGCCTTTTTGAAAACACTCGAAGAACCTCCTCCGTACGCCATTTTCATCCTCGCTACTACCGAGAAACATAAAATATTGCCCACCATCCTGAGCCGTTGCCAGATATTCGATTTTAAACGCATCACGCCGGATGATACCGTGCATCATTTGCGGGAAATCTGTGAAAAGGAACACATAGAAGCACAAAATGCAGCCCTGCATGTGATTGCTATGAAGAGTGAAGGATGCCTGCGCGACGCTTTGAGTATGCTCGATAAAATTGTCAGTTTTACAAATGGTAAACTGGAGTACGCCAATACTCTGGAACACCTCAACATACTGGATGAAGCGTATTATTTTAAATTGATTGAAATGATTAAACATCAGCAACTACCCGATATACTGCTGTTGTTTGAAGAAATTAACCAGAAAGGTTTTGAGGGCGATGTGTTTCTAGATGGCTTTGCTGAATTCATCCGAAACCTGTTGGTTAGCATGGATGAAAAATCGGTGGCATTGCTGGAAGTGGCAGAAGATTTTAAAGCCACCTTCCTCAGTACGGCGAAGGAGATGTCGATGGGATGGTTGCTTTCTGCATTGAATGTGCTCACCGAATCTTCCGTACAATACAAACAGGCACGCAATAAAAAACTTCAGGTTGAACTCACCCTTATTAAACTGTGTTACCTGCAACAAGCACTGGAACTGGTAGAAGAAGATGGGGTTTCAAAAAAAAAAATAGCGCATAGCAATAAGGTTCTTGCCTTCCGCACCATTGGCCCCCAACCATTACCGGTTACTGCCCCTGCCGGGAAAGTGCCCGTAGCAGCTAAAACGCCTGCACCTAAATTGTATGTTGAAACCACAACTACAAAACCGGTTAACACAGAAACCAAAGACGTTGCACCGAAGCCGGCCTCTCCCACACTGAGCCTGAAAAAGATTAAAGAAAAAGTACAAGTTCAAAATAAGGCCAACGCTCAGCAAATACCTCTTACACAGGAATCACTACAACACCATTGGGAACAGTTCACACAAACATTGTTTACTGAAAAAAACGCGGCGCAGTTTCATTTTAAAACAGCAGAAGTTTCTCCCATTTCAGATTCTATGTTTCAGATAAAGGTTACTTCGGGTTTGCAACAAACATTCATTGAATCGGAAAAAGTAAAGTGGATAGATTACTTTCAGCAAGCATATAATAACCGTAAACTCACCTTTCAGTTTTTGCTGGAGGAGAACGAAACCCATAACGCGCCAACAGAGCATGTGATGGGTCCGCGCCAGCAGTTTCAGAAGTTAGCGGAAGCATATCCGCTGGTTGCCCTGCTGAAAGATGAATTGAAACTTTCGCTGCATTATTGAACCGTTTTTAAAACGGCGCTTTCTTTATTCATTTTACATTAATTTCGGGCTTCAATATTAATAAAAGTGATATTATGGCTGAAGTGATTCGTATGCCCAGATTGAGTGATACCATGACAGAAGGGGTGATTGCTGCCTGGCATAAAAAGGTGGGCGATACCGTAAAGCCCGGTGATGTATTGGCCGATGTGGAAACCGACAAAGCCACCATGGAACTGGAAAGTTATCAGCAGGGAACCATTTTGTATATAGGGGTTGATAAAGGGAAATCAGTACCTATTGATGGTATTCTGGCCATTATTGGTAAAAAAGGAGAAGATTATCAGCAGTTGCTGAACGTGCAACCTGCTACCGGCAGCACCCAAAAGGAAAAAGCACCGGAACCCGTCAAGGAGAAGGCTCCTGCAACTGAAGTGGTTCAGCTCCCTGCCGGAGCCAAAGAAATCCGTATGCCTTTATTGAGCGATACCATGACGGAAGGAAAAATTGTTGCCTGGCATAAAAAAGTTGGCGATACGGTTAAAAGTGATGATGTATTGGCCGAAGTAGAAACCGATAAAGCCACCATGGAAGTGGTAGGATATGAAGCGGGCACCTTGTTGTATGTGGGCGTAGAAGCCGGTAAAGCCGCTAAGGTGAATGAAATTATTGCCATTGTTGGAAAACCGGGAACAGATGTTACGGCATATGTGGAGTATGAAAAACAAACACAAACATTCGGTGGTTCTCCAAAAGTTGCAGCGCCTCACGCTGCTGCCACTGCTCCCGCTGCTACTGAACCTGCGGAAGCTGAAAACAATGTTTCTGATAGCGGACGCATTAAGGCATCTCCACTTGCCAAAAAAATGGCAGCAGATAAGGGCATTGACCTCTCGGCCCTATCCGGTTCGGGAGATGGAGGCAGAATCACCAAAAAAGATGTGGAATCCTATCAACCCGGTAAAACAGCTACACCTGCTTCTGCGGGAGTGGCCGCCGTTACAACTGCGGGTATGGAAGAACGTTATACTGACACCCCACTGTCGCAAATGCGTAAAACCATTGCACGCCGCCTGAGTGAAAGTATGTACACGGCACCGCATTTTTATTTGACCATGGAAATAAACATGGACAATGCCATAGCAGCCCGTGAAGCCATGAATGCGGTGAGCCCGGTGAAAATATCTTTCAACGATATGATTATTAAAGCCTGCGCTGCTGCCTTACGCGTACACCCCGATGTAAACAGCAGCTGGATGGGCGATTTCATACGACATAACCACCACATACATATTGGCACTGCAGTAGCAGTTACGGATGGTTTGATTGTGCCCGTGGTTCGTTTTGCCGATCATAAAACCCTTTCGCAAATTGCCGCAGAAACTAAGGAATTGTATGGTAAAGCGCGCGACAAAAAATTACAACCTCAGGAGTTTTCAGGAAACACCTTTACCATTTCCAATCTGGGCATGATGGATATAGATTCCTTTACTGCTATCATCAACCCGCCGGATAGCTGCATCCTGGCCATTGGGCGCATAAAGGAATTGGTAGTAAAACAAGGCGACGGATTTGGCATAACCCAGGTAATGACGGTTACCCTCAGTTGTGATCACCGCAGTGTAGATGGCGCCGTAGGTGCAGCCTTCCTGCAAACCCTGAAAGCCATGATGGAACAACCGGTGCGGATGCTGGTTTAAATTCAATGCGTATGACTGCCAATGACGGACCGGTCATTTTATTTGATGGCGTATGTAACTTATGCAGCGGGGCTGTACAGTTCATCATCCGTAGAGATCCCGCGGCACGGTATCGTTTCGCCTCTTTGCAAAGTGCATCTGCCCAATCGCTCCTGAAAAAATTCAGTATTCCCGATGAACTGAAAACGTTCATCCTCATTGAGAATCATAAGGTGTATAAACGCTCTACGGCAGCCTTGCGTGTTGCGCGACATTTAAAAGGTGCCTGGCCACTGATGTATGCATTCATTATAGTTCCTCCTTTTATCCGCGATGGTGTGTACAATATCATTGGCCGTTACCGATATAGTTGGTTCGGAAAAAAAGATCAATGTTTGATGCCTACTCCGTCCATTCAGTCAAGATTTTTAAAAGACCCGTCATGAAAAAGAAAACTTTAATCCTCGGTGCTTCGTCTAACCCAAACCGTTATAGCTATCTGGCCCTGGAGAAATTACAACGTTTCGGCCATCCGGTCATTGCCATTGGCCGCAGAAACGAAACCGTTTTGGGAGTAGATGTGAAAAATACTAAGGAACTTTACGATGACGTAGATACCGTTACGCTCTACCTGAGCCCCGCCAACCAGCAACCCTATTACGATTACATCCTCTCCTTGCATCCCCGGCGCATCATTTTCAATCCGGGTACAGAAAACGCTGAACTGCTCAGTATGGCAGCGGCTAAAGGAATCCAGACCATTGAGGCGTGCACGCTGGTCATGCTCAGTACGGGCCAGTATTAAGGTAAAATTTTTCGGGTGTTGCATATACTAAAGGAACCGTTGTTACGTTTCCTAAGGGTATATCCATTTATCCAGAAAAATCTTTTACCATGAAAACAATGTGTAAAAAGTGGTTGGTTGTTATTCTAATACTGAATAGTTCAATCAGTTTTGCTCAGATAGCGCCCCGTACTAAGGCTGTTTTTGAACAGGCTCCGGCTACGTTAACCTTCAGCAGTGCCTTGCTTGAAAAAAGCTTCCAATATGTTCCCGGCAGTTACGCCCAAATCTCCTTTCAACCGAATTTTCAGTTTTCAGGTCGTGTGATCAGTTCAGTAAAACCGTATGACAACCTGCAAAGCATTGCCATAGAATCGGTTCGATATGATAAAGCGATTCTGATGATTTCACGTCAAACGCATGCCGATAACAGCATCACATACACCGGACGGATCATGCATCCTCAAAGCACCGATGGGTATGAAATGAAGCGTGATGCCAAAGGGAATTATTCACTGGTAAAAATAGAAACGACTACCGTGTTACAGCAGTGCCTGTAACCTTGTGTACAATATATCCAATCCAATCCGGCCCGGTGAAACGGGCAAAAACAAAGAGCCATGAAAAACTTTTCCAAAATCCTGATACTGGTTTTCCTGTGTTGCCTGTCGGCGGCCGTGAAAGCTCAGCCACGTATGAGCAGCTATCCTGCTGCTTCAGCTACCATTTATCTTGATTTCGACGGACACTTTGTACAGTATCCGTTCTGGAATGGCAGCCATCCGATTGCCTGTGCGCCTTCCGGGTTAACAGCCGAAAAAATCAATGAAATATTTCATCGCGTAGCAGAAGATTTCAGGCCATTCGATATCAACATCACTACAGATTCTACTGTATTTTTAAATGCTCCGTTGAATCAGCGTATGCGCGTAATCGTGACGCCTACCAGTGCGTGGAGCCCTGGTGTAGGGGGTATTGCATACATTGGCTCGTTTACGTGGGGAGATGATGCGCCTGCCTTTGTATTCACCGACCGTTTGAACAACAACAGCAAATACATTGCAGAGTGTATTACACACGAAACCGGACACACCATAGGATTATCGCATCAAAGTACATACGATTCAAATTGTCAGCTTATAGAAACGTACGCCATGGGAACCGGTACCGGTGAAACCAGCTGGGCGCCGGTAATGGGTAACAGTTATTACAGAAATATGACCGGCTGGAATTCTGGTCCCACTCCGTACGGATGCGGACTGGTGCAAGACAACCTCACCATTATTACAACCATCAACGGTTTTGGATACCGTGCCGATGACTATTCCAATGAGGTGAACGAATCAGCCACCGCCCTGGCACCTACTTTTTCCATTGAAGGCATTATCAGCACCAATACCGACAGAGATATGTTCCGTTATGATAATCCCACAGCGGGAAGTGTGCATTTAGAGGCCAAACCCTTTGGATTAAATAACAGCAACAATGGAGCAAACCTGGATGTGCAGATAGAAATTTTTGATGCATCGGGCAATCGCATCGCCCTATATAACCCGCAGGAAAAAATGAATGTGGTGATTGACACCTTCCTTCAAGCCGGTACGTATTACTTTGCCGTATCCGGTGCGGGAAATACAAACATCAACAATTATGGCAGTTTGGGTTCATACACACTCACCGGTGCCAAAGGTGCATTGCCAATTCGTTCCATAACCTTAACCGGTTTTGAAGCCAATAAGATGCACAACCTGCGCTGGAATATTGTAGCCGACGAACCCATAGAAAACATCACCATTGAGTATTCTACTGATGGCAGTCAGTTCCAAATCTTAACGGAAGTGCCGGCACATTACACGGAATATAGTTATCGACCGGCGATGAGTGGCAATATCTTCTATCGGATAAAAGTAAGAACCGTTATCCACGAAAACGGATACTCGAACACCTTTGTACTCAAAGGCAACGAAAACACGCGTTTAGCCACGGTGAGTACGCTGGTGCGTGATCAGATTGTGGTACAATCCACCGAAACCTACCGCTACATCCTGACCGATGTAAACGGACGCATCCTGAGCTCCGGAAACGGAAATGCGGGAGCGCACCTGATTCGCATGGGCAACCATCCTTCAGGCATGTACATTTTGAAAATGGTATCTCAAAGTCAGAAACAAGTAGAACGTATTATAAAACAGTAAGGTAGATTCATGTGTAAGTAAGGGGTTGGCGTTAGGGGCCGGCCCCTTTTTTTATGGAAGGATGTGAACAACCGCATGATGATTGTATAGCGATTGATGAAGCAGGTTGATGATATAATGTAGAACCTGCCGGAGTGCAGCTGTATTCAAACAGTTCTACACACCATGATACACAATTTAATATAACGCCTACGCATACCCTAAAACAGCATGGCTGAAGATGGATAAGATGCTAACGGGCTGCCGGATCCCGAAAGCTTTCGGGACCGGACTAGTAATATATGGCCGGAACTCCTGTTGAGCCGGGTTGTAGTAGTGCACAGCCCCGATATAACAGCACAGGTGGATCGATTCGATAAACACCCGATGCGTCCCTTACTTCATAATTTAATAACACCCTGTTAGCAACTCCTTTGCAGGTTTCCCTGAAAAAAAGTTTTACATTTAGGAAACCCCTATACATATGCTTTGGAGAAAATTCAACGGGGATTATTTGAATCTCCCGATTAAACAAGCCGTAGAAAGTGCCATTCAACGAGAAGTAGAAAAAGGCTACCACTTGAAAGTGTGCATTGGCACTGATAGCCAGGTGAAAGGCCATGAAACAGAATTTGCCACCGTAATTGTTTTTTTGCGTGAAGGGCATGGAGGCTTTATGTTTATTCACAACGAAAAAACGAAGCAGCCTTTCAGCATCAAGGAACGCATGCTAACGGAAGTGGCTAAGAGTATTGAAATTGCGTATGAGCTGTGTGATTTGTTTACTCGCTATGATGTAGACATGGAAGTGCATGCCGACATCAACACCAACCCTCAGTTCAAAAGCAATGAAGCGTTACGGGAAGCCACCGGCTACATCCTGGGTATGGGCTTTGCCTTTAAAGCCAAACCGGAGGCTTTTGCCAGCAGTAGTTGTGCGAATAAAGTGGTGAACTAAGCACCCTCCCACTGCAGGTTTAACTCGTGTAATACACTTAAGAGTTTTTGTCGCCCATGCTTTTTTACAGCACTGGTGACAATGAACTGCGGTAAAAACTGCCATGTTTTTTTGAGGGCTTCGCCGAATTGTTTTACATTTTCACTTACGGTGCGTTGATTCACCTTATCTGTTTTGGTAAACACAACGGTTACGGGTACCTCCCAGGTACGCAGTTTATCCAAAAATGCCAGGTCTATTTTTTGGGGCGAATGTCTTGAATCGATCAAGACAAAAACCATGGAAATATTTTCGCGCTTGCGCAGGTATTGTTCAATCATTTGTTCCCATCGCCGACGGCTGGTTTGGCTCACTTTTGCAAAACCATAGCCCGGTAAATCTACCAGATACCAGCGGAACAATTCCGACACGCCTTCGGTGCGTTCTCCGGTACTTTCTATTTCAAAATGATTGATCATCTGGGTTTTTCCCGGCGAGCCTGATGTTTTGGCCAGTTTATCCGACTGGCATAACATGTTAATCAGTGACGACTTGCCCACATTGCTTCGTCCGATAAATGCATACTCCGGCCGGTTGGGTGGCGGGCACTTTTCATAATCCGGACTGCTGATGAGGTAACTGGCCTTTTTAATCTGCATAATTGTAAAAATACTCATAATAAACTCGTTTCGTTTCACCTTGCGGCAAACTCTGTTATCTTTGCTCTCTTATGGCGCAATATGCACATGACCGGGTGGTGCCGGATCGTTCATCGGGGCTGGAGAAGAAACATCAGGTGGAACAAATGTTCGACCATATTGCGGGCAACTACGATTTTCTGAACCGCTCTATGAGTATGGGCATCGACAAACGCTGGAGGAAGAAAGCCATACTCACACTCAGAGAAGCAGCTCCACAAAAAATATTAGATGTAGCAACCGGTACGGCAGATGTGGCGATTATGGCATCGCGTTTGCTAAAACCGGAACAAATCAAGGGCATTGATATCAGCGAAGGCATGCTAGACGTTGGCCGTAAGAAAGTACACAGCGCCGGATTGAGCCATGTGATTGAGTTGTTAAAGGGCGATAGTGAAACAATAAACTTTAATGACCATACGTTTGACGCTGTAACTGTTGCATTTGGAGTGCGAAACTTTCAGCACCTCGAAAAAGGATTAGCGGAGATTAGAAGGGTGTTGAAACCCGGAGGAAAACTGGTAGTGCTTGAATTCAGCAAACCCACCTCACCGCTGTACAAACCGTTCTACCAATTGTATATGAAAACGATTTGTCCGCTTATGGCTCATTTGTTTTCGAAAAATTCGACAGCGTATCAATATCTTGATGAGTCTATTGATAAATTTCCGGAAGGGAAAAATTTTACCCGTGTGCTTGAAAGTGTGGGTTTCAGAAATACAACCATCCAAAAAATGACATTCGGAATATGCAGTATTTATTGCGGAGAAAAATAATGTGTACCTGCATCTTGCTGGTGTTTATAGGGGCGCAGGCTGATGCTCAGCTACGCTATCTCAATCAGGAAGAGCATGATGAAAAAAAATTCCACTTTGGAATTATGGTGGGCATGAATAAGGCGCATTACAATTTCACGCGCCATCCAACATTTATTACCAGCGACAGCATCAAGGGTATTGAAAGCATCAACAGCACAGGTATTAATCTGGCCTGGCTGGTGAATTTGCGTTTGAGCGAACATTTTAGTTTGCGTACGTACCCTATTAACCTCGTATTTACCGAAAAGGCTTTTCAATATTTTCTCCCCACACCTAACCGTGGCATAGGAGAAGATACGTTGATGTTGAAGAAGGTACAAGGTATCACATTGAGTTTACCATTACAACTTAAGTTTCAGAGCGACCGTATCAATAACCTGAGGGTGTACATGTTTGGTGGCGGTAAAATTGAGTATGATATGGCAGCCAACAAAGACAAGAAAAGTACCGAGGGGATGATACGCTTAGATAAACTGGATTACGGCATTGAAGCCGGAATTGGTTTCCATATTTACTTCCCGGTATTTGTATTATCACCGGAACTGAAACTGGGATATGGCTTCAGGAATGTGCATGTGCGGGATGAATCCTATAAATTCTCCAGCACGATTGATAAAATCAACGCGCGCACCATTACTTTCTCACTTACGGTAGAGTAAGCATTATCAGAAATCATAGTTTCGTCTGGGCATATTTACCCGAATGCCCCCGGTAACGATGGTTGTGGATTGAGTAGAAGTTCCGGGTGTTTTGAAGAAGCGTTGTTGAAAACCCAAATCGATAAACACATTCTCACGCAATTCATACGTAACATCCAGAATGCCGTTGAACACCGTTAACTTATTTCCCCCGGCGGTGGTAAAGCCATTGTCAGAAGGACGGGTTTTATTATCCAGAAAAATATTTCCTCCCAAATTCACTCCGGCAGTATCTAAACCTTTGTAATAATAAAATGCACGGCCCATTACATACCAGCGCGGAGCCGGTTGATAGCGGGCAATCCCGATAAACTCCTGAAAATTGGCTCCGAGCGGATGCGCCAGCGGTTGGTTGTAGTGCGTATAGTTTGCCACCAGGTTATTGTGTGAATACGTGAATGGCCTTACACGGTTCATTTCAACCTGCAGATCAAGGTTGTTGATGCCAAAGGCATCTACATATTTTCCGCCTAACTGAAATCCAAATTTGTTCGTCCAGCTGGTTTTGTTTTTGCGAATATTATTAATAATAAATTCATCCATCAGCAACTGGCCGTAGAATTGAAATTTATGTGCCACGTTGGCTTTGAAATCGAGGCCGGCAACCGCATTATCGGGGCTGCCCACGGTGCCTTCTATGTGACGGAAGAAAATAATGGGGTTGAGGTATTGAAAATCGAACCGATTGCTGCGCCCAAACACTACGCTTTCAAATAATCCGATATTGAGCCAGGGTGTTACATTCATGCTGAGGTGGTGCATGGCAGCATACTTACGGTCGAGCAGTGAATCTCCTCGCTTCACAAATTGCGGCATCAGTTCCATGTACAGGTTCTGATAATTAAATTTCCAGAGTTTGGTATTCAGCTTTACGAAAAGGTAACTATTCCCCCAATCGCTCAGGAACAAACTGCGGTATCCGTTTCCAATAAAATTTTTATCGTAGCCAATTTGAAAGTCAATGAATGTAGCTGCATTGAAAGTGAAGTAACCGCGCGCATCAAAATAATCTACTGCGGTGGTATCGCGCTTAAAACTTTTGAAAAAACCGTAACCTGGAACGGCGCGTAAATCTTTAATAGACTGACTAAAAAATGCGGGGCCGCGTTCCTGATTATCAACCACGGAGGCGTAAAAACCAATACGGTCGGCTATCCGGCCGCGTACGTTGATGCCCCGGCTGTTTACAAACAATTGCTGATCATTACCTTTTTCAAAAGAGAGGCTGAGGTTCAGCATCGGGTTGATGGCGAGAAATAAATCCTTGTTATGTACTTCAAAGAAGTTGGCTTTCGTTTTATAAAATGTTTTGAGGAATGGGCGTCGGCTTTCAAAATAAGACGTATCGCCTTTTACCCATTCTTTGTTGTTCATCAAAATACTGCGGATATTGTATTCATCTATAGGGGTAAGGTTGAGGTCGGTCCAGTCTTTGAATTGATCCGCACCGAGGCTGTCTTTATATCCCATTCGGGCGCTATCAATGAATTCCACTTCTTGTGTTAAAAACTTACGGTTCAGCGGCATGGGGTTAACAAAGTTGAGATGGGTATGCTTCTGCTGCTTGATTTGTATGCGATCAATAAAATGATACTCTTTAGAACCCAGCGGAAGGTATGTTTTCTGGGCATTCGCACAAAGCGGAGAAAGAAAAACCGCCAGTTTGAATAAGCTTTTAATAATTTGCATGTGTAGTTTATATGGATTAGCGCCAACAAGAAGTAAGATATGCAAAAAATTCTTTTCAAAAATATTACGGTAGTCAATGAGTTTAAAAAAATAACTGCCGATGTGCTGGTGGAGGATGAACGCATCAGCCGTATAGCGCCGAAAATAGATGTGCTGTATCGCGTACAGGAGATAGATGGAGAAGGTAAATGGTTGCTGCCCGGTGTAATAGATGATCAGGTACATTTTCGCGAGCCCGGCCTCACCCACAAGGCCAGCATTGCCACTGAATCGGCAGCGGCGGCGGCCGGGGGGGTTACATCGTTTATGGAGATGCCCAACACCATCCCGAATGCTTTAACGTTGGATTTACTGGAAGATAAATACCGCATAGGGGCTGCTACATCTGCTGTGAATTACTCCTTTTATATGGGTGTAAGCAATACGAATGCGGAAGAAGTGCTGAAAGTAAATAAGCATAAAGAAGATATTTGTGGGGTTAAAATTTTCATGGGCAGCAGTACCGGCAATATGCTGGTAAACGACCCCGTTACCCTGAACCGGATTTTCGGTGACTCAGAATTGTTGATAGCCACGCATTGCGAGGATGAAGGGCGTATTCATAGAAATTGGCAGCAACTGCTCGACAGCGGTGTGGAACCCGGCCCTGCACACCATCCGGTCATCCGGGATGCGGAGGCTTGCTATCTATCATCCTTATACGCTGTTCAACTGGCTACCAAAAATCAAACACGCTTACATATTTTACATATCAGTACGGCTGATGAACTACCCTTGTTTGGCAATATGATGCCATTGCAAGAAAAACGTATAACGGCTGAGGTTTGTGTGCATCATTTACATTTTACCGCTGAAGATTATGCCCGGTTGGGATATGCCATAAAGTGCAATCCGGCTATTAAAGCTCCTCACCACCGCGACGCCTTATGGGAAGCATTAAAAGACGACCGGCTGGATGTAATTGCTACCGACCATGCCCCGCATTTGTGGAGTGAGAAACAACCTCCGTATGAAAAAGCACATGCCGGTTTACCATTGGTGCAGCACGCTCTTCCATTGATGTTGTATTATGTTCAGGAAGGAAAAATAAGCCTGGAACAAGTTGTACATAAAATGAGCCATGCAGTGGCTACCTGCTTCAATATAAAAGACCGGGGGTATATCCGCGAAGGATACTATGCCGATTTGGTGGTGGTTGATCAGCAGGTACCCCAAACCGTTAGTAAGGATCAGCTGCTGTATAAATGTGGATGGAGCCCATTGGAAGGGTTTACATTTCCGGCCAGTATACACAGTACTTTTGTAAACGGAAACCCGGTGTATGAAAACGGAAACATTAATGCATCTGTAAGAGGAATGAGACTGAAGTTTAACCGGTAAAATGGAAATAGACAAAACAACCATACAGGATCTTGCCATTTTTGGCAACACACAGGAACCCGGTGTGTTTGATTACTTGAATCATACTCGCACCGTAGCCGGAAAACAACAATTGTACAAGAATTTATCTGCCCCGCTCAGCAACCTCAGTCAAATTAAAGGCGTTGCAGAAACCATCCGTCGCGTACGCAGCATCCAATGGCCGGCCACCATCAGCAACGGCACCTTAATGGTGGTGGAGCAGTTTATGGATGCAAGGATCGATCCAATGCCCAAACGTGCCTCTTCGCTGAGTGCATGGGCCTATAAAATTTTCAACCATGTAGATTATGCCTTGTGCCGATATTCAGTGGAACATTACGCCACCTTTTTTCGTGGATTGAAAGAAATGATCGATCTGTTTTCGAATGAACAAAATCCCGCACCACTGGCCCGACTGCTCGAAACCATTCAAACACATTTGCAAGATGAAAGCATTCAGGTAATTTTTCAACAAAAAGATACGGGTAAACTTCCAACAGCTACCTTGCTCAGACTGGCGCATCATTTACGGTATTCATACAAACGCCACATGCCCGCACTCATTACGGCATACGCACAACTAGATGCCTGGTATGCTGTAGGAACAGCCGCTGCTACACACCAACTCACTGAAGTGCAATGGACCGACAGCAGGGAACCTGTACTGGATGCCGACTCACTGTTTCACCTGCTCCTGCCCCAGCCTGTGCCCTATTCCATCCACCTCAACCAACATTCGAATTTTTTGTTTTTAACCAGCGCCAACATGGCCGGAAAATCTACCTTCATTAAAGCAATAGGCATTGCCGTGTACCTCGCCCATTGCGGCTTTCCGGTACCTGCCCGGACTCTTACCTTGAGTTTAATGGAGGGAATGCTGAGTAATATCCACATCGCCGACAACCTGAGTAAGGGAGAAAGCTATTTCTACAATGAGGTAAAGCGTATATCCAACACCGTTAGCAAGATACAGAATGGTAAAAAATGGCTGGTACTGATAGATGAACTGTTCAAAGGCACCAATGTACAGGATGCTATGAAGTGCAGTACCGTGGTAATTGAAGGCCTGTTGAAAATCCGTTCGTCCTTATTTATCCTCTCTACGCATTTGTATGAAATAGCGGAACAGTTATCACATCATCCCAACATCCGCTTTGTACATTTTGAAACCACCATTGAAAACGATCAGCCGGTTTTTCATTACACACTCAAGGATGGTGTGAGCAATGACCGTTTAGGGTACCTGATATTAAAACAGTCGGGAGTGGTGAAAATGCTCAACAATTTATAGCAGGCACCGTTATACTTTCACAAAAAAAATCATGCTGGTTAAAACATTTGGCTGCGCCGTGTTTGGGGTTGATGCCATCACCATTACCATTGAAGTGAATGTAGACAACAACAGTCAGCATTACTATATTGTAGGCCTTCCCGACAATGCCGTGAAGGAAAGTTTGCAACGCGTGGAAAGTGCCATCAAAGCGAATGAATGGTATATGCCCCGAACGAAGCTGGTGGTGAACCTCGCTCCGGCCGATATCCGAAAAAGCGGAACAGCATTCGATCTACCCATTGCCATTGGCACCCTCGCTGCTGCAGGCCAGTTGAATGATCCCGAAAAACTAATGGAGTACATTATTATGGGTGAACTGAGCCTCGACGGAACCATACGCCCCGTGAAAGGTGCCTTACCTATGGCATTACGCGCGGCTAAAGATGGTTTCAAAGGTTTGATGGTACCGGCCGAAAATGCCGTGGAAGCTGCCGTGGTGGAAGGGATTCAGGTGTACGGCGTGAGTCATATTAAAGAGGTGATGCAGTTTTTTGAAGGTGCTCAAACTTTACAACCGGTAACCGTGGATGTGCATCAGATGTTTGAACAGGCACAAACCATTTCCGAATTTGATTTCACTGATGTAAAAGGTCAGGAAAATATTAAACGGGCAATGGAGATTGCGGCGGCAGGAGCACACAATGTTATTTTGATTGGTCCGCCCGGGGCGGGAAAAACCATGCTGGCGCGGCGCTTGCCCACCATCCTTCCGCCAATGACAATGGAAGAATCTCTGGAGACCACCAAAATTCACAGTGTGGCCGGTAAACTACCGGAACATTCCTCATTGGTGAGTTTGCGACCGTTTCGTTCACCACACCATTCGTGTTCGCCCAGCGCCCTGGTAGGTGGTGGCAGTATTCCACAGCCCGGAGAAATTTCACTGGCACACCATGGGGTTTTGTTTTTAGATGAATTGCCTGAATTTCAACGTGCCGTACTGGAAGTGATGCGCCAACCCATGGAAGAACGCAAGGTGACCATATCGCGTGCTAAAGTAGCGTTAGATTTTCCTGCAAACTTTATGCTGGTGGCCAGTATGAACCCCTGCCCATGCGGGTTTTACAACCATCCGGAAAAAACCTGCGTGTGCCCGCCGCAAACAGTAAAAAAATACCTGAGCAAAATATCAGGCCCGCTGCTCGACAGAATAGACCTGCACGTTGAAGTAACCCCCGTGCCATTCAACGAACTCTCGCGGCAAAGTGTTTCAGAAAACAGCCTCATGATTCGTGAACGGGTGATTGCTGCCCGCCAAATTCAGCAACAACGGTATAAGGAATTTACAGACGTATATGCCAATGCGCAAATGAGCAGCAAGATGATGAAAAGCATGTGTGTATTGAATGATGCATGTAGTTCTTTATTGAAACAAGCAATGGATAAACTGAATTTAAGTGCACGGGCTTACGACAGGATTATTAAAGTAAGCAGAACCATTGCCGACCTCGCAGGAAGTGAACAGATTGAAGCCGTTCATCTGGCAGAAGCCATTCAATACCGAAGCCTCGACAGAGAAGGATGGGGCGGATAAAATGAATCGCCTCTGAATGCTTTGCATTAAATTGCAACGTGAATCAACGGAACCCCATCCCTCCACACACTACGCCCGGCTGGAAAAACAACTTACGCACCATCATTTTTGGTACCGATACCGCTAATGGGAAACTTTTCGATGTGTGCCTGCTCGTGGCCATTGTGCTGAGTATTCTGATTGTGATGATAGACAGCATCCCGTCTATTCATGCAAAAATCGGACAACAGCTATTGATATTGGAATGGGCACTCACTATCCTCTTTACCATTGAATACATCCTTCGGATTATTTCTGTAACCCGGCCGATGCGTTATGTTTTCAGCCTGATGGGAATCATAGACCTGCTGGCCATACTACCAATGTACCTGAGTTTTTTCTTCATCGGTTCACAATCACTCATCGTGTTCAGGGCTTTAAGGTTGCTACGCGTATTCCGCATTTTCAAGCTCAATCATTTCATAACCGAGATGAACTTCTTGATTCTGGCTTTTTTAAGGAGTTTGAAAAAGATCAGCATCTTCATGTTGTTTGTACTCACCCTGTTAATCATACTCGGTTCCATTATGTATGTGATTGAATCGCAAACCAACGGTTTTAATTCTATTCCAGACAGTATCTATTGGGCCATTGTAACCATTACCACAGTAGGTTACGGAGATATTACGCCGATAACTCCCCTCGGGAAATTTGTTTCCAGTGTCATTATGCTGCTGGGTTATTCCATCATTGCCGTGCCTACCGGTATCATTACGTCAGAAATGGCAGCCATGCACCGTCGCCGGGCAGAAATATATAAACCCTGTTCCGGATGTGGAAAAACGGCCCATGCGTCTGATGCAATGTATTGTACACGATGCGGACAAAAACTTCCCGATTAAAAAATACATTCCCTCTATCATACAATATGAAAATACTTTTACAATATCTGAAACCCTACAAGTGGCTGGTGACCCTGATTCTGTTCCTGGCCGCTATTAACATGGGTTTTTCTTTACTCGATCCTATCCTGCTGGGTAAACTGGTGAATCTGGCTGCGGATCAGGTAAACAACCCCATTAGCGACAATCAGTTTTACTGGGGATTTTCAGAAACTTTACGCAACGGAAAACCATACTGGCAACTGGGCGTGTTTTACATTCTGCTCCTATCCATTACCGTGGCCATGGTAAGTCGTATTGCTAAAGCCTTTCAGGATTACTTTTTAACCCTGTTGATACAGAAGTTTGGAGCTCGTATGTTTACTGACGGGTTGAAACATGCGATGAAATTACCCTATCAGGATTTTGAAGATCAGCGCAGCGGCGAAACACTTTCCATCCTCACCAAGGTGCGTGCCGATGTAGAGAAGTTCATGATCAGTTTCATCAATATTTTATATGGAGTAATCATCGGAATTGTGTTTGTATTTGTGTACGCAGCCATGTTCATCAACTGGCGGATACCGGTAGCTTATGTAGCGGGCATTGCCATTTTAACATTCATTACCAATCTACTGAGTAAAAAGGTAAAGCAAATACAGAAAAGAATCGTTTCTGAAACCACCTCTCTGGCGGGGTCTACCACTGAATCGTTACGCAATATAGAACTGGTAAAGAGTTTGGGATTAACCGATCAGGAAGTAGACCGGTTGAATCATAACACGTATAAAATTCTCGGACTGGAACTCAAGAAAGTAAAGAGGGTGAGGAGCATCAGTTTCATCCAGGGTACGTTGGTGAATACACTCAGGCAGGTAATTTTATTTATACTGATGTGGTTGATTTTCAGGAATGAGATGGATGCCGGACAGTTGGTTACTATGCAAATTTTCTCCTTCTTCATATTCGGACCGTTGCAGGAAATTGGAAACATTCTACTTTCTTATCGCGAGGCAGAAGCTTCACTGAATAATTTCGATCAATTGATGCAGAAAAAACCCGAAGCACAACCATCGCAACCGCAGCACCTGGGAAAAATTGAAAACCTGACGTTTCAACGGGTAGGCTTTAAACATAAAGCTGCATCGCACCGCGCCATTGAAAATATTTCGTTTAAGGTACACCGTGGTGAAACCATCGCGTTTGTAGGACCGAGTGGCAGTGGTAAATCTACCTTAATGAAATTGCTCGTGGGGTTGTACCGGCCACAGGAAGGAAGCATATTGTATAATGGTTTAGATGAAAATGCCATCCACTTCAACGACCTGCGCAAACAAATCGGATTTGTTACACAGGATACCAACCTGTTCAGCGGAACCATTCGGGAAAACCTGATGTTTGTAAATCCGGAAGCACAGGAAAGCGACCTGATAGATGCCCTCACGAAATCCTCCTGCTTGCCCATGCTTTCACGCGCTGAAAAAGGGTTAGACACGATGATTGGTGAAGGCGGTCTCAAACTTTCAGGAGGGGAAAAACAACGATTATCCATTGCGCGCGCCCTCTTGCGTAAACCTCAGTTGCTGATATTTGATGAAGCCACCTCTGCACTCGATTCTATCACGGAAGAAGATATTACGAACACCATACGCGATATTTCAGCTGCAAAAACCCAGATAACCATCCTGATTGCCCACCGGTTGAGTACCATCATGCATGCTGATACCATTTACGTGCTTGAACGCGGTGAAATTGTTGAAACCGGATCGCATGCGCAGCTGCTTGATTTAAAAGGGTTGTACTATGCCATGTGGCGACAACAGATTGGGGAAAGGAAAAAACAACTGTAACACAGATTGAATGTAATCCTGTTAAACAACGAACAAAAAATTCGTGTACGCCTTAACGGTATGTTTGCTTAAACGTATATGCGTATACGTTAATGAAGGGACAAATGTGTTAATCAATATTCTCTATGATGCCCGCAATTCCCTGTCCGCCACCCACACAAGCCGTAACAATACCATATTTTTTGTTCAGCCTTTTCATATCGTGTGTAATCTGAATCGTTAATTTACAACCGGTGCAACCCAGCGGATGGCCCAGTGCAATGGCACCACCGTTTATATTAACGATATCCGGATTCAGGTTGAGTTCGCGGATAACTGCCAGAGATTGTGATGCGAAGGCCTCATTCAATTCAATTAAATCGATATCCGACAATTGCATACCTGCCTGCTTCAATACTTTAGGCACGGCTTCTACCGGACCAATACCCATAATCCGCGGATGCACACCGGCGCTGGCAGCATTAACCAAACGGGCCATGGGCTTTAATCCCAATGCATTCACCATGCGCTCACCCATCACAATCACAAAGGCAGCACCATCTGATGTTTGAGAAGAATTACCGGCAGTAACCGTTCCTCCCTGTGCAAACACCGGCTTCAATTTGGAGAGTACTTCCACGGTAGTATCCGCACGAACACCCTCATCTGTATCCACCACAAAACTTCTCTTTTGTTTCTTGCCACGTTCATCTAAATACACCTCATCTACTGTTACCGGTAAAATACCTCCGGCAAAATATCCTGATTGTATGGCATGTGCCGCTTTGCGGTGGCTGTGGTAACTGAACGCGTCCTGGTCTTCACGGCTTACATTAAATTCACTGGCAACGGCCTCGGCCGTTAAACCCATGTTTAAATAATAATCCGGTTCATCGGCTGCAATGTTGTATGAAGGTGAGGTCTTCCATCCGGCCGTAGGAACCAAACTCATGCTCTCTACCCCACCCGCAATGATACACTCTGCCATCCCGGTTCTGATTTTTGCCGTAGCCATAGCAATACTTTCCAGCCCGCTCGCACAATACCGGTTGATTGTAATGCCCGCTGCATGAATGCCTACTGCACGGGCAGCAATGATCCGTCCTACCTGCAGCCCTTGTTCTGCCTCCGGAACCGCATTGCCCACAATTACATCGTCAACCTGGCGGGGATCTAACTGTGGAACCGATGCCAACATTCCTTTAATCACGGTGATGGCTAAATCATCCGGTCTCGTAAACCGGAACCCCCCTTTCTTGCTTTTGGCAATGGCTGTTCTGTATCCTGCTACTATATAGGCTTCCTGCATATGGGTTGATTTTAAAAAGTTGTTTATGCAACTTATTTATCAAAGTTATTATTTCAGCAGTAAACAAAAAAACAAAATCATCTTAATTTCGCGTTTCATGTACCAACTGCTTCGCTCCATTTTATTCTGCTTCCATCCGGAGCAGGTGCATTATTTCTCGATGAATGTATTGCAGGCAATTTGCAATACAGGTTTGGGTAGATGGTGTGTGCAGCAGTTATTCAAACCGGCCGATCAGCCCATACAGGTGGCCGGACTACACTTTCGAAACCCGGTTGGATTGGCGGCAGGTTTCGATAAGAATGCCTCCTATCTCCATGCCCTGGATATGTTAGGGTTCAGTCATGTTGAAATTGGAACCGTAACCCCGTTGCCACAGGCCGGAAACGAAAAGCCCCGCCTGTTCAGGTTGAAAAAAGACAACGCCCTCATCAACCGTATGGGGTTCAATAATGAAGGGGTTGACGTGGTGAATCAACATTTGTTGGCATGGCGTAAAAAGCACCCGCAATCTACATTGATTGTGGGGGGCAACATTGGTAAGAACAAGGTAACACCCAATGAAGAGGCCTGGAAAGATTACCTGCTGTGTTTTGAAACGTTGTATGATGCGGTAGATTATTTTACCGTGAATGTGAGCAGCCCCAACACACCCGGCTTACGTGCTTTGCAGGATGTGGAAGCCCTCGAAGTTATTTTACAGAAATTGTCTGATGCGCTGCGTGCCCGAAAAATACAAAAGCCCGTTTTCCTGAAAATTGCACCGGATATGAATGAGGCCGATGCACTGGCGGCAGCAGCACTGGTGGCACGCCTGCAGCTAACCGGGATGATTATCTCCAATACAACCATCAGTCGCAACAATTTAAATACCCCTGACAGCACCCTGGAACGTATTGGGGCAGGCGGACTCAGCGGTATGCCCTTGAAAAACCGGGCACAACAATTGCTTAAAGTGATAGCCACCAGTTATGGGAACCGGTTGGTATTGGTTGGAAGCGGAGGCATATTTACAACAGACGACGCCCGGGAAAGAATGGAGGCCGGTGCGCGGTTGATTCAGATATGGACGAGCTTCGTGTATGCGGGGCCGTCAGTTATAAAAAATATTTTAAAAAAATAATTCATGGAACATCTATTAACCTCAGAAGCGCTCATCAGTTTTTTAATCCTCGTTGTGCTGGAAGTGGTATTGGGTATTGATAATGTGATATTCGTATCCATCATCATGGGTAGAATGAAAGATCAGTCCCAGGTAAAAAAAGCGCGCAGGATGTGGATGGTGATGGGCATTTTAACCCGCAGCCTGCTGTTACTGGCCCTGGGCTGGCTGTTACAACAAAAAGGAAAGACCGTACTCACGGTGTATTCGAAAGCGTTTGATCTGGCCAGTGTGGTGATGCTACTGGGTGGATTATTTCTCATATATAAATCGGTTAAGGAAATACATGCCAAACTGGAAGGGGAAGATCCTTCGGAGCTTTCGAAAAAAAGTGCAGGGCTTTCCTTTGGCAAAGCCATTATGGAGATTATGATTATTGATGCGGTTTTCTCCTTCGATAGCATCCTCACCGCCGGTGGAACTGCAAAACACGTAGAAATCATGATTGCAGCCGTAGTAATTGCCATGATCGTAATGTTCACATTCAGCGGAAAAATTGCAGGCTTCATACAAAAACACCCTACGTTGAAAATGTTGGCCCTGAGTTTCCTGGTGATGATTGGGCTGAGCCTGATTATGGAGGGATGGAATGCAGAAGCCGCACATGAACTCAAACTAAAAAATTACATCTACTTTGGTATGGCCTTCTCTTTCATCGTGGAAATGCTGAATATGATTATGAAGCGTAAAAACCAGAAAAAACGTGTGGTTACTTTAAACACGCCTCAGCTGCCGGTAGAAAATCAAAGTGCACGTCAGACCGACGGCTACAGCGACATGGCCCATTAAATACAGAGGCATGCGGCGGCGGCAATACCCGCTGTTTCAGTGCGCAAACGGGTTGAACCCAACGATACCGGCCGGTATCCGGCTTGTATGGCCTGAGTAATTTCTGCCGGTGTAAAATCTCCTTCCGGACCAATCAGTACCGTTACTTCCTGTTCCTGTTGATAATGTGTGAGTGGAATTTTTTGTTCATCCGGTTCGCAGTGTGCAATCAATGCGTAACGCGGCAAGGGTTCTTGTATAAAATTGGAAAAGGGAACGGGTTCTGAAAGTTCGGGTAGCCGGTACTGTTGGCTTTGCAACATCGCACTGATCAGGATGCCCTCCATCCTGTCGGTCCGGAATACCTGCCGTTCGGTACGATGTGTTATGAGGGGAACAAAACGCTGCACACCCAATTCAGTGGCTTTCTCAAAAAACCATTCCATCCTCGATTTGTTTTTCAGCAATGCGATGGCGAGGGTAATTGTTTTAACCGGAGGCGGATGTTGAACCACGGAACCGGGCATCAGTATGCATTTCCTTTTGGCCGCAGTGGTAATGGTACATTCTGAAAAATTTCCTTTTCCATCGGTAACGCCTACACGCTCACCTACCTGCATGCGCAAGACCTGTGTGATATGCCTGGCGGTATCCTCCTCCATTTCCAGTGAAGCGGATTGACCAAGCGCTGGGGCGTAAAAAAAAGGAAGCTCCATAAGCGTTCATCGGTTGCTGATTCAATCATCAAAAATCAGGATCCGAATCCTCCTGATCAAAGTTACCGTCGTTCATGCGGCTGCTTTTGCTGATGAAAGTATCTTCTTTAAAGATGGGTTTGAAATTACCGGTATGCCCGCTGCTTTGCGATGGCAGTCCGGGCCTTTTATCCCTATCCATCTCCACAAATTTCTGGAATTCAAGCTTAGCCATCAGGTCGATATTCTCAAGGGAACCGTTCCGATGTTTGGCAATACGTATTTGAGTATGCCCTTTCAGGCTTTCTCCATGTTCGTTTTGATTGATTTCGTGGTATTCAGGCCTGTAAAGGAACATTACCATATCGGCATCTTGTTCAATAGCACCAGACTCTCTCAAATCGCTTAATTGCGGGATTTTTGAACCTTCTTTTCTTTTTTCTACCTCACGACTCAACTGAGAAAGTGCAATCACCGGTATCTGCAGTTCCTTAGCCAAACCTTTGAGATCGCGGGAGATGCGGCTGATTTCCTGCTCCCGGTTGGCATTGCGGTTATCACCTGCGCCACTCATCAACTGCAAATAGTCAATGATGATTAATCCCACATTGTATTTGTTCTTCAGGCGGCGCGCTTTTGAACGCAATTCAAAAATATTCAGTGCGGCCGTATCATCTATAAAAATCTGTGCCTGGTTCAGTTTAGTTACACCACGCGCAATGAGTTGCTCCATTTCATAATCTTCGAGCTTACCACGGGTAATTTTTTCCAGCGGGATATCACTTTCAGCGCTGAGGATACGTTGTACCAGTTGGGAACTGCTCATCTCCAGACTAAAAAAACCAACGGGTGTTTTGCGTACCGGATGCATGGCTGCGCTGCGCGCCAGATTCAGGGCAAACGCGGTTTTACCCACGGATGGCCTTGCGGCAAGAATAATCAGGTCGGTTGGTTGCCATCCGTATGTTACATGATCCAGTGTAGGAAAGCCGGTATACACACCGGTGATATCTTCCTCACGGTTACGCATATCCTCAATTCGCTTGATGGTATCTACCAGTACTTCATTGATGTTATCGAAGTTTTTCTTCAGGTGGTTATTGGTGATTTCAAACAAACGAGACTCTGCATCGTCGAGCATAGTAAAAACATCTATGGTATCTTCAAACGCATCGCGGATGGTTTCACTGCTCACGCGAATCAATTCCCGCTGAATGAATTTTTGCAAAATGATGCGGCTGTGGGTTTCAATATTGGCTGAAGAAACCACTGTATTCGTGAGCTTGGTGAGGTAGTAAGCCCCTCCTACCATATCAAGGTCGCCATTGAATTTCAATTCTTCCACCACCGTCAGCAAATCAATCGGCATGCTTTTCAGTGCAAGAGATTGCATGGCACGAAACACACGTTGATGGGCTTCTACATAAAAACATTCCGGTTTCAGTATCTCGGAAGCAGCATCGAAAGCGCCTTTCTCCAGCATAATCGCCCCTAGTACGGCTTCCTCCAAATCTCTTGCCTGTGGGGGTACTTTTCCAAAAGCCATCCCGGTTACATCCGGTTGGGGTTTCATCCGCAGCGTGCGCTGTTGTTTATTGATGTTTGATAGGTCCACTTGATTCTTTTTTCAACTGAAGTAATGGGTCATTATTGCCTCTCGGCCGATGCCGCAAACGGTTTATCCCACCGGCAACATGCTAAGGTAAATCCATAACCTTAATGATGCTGAAACGATTTGTTCTTGCAGTAAGTTATCCCATCTTCCCAACAGGTTTATGAACACCTTATTCACTACAAAAGTACCTTATAAACGGGTAATCCACATCCCTAATCACATCGCTTTCACAAAATGATGGGAACTTTTGCACCTTTATACACAATTGCTGCCTCAACCCTTTTTAAATTTCTTCACCTTGCAGGAACCATTTTGTCGAAAAAAAGTTTGGTTTTTCAGTGAAATTTCACCTCCTGCCCATTTCCGTGTCCTTTCCGGATTTATAGGAAAGTCCGATTATCTTTGTTCGTTTAAAATTCAAACATGACCATTTCATATAATTGGCTGAGCAATTATTTACCGGTAGTGCCCATGCCAGATGAACTTTCTAAGATTTTAACTTCAATAGGGCTTGAGGTAGAAAGCATGGAAAGAACCGGAGGAGTAGAAGGCGGACTGGAAGGATTGATTGCCGGCGAGGTAGTAAGCTGTGTGCCTCACCCGGATGCCGATAAGCTGAAGGTAACGGTGGTGGATGCAGGGCAGGATGCATTGCTGCAAATTGTGTGCGGTGCGCCCAACGTTGCGGTAGGCCAGAAAGTAGTGGTAGCCACTATTGGCACCACATTGTATCCTGTGGGAGATGCTCCATTTAAAATCAAGAAATCGAAAATACGTGGTGTGGAAAGCTTCGGAATGCTCTGTGCTGCGGATGAAATTGGGTTAGGGACCGACCATGCGGGTATCCTCGTGCTGGATGACCAAGTTCAGCCCGGAACACCCCTTCAAGAGGTATTGAAACCTACCGATGAAGATACCATCTTCGAAATAGGTTTAACCCCTAACCGCTCAGATGCCATGAGCCATCTGGGGGTGGCCCGTGATGTATGTGCCTATCTGACGCATCACAAAAACACACCACTTGCTCCTCGTGTACCCTATCCCGTTATTGAAACATCGGGTACACCTCCCATAACTGTTGAAATTACTGATCCGGAATCGTGTACGCGTTACAGTGGTATCACCATTGAAGGTGTAACCGTGGGTGATAGTCCGGAGTGGCTGAAGAAACGACTGAGTGCTATTGGTGTACACAGCATCAACAATATTGTAGATGTTACCAACTTCATATTGCATGCTACCGGCCAACCGCTGCACGCCTTTGATGCGGATCAGATTCAAGGGAAACGTATTCGGGTGAAGAAAGCAACGGAAGGAGAAACATTCATCACACTCGATCAGAAAAGCATTACCCTGACCGCCAACGACCTCATGATATATGATGAAAACGCTCCCCTGTGCATAGCCGGTGTGTACGGCGGTTGGAACAGCGGTGTTACCTCCTCCACAAAAAATATCTTTCTTGAAAGCGCCTGCTTTTCCAGAGAAAGTATTCGCATCACCTCCACCCATCACGGATTGAGAACCGATGCAGCCGTGCGTTTTGAAAAAGGGACAGATTTCAGCATTACCCTACCGGTGCTCAGCTATGCCATTCAACTGATTATGGAAGTGGCGGGCGGAAAAACCGCCGGTGAAATGCTTGATGTGGTACCCGTTGCACAACATCCTACAAAAATTACATTATCTAAATCATACCTCCACACCCTCAGCGGTAAAATGTATACCGACCAGGAAGTGGAAAGTATCCTCTCCAGCCTGGGTTATCATGTGGTGAGTAAAACAACGCAGGATTGGGAAGTGGAAATTCCTTTTCATAAACCCTCTGTCGGATATGCTGCAGATCTTGTTCAGGAAATCATGCGTATTTCAGGATTCGACCAAATTGACATTCCCTCACAACTGGTTTTATCTGCCCACACCGATGAACAGCTCCGTATATTCCAACTTCGTGAAAAGGCAGCACAACTGCTTTGTGGTGCGGGCTTCAATGAAATATTCACCAACAGCATTGTAAACAGCAAATGGTACCATGAAGATGAAGCGGCCCATCAGGTAAAACTGCTCAATAGCCTGAGTGCTGAACTTGATATCCTTCGTCCCCACATGTTGCAAAGCGGATTGCAGGCAATTGCGTATAACCTGAACCGTAAGAACGATAATTTACGCTTCTTTGAATTCGGGAAAACGTATCAGCAGTTCAACGGACAATACGAAGAAACACTGAACCTGAGCCTGTATTTAACAGGAGATGACCCTTCCGACTGGAAGCACACACCTCAACCGGTAGATTTTTTCAGTATGAAAGGCCGGGTGCATCAGTTACTCAACGCACTGGGTGTGCAGGTACAGTATAAAACCACCTCACACGAATATTTCAGCACTGCGAATGAAATCATCATTGGTAAAAAGAAGGCAGGCATAGTGGCAGAGGTGCATCCGAAATGGTTGAAAGCGATGGGCATCAAAGTGCCTGTGTTATATGCCCACCTGCACTGGAACTCAATTGAAACTGCGTATCCTCAACAAATTCAGTACAGCGACATCTCCCGTTTTCCTTCTGCGGAAAGAGATCTGGCCATTGTTGTAGATAAATCCGTAACTTATTCCGAAATTCTGCAGGCAACGAAACAAGCGGGTTTGGCCAAACTGGAACACATGGATTTGTTTGATGTATTTGAAAGCGACAAATTGGGAACGGGCAAAAAATCAATGGCGATGAAGTTTGTGTTTTCAGATGATACTAAAACATTCACCGATGAAGAAATGGACAAAATGATGCAACAACTCACCCGAGTATACACTCAAAAACTGAATGCAGAAGTAAGAAAATAATATGGATACACTGCAACAGGTACAACAGATTACCGCTAAGGTGAAACACCGCATGAAAATGCTGGAGAACCTGCAAAAACAGCAGGAACAACAGGCCGAACTCATCCGGTCGCTCAAAAATAAAAATGCAGCCCTTGAAGAACAGGTTCGCCTGCTATCCGAACAGCAGCAAGTATTGCTGGCCGCAACCGGAAAAATGAACGCTGCCGACAAAGCCGCATTTGAATCTACCTTAAACAAATACATCCGAGAAATTGACAAATGCATCGGAATGCTCAGCGAATAATATTGCTATGAACGATTTAATTCCTATCAACATACTCATAGCCGACAGAACCTACCGAATCCGTTGTAGCCCGTCGGACGAAGAAACCATCCGCAAAACCCTCAAACTGATCAATGATAAGATCATTGAATTTAAAACACAGTTTGCCGGAAAAGATATGCAGGATTACATCGCCATGGTGGTTATCTGGTACGCTACTCAGGCCGCCGCCGGAAACAGTGTGGCATCAGAAGACCTGAAAGGGGCCCTGGATAAACTTGAGCAATATCTCGATAAGCCGGTGTCGGACACCCCATAAATTCCGCTGAAAAAACAGTATCTTCGTTGGATTAAACATCTCCTAAACCTATCAAAAGGATGAAAAAGATGTATCTATTTAAAAATCAAGATAAAAACACATTAATACATGGACTCGATCATATTATCGATCATCATCGGAGTAGCCGCATTGGCCGTAGGGATTCTTCTGGGTAAAATAATCTTCGCTCAAAACACCAAAAAACAAGTTGAAAATGCTGAACAGGAAGCCTCAAAAATAGTATCGGAGGCCAAATTGAAAGCAGACACCCTCAAAAAGGAAAAACTGCTGGAAGCCAAAGAACATTTTGTGCAATTGAAAATGGAGCACGAAAAAGAGGTGCTGCAGCGTACACAAAAAATCAGCGAAACGGAAAATCGTATTCGTCAGAAAGAACAAAGCCTGAATCAAAAAGAAGGCAACCTCGAGAAACAACTCAAGGAAAACAATCAAATTAAAGAAAACCTCAACCGTCAGATTGAGGTAGTGAACATCAAACGCACGGAACTGGAGAAACATCAGGAAGAACACATCCGCCGTTTGGAAAAGGTAGCCGGTTTATCAGCCGATGATGCCAAAGCACAACTGGTTGAAAGCCTCCGCCAGGAAGCACAATCGAAAGCCCTGGCACTTCAACAGGAAATTATTGAAGAAGCCAAAGGGAAGGCCAATAAAGAAGCAAGGAAAATCATCATTCAAACCATACAACGTACGGCTGCTGAACAAGCTATCGAAAACGCCATAACAGTATTTAACCTGGAAAGTGATGAAATTAAAGGTTCCATCATTGGCCGTGAAGGAAGGAACATCCGTGCTATTGAAGCGGCTACGGGTGTAGATTTAATTGTGGATGACACTCCGGAGGCCATCATTCTTTCTTCATTTGATCCGTTGCGCAGAGAAATTGCACGATTGTCGTTACAACGACTGGTAAGCGATGGCAGGATTCACCCGGCCCGTATTGAGGAGGTGGTAGAAAAAACCCGCCGTCAACTGGAAGACCAGGTAATGGATATTGGTGAAAGAACCGTAATTGAACTAGGTATTCATGGTTTACACAAAGAACTGATCCGCATGGTGGGACGTATGCGATTCCGTTCATCGTACGGACAAAACCTCCTGATGCACAGCCGCGAAACAGCCAACCTTTGCAGCATCATGGCCGCAGAGCTGGGTATGAACCCCAAGCTGGCTAAAAGAGCCGGATTGCTCCACGATATTGGTAAAGTACCGGATGAGGAAACTGAACTGAGCCACGCACTCCTCGGAGCAAAGCTGGCTGAGAAATATGGTGAAAACCCTGCCGTAGTGAACGCCATTGGTGCCCACCACGATGAAATGGAAATGCAGTACGTGATTTCTCCTATCATTCAGGCTTGCGACGCCATCAGTGGTGCACGCCCGGGTGCACGGAGGGAAATCATGCAGCAATACATGCAGCGTATCAGAGACCTCGAGAACCTTGCCCTGGCCTATTCCGGTGTAGAAAAAGCCTATGCCATCCAGGCGGGAAGAGAGTTGCGGGTGATTGTAGAGGCTGATAAGGTGACGGATAACGACAGTGATAAACTGAGTTTTGAAATAGCACAGAAAATTCAAACGGAAATGACCTTCCCCGGACAAATTAAAGTAACTGTTATCCGTGAAAAACGCGCGGTGAATATTGCACGATAATTCTAACAGTAACGTATACACGCCGGCACCGTGAAAAGTGCCGGTTTTTTATTTGTCCTCAATGAATCTGTAAGAAAGAGATAACCTATAGGTTCTTTAAAAATTTTCGTTTAACCATTTCAGTTGGTTATAGCTTACCAGGAACTTCAGACGGAGTTCCAGTAATTTCTGCTCGGCTTCCAGCAACTTGTTTTCGCGGGTATTGATGAGGAACAACGAGCTCTCACCGTTTTGGAAACGTGCTTCTTCCGCTTGCAGTAACCGGCGGAAATTGGAGATGTTCTTCCCGGCCAGCTCAATTTGTGTGCTGTAATTCTGCACTTCTGACGCATACACTTTAATGCGTGTATTTAATTCCTGCTGCTTTACCCCGGCTTCCAGTTTATTTTGTAACAGCCTGGTTTGTGTGATGCGATACCGGGCTCTTTCCTGACGAAGAAAAATCGGAATGCCCAATTTTAAACCATATTGATAATTATCTTCAAACAATGGAAAATATTTTAAACGCTGGCTTTCTTTGTTCAACATGTGATAGGTGAAATTCAACTGGGGCAAAAGCTGCTGACGGTTGAGCTTGAGTTCACTCTTTAAAATATTTTGTTCCTGAAAAATAAATTGCATGGCCGCATGTTGTTGCAACGGCCTTGTATTCACTTCATTGATGAGTAAAGCAAATTGGGTATAAGCCGGGCTCATGCGTAAGTCCTGTGTAGGAACTACATTCACCGGCAAATTGTACGGCTGCTGGTTTTCGGTCCATAAATAAAGTGACAATTCCTGGGTGGCTTTCACCCATTGCAGATACGCATCTTCCATTTGTAATTCAAAGCCCTGCAATTGTGATAGTGCCTCGGTGGTATCAATGGCGGCTGTTTCACCATATTCGAATGTTTTCCGAATAAGTTGCAAGCGTTCGCGGTTAACCTCCATGGTTCTACTTTGCAGCTGGTAGTATTCATATGCTTTCACCCAGGCCCAGTAGGCATTATCTGCCCCCAACAATAATTCATTGGTTAAAAGTTCCTGTTCGGCTTCCGTCATCTGACGGGCAAACTTTGCCTGATCCAGCATAGCCCTGCGTTTGTCGTATAACAGGTTTTGTGCAAGCGGAATGGTAACACCAAACTGATATAAGCCCCCTTCGGTTTCGTTGTTGTTGAGTCGTTGTCCGTTGATGGTATTATATTTTCCGGTTACTTCAATTCCATACCAGGTGGGAATGTTAAGTTCGAGTTGGGTTTCACGGTAATAATCTAATCCGTCGAGTGTTTTTGCACCATGCGCACCATCCACCAACGGATCAAATTGTCCACGTGCCTGTTGTACTTCTCTTTGTGCAATGCGGTTTTGCAATTTGTACCGGTATGCCAATGGGTGGTAGTTTTTAACGATGGAAACAAATTCCTCATGGGCCAGGCGAAGGGTATCTTGTGCTTCAGCCCATACAGGCAGGTAAAGAATGCAAACAAGTATGATGATTTTAGCGAGCCGTTTCATTTCCGGTTTTTTCAGGGTTTACAGTGTAATAATCCGGCGGGAAGCCGTTGATATTCCTCCACAGTTCATACCATACGGGAACATCATTTAAAATAGCAATAGACTGCACACCGGCGCCCATTTTAATTTGAGGGGGCCAGGGTTTTTTATTGGCATCTTCCACCACCAGTGCCTTGAACATTCCGTTTGCGCTGATGTTGCTCTCCACAGCTATTACCCTGCCGGAAAAAGTTCCATAGCTGGTATTCGGCCAACCGGAAAAAACAATGGCAGGAAAGCCATCGAATACACACATTACTTTTTGACCGGCCTTCACCAGCGGGAGATCCACCGGTTTTACATACATCTCCACGGCATATACGGCATCAGATGGAACGATGGTGCCAATGCTTTCGCCATCTTTTAAAATTTCACCGATACCGGCTTTGTTCAACTGAACGATTTGTCCGTTTTGCGAAGCCACCACATAGTACAACCCCTGCCTGATTTTATAATTCGACACCTGATTTTCCAGTTTGGCAATATCCCCGGTACTGCTTTGCACTTCTCCCAGGTTTTGAAACCGTTCTCCCGTTGTTTTACTGAGTTTCTCGGCATAGTCCTGAATCACCGATTGTTGTTCGAGTTGCAGGTTAACCAGTTCCTGCCGTGTTTGTGCCAGTCTATTTTCTGCGGATGTTTTTTTAGCTACAGCGTTTTGATATGACAAACTACGTTGTTGAAACTGTGTCAAAGAAACCAATCCCTCGTCATACATTTTTTTCTGGCGTTTAAATTGATCATCAGCAAGCTGCAGTTCATTGGTTGCTGCATCCAGTTCAACTTCTTCAGCGCGTAATTTGAATTGGAGCTGATCCTGTTTTACTTTGAGTTGTTGCAGTTTCAGCACCTTGGCGTTTTCTAAGGCTTGTATTTGCGCATCTGCCGTAACAATTTTCGCTTCATAAAAATCCCGCACCCCTTTTTTCGCTTCCACCTGCTGTTCGGTACGCTCCACCAGTTGCGGATCCATGTAATCTTCTTTTACTTCCGTGAGCTGAAGGATGGTATCTCCTTTTTGTACATAATCACCATTCTTCACATACCATTGGGTGATTCGTCCTGGTATAGGTGAGTTGAGTTGCTGGGGTCTTTGATCTTGATATAGTGTAGTAACGGTTCCTTTCACCTTCACATTCTGTGTCCATGGCAAAAACAATATCAGCACGCCCAGTGCAAAAAATACATAGAACCACCGTTTCACCCGCGAATTGCGGTTAGCGTGGTAAATACTTTCGAACGATTTTATTTTCATCCCTTCCATTCATTTATTTTTTTTCCTCTGATAGATTTTTTTAATCTTCAAAGGTTGATGCAAAATTGATTTTAAACATCTTCTATCATTACAGTTCCCTGATTTAGTGTGAGCACACAATCTGCCTGCTTTGTCAACAATCTGTTTTGCGATACAATAACCACGGTTGTATGTTTTTTAATCTGGTGGATGTATTGCATAAACTTCTCGGCAAAATCTTCATTCATTCCGTCTATAGGATCTTCCAGCAATAAGAGTCTTTTTGAACCCAACATGGCACGCAGCAATAGGATTTTCTTTCTGGAGCTGAAGGATAATTCGGTATCCGTTTCACTCAATGGGGTAAACAACCCTTCTGTGAATTGGGCCGGGAAATCTTCAATCCCCCAGGCTTCGAGCAGTTGCATCACATCGTCGGTTGTAACGTCTTCCTTTCCGAGAATAATATTTTCGAGCAGTGTAGCTTTGATAATCGTTAAATCTTCGAGGTAAATACCGGTCATTTTTCTGAAAGCATCTTTATCCAGATTGCTCACAGAAACTTTATCAAACAATATATTACCGTCGGAGGGCTCATAGAATCCTGCCAGAATATTTAACAACAAAGATTTCCCTGCTCCCAGTCGGCCGTTGATTACACACAAACTGTTCTTTGGAATTTTAAAGTTCAGGTTACTGAGGATGGGTTTCTGATCGGCAAAACGAAAAGACACATCACTAAATACAATCTCAATACCATCTCCTGAAGCATTCAATTCAATATTAGAGGTAGGTTCTTCCACCAGATCGGTTACGGTACTTAACTTAGACAGTGAGGTGATGACATCGTAATAACTTTCCAAACTTTTAATGAGTTTCTCCACCGAGGCGAGGATGGTTAACACCACAATTTCAGTGGCAATAAATGCACCGATGTTCAGTTCCTGATTGATCAGCAAATACGTTCCAATGGCCAGTACAATCAGTGTGATCAGCACTTTAAACACTACAATCACCCAGTACTGGTATAACAGTATTTTGAAATGTTTGGTTCGGTATGTTAGATAATTCACTACCCGGTCGTCGGAGCCTTTAACATGGGTGTTTTCCTTGGAGTTGATTTTGAATGTTTTTACTGCATGGGCGATGTCTTCCAGCCACGACGCAACTTCATACTTACGTTCGCTTTCTTCCAAGCTCGATTGTATTCCTGAACTCATGGTAATTCTAAAAATGAGTATCACGATAAGCAATACTAATGCTCCAAACACCAGAAACCAGGGATGATAAAACGACAACAGTAAAATGCCGAAGATGATTTGAATAAGCGCCGTTGGAATTTCGAGCAACAATTTCGATATGGCTTTTTGCAAAATCTGCACATCGAAAAAACGATTCACACGTTCCGGTAAATAATATTTTCGGGTAGCCGTCAGGTTTATCTTTGGAAGTTTTTCGGCAAAGGCCAAGGCGTACTCTACAAATATTTTCTGTTGTATTTTTTCAATGATCTGCATCACGCGTATCCTGAAAAACCCTGCAAGAAAAGTACCCAATACCACAAATGCGATGAGGATATATAATGAAGTAACCATGGTTGCCCCCATCACAAAACTGATGATGGCCTGAATGCCCAAAGGAATGGACAGTTGTACCAGTCCGCTTAAAATGGCATATATATAAATACTGCCTACATCTTTTTTCTCTTTGGTGATATACCGGAAAAGCTTTTGGGTACTGATTTGAGTATCTTGGTGGAGTGGCATAGCGTTTAAGGTTTAAGTACTGCATGTACCATAGAGTGAAGGTAGTTTAAAACATAAAAATTGTTGGGCATGGCATTGGTGTGATTAGTGAGCAGGGGCACATGGTGCGTATAAAACTGCTGATCATGCGCAGTTTGAAGTAAAGTGCTCGCCATGGAACGTGCATAAGGGTACTTTGGATTACATTCAAGGAGGATGTGGCTGACGTAGGTGCAGAAACCGGTGAGCGGATTAAACACCACATCACAATGATGTGTATCCATTGCCCGCATCAGATTCGATTTGCTGAATTCTGCAATGACAATACTATGCAACTGATGCAGATCATAATCCAAGAGTGCCGGAACCTTATCATGAGTATGTGTTATGATTTCCAGTACCAATTTCAATTTTTCCTCTGCAGGTTTCTCTTCCGTGATCAACATCCTGCTTAAAAACTCCAGATACGACCAATACCAGTTTTGTAAATAGAGCAATAATTGATGCTTCGAAGAAAAATATCTGTAAATGGTTGCCTCTGTCGTTTGTATGTGGGTACTCAATTTTCTGAAAGTGAACCCTTCAAAACCGGAAGCATATATCAACTCGATCGCCCCCTGCACAATAGATTTTCCCAATTCAGTACTTTCAGGATCCTTCACGCAAAGCTGTTCGTTCAATCTGAATTTTATCAAAAACTCCATAATCAGAATTTTAAATACTTACTTTTACTAAAAGTAGTAATGCAAAACTATAAATATTATTTACAATCATTCATAATAGTATTACTTTTATTTTGTTAAAAAGATAATATCTTGTTTAATCCTGCTCAATCCGGATTGGCTGTAAACGATTAAAGAGATATCACCTTAAATCACTCATTATCAACACATAATTAATTTCGTCCGTGGAATCATTGATTGGGGAATCGTTCAACAAAATTGCTACACACGCTGTATGCTGATCCATTTAAGTACCTAATGAACGGATTAGTAACCATGATTTGCTTTGAAAAACGGTTGTGAAGCAATTTGAAAGTATCACCGGCAATCGTCGTTTCGGGAGATTTGGAAGCACCGGTTTCTGTTGTTTGATGATTTCATCCGGCTGAAAAAAATAAAACCAAAAATTAAAGTGGTATCATTTATTTTTCATTACCTTTGCCCTCCGTTAAAAATTACAAGCTATGAACGCGATAGATTTTGTTCATGAACAACTGACAAACAAAGCGAATCACCCCAGTTTTAAAGCCGGCGACAATGTAACCGTTAATTATAAAATTGTAGAGGGAAACAAAGAACGTATCCAGAGTTTTAAGGGAGACGTAATTAAGCGCCAGGGAAATGGTGCAACAGCCTCATTTACAGTTCGTAAAATTTCTGACGGTGTAGGGGTTGAAAGATTGTTCCCATTGTTATCTCCGAATATTGATAGCATCATCCTGAATAAGGTGGGCCGTGTGAGAAGGGCTAAATTGTATTTCCTGCGTGAAAGAAGCGGCAAGAGTGCTCGTATTAAAGAGAAAAGAATGTCTACTGCTAAAAAGTAATACCTTATCTGAAGATATACTGAACCGGAAACACACATGTTTCCGGTTTTTTTATTCCGTTCACTTGCATAAACGGGATATGGGTAGTATATTGGTGGCCTGATCCGGTAGACTGTGATTAACGTAATCAGCCTTAAACGTTAACTTTAAATACCTCAGAAATGAAAAAAAACATCCGGATCATCGCCATAGGCGTATGCCTCACCGTATTCATTGCCTCTTGTGCCCGCAGCATTACACCCTATCAGGCTGCACATGGAAAAGCCAAGTGTGGCCGAAGCCTCCGATAATATTTTAACACCGTAACGCTACAATTACCGGAGTGAATGTTACAGGTAATGCCGAAATGGTTTATCTTTACACCCTAAATTTAAATTATGTACACAGCATTCCATAGCACCTTTCTACTCTCTATGCCCGGTGGAAGTGAATGGATATTAATTATTCTGGTTGTCTTGCTGCTGTTTGGAGGAAAGAAAATTCCTGAGTTGATGCGTGGCGTTGGGCGCGGTATCCGAGAATTCAACGATGCCAAATCGAATGTAAAAACGGAGATTGAAGAAGGAATGAGAGAGAAAGAGCAGAAACAAGCCCTGCATCAAAAAACAGAACAAGCTATTTCAGATAAATAATGTATCTGACAATTCATTTTTTACATAAAGGTTGCCGGAGCAGCCTTTTTTTGTGCCTGTAAACCGATACGCTCACACAATTTTAAATTAACCTACACATTTCAGGAGTTAAATTTGTCAACTTACTATGTATCTCCGCAGTAAATTATACGCCTTTCAGTTGTTGTGGATGCTTCCCGCCGGTTTGTATGCGGGTAGTTTTCAATGGAATCCGGTTTCCGATACCCTGAAAGAAAAAACAGAGGTAGCTGCTGCGTGGATTGATGAGATCATCACTGAAAAAAAAGAACCTGAAAAAGAGAAAGTAGAATACATTTCTCAGCTTACGCGATACGGGTTTAAAAATTTGTTTGAGAAATACAGTTATAACCCGGGCATCCCCCAATCTGCCCACTTGAATCCGCAAGCCTCTTTGTTCATTCGTGATTACCTGAACCGACATAGTGATCATCTGCTCGCCCTTAAAGATTGGGGTGCCCACTACTTCAATCTGATTGATCAGATTCTCACACGGTATGGTTTACCACGCGAACTGAAATACCTCGCCGTAATTGAAAGCAACTTACAGGCTTCTGCTACCAGTTGGGCCGGTGCAGCCGGGCCATGGCAATTCATGCCCGTTACTGCCAGAGAATATGGTTTGCAGGTGAACCAACGTGCTGATGAACGAAGAGATTATTTTAAAAGTACCCACGCCGCTTCCCGTTATTTATTGAATTTGTATAAACAATTTAATGATTGGTTGTTGGTGATTGCCGCTTATAATGGAGGACCGGGCAGGGTGTATGAAGCCATTAAAAAAAGCGGCAGCCGGAATTTTTGGGAGTTACAATATTACCTGCCGGAAGAAAGCCGCAACCATGTAAAGAAATTCATAGCCACTCATTACATCATGGAAAATGAACAGGCAGCAGGTGTTGCTAAAAAGGTGTATCATTTCAAACCCTGGACCGACGGCATCAGTCCGCTCAACAACCGTCAACAATTATCTCCTGAAGAACTTGCCGGCACGCAAACCCAAACCATTTCAGGAAAATTCCTTGCCGCTGTTATTGCGCGCCATGTTGATATGAGCCTGAGTGAATTTAACCGGTACAATCCTTCATTCAACGAGCAATTAGAACAGAATGGTCAGTTTGATATGATGTTACCGGAAGATAAAATGAATCTTTTTCTGGCCAATATGTATCAGATTCTGAATGAATCGGTACAAAGCCTCCTGAACCCTGAGCCGGTACCCGCTACCCGTACCGTGTACCCGAAAAAAAATATCAAAAGAAAAAACTGATTCCTACACAGGTAAGCCCAGGATTTTCCGGATGGCCCGTGTTTTCAATATACTTTCCTCGTACTCTTGCTCCGGTACACTGTTCTTTGTGATACCGCCTCCGGCTAAAAAGGCAACCGTTCCGTTTTCGGGATTCAGAAACATACTTCGGATGACGACATTCAAATCAAAATCGCCCGAGGGGCTGCAATACCCTATGGTACCGGAAAACAATCCTCTTTGTTGAGCTTCGTATTGCTCTGTAAGTTCAAGTACACGGTGTTTGGGAGCACCGGTCATAGAACCCATCGGGAAGGTAGCTTCCAGAATTTGAGCTGTTGACACACCGGGTTTGAGTACGCCAGAAACTGTACTCACCATTTGGTGCACACCGGGGAATGTACGAATGTGAAACAAGGCAGGTACCTCCACACTACCGGCAACGCATACCCTACTTAAATCATTTCTCACCAGGTCTACTACCATCACGTTCTCACTACGGTCTTTCTGACTATGGTACAGTGTATTTGCCTGAGCTGCATCTTCCTCCGGAGTGAGCCCGCGTGGGGCAGTGCCTTTGATAGGCTCAGAAATCAATACGTCCTTTTCTTTCTTTAAAAACCTTTCCGGGCTGGCACAAACACACCAGTTCTCATCTATCCGATACAGGGCCGCAAACGGATTGGGCGAAACATGCACCAGTTGTTTAAAAAGCTGAACCGGATGTACTATAGTGCGGGCCCGGAAGGCCTGACAAAAATTCAATTCATAACAATCGCCTCGTTGAATATGCTTCAACACCTCCCGCACCTGTAGTATGTACTCGTTGCGTGTAACGACCGGATGAAAACCGGATGCAGTGTGTGTTGTATCTGCTTCCACTTCAGTTTGCAGTATGGAATGGATGAGCTCTTCAGGATCTTCTGCACCAGAGTGAACAATGGCAGTATTTCCATCCAGTTCAATCAGTATTTCCGGCTCAAAGAAACAGGCACCGGGAAAGCCCGTATATTCAGGTTTTGAAGTGATGGTTTTTGTATTGAACTCAAAATTTAAATGTCCGAACCACCAGGTGCCCGGTTGTAACTGTTGATGAAGTGTCGAAAAATCTTTGGGATACATGCGCCTTTTGGAACCGGCAGCAATGAAGCAGCGAAAACCTAACGGAGAAGGATACTCGCAGTTATCCAGAAAACAAAAAATGTTGAACTGTTTTAACCAGCTCAACACTTTTATTTTAAATTCCTCCCGGTTGGTGAGGTTACATTGTAGTGGTTGATGTGTCATTAAAAGTCATCATCATCAAATGTTCCTCCACCATCGATATCACCAAACAAATCATTGAAGTCATCGTCTAGTTTAAAATCGTCGTCTTCCTCGCCACCTTTACTCTTTGATGATTTTCCCTTTTTGGATTTTGGTAAATCAAATTCTTCAAAATCAGGATCCCAGTCGTCATCCTCCTCATCTACTTTTTCCCAATCGTCTTCTACATCTACATCCTCATCGTCATCCTCATCAGTAGATTTAGATTTTTTGGAAGATGCTTTAGCAGCCGGTTTGGCTGTATCCAGTTCATCTTCATCATCTTCATCCAAGTCTTCATTCGACTTGGATTTAGGAGCCGCTTTTTTTGCCGCAGTTTTCTTAGGCGCAGGTACTTTTTTCCTTGTCAGATTTAAGTGCCATGCTTTTTTAGATTAACACTGTAAATTTCAGTTGAAAATTGAAATTCCCAAATATTTTACCAGATTTATTTTTTCTTAATGAGTAATCAGTTGATCTCTGCCGGGCCCGTTGCTGATGTATTTCAGGGGTACGTTCAGATAATCATTCAGGTATTGAATATACGTTTTCATTTTCTCAGGTAACGCATCGTATGATTTTATAGTATCACTCGGTTGTTTCCATCCATCAAAACTTTTGTACAGCGGTTCAGGTTGTGAGCGTTGCATTTGGTAAGGAACCTGTTGGGTTTCTGTTTCATTCACACGATAGGCATAACATACCTGCAACTCATCGAGCACATCAAGTATATCGGCTTTGGTCATCACAATTTTTGTAACGCCGTTAATCATGCACGCATATTTCAATGCCACTAAATCCATCCAGCCACAACGACGGGGCCTGCCGGTAGTAGCACCGAATTCACTTCCTGTTTTACGGATGAGTTCTCCGGTATCATCATGTAATTCTGTGGGGAAGGGGCCGCTTCCCACGCGTGTGCAATAGGCTTTGGTTACGCCGAGCACTTCTTTGATTTTTTGAGGTGCAATTCCCAGTCCGCTACACACACCTGCTGAGATGGTACTGCTACTGGTTACAAAGGGGAAGGTTCCGAAATCTACATCCAGCATGCTACCTTGAGCACCTTCTGCGAGCACTTTCTTTCCCTGCTGTATATGTTCGTTGATGAAATATTCTCCGTGAACAATTTTTAATTTTTTGAGAAATTCAACGGCTTCAAAAAAATCTTCTTCCCATGAGGTAATGTCTTCCTGAAAATTGAAATTATCCAACAACCGTTGATGCTTCATACGCAGTTTAATATACTGCGTGGTAAAAGTTTTATCCAGTAAATCCCCTACACGCAAGCCATTTCTTCCGGTTTTGTCCATGTAGGCCGGCCCTATCCCTTTCAATGTGCTTCCAATTTTTTCATTGCCTTTGGCCAGTTCATTGGCTTTGTCGAGTGCACGGTGTGTAGGTAATATTAAATGTGTACGATCACTGATGTAGAGATTTTTGGAAGGATCTAATCCAAACTGTTCAACCGATTTATATTCTCTTGCGAGCGTTACCGGATCAAGCACCACACCATTTCCAATCAGGTTGATTTTATGTTCATGAAAAATACCACTGGGTATTTGATGCAACACCACTTTTTTATCCTGCACGTAGAGTGTATGCCCGGCATTGGGGCCGCCCTGAAAACGTGCAACCACATCATAGTCTTTCGCAAAATAATCTACTATTTTTCCTTTGCCCTCATCGCCCCACTGCAAGCCCAGAATGACATCTACCATAAAATGAATATTAGAATGTGAAAAGCAGGACGAAAGTACTTTAAAAAAAAATATCCCTGCGGATACAGGGATGATATTTATTAGTTTTCAAAAAAAGGTTTACGCCACTTTCAGCATACTGAGTTTAGATGTATTGAATTTGCGTTGGGCGTATTCAAGTGTTACTTCAAACAATTTGATTTTTTGTGAAGGCAATTCATACATGGCGTCGGTAAGGATGCTTTCGCAAATACTTCTCAACCCCCTTGCGCCCAGTTTGTATTCCAATGCTTTTTCTACCATAAAATCAAGTACTTCGGGTTGAAACCGGAGTTCGATCCCTTCAATTTCAAACAACCGTGTAAACTGTTTGATGAGGCTGTTCTTGGGTTGTGTTAAAATGCTTCGTAATGTATCGGCATCCAGTGGATTCAGGAAAGTAACCACCGGTAAGCGGCCCAGTAATTCGGGTATGAGGCCGAATGTTTTCAAGTCGACCGCATTTACAAACTGCAATAAATTATTCTGCTGGTAATCCTGTGCTTCTTTGTTTACATTGAATCCGATGGCGTTGGTATTAATTCTTCGGGCAATGATGCGGTCAATACCATCAAAGGCACCACCGCAAATAAACAGGATATTTTGCGTGTTTAGCTTAATTAGTTTTTGTTCCGGATGTTTGCGCCCTCCCTGGGGTGGCACGAGCACTTCGCTGCCTTCAAGAAGTTTCAGCAGGCCTTGCTGTACTCCTTCTCCACTAACATCGCGGGTGATAGAGGGGTTATCACTTTTGCGGGCAATTTTATCAATCTCATCAATATATACAATACCGCGCTCTGCAGCCTGCACATCATAATTGCAGGATTGAAGCAAACGGGTGAGCATACTTTCCACATCTTCTCCAACATAACCTGCCTCAGTAAAAACCGTTGCATCCACAATGGCAAACGGTACATTCAGGAGGCGTGCAATGGATTTGGCGAGTAGGGTTTTACCGGTACCGGTTTCTCCCACCATTACGATGTTACTTTTTTCAATTTCAACATCATTGTCTGATTTCTGGTTGAGTCTTTTGTAATGATTATATACGGCTACGGCCAACACTTTTTTGGCATCATCCTGACCGATAACATATTCATCCAAAAACTTTTTGATTTCGATGGGTTTGCGAACCTGCCATTTATTCTGACTATTGTTTCCGTTCTTCACCTCTTTCGCCACTGTAATTTCCTGATCAATGATTTCCTGTGCATGACCAACGCAGTTTTCACAGATATGACCATCCTGACCGGCTATAAGAATTTTTACTTCCTCTCGGGTTCTTCCACAAAAGGAGCAATGTAAAATTTGTTGTTTAGCCATTGATTATTGATTTACAGGT
>ENA-UOUJ01000143-UOUJ01000143.1-activated-sludge-metagenome-genome-assembly--contig:-NODE-143-length-62766-cov-54.172187_pt1 | contig 62766 bp, 63 predicted proteins | sample MGYA00249839_ERZ747224 | MGnify/ENA primary metagenome ERZ747224 (study PRJEB28782, sample SAMN03220277) | activated sludge metagenome | biome: wastewater; feature: sewage sludge; material...
CCAGCACCATCTATGATTGCTTACGGGGAAGGTTAGACGCAACAGCAGGCACCATCACCATGAGTGGCATCAGCGAGCACATCGAGCAACTGAAAAATGCACCACGGATTATGATTATTGCCTGCGGCACCAGCTGGCACGCGGGACTGGTAGCGGAGTATATGATTGAGGAGTTGTGCCGTATTCCCGTAGAAGTAGAGTACGCCTCTGAATTCAGATACCGCAACCCGATTGTGAACAAGGGAGACGTAATCATTGCCATTTCTCAAAGTGGTGAAACAGCCGACACGATCGTGGCACTGGAAAAAGCAAAAGAAAACGGTGCTTTCATATTTGGTGTAGTGAACGCCGTTGGCTCATCCATAGCCCGCATCTCTCACGCCGGTGCATACACGCATGCCGGTCCGGAAATTGGTGTGGCCTCTACCAAAGCATTTACCGGTCAGTTAGCCGTTTTATGTATGATGGCATTGAAGATTGGTATGAAGAAAGGAACGATTTCTGAGGAACGCTACAAAAAACTGCTGGTTGAACTGGCTGATGTGCCCGAAAAAGTAGCTTCAATTCTGAAGAACGCAGATGAAATTAAAGCGATTGCCGAAAAATATAAAGACGCGGATGACTTCCTGTTCCTCGGACGCGGTTATAACTTCCCGATAGCACTGGAAGGCGCGCTGAAACTGAAAGAAATTTCATATATCCACGCAGAAGGTTACCCGGCAGCAGAAATGAAGCACGGCCCTATCGCACTGGTTGACGATAAACTGCCTGTTGTTTTCATTGCCACCAAAGATTCCTATCATGAAAAAGTGGTGAGCAATATGCAGGAAATCAAAGCGCGCAAAGGAATGATCATTTCTATCATCACCGATGGGGATAAGGCGAGTCCGGAATTAAGTAACGACTATTTCTCCATCCCCGAAGCGGATGAAATTGTTGCACCGCTTTTAAGTGTTGTACCTTTACAGTTACTGGCCTATTACGTGGGCATCCTGAAAGGTATTGATGTAGACAAACCCCGTAACCTTGCCAAAAGTGTAACAGTTGAATAAACAGAACGGATGAATATTCTTCACACTTCGCCGCTGAATGAACTTGGCTACCATTTTATTAGTGGCGGGTACCTGCCTGAAGGGAAAGATGAATACTACCTGCGGGATCAGCAACAACCTCATACAAGAACCTACAGAAATCTTCAGCCGGTTGAAGTTGATATATTAATCCGCAACAACAACACCTCCGACAACTGGCAGCATATTCTCGTAACAGACGGCTTTAATGCCAACCAGGTAAGAAACTGCAAGTTCTTCGGATTGATTCGTATTGGCAAGTTGGATCCTGTGTATCGCGAATTCCACAACCTGCGCGTACCTGTTGGGTTATACAACAGTACCATCATCAGTTCAGACATTGGCGACAACGTTTGCATAGACCATGTAAGTTACCTCAGCCACTACATTATTGATGAAGATGTCATCCTCAATAAAATAAATGAACTCGCCACTACAGATAATGCCAAATTTGGAAATGGCATGCTCAAGCAGGGCGAAGAAAAAAAACAGCGTGTACGCATTGAGGTGTGTAACGAAAATGCCGGCCGTGCCATCATCCCCTTCGAAGGCATGCTGCCGGGTGATGCCTACCTGTGGAGCAGACACCGGGCTGATCATACCCTGCAGCAGAAACTCATGGAGCTGACTGAAAACCAGTTTGATACCCGTCGTGGTTTCTATGGCGTGATTGGCAAGCGCACCGTTATTAAAAGCTGTCGAATCATTAAGGATGTAACAATCGGAACCGACGCCTACATTAAAGGAGCTAATAAACTGAAAAACCTCACCATCCGCAGTGATGCCGACCGCAAATCACAGATCGGTGAAGGTTGTGAACTGGTGAATGGCATCGTAGGCTACGGATGCAGAATATTTTATGGTGTGAAGGCCGTACGCTTCATCACCGCTTCTCATTCGCAACTTAAATACGGTGCCAGGCTCATTAACTCCTACCTCGGAAACAATGCAACCATATCTTGTTGCGAGGTACTGAATTCATTGATATTTCCTGCACACGAACAACACCACAACAACTCTTTCCTTTGTGCGGCGTTGTTGATGGGACAAAGCAATATTGCGGCCGGGGCTACCATTGGAAGCAACCACAACAGCAGAAGCGCCGACGGTGAAATCATTGCCGGACGTGGATTCTGGCCGGGCTTGTGTGTTAGCCTGAAACACAATTCCATGTTTGCTTCGTTTACCATTTTGGCAAAAGGCGATTATCCGTCTGAACTGAACATACATATTCCTTTCTGCCTGGTTTCCAACGATGTAGCCCGTGATCAGCTGATTGTGCATCCCGGATACTGGTTCAGGTACAACATGTACGCATTGGAACGCAATGCCTGGAAATATGTTGAGCGCGACCGCAGAACGGATAAAATACAGCTCATCGATTACGATTATCTGGCACCGGATACCATTCAGGAAATGATTGCTGCCATTGAGTACCTGGAAACCCTGACGCCCGACGATAAGGACACCGCACGGGTGCAGGGTTTTGAAAATTCCAAAAGAACCGTTGTCATCCTTAAAGTAAAAGACAGCATCCGGCTGTTTAAAGATATGATTCGATTGCACGCAGGACGTTGCCTGATGGATCATTACAAGGCACATGCTTTCACCTCATTTGAAGCATTCAAACAATCTATACCGCACACCACACCAGCCCCTAAAGAATGGGTGAACCTGGGCGGACAACTCATCCTGAAGGATAGAGTGCAACAACTTATTCAGCGTATAAAAAAAGGGGAGATTCAAAACTGGGAACAAGTACACGCGTTTTACACAGAGGAAGGTAAAACCTATGAAACAGATAAACTCGAACACGCTGTAACGGGCTGGCTGCAACAGGAACAAAAAACCATCCAGCATTTCAACGAAGAGATGTTCCATCAGCTACTTAACAACGTGCTGTTGCTGAAACAAAAAATGACCCACGATATTTATGAGTCCAGGGCAAAAGACTATACCAATGCATTCAGGAAAATGGTATATGAAAGTGATGAAGAAATGAATGAAGTTACGGGTAGCCTGGAATCCAATACGTTTATCCAGCTACAGTATCAAAAAATGGAGGAACTGAAATTAGAGGTAGAAGTCATCCGGCAAAAACTCAATCTAACAGCTTCACAAAAAGTATTGTAACGCCAGTTCGTAGCCCTTCAATCCCAAACCGGTTATCACCCCTGCACTTTGAGCAGATACATGAGACAACTTCCTGAACTCCTCACGGTTATGGATATTCGAAATATGCACTTCTACCACAGGCGTGGTAATGGCAGCAACCGCATCCCCAATGGCTACTGAGGTGTGTGTATATCCACCCGGGTTGAAAATAATCCCCTCTGCTTTAAACCCATACTGATGCAGGGCATTAATCAGTTCCCCTTCCACATTGCTTTGAAAAAAGTGAATTTGAATATCGGGATAGCGCTCACGGAGCTGATGTAAAAAAACATCGAATGATTCCGTTCCGTAAAGGTCAGTTTCACGTTGCCCCAGCAAATTCAGATTGGGGCCGTTGATGATGGCAATCTGTTTCATACGTTTCGTGATTTAAGATTTCATCAGGTCAATAAACTGATCAAACAGGTAGCGGCTGTCGTGAGGCCCCGGAGTGGCTTCCGGATGGTACTGTACTGAGAAAGCCTTTTTATTCTTTACCCGGATTCCTTCAATGCTATGATCATTGAGGTTGACGTGTGTGATCTCTATCTGAGCATTGCTCTTCACCGATTCAGGGTCTACGCCAAACCCATGGTTTTGAGTAGTGATCTCACTTTTTCCCGTAATTAGATTCTTTACCGGATGATTCAATCCTCGATGTCCATGATGCATTTTAAAAGTAGAAATTCCGTTGGCCAGTGCCAGCAACTGATGCCCTAAACAAATCCCGAACAACGGTCTGTCATCAGCCAGTATTTGCTGAACCGTGTGAATGGCGTAATCCATAGGTGCCGGATCGCCCGGACCATTGCTGATGAAGTAACCATCGGGTTGGAAAACTTTCAGCTCATCATAAGTTGTTTTCGCCGGAAACACTTTAATATGAGCCCCGCGTTCCACCAGGCAATGAAGAATATTTCGTTTCACCCCAAAATCCAACACCGCTACTTTCAACGGAGCCCCGGGTTCACCCATTTCATAAGGTGTTTGGGTAGATACAACTGAAGCCAGCTCCATTCCATGCATGGAGGGTACATCAGCAAGTTGTTTTTTCAATGTTTCCAACGGTGTGCCATCGGTACACACCAGGCAGTTCATAGCACCTGCATTGCGGATATGTGCAACCAGTGCGCGTGTATCCACACCATCCATGGCTACCACTCCTTGTGATTCAAAATATGACTGCAGTGATTGAGTTGACTGAAAACGACTGAACAATTCTTCCAGGTTGCGGCCAACTACAGCCTTCACCTTCACTCCGTCACTTTCTACATCCTGATCCACCACGCCATAATTGCCCACGTGTACGGTATTCATGATCAACACCTGGCCATAGTAGCTGGGGTCGGTAAACACTTCCTGATAGCCGGTCATACCGGTATTAAAACAAATCTCACCGGTGGCTATGCCTCGTGTACCGAAAGCTCTGCCATAGGCAACTGTGCCATCAGCTAACAATAAAACAGCGGGTTGTGGTTTTTCCATGTGGGCGTTCATTTTGCAAATATGATTATAAATGTTCACGATTAAGCAAATGGCATAAAAAAAGCAAACGTATTAGGTTTGCTTTTCAATGTATTAAAAGATGTGTTCATCTTAGGCTTCTTTTCCTCCTTTAAGTTCGTCTTGTAATGCTTTCAGTTCATCCATCTTACCGTCGGCAGCCAATTGAGCCTGCTGTGGCCAGGTTGTAGGATCTGCGGCATTGAAGTTACCCTCTGAAGCATCCAGGATAGATTTGATTTGCTCCGGCGTAGCGGCAGCGATATCAGCGAAAGTAGCCAACCCTGCAGCAGCAAGTACCTCAGCAGCTTTCGGACCGATACCTTCAATCAGTTTCAGGTTATCGCCTTTTGCAGCAGCTTTCTTCTTGGCACCACCAGCCCTACGTGTTTTCTTAGCCGGTTCAGCCGCAGCGGTTTCACCAATTCCTTTTCCGTAGATTTCGTTGAAATCCACAAGTTCAATCATCGCCAGTTCAGCATTATCACCTACACGAGCACCCAATTTGATGATGCGGGTATATCCACCGGGGCGGCTGGCCACTTTAGGAGCTACCACAGTAAACAGTTCTTTTACCGCTGATTTATCGTTCAGATGACTGAACACCAAACGGTGGTTGTGCATAATCTGCTCTTTAGATTCAGTATGCTTTGTTTTAGTGATCAGCGGCTCAATGTATGTACGCAACGCCTTGGCTTTTGCAAGCGTGGTAGTAATTCTCTTGTACGTGATTAACTGGCAACCCAGGTTCATCAACAGCGCCTTTCTGTGAGAGGCGGTTCTGCTTAAATTGTTCTTTTTGTTTCCGTGACGCATGACTGTAGTTTTTATTCGTCTGTACCGTGTCAGGAATTACAGACTACTGATAATTATTGTTTTTGATAACAGCAACGATTACTCGTCGTCCAGTTTTAATTTACTTAAATCCATTCCAAAGCTCAATCCTCTGTCTTGCAATACTGAATCGATTTCGCTCAGGGATTTCTGACCGAAGTTTCTGAACTTCATCAGATCTTCCTGTTCGTATTGAACCAGTTCGCTGAGCGAGTTGATTTTTGCTGCTTTCAGGCAGTTGAAGGCACGCACGGAAAGATCCAAGTCTTCCAGTGGTGTTTTCAGCATTTTACGCAGTTGCAGTGTTTGTTCATCTACCAGATCTTCTTTCTTATCTTCTTTAGTATCGAAGGTGATGTTTTCGTCGGTGATGATCATCAGGTGCTGGATAAGAATGCGGCTGGCCTGCTTTACTGCTTCTTCCGGATGAATGGTACCATCGGTAACCACTTCCATGATCAGCTTTTCAAAGTCAGTTCTTTGCTCCACACGCGTATTCTCAATCAGGTATTTTACATTTTTGATGGGTGTGTAAATCGCATCCATCGGAATGTAACCGAAATGATTGTTCTTTTCTTTTTGTTCTTCCGCCGGAACATATCCACGGCCCTTACCGATAGTAATTTCGATATCGAGCTTTGCGCTGCTGTCCATAGTGCAAATCAGCAGCTCAGGGTTCATCACTTCAAACATCGGAGATGCTTCACCGATCATACCGGCAGTGAATTCAGTTTTATTGCGGATAGATAGCGATACTTTTTCAGAAGTTACATCCTGATCCAGTTTCAACTTAAAGCGAACCTGCTTCAGGTTGAGGATAATTTCAGTAACGTCTTCGGTAATACCTTTCAGTGTAGCAAACTCGTGGTCTGCACCTACGATATTGATACCGGTAATGGCATAGCCTTCCAGAGAATTCAGTAAAACCCTTCTCAATGCGTTTCCGATGGTTACACCGTAACCCGGTTCGAGGGGACGGAATTCGAACTGTGCTTCAAAATCAGTTGCTTTCTGAAGAACAATTTTATCTGGCTTAACAAAGTTTAAAATGCCCATTGGTATTTTATTGTTTAGTTTGTAATGTTGGTGAAAATCGTTTTCTGTTAATCACTCAGGATTATTTAGAGTACAATTCCACAATCAGTTGTTCCTTGATGTTTTCAGGAACACTTTCTCTTTCAGGATAGGCAATGAAAGTACCTTTCATTTCAGCTTCATTCCACTCCATCCAGTTGAACTTTGGATTTTTTCCGCGAACAAAACCGGTGATAGAGGCATTGACTGCGCTTTTGTTTTTCAGACTGATCACATCACCCGGCTTACAGCTGTAAGATGGAATGTTCAGTACTTCACCATTCACGGTAATGTGCTTGTGGCTCACCAACTGGCGGGCTGCCTGACGGCTGGGCGCAATCCCTAAACGGAAAACGGTATTATCCAAACGTGCTTCGAGGAGTTTAATCAGGTTTTCACCGGTAACACCTCTTCTGCGGCTGGCTTCTTCAAATGTTCTGCGAAATTGTTTTTCCAAAAGACCGTAAGTGTATTTGGCCTTTTGTTTTTCTTTCAGCTGCAAACCGTATTCACTCAGTGTTTTACGTTTTTTGTTTGCGCCGTGTTGTCCGGGAGGATTGCTGTTTTTAGTCAGCCATTTTCCATTTCCGGTAATCGGTTCGCCGAAGCGGCGGGAGATTTTGGTTTTGGGGCCTGTATAACGTGCCATAATTTTAATTGCAGGTCTTTTGGTGACGATGCATCATTATAAAGACCTTTAAAATGAATGATGCACCCTGTTTATAAATATTCGCTTGCCGTGAGGCAAACAATCATTAAACTCTTCTTTTCTTAGGAGGACGGCAGCCATTGTGTGGCAGCGGGGTAATGTCTTTAATCATTACAATCTCGATACCGTTTTGAGACAAAGAACGGATGGCGCTTTCGCGGCCACTGCCCGGTCCTTTTACAAATACATCCACCTTTTTCAACCCTGCATCCAATGCAACTTTAGCTGCATCGGCTCCGGCCATCTGAGCAGCATACGGCGTATTTTTCTTACTGCCTTTGAAGCCCATTTTACCGGCAGATGACCAGGAAATAACCTGACCCTGCTTGTTGGTTAAACTGATGATGATGTTGTTGAAACTTGCTACGATGTGTGCATCACCGTAACTGTCTACTTTTACAACCCTTTTCTTTGCGGCGGCTTTTCCTTTTGCGCCTTGTGCTTTTGCCATAACTTTTTAAATAGGTAATCGTTTACAATTTCACTGAATGTTCAGTGGTTTTTTCTTCCTCCAGCCGGCCTTTTGCTATCCGGAAGTAAAAAACAAATCACAGGCCTATGTACAAGATTACCGGGATGAACCCGGTAAATCATGATGTATTACTTCTTAGCTACTTTCTTCTTACCTGCAACCGTTTTACGCTTTCCTTTACGTGTACGGCTGTTGGTGCGGGTACGCTGACCACGAACCGGCAATCCCTTACGATGGCGCAATCCACGATAGCACGCGATATCCAGCAAACGCTTGATGTTCATTGAAGTTTCACTGCGCAGTGCACCCTCTGTTTTAAACTCCCCGGCAATGATGTTACGAATAGCGGTTTGCTCATCGTCGTTCCACTCATTCACCTTCTTGTTCAGATCGATGTTGGCTTTCTCCAGGATATACTTCGCTGTAGAAGGGCCAATACCATAAATATACGTAAGGCCAATCAAGCCTCTTTTTTGTTTTGGTAAATCTATACCGGCAATACGTGCCATATGCTATGTTTGATGCTTTAGTTTAAAAAAGTTTTTTATCCCTGCTTTTGTTTGTAACGGGGATTCTTTTTGTTAATCACATACAGGCGCCCTTTTCTCCTCACAATCTTACAATCGGCACTGCGTTTTTTGATGGATGCTTTAACCTTCATTGTTGCGTATTTATCTGTTGTTCAATTCCGGATGCCCGGTGATTTAGTTTATTTATTTATAACGGAAGATGATACGTCCGCGCGATAAATCGTACGGGCTCATTTCCACCCCCACTTTATCTCCCGGCAATATGCGGATGTAGTGCATCCTCATCTTACCCGAAATCGTGGCCAGAATCTCATGCCCGTTCTCTAACTTCACTTTAAACATGGCATTACTCAATGCCTCAATGATGATTCCGTCCTGTTTGATTAATGCTTGTTTGGCCATAAATTGGGAGCGCAAAGATAGAGAAAAAAAATTATTAAATTCCAAAAAAATGCAGAACTTAGGCACCAAATCTTAAAAAAACAATGAAAAAGGCAATTTTTTACCTTTCCCTTTGCACCATAATCGGTGTTTCCTGCGGAAAAGACGACGATGGCGGCGGTAATCCACCACCCGGCAGCAGCTCTTACATGGACACCTCCTCCGGCGGCGTGCGCAATTACGCATTTAAAAACAACAATCCCATCACCCCGGAAGAAAATTTCACCCAAACCGCTACCAACCGGGATACCCTGGTGGCCGGTAAATCGTACAAAGTATTTACCAACTCAAACGGGGGAAACAGTTATTACAACATTACCCCGGTAACTGGTGGGAATGATTATTACACTCAATTGACCCTCAATGGGTTAGGAACCATGATTGACCCCATCACCAACCTCTACCTGAAAGATTATGTAAATACCGGAGGAAGCTGGGCCAACGGACCGTACACCTTTAATGTAGACTTTGGCGGCACACCCGTTCCCCTCAGCGTTACCCTGAACAATCAGGTGATAGCGTCTAATACTACCCGTACAGTTAGAGGAAACAATTACACCGGTGTAAAACATATTAAAACAACCGTTTCGGCCGTGGTAGGCACCCCGCCCATCAGCACACCTGTTACCGGATTGTTCTCTGATATTAACTCATACTACGCACCCCGTTACGGACTCATTGAAAACAGTACCATTCTCAGTATCGATTTCATGGGCGTACAGGACAGTGTAAACACTCAAACCTTTTTGCTGAGTGCCACTTTGCCATAAATAATTTTATAAATCTCCACAGAAAGCCGTGCACATTGTGTCATGGCTTTTTTTATCTTGGTGATAATTATAATTAAATATTGAATGTGTTATTACCTCGGATATGATGTAAAGAAAATAAAACACGTTCGAATTCGTGAGCAACAAATCGAATACGGAAAAAAAGTGCCCTTGCGCGCATTGCACAGCGGATTTGAATTTGAGCTCGTGGAAATTATCAGGGCCGAAGCCAACAACCAACCCGAATGTGCAGCCGCTCACTGGGAATTCATCCCCTTCTGGATTAAGAATGCCGAAGAACTGATGGAATCCAGAAAGAAAGGCATACCCACCCTCAACGCTACTGCAGAAAAATTACTGACCAGCAAACTCTTTAAACATGCCGCAATGCACAGGCGTTGTCTTTTACCCGTATCCTGGTTTTTTGAATGGCAACATATTAGCATAGCGGGAGAGAAAAAGACAGAGAAAATCCCTTACTGCATTACCGCTGAACAGGATGATTATTTATTGTTCGCCGGAATATGGCAACCATGGACCGATCAGCAAACCGGTGAAACCATTGACACCTTTGCCATTGTTACCACGGAGGCCAATGAATGGATGGCGCAAATTCATAACTCCAAAAAAAGAATGCCGCTTATACTCAGTCAGTCCATGGCTGACGACTGGGTTTCCCCCGAACTGAAAGAAACCGACATCCGCAGCATCCTCAGCACCCCCTGCAATGATGTACCCTTAAAAGCATGGACCATCCATAAAAATTTCAGAACCCACACCCACCCTACCGAACCGGAACATTATAGCAACGTAACCGCGCTAAAAAAAATTGCATAACGCCCGGGCGTACCCTAAAATAAACCAACACCCAGATGTCAGTTAAAAAAACATTCTCCCTGTTGATTGGTGTAACTGCCCTGTTTGCAGTGGTGGCACAATTTTACTTGATGTTTGATATTACTACGGTAAGCACTGCTGAAACCACGATCCGTTTTTTCAGTTACTTCACCATACTGACCAACAGCCTGGTGGCAACCTGTTTCTTATGGATGTTTTTTCGACTGAACCGTTTGGATAGCGAACGTACTCTTCACATACCATCCTACTATACCGCCATCACCGTGTATATCCTGGTGGTGGGGTTGATATACCAGATTATATTACGGCCATTGTGGAAACCGGAAGGATTCAGTAAAATAGTGGATGAACTCCTGCACACCGTTGTTCCACTCTGCACCTTTATTTTCTGGATGTTATATGGAAGAACAAAAACCATCCCCTATTCATCCATTCCAACATGGTTGCTATACCCCGTGATTTACCTGATCTATATTATCATCAGAGGATACTACAGTGATTTTTACCCTTATCCTTTTATAGATGTAACTGCATTGGGACACGCAAAAGTTGCAATTAATGCCTTACTGGTTGCTGCGCTCTTCTCGGGGCTGATGGTATTGCTCATCTTTATAAACAACAGTACGGTTAAGGATGCTGATAACAATACGCAACGATAGGAAGTTTTGAAATCCCTAATGCAGAGAACTATCAAGTCTATTGTGAGTAAATCAACTTACTGTTTAGGTAACACATTTATTGAACACTTTCTTTTTAATGTCCATCTGCAATCCTTAAGAAAAGATCACGAATGGATTTATAAGTTGGTACCCTCACAGTTATGTAGTATCTTAAACTCATTAAAAAAAACGGGTAAAACAGCCATTATGCAAAAATCCATTTTCAACGCCCTTCGGGTTTTCTTGCTGTGCATACTTTTCATGGCATGCACCTCCTCCAAAAAAAGTACGCTAACTGAAAAGAACGTTAGCCGAAAAGAACCCATTGTGCTCATCAACAACTACACCTATCTTTTACTGCAACCGGCTGACAACCCCAAATACGGATACGACCCTGCGTACTCGATTGATGTGGGAGGAGCAAATAAATCAATGGGTCCGGATAATCAGCGCAGGTTCTTAAACGCATTGCTGGGCCCGAATGGTGAAACCGTAAAATACCACAGAGCCGGAAGTTGTTGTGCCTTTAAAACGCCCAATGGATTTGACGGAGTGGGGTTAATGGACCGATACAGAATTTACTGGGACGGAAGTAAAGATACCCTCACCCTCTACATTAACATGTACGACGAAGGGGATTTGTTTATTCCTGCGGGATTAAAAGCCAGGAAACTGTATTAATGCGTTTGAACAATTAACAGGTTGAATGTTCCGTAATTATTTGAATTGTTTGTAAGCGAAAATTAAACATCAACCTGCATTAATCCAACAGTTTAACCTCTGTTCGCCTGTTCATAGCACGGCCTTCTTCCGTTTTATTATCGGCTACCGGTTCAGACATGCCATATCCTTTTGCCGTAACGCGGTCAGCCTCAATGCCACGCGAAATAATATAACTCCTCACGGCATTTGCCCTTTCTTCCGACAGTTTTTTATTGCTCGCAGCAGAGCCCACATTATCGGTGTGTCCGCCAATTTCAATGCGCTGATCCGGCTTTCTTTTTAAATAGCTGACCAACTCATCAATCACTGTGTATGATTCAGGTTCCAGCAAAGCCTTTCCTGTTTCGAAATTACAATCCTCCAACACAAAGGTGCGCGAGGGCTCAAACTGAATATCAACCTTGAACGGATCCTTGTAATACGCATTCCCTTCCAGTGCCGGAATTTCAAACATATTGTAACTGGTGGAATCCTTAAAGCCTAAAATGAATATTTCGTATTGATCGCCTGCCGGCAAGCGGGTGGCAAACTTTCCATCCTCTCCCGAAATACCCTGATATTCACGCCCGTTTTTCATGCTGCGAAAAACAATGATCTCATTCGGACTGGCATTTTTTTTAAAATCGGTGATGTGCACATGAATGGGCGCATCTTTAGGAATACTTGCATCCTGTTCCTGAACCTGTGCCAGGCTCCATACAGGAATGCATAACAGTAACCATAGTATTTGTTTCATAAGAGGAGGTTTTGAGTGCCTAAAATAAGAAAATATATTATTATGAATAGATTACAACCTGCGTTGCAACTTTTCTATCATGGTTACCTGCCATGAGGCAAACGTACCGGCCAAAATGTGCCTGCGCGCTTCGCCCACCAGCCACAAATAAAAAGCCAGGTTATGAATACTCGCAATAATCAGGCCCAGATATTCACCACTTTTAAATAAATGCCGCACGTAGGCCTTGGAATAATAAGTACTCACCCCTTCACCAATTCCTTCATCCAACGGTGAGAAATCATATTCCCACTTTTTATTATCGATGTTCACTACGCCTTCTGAAGTAAACAACATGGCGTTTCGGCCGTTGCGGGTAGGCATCACACAATCGAACATATCCACCCCCATACCAATGCATTGCAGGATATTCCAGGGTGTTCCCACCCCCATGAGGTAACGCGGTTTGGATTCCGGCAGATGCTCACAACACAATGCACAGATCTCATACATTTTATCCAGCGGCTCTCCCACACTCAATCCACCAATGGCATTTCCCACCGCATCTTTAGAAGAAACAAAATCGCAGGACGCTTTTCGCAAATCAGGATGCACGCCTCCCTGTACAATCGGAAATAAATTCTGCGTATATCCGTAACGGTCAGGTGTCTGATGAAAATGATCCCAACACCTGTTCAGCCAGCGATGGGTAAGTTCCATTGAGTTTTTAGCATAGGCGTAATCGCTTCCTCCGGGCGGACATTCATCAAAGGCCATTACAATATCGCCCCCGATCAACCGCTGTATATCCATTACTTTTTCGGGCGTAAACAAATGCTTGCTCCCGTCTATGTGAGAACGAAACACCACACCTTCTTCATTTATTTTTCGCTGAGCCGAAAGGGAGAAAACCTGAAACCCGCCACTATCGGTAAGGATGGGCTTATCCCAGCCATTAAACCGGTGTAACCCGCCCGCCTTTTCCAGCACGTCTGTACCCGGGCGCAGGTATAGGTGATAGGTGTTGCCCAGAATTATTTGCGCCTGCACCTCATCCTTCAACTGCTGCTGAGTTACAGCCTTTACACTGCCCACCGTACCTACCGGCATGAAAATAGGGGTTGAAATCTCCCCGTGATCTGTTACTATGGTACCTGCCCGCGCTTTGGATTGCTTATCCTGTCCGTTCAGGGTAAAAGTGAGTGCCGCCATAACTTGAATTGAGTGCAAAGATACCAAGGGCACACTGTATAATTCATTTCAAAAATAGAGCGAACTTCATTTACATTTGCGCCCATGTATTTTGAGCAACTTCTGCATCATTGGAAATTTATGTTGTTTGCCCTGTTTGTACTGGTGGCAGCCATACAACTGTTTTATTATCTCTACTTTTTCATCCGGCTGGCCATTTATAAAGTCAGGCCCAAAAGTGAAAACCAAACACATCCCGTAAGTGTGATTATCTGTGCTAGAGATGAGGCGGATAACCTTGCCCGTAACCTGCCCGGCAGCCTGGTGCAGGCCTACAAATCAACACATGAAATTATTGTGGTGAACGATAATTCATACGACGAAACCAAGTACCTGCTCGAAGAATTGAGGAAAACATTTAAGCAACTACATGTTGTAGATTTAACCCAGGAAGCCAAAATGATTCCCGGAAAAAAGTTTCCGCTGAGCATTGGCATTAAAACGGCCAAGTATGAAGTTGTGCTGCTCACCGATGCAGATTGCATTCCCGCTTCTGAACACTGGATAGAACGCATGCAGGAAGCCTACGGCCCGGATACGGAGATTGTACTCGGCTATGGCGCGTACGCCAAGAAAAAGGGCATGCTGAACAAACTCATCCGATGGGAAACATTTCATGCGGCTTTACAATACCTCAGTTATGCCCGGGCAGGCATTCCTTACATGGGCGTGGGCAGAAACCTGAGTTATAAAAAAACGGTTTTCTTCAGGCAAAAAGGGTTTTCATCCCACAACCATATCCCCGGTGGAGACGACGACCTGTTCATTAACAAAGTGGCAAATAAAAAAAACACGGCCATTCAAATTCATCCCGACAGTTTTACCATCAGCAAGCCCGCATCTACCTGGTCGCAATGGCGCCAGCAAAAAATGCGTCATTATACCACCGGTAAATTCTACAAAGGCTTTCATCGCTTTTTACTGGGTACCTATGCCTTATCCCACTTTTTATTTTATCCGTTAGGGGTGTGCGCGGCAATATGGTACGACTGGCGCATCGCGCTGGGCATTATAGGTCTTCGGTGGATAATACAGAGTTTTGTGTTTGCCAAAACCATGAAAAAGCTGGATGAGAAAGACCTCATTCCGTATTTCCCGCTGCTGGACATCTGGATGTTCTTCTATTATATCATCTTTGCAGGAGCATTGATTCGCAAACCGAACAAGAACTGGAAGTAAATGGAAATACTACAGAAATATTTTGCTGACTTCACACCCAGGCAAACCGAACAGTTTAAAAACCTGCTGCCCATCTACACGGAATGGAATGCAAAGATCAATGTCATCAGCCGTAAAGACATGGATCACTTTTATCTCCACCATGTGCTGCATTCCCTTTCCATTGCCGCCCAGTTTGAATTCAATGCAGGTGATGAAGTGATGGATCTGGGCTGCGGCGGCGGATTCCCGGGTGTACCGCTGGCCATTTTTTTTCCGGATGTTGAATTCTATCTGGTAGACAGCATCCGTAAAAAACTCACGGTAGTGGAAGAAGTTTGTAACACCCTCGACATCCGTAATGTAACGGTATCGCATACACGCGTTGAAGATATTAAGCACCGGAAGTTTGACACTGTAGTATCCCGGGCCGTGGCTCCCCTCGGGAATTTATGGCGTTGGAGCAGGCCCCTGCTCAAAAAGAAATCATCGCCTCATAGCGGTTTGATATGCCTGAAGGGCGGCGACCTAGCTCAAGAAATCATGGAAAGCGGATGCAAACCCTATATATGGGAATTGGAACAGTTTTTCAACGAACCCTATTTCCAGCACAAATTCATGTTACACCAGCCCGCTTAACCCGTTACCAATTCAACGTTAACTGATTGTTCCGGTGCTCCACATCGGCCATGCGTTTGGAAGGGTCAATCTCTATGGAATGGATCTGCCGCAATCCCATGGTGGCAGAGAATGTGTACTGAGGATGCGTCCACAACCAGGGTGTTTCCACAACCGGTTTGCCATGCCCTGCTTCTGGCTTTTTGGCTCCATACATCAGATTCAACGGGATGTAATGCCATGACACGGTGCTGTCCTGATACGTGATTTTCACATCTATAGGCATGGGCATTTGCCCTACGCGTGCCAGCCGTATACGCGCTTTACCCTGCTCCTCCCACAAACTGTCGATACCATAATCAATGGTTTGGGTTGTGCCGGCCCATAAATCTTTATACCAGTTCAGTTCCAGGTTACTCACGCTGCGGGCTACCCGCATAAAATCATTGGCATCGGGATGCTTGAATGTAAAGCGTTTGTAAAACTCCAGCAGTATTTTATCGCGCACGGCATCGCCCACTATATAACCAAGCTGCGACAGGAAAATTTCACCTTTAGAGTATGAAGCTATGGCGTATGCAAAATTGGTATTGAAATGATCGGCATGGGTGGTGAGCGGCTCTTCAAGTCCGGATGCTACCAGCCGGTAATAATTATCATACGCACCGGAATGATCTTCTGGCAAGATGGCAATGCGTTCTTCCAAACGCTTATCAAACTGCTTCTCTAACCTATCGCGATAGCCTTGTAATGATGATTTGCCGGTATAGTTTTTCATCGCCAGTTCTTCGGTGTAATTGGTAAACCCTTCATCCATCCATGGATAAACACTTTCGTTGAAACCCAGCACCATCTGGTACCAACTGTGCATCAGTTCATGAAAAGCCGTACCCAGTGAAGGACCCTGAATTAAGGTAGCCATGGCATACTCCATCCCCCCGTCGCCACCATGTATGTATGAATACTGCGGGTAAGGATACTTTCCAAAATGTTTTTCTATAAACGGAAACACCTGTATGGTGGCATCTGCCACGCGTTCCCAATCAGGATCAATGCCGCTTTCACCTTCTTTAGGTTTGTAGATTACATGAATATCCGGACCGGCAGGAACCTTCTTACGGATATGTATATACGAAGGATCGGCAGCCCATACAAAATCATGAATATTCGATCCCTTGAATTTCCAGGTGCGTTTGGCTGTGATAACCGGTTTTAAGGCCGTACCCGGCTGATCATACCCCCATCCTATTTCTGCCGCATTGGTGAGTACGCCGGTAGCTCCAATTTTATAATCCTTATCAATGGTGATGCTCACATCAAAATCACCAAACACTCCGTAGAACTCTCTCGCCACATAAGGGTTCGGGTGCCATCCGTTCTGATCGTACGCGCATATTTTAGGATACCACTGGCTCATGCTGTAGCGAACGCCCGTTCTGGGATTATCTCTCCCGGTGCGCCGAATTTGCAAAGGTACCTGTGCTTCAAATTCCATATCCAAAACCGCTTTGGTACCGGGCAGTATGGGTTTACTCAAATGCACTTCAAGAATGGTTTCATGATAGGTGAACTTCTGAGCAACTCCGTTGAGTTTTATAGATAGAATTTTCTGATATCCAATTTCATCCGGTTTGAGATTGGCGATACGGTCTTTTACGCGTGAATCCCAATCAGGATTACCAAACACCATTTTTTTACCCAGCTCGCGGCTGCGCACATCCATGCTGCTGTTCGGCTGAAATGCATTCAGATACAAGTGATAAAACAGCTTGTTCAGTGCATCGGGTGAATTGTTGGAGTACACCAGTTTTTGCTTTCCCGTAAACCGGTTGGTTTGTACATCCATATCAATTTGCATGGTATACTGCGCCTTCTGCTGCCACGAAGCACTCTGTGCCTGTACTGAAAGAAGAAATCCGGAAAAGAAAAATGCTACAATCCACTTCATGAGATAAAAATTTTACTGCGGAAATTAAATGATTTAATCCTAATGAAAACAGAAAAACAAAACGGCTCAATCGCCTGTACCTTCAATTACAATCACCAGTTCACCCTTCACGGGTTTGCCGGCGAAATAATCATGCACTTCCCGTAGGGTGCCACGTTTGTTTTCTTCAAACTTTTTTGTGAGTTCCCTGCTGACACAACAACGCCTTTCTTCACCGAAATATTCAATGCACTGCGCCAGGGTTTTTACCAGCCGCATCGGACTTTCATATAAAATGATGGTACGTTCTTCAACAGCCAGTTTCGTGAGTAAAGTATGACGTCCTTTTTTCAGCGGAAGAAATCCTTCAAAACAAAACCGGTTGGTAGGCAACCCGCTGTTCACCAGAGCAGGAACAAATGCAGTAGCACCTGGGAGAGACTGCACTTCAACCCCGTGATCGATGCAGGTGCGTATAAGCAACCAAGCCGGATCACTGATACCGGGAGTTCCGGCATCTGTAATCAGTGCCATTTGCATTCCCTGCAGGAGTTGTTGCACCAGATGAGAGGCAACCTTATGTTCGTTGTGCTGATGATAAGGCGTAACCGGTTTTTGAATACCGTAATGACGGAGCAGAACAGAGGACGTTCTGGTATCTTCGGCCAGAATGAGATCAACCTGTTTTAAAACATCTACAGCCCGAAAAGTAATGTCAGACAAATTACCAACTGGTGTAGGTACAATGTACAACATGATTATACAACCTCTACTTCAAATGTTTCCATGACAGGATTGGCGAGCAATTGCCTGGCAGCATGGGCTGCTACCGTTTTGGCTTCTTCCGGACTGGATGCTTCCACCACCAGATCAATGTGTTTACCAATTCGCACATCGCTCACTGCATGTAAACCGAGATTGTTCAAACCGCCCAAAACAGCTTTTCCCTGAGGGTCGAGTAAATCTTTTAATGGCATCACTTTTACCTGTGCTGTGTATTTCATGTTTTTTTCTTAAAAATCAAAGATAAAATAATGTAGGACAAAAAGATGACCGGCACCGCGATCCATTTCAGTGAAAGTGTGGCAACCACTGCAATCACCACCAGCATCACTTGTGGCAAATTGGCCGGAATAGATCTTTCTTTAAACTTGAAGGCCATCATTGGGATGCGGCTCACCATTAAGCCACTTACCAGCAATATCACTGCGTACAACACCCATTGATTCATCAACAAGGAAATAGCCGTTTCGTTACCGCTAAACCAGTAAATCAATGGAAAAGACGCGATGAGTAATCCTGCTGCAGGAACCGGCACTCCTTTAAAACCATATTCCTGTGAGCGGTCGAGATTGAAACGCCCGAGCCGGTAGGCCGCAGCCAGCGGAATGAGTACGGCAGGCAATAACAGCCCCCAGTAAACATCGATTCCGGATGCTTCCTTGGCCCAACTTAAGCGGAGAAACTGGTACACAATCATACCGGGTGCAACGCCAAAGCTTACCACATCTGCCAGGGAGTCGAGTTGTTTTCCTAATTCAGAACTGGCCCGCATCAGCCGTGCCACAAAACCGTCCAGGAAATCAATACAGGCCGCAATAGCAATGTAAACCGATGCCAGCACCAGATTTTCTGTCACATCAATAAACTGAGAAGCATCCTCGGTGTATTGAATGGTGATACCATTTTGTAACGTAACAATAATGGCCATAAAACCAAACACCAGGTTCAGCAACGTAAATAAATTAGGAATGTGTCTCAAAACTGTAGGATAAGGTTATTCAATTATTTTTTCATCAGGGCCTCAATCTCTTCCACTGTAATCGGAATATGCTTCATCAAATCTTTATTCCCGTTCCTGGTTATCCAGAAATTATTTTCAATGCGGATGCCCATGCCTTCTTCTTCGATGTATATTCCGGGTTCAACAGTGAACACCATACCCGGACGAATAGGTTCGGTGCGGGTTCCCACATCGTGTACATCAATACCTAAATGGTGAGAAATACCATGGTACAGATATTTACGGTACGCGCGATTAGCAGGATCTTCGTTTTTAATATCCGATTTTTTCAGCAGTCCGATTTTATGAAAAACCGCCGTTGCCTCATCTCCTACTTTTTCTGTATAATCTACTATAGAAATACCGGGCTTTAATATACTGGCTGCATAATGATGCAGGTGTAAACAAGCGTTATACACTGTTTTCTGACGACGAGTAAACTTTCCGTTTACCGGTACGGTTCGGGTTAAATCTGCACAGTAATTACCATAACGTGCACCAAAATCCATCAATATCAAATCACCGTCTTTACACTCCCGGTTGTTTTCAACATAATGCAATACCCTGGCACTGTCGCCACTGGCAATGATGGAACCGTAGGCGGGGCCACTGGCACGCTGACTCAAAAATGAATGTTGAATTTCCGCTTCAATTTCATATTCCATCACACCGGGGCGGATGAACTTCAGCAACCTTAAAAAAGTATTTCGGGTGATGTCCATAGCCTGTTGCATCACCTCAATTTCCAGCGGTGTTTTTATGGCGCGGAGTTCTTTCAGAATGGCCGCACTGCGTTTATACTGATGCAGCGGATATCGCTCCTGCATTTCTTTTGCATAACGGTAATCCCTTACCAACACCTGATTGTGTTTGCGATCGTTTTCGTTGGTATTGAGATAAATGTTTTCGCTTCCATGAATCCAGGGTTGTAGCAATCCATCCAAGGTATCCAACCAAACAATCGTTTGGATGCCGGAAATGGCAGTTGCTTCTGAGGCACGTAGTCGGTGTCCATCCCACTTTTCCTTCAACTCATTCGGGCGCACCAGTACCAACACTTCACGGTACTGAGGGTCGGGGTTGTGGGGCATCAATACCAACATGGTATCTTCCTGCTCAATGCCGGTTAGCCAGTATAAATCTGAATTCTGTACAAAGGGATGCAAGGCATCGCCATTGGTGGGCAATTCGTCGTTGCTGTTGAAGATGGCAATAGATTTTGGGGCCATTTCAGCCATAAAACGTTTGCGATTCTGACGGAAAATATCCGGATTCAGGGGAAGATGTTTCATAAATGCCTGTTTGAGTTTCCTTAAGTAGCTGCAATATACGTTAAACCTGATAGTATCCCTTCGGCGGCGGGATGAACGGTTCCATTCTGGTTCTATACTCCCTTTTGCTGTTTTAACACTGAATCTCAATGCGTTCAGGGCTACACAAAAAATTGCACCTTTTATTTTAATGCTTAACTTTGCACTTCTTAATTCTAACCAAAAAATTGCCATCATGTCAATTTCAACCGCCCCGGTTGCTCCATTGGCCGCTCTGGAAAAACTGGGTTTATCCAAAACTCAAACTGTACATTACCAATTAACACCCGATGAACTTGCACAACACACTATCCGATTAGGACAGGGTGAACTGAATGACACCGGCGCGTTGGTGATTAAAACCGGAGAGTTTACCGGAAGGAGTCCGAAAGACAAATTCACTGTTAAAGATGATATCACCAAAGACAGCGTTCACTGGAACGACTTCAACATTCCCGTTGAACCGGAAGTATTCGACAGTTTATATACTAAACTGGTTGCGCACCTCAGTCAGCGTGAAATTTATGTAAGAGATTGTTACGCCTGTGCTGATCCGGCACATCGTCTCAACATTCGAGTGGTGAATGAAATGCCAGCCAACAATCTGTTTGCATACAACATGTTCTTAAGACCCACAGAAAAAGAACTGGAAAATTTTCAACCTGAGTGGCACATTTTACAGGCTCCAAGTTTTATTGCTCAGGCTCAGATCGACAAAACCCGTCAGCATAATTTTGCAATCGTAAACTTCACCAAAAAAATGATCATCATTGGTGGAAGCGGTTATACCGGTGAAATGAAGAAAGGTATTTTCACTATCCTGAACTATATTCTACCACATGATAAGAACGTGCTGAGCATGCACTGTTCTGCCAACATGGGGAAAGACGGCGATACAGCCGTATTCTTCGGATTAAGTGGTACGGGTAAAACCACCTTGAGTGCTGACCCGAATCGTATGCTGATTGGGGATGATGAGCATGGGTGGACCGATGATACAGTGTTTAATTTTGAAGGAGGATGTTATGCCAAGTGTATTGACCTGAATCCTGAAACTGAACCTCAGATTTATAATGCCATTCGCCCCGGGGCTCTCGTGGAAAACGTAACTTTTTTACCCGGTACAAAAAAGATAGATTTTGCCAGTAAAGACATTACGGAAAATACGCGCGTGAGTTATCCGCTCGACTTTATTGACAATGCGCTGATTCCTTCGATTGGTAAAACGCCTAAAAACATTTTCTTCCTCACAGCAGATGCTTATGGAATTTTACCTCCCATCAGCAAATTAACGCCGGGCCAGGCAATGTATCAGTTCATCAGCGGATATACGGCAAAAGTTGCCGGAACAGAAGCCGGTGTGAAAGAGCCATCCGCTACCTTCAGTGCCTGCTTTGGTGCACCATTCCTGCCATTGCATCCGGGAGCTTATGCAAAAATGCTGGGAGAAAAAATGAAAAAGCACAATGTGAATGTATGGATGATCAATACCGGCTGGAGCGGGGGGCCTTATGGTGTGGGTTCTCGCATGAAGCTGCCCTACACCCGTGCTATGATTACCGCTGCGCTTGAGGGCAAACTAGACAACGTAACATTTGAGGCACATCCTGTTTTTGGGATGATGATGCCTAAAGAATGTCCCGGTGTACCAGCTGAAGTGCTGAACCCTAGAAACACCTGGGCTGATGCTACGGCTTATGATGCCAAAGCAAAAGAACTTGCAGGATTGTTTATTAAGAACTTTGAGAAATATGCCAGTGGTGTTGAAGCTGAAGTATTGGCAGCTGCTCCTAAAGCATAATAATTACTGATAACTTTTTTTATAAGGTTGCTTCTTCGGAATGCAACCTTTTTTTATGGAATGAATATGGGAGGTATAAAAAAACAGGCGGACTTTAGTCCGCCTGCAAACCATAAAACAAATATTTTAAAACTGAATTTCCGGTATATCACCTTCCACAATCAGCTTACCGGCAGTTTTGGCAACAATCTCCTCAACGGAAACACCCGGAGCACGTTCCAGCAGTTTGAATCCGTCAGGCGTAACATCCAGCACTGCCAGATCAGATACAATTTTTTTAACACAGCGTGTACCCGTGAGCGGTAGTGTACACTGCGGAAGCAGTTTGCTCTCTCCTTTGGGGTTGGTGTGCATCATGGCCACAATAATATTGCGTGCACTGGCCACTAAATCCATCGCACCACCCATCCCCTTCACCATTTTACCGGGAATTTTCCAGTTGGCAATATCGCCCTGTTCGCTTACTTCCATGGCCCCTAATACCGTTAAATGCACGCGCCCGGCACGGATCATACCAAAACTCATAGCACTGTCGAAAAATGCTGAGCCCGGCAACGTAGTAATGGTTTGTTTACCGGCATTGATCAAATCAGGATCTTCCTCGCCCTCAAACGGGAATGGCCCCATCCCTAATAATCCGTTTTCACTTTGCAATATCACATTCATTCCTTCAGGAATGTAGTTGGCCACCAGTGTTGGAATTCCAATGCCAAGGTTCACATAATATCCATCACGCAATTCACGCGCAATACGCTGAGCAATTTGTTTTTTATCTAAAGCCATGTTGCTGTTTGTTTTGAAGATGAAAGTTGGTTGGATCAGCTACGCGGACGAACCGTGCGTTGCTCAATCCTTTTTTCATAATTACGCCCTTCGAAAATCCTGTTTACATAAATGCCCGGAGTGTGAATTTCATTCGGGTCCAATGAACCGGCCGGCACGAGGTGTTCCACTTCGGCGATCGTGATTTTTCCGGCCATCGCCATCAGCGGATTAAAGTTGCGTGCGGTATCTTTAAAAATCAAATTCCCGTGGGTATCTCCTTTCCATGCTTTTACTAATGCAAAGTCTGACTCAAACGCCATTTCCATCAGGTATTCCTTATCCTTAAACCGACGTACCTCCTTCCCTTCAGCCACCTCTGTTCCTACACCGGCGGGGGTAAAAACAGCGGGCATCCCATAACCTGCAGCGAGGCAACGCAATGCCAGTGTACCCTGAGGAATGAGTTCCACTTCCAGCTCGCCCGAAAGCAACTGTCGTTCGAATTCTTCATTTTCACCTACGTAGGAGGAAATCATTTTCTTCACCTGCTTCTGCTGCAACATCAGGCCAATTCCGAAATCATCCACACCGGCATTGTTTGAGATGCAGGTAAGGTCTTTCACTCCTTTGGCCACCAAAGCAGCAATACAGTTCTCGGGTATTCCGCAAAGTCCAAATCCACCCAGCATCAATACGGCGCCATCGTTTATGTCGGCAATAGCGTCTGAGGCATTGGTATACACTTTATTCATCCGATACAATTTTTTGGTTCAGTCTTGTGGCACGACGGCCATGTTTAATTTCTTCAGGTACTTCCTTATGCCGCACCATCATGGTGTCTAACATACGGTTAAATTCTTCAGGGGTACGAAGATAGTATGCATACGTATCAAAAAAGTCTTTGCTGTTTACTTTATGCTTTTCAAAAATGTGCTGCTCCGCGCCGGCCATGTAAGCCCTGATATCAAGAGATGTATCGCTTCGCAAATACTCACGGGCATATAGATTCGCCTGAATCAGATCCCAAAACACGGGCTCCATCTGCACCACGCTGAGCGCATTAGCGGGCCGTTGATTCGGGTTGCTGCACGACAGCACCAGACAGGTTGCAATCAACAAAGTAGCCATCCGCCTCATTTCAGTCCCTCACTGTATTTATTGGCATTGGTAAGATCCAGTTTCACCAGCAATTCCCGCGCCTTCACCTTATCCTGTGGTAATGCATTTTTGAAAATGTTTACCCATTCATTCGATTTTCCTTGAAAGAAAAACTGATTGATCATGGTGTTGGGATTCTCGGTATTGAAACTGTTTAACTGATTGAGCACATTCATCAATTCGGCACGCGCCGCTTTTTCATCCTCATACATCTTATCCATCCCCAGCCGGTAGTAGTTGTAGTAAATATCGTGCATCACATTGTAGCGGCTGTTCAGCATATTCTCCACCAGCCAATAACGGTTACGGATACCCTCAAATGGTTTCCACCCGGAAATCCCCCGGCCGTCAGGTGCATTGTTGATGATGTTCTGCGCCTTCTGAAAATACGGTATACCGCCTTTTAATGAAAAAGAATTATAATCAAACGCCAGAATGACATAGGCATAATATGCGAATATGGCCGTCAGGTTTGATACCAGCGCATCTGATCCCGTTACCCTGTTTTCATTGAATTCAAGTTGCTGAAACTCCACGTACTTGAACATGATGTTCTCATCCTGAAAGTTGATGATGGGTGAAAGGTAAGAGGTATTGTATACCGGACGTGCCGCCTGGATATTGAGCAAAGCCTTGTACACATTCGGCTCGTTGGTTGATTCCAGGTTCAACTGAAAGTTGCAGTCTATTTTTTCATTCGGGCCATAACTGTCAGTCGTCCATTTTCGGGTATTGAGTAAATTGTTCAATGCGGTTTGCAGGGTGGTGAATGTACTTCGGTTCACGTTGTTTGATACGCGATTATGCACTACCGTTACCCGCGCATTGAGTTCCTGCGCAGTTGCAGCGGCGGGGAACAAAAAAATCAAAATGAATAACTTAATGTTTCTCATGTGATGCAATGGTGTTTAAAATATCTTCCGCCACCGCCTGCTTTGATTTTAATTCAAAACTGAACCGGGCTCCTTCTTTACTAAAGATGGTTATCTTATTGGTATCTGAGCCAAAACCTGCTCCCGCATCTCTCAATGAATTCAACACAATAAAATCAGCGTTTTTGGCTTCCAGCTTTTTCAGGGCATTGGCTTCTTCATGGTTTGTTTCGAGTGCAAACCCCACCACCACCTGATTTTTTTTAATTGCCCCGAGCGATTGCAGGATATCCCTGTTTTTTACCAGGTTAACTGCAAGGGTATTATCTTTCTTCTTTATCTTCTCCTGTGCGGGCTCCGCCACTTTATAATCGGCCACTGCCGCAGCCATGATTGCAATGTTACAATCAGCGAAAATGCGATGACAGGCCTCATACATCTGGTCAGCAGTTTGAACACGTACCATCTCTACGCCTGGCACATCCCGCAACTGCACCGGACCGGTAACCAGAGTTACACGTGCTCCGCGGTTTCGTGCGGCTTCTGCCAATGCAAAACCCATCAACCCGGAGCTGTGATTCCCAATAAAACGAACAGGGTCTATCGGCTCATAGGTAGGGCCTGCGGTAATCAAAACATGTTTGTCTTTCAGGCTGAGCACCCGATGAAAGAACTGCTCCACCTCTTCCACAATCGTTTCCGGCTCCGCCATTCTGCCCTTCCCTGTTAATCCACTGGCCAGGCTGCCATACGCTACCGGCAGCACCCAATGCCCTGCATCCTCCATAGCCTTCATATTTCTCTGGGTGGAGGGGTGCATCCACATATCCTCATCCATGGCAGGAGCAATCATTACGGGGCAAGTGGCAGATAAATACACTGCCATTAAAAGGTTATCGCAAATACCGGTGGCCATCTTGGCAAGGGTATTGCAACTGAGTGGAGCCATAATGAATAAATCAGCCCAACGCCCCAGCATTACGTGATTGGCCCAGGAATCGTTCTCGGTTAATTGCATTAGCACCGGATTCCCCGAAACGGTAGATAAGGTTAGGGGTGTAATAAACTGCCCGGCTCCGGGCGTCATAATCACTTTTACCGTAGCACCCTGCTTTACCAGCAAACGAACCAGTGAGGCTGTTTTATAGGCAGCAATGCTTCCGGTAACCCCTATTAAAATTTTCTTTCCTTTGAGCATAAAAAAACCGGCGGCTGTTAACCGTCGGTAAAATTATTGTTTAAAGTTCAAAAACCCTTACAAATCAGTAGGTTTAACTAAACATATCTTCATCGTCGTTCCTGCGGAAATACACTTTATCTTCCAGGAATTCAGTGGTTGCCAGCAGTGCCGGATTCGGCATACGCTCGTAGGCACGGGAAATTTCAATCTGCTCTTTATTCTCATGAATTTCTTCGAGGCTGTCGGTATGGCTGGCAAACTCTTCCAGTTTACTGTGCAGTTCTTCCTTAATAGTCACATTGATCTGGTTGGCGCGCTTGGCAATAACCGCGATAGACTCATACAGGTTGCCGGTTTTATCTTTCAGCTCCGACAATTTCTTGGGTTCTACCACACTGCTTGTGCTAGAGCTTAGCTGACGTCTTAGTTTGCTCATTTTTTAAAGCTTTAATTTGATTTAAACTTAAATTTTTATAGTTCTCCACTTCCTTCAGCAGTTTGCTATCGGGAAAGCGGTCTGTAAAATCATCTACTTCTGTAATCACTTTTTCAAATCGCTCCAGTTTTCTGGATTCAATACTCAGGCTGGCAAATTTGTAATACGATTTAACCACCATCAATTTATATGCATCGCCCGAGTTGGTTTCCGGAAAATTGTTCATCAGGGTTTCATACGATAAAGCTGCCGCTCTGAACTGACCTAAATCGTATCTCAACTGGGCTCCACGCTTTTCTTTGTCTTCCAGTTTTTTTCTGGACTCATCAATAATCTTAGCCGCTTCCTTGTTTCTTTCTGAACCGGGATGCGTATTGATGAATGTTTGCATCATGGCCATTGCCCGCTGTGTGGAGGTTTGATCCAACTCCAGCCGGGGTGATTGCTTGTAATAACTATACGCCCGCATGTAATCCACTTCTTCGGCTCTGCTGCTGGTAGGAAACACTTCCAGGAAACCTTTGAACAGGTTCTCGGCGTCCTGATAGCTGCCCATATAGTAGTAACAGTAGGCGTATTTGTAATACAGATCTTCAAACTTCTGACTTCCCTTATACGACGCAAACAGCTGCTCATACAATTGAGCTGCTATATTGTATTTTTTCTTGCCGTAATATTCATCTGCCTTTTTGAGCTTGTATTCCGGGTCTTTACTGTTCAGCACCTTGTTCGATGCATCACAGGAAACCAGCATACCACCGGCAATCAATACCACCAAAAACAAATAGGAAAAACGCATAAAGTGGGCAAAATTAATGAATTCCGGCAAATTTGCTGCATTCCTGCCGGATTTATTCTTTTACACCGTTAATCTTATCGCAAATAAAAAAAGAACCCTCCGTAAAGGGAGGGCTCTCAATATGCAAAAAGTTATGATCTAACTTGGATTACTGACACTTCACATCTACGGTATTCTTATCTCCACCACCGATTTCACAGTTGATAGAGATTCTGTCGGCACTGATACCCAGTGATTCAACCAGGTGTTTCTGAGCAGCTTCCAAACGCTTCTGGCATAATGCCTGTGATGCTTTAGAGGCCTCAGGATATCCGGTTAAAGTGATTTTGCAATCAGGGTTTGCTTTCAACGTTGCTGATACAGACTGCAACATAGTTTTTGCAGTAGTGCTCAGGGTGCTGCTGTTACCGCCAAATGTAATGCTGGGGTAATCGCAAGGGCAAGAAGCCGCCGGAGTTGCAGTCATGTTTTTGCAGCACTCAGGCTCAGGACATTTACCCACACCATCTTCATCTACAGGCTGACACTCAGTAGGAGTAATCAGTTGTTTGTCTTTGCAATCAGGAACACCATCGCCATCGGTATCCAGGGTTACACCGTGGGTATCAACCGGGCAACCGGCAGGAGTGTTGGGTTCACGATCGAGTTGGTCTACTACGCCATCGCCATCTTCATCATCAAACTGAGGTTTAGGGAATTTAGTATGACGCGGGTTGTTGAGTTCGCCGTAAGCATAATCCAGCGGATTCAGCCACCACAATGGTTCAACAGCTTTTGATCCCAGGTTGAAGTTTACACCCAGTGAAAGGTAGTTGTAAGAGTCCCAGTTACCGGTAGTAGTTGCATTACCACTGGGGTGTTCCTGCCATTGCTGGCCATCCAACAGGTCGTCTTTAACGAAAGTATGTCTGTTTTCTAATGCAATGTTGATACGCTTGCTGAGTTTGTAAGCAATACCTCCCAGTATAGAGGTAGAGAATCGCAGGGTGTTATCACCCAGTTTCGGACGACGCTCGCCATTGTTTTGAGCATCTGTTTCGTATGAATCATCCATACCATCGCGCAGCAACTTCAGGATGTCTTTTCTGTTTTTATATTCACCCTGCAGGGCCAGTGCCTGAGCATACAATGCAGAATATGTGTTGTTGTTATCGTTTTCGTTCAGTGCGTTGATCTTGGTTTGATAAATGGTTGCACCGAATCCACCACCTACATAAAACACAAACTTGGTTTTGTTTTTGTGGAAGCGTACGTTGTTCAGGGTGATGATACCCTGTAAGCTCAGATCCTGAGTGTTGTTTTTATAGTTGTAAAACACCACTTCTGCATCACGTCCGGGGATGGTAGTGGTAGGTACTCCGGCACGTGTATCAAAAGCACTGTATAAATCTCTGAGGGCAGTGTTTTTCTGAAAATTTTCAGAAGCTAGCCAGCTCAGCCCTTTACCAATACCGTACATGTACTGGGCACGAACGGAGAAAACATATCCGAAAGCTTTACGAACGTGTACTCCAAATCCGGGAGTTGGGAATACACTGGGTACGTCGCCGGAGATATTAAACGCACCTCCTGATATACCAATTTCCCACATATTCCGGGGTTTGGCCGGGAAATTATAATTGTTATTCCAGAACTCGTTCTGTTGGGGCATCCTTTTATTTGTGATTACTGATGTGTCGTACACATCGTAACCGCTGTCGTTTTTAGGTTGTGCGAAAGCGCTCATCCCACTGAACAACAGTGCCAATAATAGGAAACTTAACTTTTTGCTTGCCATAAGTGAATGATTGATAGTTTTCTAAATATACACGTTGAATAAATGCAAATTTATTCATTGGAGCCTAAAAACCAAAACTTTTTGGTATTATTTACCTGAATAAACTTCTTATAATCAACGAATTTTCGTATATCCGGAGTGTTTCTGAGTTGCTTTTGCTGCATCCTCCCCCAAGAATTCCCCTAAATAAAAACAGATTAACCTAAGGGAAGGTGTAAATTGCCTTTTTTTAAGGGAATGGATAAGGTAAAACGGGTGATAGGCCCTGAACTTCAAATATTTGAGCAAAAATTTGCAGATGCGGTGATCAGCAACACCCCCATGCTCGACCGGATCATGCGGTATATCATCCGACGCAAGGGGAAACAGCTCCGCCCGATGTTTGTGTTTCTGAGTGCCAAACTAAACGGTGAGGTGAATGAACGCACGTACCGGGCAGCCGCATTGGTGGAATTACTCCATACCGCTACCCTAGTACACGATGATGTGGTGGATGAGTCCATGGAAAGACGCGGTTTTTTTTCTATCAATGCCATCTGGAAAAACAAAATTGCTGTACTGGTAGGAGATTACCTGCTGTCTAAGGGGTTATTGCTGGCCACTTCCAATGAAGATTTCAAACACCTGCACCTCCTCTCAGATGCCGTGCGGGAGATGAGTGAGGGAGAACTGCTGCAGTTGAAGAAAACACGAAAACTGGATATTGATGAGGCTACCTACTTTGAAATTATCCGCGGTAAAACTGGTTCTCTCCTGGCATCTGCCTGCGCAGTGGGTGCCTACAGCACCAGCGGAGATGAGGCCCTCACCCAACGTATGAAACAATTTGGTGAAAAAGTGGGCATAGCCTTTCAGATTCGGGACGACCTATTCGATTACAGCAATGACACCGTAGGAAAGCCCACCGGCAATGATATCCGCGAAAAGAAAATTACCCTGCCGCTGATTCATACCCTGCAAAAAGCCGACCGGCCATTGAAACGGCAAATCATCCATATCCTAAAAAATGAAAACAAATCAAATGAACATATCCGGTTTGTGGTGGATGCCGTGAAACAGGCCGGAGGGATTGAATACGCCCGTGCTACCATGCTGAAGTATCGCGATGAAGCACTGGCCTTACTGGATTACTTTCCCCCGTCAGCAGAGAAAGAAGCACTGATTGAACTGGTGCAATTCACTTCTGACCGAAAATACTGACCCCGTGGAGAAAAGATGGAACATATTACCCTGTGATACTGAACAGGCTGCCCGCCTGCAGGAATCCCTGAACATTGCCCCTATCCTTTGTCGTTTGCTGGTTCAACGAGGTATACTCACCTTCGATGCCGCACGGGATTTTTTCAGGCCCTCCCTGGAAAACCTGCATTCACCCTGGTTGATGAAAGACATGCAAGCGGCCGTGAAACGCATCGGAAAAGCCATTGAGCAGGGAGAAAAAATTCTGGTTTTTGGAGATTACGATGTGGATGGCACTACCGCTGTTGCATCCCTGTACAGCTTTTTAAAAAAACAGGCTGCACCGGGCACACTGGATTTTTATATTCCTAATCGCTATCGCGAAGGATACGGTGTGAGCAAGACAGGAATTGACTATGCTAACGATAACGGATATACGCTTATTATCAGCCTCGATTGCGGTATTAAATCCATTGACCTGATTGCATACGCCCGTACACTCCAGATTGATTTTATTGTGTGCGACCATCACCTCCCCGATAACGTGTTGCCGGATGCCGTTGCCATCCTCAATCCGAAACAAGCAGACTGTCCCTATCCGTATAAGGAATTGTGCGGATGCGGCGTAGGATTTAAACTGATGATGGCCCTCGCGGAAGCCTGGGACCTGCCCGACGAAAGTTATCTTGAATACATAGACCTGTGCGCCGTTGCCATTGCGGCCGACATTGTTGACATGACCGGCGAAAACCGCATCCTCGCTTATCACGGTTTACAAAAAATAAATAACAAACCTTCAGTAGGTATTGCTGCCATCATTCAACAGGCTGGAATAAAATCATCATTGAATATTACCAATGTGGTATTCATGATTGCTCCGCGCGTAAACGCTGCCGGACGCATGGATGATGCACGTAAGGCCGTACAATTGTTTATTGAACCCGATGCCACCGCAGCAGCAACGCTCGCTGCCGAATTAAATATCAATAATACCGAACGCAAAGAAGCCGACAGTTCCATCACTGCAGAAGCTCTTGAAATGATTGCACAGGACGATTCCTTTAAAAATAGAAAATCATCGGTAGTGTATGCCGAACACTGGCATAAAGGCGTGGTGGGCATTGTAGCCTCCCGGTTAATTGAACATCACTACCGCCCCACGGTGGTGCTTACACGAAATGGCGATATGGTTACCGGCAGCGCCCGCAGTGTATCAGGTTTTAATTTATACGAAGCCATCCATGCCTGCCGCGAACATTTAATTGCCTATGGTGGACATTTCGCCGCGGCTGGGTTATCCCTGAAACCGGAAAAAATTGAATTGTTCAGTGCCACATTCGATCGAGTAGTATCTGAAACGATAGAACCGCACTTACTCACTCCGGAAATTACCATTGATGCACCGATAGCGCTCCCTGATGTTACGATGAAGATGTATAACATCCTCCAGCAAATGGAACCTTTTGGTCCTGGTAACATGCGTCCGGTTTTTGTAGCCACCCGGGTGTGCAGTACACAGGCAACCATCCTTAAAGAAAAACACCTTCGCCTGAACATCGCTGCCGGAACCGGTCAGATAACTGCGATTGGTTTTAACATGCATCAGCACTACCCTGTTGTACAGCCCGGAAACTATTTCGACATGGTGTTTCACATAGATGTAAACGAATGGAACGGAAAACAATCACTTCAGCTGAGGCTACTGGATATCCGAAAAAGCACCGATTGATATGTGGTACTATCTTTCTTACTTCATTTTTCTATTAAGAAACTGGAACCTGGATCTTGCGCTGCACATCATCCGCCGGGAATGGGCCGGTACAAAAAAATACAACGTACACACTACCGGAGTAATCAGTTTAAAAGAGATGCGCCGTAAAGGCATCAACACGAAGCATACCACGTTTTATATGCCTGCGGGATACGACATGCTGGAGCGGGCCTTTGCCTATTTGAAACAGGAAGGCATTACCGATGTAACTGATCTGGGATGTGGCATGGGCCGCCCCTTGTGTGTGGCCGCCCATTATGGCTTTACCCAACTTACCGGGATAGATATTCTTCCGGAATTATGCACACAGGCTGAAAAAAACCTCGAGAAAACAGCATCCGTCTTTCCCGAAATAGAATATAAAATTATCTGTGGTGATGCAGGTGAATATGCCATTCCTGAGGATACTCATTGTGTTTTTCTGTTCAATCCCTTTGATGAGGTTATTATGCAAAAAGTTGCCAGTAACATTTCAAAATCCTTAAAGCGTCCACGTTCGTTTTACATCATTTACCTCAACGCCCTGCACAGTGAGTGTTTCACGTCCATGGGTTTCCAGCGTGTATATCATCACACTGAAAAAGTATACCTAGAAGTGAGTATATACAAAAAGGCGCCGTAGTTACAGCGCCCTTTGAATGATTGTTTTGTTTGTTCCTTTATGCAGGATCCATCAGTTCCACACTCCGGTTGATGAACTCCGTCAGGCGATTGCCCTGCAGTAACCCCTGAGACAGTAAGGCCAGATCAGCCAGGTTGTGAACCAGCTTTTCCTGAACGGGTGCATCCTGTTGAGCAAGAATGTTTTTATAAATTGGATGATTGCCATTCACCGTGAGTGAAACTTCATCCGGCATGTTGGCATACCACGAAGCCATTCCACCGCCCACGGCGGCCATGTCTTTCATGCGGCGCATCCACTCCGGACGTGTAGCCACTACCGGCGGCGCATCCGTGCTCAACCCACGCACCTCTACCGTAAGTTGTATTCCTTCCTGCTGGCGCGTGAACAGTGTTTTTAATTTATCGCATTCATCGCCGGAGAGTACACAATTATTTTCCTCTGATTTATCAATAAGGTTATCCGTGATATCAGCATCTACTCTCGTAAACTGAACCCCTTCCCATTTCATTTCCATATTGTTGATGAACGCGGCATCCACCAGGGTTTCCATTTTCACCACCTTATATCCCTTCGCCTCTGCCTGCTGAATGTAGGCATCCTGCTGCACGGGTTGTGTGGTGTAGAGAATTACATGCTTTCCTTCTTTATTTTTTTGCAGCGCACCGGTAAGTTCCTTGTATGCTTCCAGGGTATGGAAGTTTCCCTGCACATCCTGCATCACAAAAAACTTATTGGCCTTCTCCAGAAATTTATCATCTGTCATCATACCGTACTTCACAAACAACCCCAGGCTTTCCCACTTCTCTTCAAACGCCTTACGATCGTTGTTGAACATTTCCTCCAGCTTATCGGCCACCTTCTTGGTGATATGCGCATTGATTTTACGCACATTCGGGTCGCCCTGTAAATAACTGCGGCTAACGTTCAGCGGTATGTCGGGTGAATCTATCACACCATGCAGCAACATTAAAAATTCAGGTACCACATCTTTTACTTCATCGGTTACAAACACCTGATTGCTGTACAGTTGAATTTTATCTTTTTGTATTTCGTACGACTGTTTGATTTTGGGGAAATACAGAATACCCGTCAGGTTAAACGGATAATCCACATTCAGATGAATCCAGAACAGAGGCGTTTCTCCTGCGGGATACAATGATTTATAAAATGCTTCGTAATCTTCTGATTTCAGATCACCCGGTTTTTTTACCCATGCAGGAGTTGTTTCATTGATCTGTTCATTTTCAAAAAAGATAGGCACCGGCAGGAAGCGGCAGAATTTCTGCAACACCTCACGCACGCGATAAGGTTCTAAAAACTCCAGACTCTCCTCATTCAAATGCAATACAACCGATGTACCCCGGTCGGTTTTATCAGATGCACTGATGCTGTAATCAGGACTGCCATCACAGGTCCACATAGCAGCAGGCGCATCTTTATAACTTTTTGAAATCACATCCACTTTTTCACTCACCATAAACCCACTGTAAAAACCTAACCCAAAATGCCCGATGATGTTGTTTTCATTCTGGCCTTTATACTTGGCCAGGAACTCTTCGGCGCCACTGAACGCCACCTGGTTTAGGTAACGGTCCATTTCTTCTGCAGTCATACCCACACCCCGGTCTGATATGGTGAGTGTTTTGGCCTCTTTATCAATCACCACATCAATGCGAAGCTCTCCCAGTTCCTGTTTGCATTCTCCGATGGAGGCCAGGGTTTTAATTTTCTGCGTGGCATCTACGGCATTGCTTACCAACTCACGAATAAAAATGTCGTGCTCACTGTATAAAAACTTTTTAATGATCGGGAATATATTTTCAGTACTTACCCGAATTTGTCCGGTTTGCATATGGTTTACTATTTGGGATTACTTACTCAAATTCAGTACCATCGTATCAATGCTGAAAAAGTGTCATACAGAATGACAAAAAAAGGGGCCACAAGCCCCTGATACTTACACATTATAGAAAAGGATTAAAATTCTAAACCGGATTCTCTTTCCTGAACGCTGATTTGTTTGATAAAATCATCATACCCGTCGGGATTGTTGCTATACGGACCAAATGTATCTATACTGTATCCAATCAAACCGTCATTCGCTTCAATCAGATATAAAATGGCTGAATCAGCAGGATCGCTCTGCCCTTCAAAACGAAACGTACGAATGATGGTTAAATCTTCTGGTTGATAATGTTTTTCGTTACAGCAGGAAAACCCTTTATCTGTCAACCTGAATTCATTATCCTGTCTTTTGATTCTTAACTTCTCCAGTATGGAAGATAAGGTGGTGAGATGTGGTATCTGATTAGGCATGGCTGATGATTTTATAACAATAATATTTCAACTATGATGCCAAAAATGACGTTCTCCAACAACTCCCCGTTGCCTTCCTGTTAAAGTAATTGTTCAAAGGGCATAAAAAAACTGCCGGTATTGCCGGCAGTTTAATATAGTCAGTGAAAAATTATTACTGAAGAATCAGTATTTGTTTTTCGTACCTGAATTTAGTATTGATGATTTGCATGGTGTATGCACCCGGACCGAGAACGGATGGTACAACAAAACGATCGTCAATAAAATTCAGCTGAAGTATGATATCACGCTGGAAGGCTACTTGTCCGAGACTATTGATCAACCTGATGGAGTAATGTCCGGGCTCCATGTTAGTAAGAGAGTAATGCAACACATTTCCTCTTTTTACCGGAATACCATAGATTACTACACCCGCAGGCAGAGGGCTCGTTGTAAACGAACGCTCATCACCATACGTAGCGATCCCGCTGCTGATGGTATACGCACGGAAATAATAGCGTGTATTCTGGATCAGATTATCAGGGGTAGAGGAGAATTCACCTGTGGTAGTATTTAAATTACCGGAAGGTACTCTGGTACCTGTACCCAAAATAAAGTTTTGAATAGAGCTGTATTCAATACCGTAAGAAGTTACCGGGCTGCATCCTAAGGCGGTAATCTGACCAGACAATACCGCTTCGTGGTGGCTCAGCACCAAGGAATCCGTAGTGGAAACCTGAGCGCCTGTAGCATCACCGTTACCAGTAACCGGCACATTGTAAGTACCGGTGATTCCTCCTCCAGTAACCGGAATATTGCCGTTAAATGATCCGGCTGTTTCCGGAGTAAAGTTTACAAATACATCTCCGCTAAAACCTCCGGCCGTAGGTGCGAATGATACGGTAGCGGTGAACGGACCGGCAGCGTTATCAGCGAAAGTGAAACCATCGAGCGGACCCACATTAATGGCATCATTGGTTAAGTTGAATCCGGTTAATGTAAATACATTCGGACCTGCAGTAGTATTTACACATACATCGCCAAAATCAGCTAGAGTTGTATGAGCTAAACCCGGAGGTGGTGGCGCGGCTGTAGTAAAGGATTGCTCCAGTCCGTATCCGGTTCCACCGGCGTTGGTTGCAAATGCCTTGTAGTAATATGTAGTAGATGGTGCCAATCCGTTGATGGGGGCAGAAAAATCTCCACCCGCCAGGTTGGTGGCGTTTACTACAGTACCGGTTGTGAAACCAGGTGTAGTACTGTATTCAAATCCATAAGTGGTTACTGCAGAACAACCGTTTGAGTTGATAGTACCTGCAACAACCGCGGAGTTGGTAGTAATGCTGCTTGCATTTCCGGTGGTTAAGCCGGGAACGTTGTTTACACCTGCTCCGGATGCCGCTACTAAAACCGGCGTTGCGATGCCTCCGCCACTGATGCTAATATCTCCTGAGTACGACTGAACAGCTGTAGGGAGAAAGTTTACATAAACGGTTTGATTAAAAGTTCCACCCGGTTGAGTGATGGATAATGTATTCGAAAATGGTCCTGCAGATGAGGTTGCAAAAGTAAATCCGCTCAACGGACCCACGGTAACGTCTGCAGTGGTAAGATTGGTACCATTGATATCGAAAGTAACCGGACCGATGGTTTGATTGATACAAACATCACCAAAAGATGTGATGCTGCCGGCAGAAATATTTGGTGTTCCCGCAGCAATACCGGTGCCGTTCAATGTTACTGTTACTGCTGTTGTAACTCCACCGCCGGTGATGGAAGCCGTTCCATTGATAGCCCCGGTAGATTGTGGTGTAAATCGAACATAAACAGTAGTGGCCGTCAACGTTCCTGAAGTATACGCCACGGTAGCTGTTGCACCCCAGTTGGTATTATCGGATGAAACCTGGAAATCAGTTGATGAAGCTGTGATGGTGATGTTACCCGGAGCACCGGTTAAATCTGTTCCGGAGAGATCAAAAGTTTGCGCGGCAGAGTTTGTGCCTACGGTAACGGTACCAAAACTCAGGCTGGTTGGAGCTGCTGTAAGTTGTGGATCCGGAGGAACTGCACTGCAGGTGTTGGCCGGAGTAGCACTGTTGCGGGGTGCTACAGGCTCTACGGTAAAGTCGTTGCCATTGTTATCCGTATCTGTGCAGCCGTTGTTGTTACGAATCGCGGAATTGGCGGCACTGAGAGCAGCAGTAGGTGAAGTTTCTGAACAGTTCGCGGTACCATATCCTACCAGATCAATCATTAAAGGATCCGGACATCCGCCTACGGCAGTGATACCATTTACCAGAGCTACTTTACCATTGGCAGCAGCCATGGCGATAGTTGGAGTTGCAATGGCATCCGGAGTGGGCAAGGCCACACCGTTAGTACCCACGGAACTCATTTGAATGAGGTAATACCCTCCCGGAGGAATAACCACTGCCGGCAAAGCAAATACACCGGTCCAGGTAGAGGTATTGGTTGCCGAAGCATATTGAACAGACAATCCGTTCAATGACTGCGGAGTGGATGAAACGTTATGCAGTTCAACAAAATCTGCATTGTATGTTGCTGAGGCATTACCACCCGCGCCATACACCTGGCTAATCACCAGTGTGGTAGACTGAGCGCCGGCAAAGTAGCCTGAGAGCATCAATAAAAAAGTAAAAATCTTTCTCATAAAGGAAGTTTGTAAAGGTGTCGTTGTAAGCATAAAGAGCCATCCATACAACCGGGTGGCTCTTTATGTTATATATCTTTCAGCAACATATTAGTTACCGGTAATTTTTATGTTATCTATCTGCCAGGTAGATGTTTTATCATTCGAAGAGCCTGACGGATCAGAGCCTTCATAGCGGAAAGCAACATATACCGTACCAGTGTATCCACTTAAATCAATTTCACCTGAATTGGTAAAGCTGGATGGGAATGAAGTTACGGTTCCAGGAGACAAGGTTGCCTGAGCCGTTACATCCGTCCAGGTTACACTAGCATCCCATGGGTCACCTGCACCGGTATAGTTGGTAGACACCAGGATTTTCAGGGCAGCAGCAGTAGAACCACCGGTACCGATAAACCCTTGCTTGGTATCAAAACTCAGTTTTTCATTAGCAGTAGCATCGAGGTTTACTCCTTTAGTAACCAACCAAGACAGTACAATAGGTTCATTGCTGGAGAATGCTGAAAGTTCAGCATATAAATTGCTGTTGAAGGTTCTGGCAGAATAAGTACGGCCACCTACTTCAGCTAAGTTTTTCCAGTCGGCAATGTTTACAGGCGACAGTGCGGTTTGTCCTTCAAAGTTCTCCCACAAAAGTGAACCCGGAGGAGGTGCAGAACCACAACGAGGCTGATAGAACATTACATCGTTGGTATCGCGGATTACCAACTGGCGTGTAGAACCGAATACCGTGTAAATGCTCACAAGGTCTCCCATACCATTCGGTACATTCAGTGCAGAGAAGTTGGAATAGGCACTGGTGCGTACAATCAGTGACGTGTTATCGCAACCTTTAACCGTTAAGTTGGTGGTGCGGCGGTACACGGAAGTATCGGAATACGTTTTACCGGTATCTGCTACCACAAATTCATATTCCTTTAATTTAATCAGCGCATTGATGTAACGGTTTTGCATATTGGTTCCCAGATCAGCATAGGTAACTTCCATTGGAGTAACCGGATTATTGATAGAACCACCGATTACATAACGGTTAATCATAGCCGAAGGAATACCTTCCAGTGAAGGAATCCCGCCCACAACCGCTCTTGAACCAAGAATCATGTTACCATTATCATCGCTGATATACAAACCATTGCACTTGATATACACGCGACGGCCAACTGGATAAGTTGTGTAGAGGTTAGTAGCGTTCAGTAATACCTGAATAGCTCCGGTGGTATCCTGAATAAACAGTTGTTTGTAAAAGTTGCCGCTCTTATCATTCGCCGTTACGATACCAGATATAACGATATCCTGAGTGATTGGAGTAAAAGCACCTGAACTGGTATGAATCGCTTTTAAATTGGCAATAGTAGTATTGGCTGTGATGTTTGGATCAGATGGCCCCGGTGGTTCATCAAATGTTTTTTTACATGCACTGAATGTGCCTACAAGGGCTATAAGCGCCACAGCTGAAAGTAATCTGGAAACCTTGTTCATTTTCTATTTTTTAAAAAGTTTGTATTCGATTGATTGATTAGAACCTTAAGCCAATGCTGGCAAAAAAGTTGATTCCATAAGCATAAAACCTACGGGGCGGGAAACGCTCGGTATCCTTACCGGTAAAGTCGAAACGCAGTTGCTCAAACCCGCCGGAAACCACATCCTGATTGTTCAGGATATTGTTCACGCCCAGGGTAAACACCAGGTAATTCCTTTTCTTTAACCCTTTGATATTACGGTTGAGCATATACGAATATCCCGCAAAGGCATCTAAAGTAAACTGGTTTTCCAGTTGCTCCTGGTCAACAATTTTGTTCCACATTTCTGAGCCGGGCTCTAACCCACTGGTAACCGACTCTGTACGGCGCAGCGGATTGAAATCAAGAAACATGTGCCTGAAATAGTTCAGGTTCATATTAAACCACCAGAACTTGGGTGAATTATACGCAAAACCAATGGTGTACGCCTCCTGTGGAGTAGGCACATAATAGTTGTTGGAATATATAATGGTGTTACGCGCCAATAATTCAGCACTGTTGTCTACTGTAATAGAACCCCGCTGACGTGAGATAAAACGATAACGGCCCACAGAAGCTGCCGCCGTGATGCTCAAACCCTTATACACTTTAGCCTCAGCGCCAAACTCAATACCGAAATGATCTTTATCGATGTTGCTGATAGCATAGTTGGTGAAGTTCTGATATTCATCATTATAGAATGTAAGCACATTCATCTGATCTTCAAAGCGGGTATAGAAACCTGAAAGCCTCAGTTTTACCGCTGGTGCATTCATTACATATCCTCCTTCAATGGTAGATATTTTTTCACTGGTGATGTCTTCCTGCATGAAATCACGTGTACGTGGGGCGAGGTAAGCATTATCGAAGAACGGTGCACGAGTCTGATATCCTGCATTGGCAAAGATGTAGTTACGTCCGTCGATCTTATAGGTTGCTCCTCCTTTTACACCATAGTTATAAAAATCGTTGTATTTCGATTTGCCGAAAGAATTGTTAGGGAACAAACCGGAACGTACGTTACCCACTCTCCAGAAACGAGTGTATGTATGCTCAGCCGCCAGGAAGAAATCTACCTTCCTTAACTTGATATTGGTTTGAACAAAGGCACTGGCTTTACGTATGTTGATATCATAGTTGTATCCAACTTTATCTCCTTCACGTACAATACGGTTCGGACGATTCAGGTCGTTTTGATTGGCTGTATTGTTGGTTGGATAATCGCGTTCTGCAAACTGGTTTATATCTACATAAAAATCACCTCCCAGTAAATCTTCCACAATTTTATAATACTGATTACGCTGATACTGGTAAGTAAATCCGGCCGTAAAATCAATATTTGGTTTCAAAGCCGTATTCAGTACGGTATTGAAGTTTGCTTTGGTGATGCCGATTACCCTTTCTTCCAGGATGTAGTGTGAACGGCGGCCATACAAATCATTCCCCTGGATGCCATCTGCATTTTTAAATGTTTCCCAGGAAGAGAGGTTTACATTATATAAATTATCCCAGTTAATCTGGCGCTTGTTTACGTCGTTTCTTAACTCATTGTACACCTGCTCTTTAAAGATTGGGTCAAGCTGCCAGCTCGGCAGGTAACGGTAATAATCCGGACGCGGATCCGGTGCATTGTACCAATCTAAACCCGTTGTGCTTCTATATCCTTTACTATACGAAGCAGAGGTGAACAATTGCATTTTATCGGTAATCTTCCAGTCGTGAGATAAAATACCCATAGGCTGGAAAGAACGTGCGACACTGGAGTTACGCTTTCTGCCATTCTGATATCCCCAGTAAGGATTATAGTAATTATCCCCGGCGATATCGAGCATTTCACGAACAGAAGCACCCTGACGGCCATTCTCCGTAGGTGTGGCAAATGCTACAAAAGACAGAAGATGTTTGTCATTGATGCGCTTATCTACACCGGCAAACAAAGACCATCCATCATAGTAAGTACCTTCAGTATAACCTTCCTCAGCCCAGCGGCGTGAACCTGAAACAGTAAATGCCCAGCCTTTTTTATTCAATCCGGTGGAATGACTGGCCATGAGCCTGTGGTTATAGTTACGGTTAGATACGGCGTAGTTGAAACTGGTTTGCTGGCGCTGGTAAGAAGCGCGTGTATCGATATAGGTTAGTCCGCCAAAATCTCCAAACGCATACGGCGTATTCCGCAACCCATGCGATACATCGCGGTTACGCAACACATCGTTCAATCCACCCCACTGACCATACGGCGTGAAGCCATTGTCGAGGTTTTCCATGGGAATACCGTTCATGTACGTAGAAAACATATCGGCATCATATCCCCTGATGCGGAAACGAACCGCATTAAACTTGAAAGTAGCGGCATTTAAAAACGGGTCACGCCCCGCACTTAGTAGAGAAGACACGTTTTGTGCACTTCCGTCCTGACCGTCATTTTCGTCTAAAGAGATAACAGGAATGTTGTCAGTTAATTCATCAGCCCTTATTTGATTAATCAGAGAGTCGTTGGTTGCCTTTACAGGATCTACCTGTGCGAAAGCGCTTCCGGAAACCAAACTCAAAACCAAAGCAGCTTTTAGTTTTGTAAACCTACCCAGCATAAGAAATATTTAAGTTGGCAAAGCTAACATTATACTACGAATATTAACTAAATTTATTTAAAATTAATAGACGCTTCATCTGCCAGAAATGATGCAGGAGGTTGAATAATAATTACCTTTGGTCTCATTTTTTAATTATGAAGATATTTTTCGGCCTCGCAATGGCTTTTTTTACCTTTTCGGTTTCATTTGCTCAAAAGCAATCTTACCGTGTTTCCATTGTTGGATTTTACAATGTGGAAAACCTATTTGATACCATCAACGGCCCCAACAATGATGAAGAGTTCCTTCCGAATAGTCCCAGACAGTACAATTCAAGGATTTACTATGATAAATTAGACAGACTGGCGTCGGTGATTGAGCAAATGGGTACGGATCAAAGTCCCGACGGCCCGGCAGTTTTAGGTGTAGCCGAAGTGGAAACCCGTGGGGTGCTGGTAGATCTGGCTAAACAGCCCCGGATTGCAAAACGCAATTACCAGGTGGTACATATTGAATCAAAAGATGCCCGCGGTATTGATGTGGGCATGCTGTACAACCCGAAATATTTTAAAATGCTCCACCACGAGGCGTTATATGTACCATTGCCCGGAGGATCAAAAGATGCATACTACACCCGGGATGTGTTATATGTAAAAGGCGTGCTGGATGGCGACACTTCGCACTTCTTTGTGAATCACTGGCCATCCCGCTCCGGAGGGGAAGAACGCTCCCGCCCCGGACGTAACGCTGCCGCCACAGTAGTTAAAAGAGTAGTAGACTCCATCAATGCGCATAATCCCAACGCAAAAATCATGGTTATGGGTGACCTGAACGATGATCCCATCAGCCCGAGTGTTGCAAAAATCCTTCATGCCAAAGGCAAAGCAGAAGACGTGGAGCCTTCCGGACTGTACAACCCATGGTGGACGATGTACAAAAAAGGAATTGGCACGTCCCCTTACCAGGATGCCTGGGGACTGTTTGATCAGATCATCATTTCACATTCCTACCTCAATAAAGAACAGCCGCAGTATTTCTTCCGGCAGGCCCACATATTCAATAAACCTTTCCTGGTTCAAAAAACAGGCAAATGGAGAAACTACAGTAAGCGTACCTGGGATGGCATCACTTACAACTATGGCTACAGTGATCACTTCCCCGTATATGTGGTGTTGCTGAAAAAGGTGACTCAATAACCTTTACGCATAAACGATTTCAATTCCGCATTCCTCCAGCGTGGGGTGCTGAATCAGTCTGAGGAACACATTGGCGGTAGCTACGATATCTTTTTCGCAATAATGCGTAATGCGTTTGAGCGATTCAAGTCGCTGCCGTGCATCACCCTGCCAGTAAAGTTTCCCCACCATGCTCCCATTGATATCATCCTTGGGCGACGGTACATTTAATACCGCCGACAACAGTTTCAGTGATGTGAAATTTTTATAATCGCCGAAACGCCATAATTGAAACGTATCCACTACCGGAACATCCCACGGCTTAACCTGTTGAAAGTTCAGGTACACCGGAACGGCTAATCCATTCACGATCAGCCTGCGGCAGATGAAGGGGATGTCGAACTCTCGGATATTGTGCCCTGCAAAATAGCGAATACCATTTTTAAAGAAGAGAGACGTTTCCTCCAGAAATTGCAGCAATAGTTTTTTTTCATCCGCCTGTGCATAGGAACGCACCCTGAACTGAGAGGCTTCTCCCATGCTGAAGTACCCGATGGAGATACAGATGATTCTTGAAAATTCAGCCATCACGCCTGCACGCTGTTCGTACAAAACAGCCGGCTCCTGCTCACTCATCGGCATCCTCCCTACTCGTTCATCCCACAATTCCTGCCACTGTTCATCCAGTGCTTCATATCCGGATACACTTGTGGCGGTTTCAATATCAATGAACAATAATTTTTCTTTATCGGGCTGTTTCATGTTGATTATTTGGCTCGCTTGGGTTTATCAAATGTTACATGCACATCAAATGTTTTCAGCACAATAGGAACATACTTGCGGGGCTGGTCTTTTTGAGTGAAGATGTGAATATCTTTTCCTTGTTTTAACATGGCCTGCCCATACCATATTTTTTCTTTTCCTTTAACGGTATAGCCATGCTTTTCCAGATCAGTCACCAGCCATTTCAAAGGATTGGTTTCATAAATCAATTTCGATTTACGGATGGGCGTATAATAGGCATCCGCCCAGAAATACAATGGCCCCGCAGGCGTGTGCTTCAACATTTTTTCATGGCGCTTTTCATTGTAATACTTTTTGTCGTAAATCGCCACGTACGGAATGTTCGGGTAGTCCTTCACGGTAGCTTCAAAATAATTTTGTTTTTCCACACAGGGTGAACACCACAATGCTGCCAGGAAGATCAATGTAGTGTCGGGCAGTTTTTCAAAATCACGGGCTGTGATGGATACCTGTTGAGCCTGCGCATTCAACTGAATGGCCATGCAAAAAAGTACGAGTAACTTTTTCATAATGATTATTTAAATGAAAAAAAACAGGACCTGCAGTTTCCTGCAGGCCCCGGTAAGTTTATGATTTTGCCAGTTTATCCCAGTCGATGTATCGATCGAATGTCAGTCTTACTTTTCCCTCTCTGGGCAAATACTGATACACGCCTGTTGCTTCAACCGGTGCGTATTTTATTTCCGGAGATTTAATAACAATGGCGTGTGTGCAGTTTTTACAACGGAACCCGATTCCGGTGGTGCAACCACTGCGGCGCGTAGCAATGCGCACACAAATTTCTATGGTCCAGGTGCCGGTTACCCTGATGTCAATGAAGTTATCGGGAAAAATATCATTCCATAAATCCAGATCAAAATCGATGTACTGCTTTTTGTTTTCATCCAGATAAACATGCATTTTTCCATCTTCGGTTTCAATAACCTTTGGTTTTTGAGCAAAAGAGAGCGTAGCAGCAAAGAGTGCGGCGATAAACATTAATGTTTTCATGTGTTTTAAATTTTTGTGTTACGGATTGAATGAATGCCTTGCATGGCAGGAAGGCGGCTGCTGTTGAGTACATTCAAACCAGACACTTGAATAGCGGTACTTATCGTAAGGGTTTTTATATTGACCTGTTAATCCGCCCTTCTTTCATCCCTTTGTTCGAAGCAATCAACAACTCAAAATTCATGGAACCGGATGACTGACGTAGGTGAAAACAACCTGTTCGCCGGAAGATTTTTCACAAAAAAAATAAGCTGCCCGAAGGCAGCTTATAAAGTATCTTCTTTTAAAATGGATGCATTGTTCAGGATTTAGCTTATTTCCCCAAATAACTAAAGCCGTAATTCATCAGAAGATACTAGGACATTAATATTCGAAAAATCCATTTCCTTTTTTAAAAAGGTTGCCCAATGGACAACCTTTTATGGATCCCCAAAACTGAAACTATTAGAGGCAAGTAAAAGTGGCCTGTAAAATGTGAACGGCATTTCACAAGACCACCTTTATAAACAGGAGACACAACATTTCCAAAGGGATTGCAATACAGTTTAATTTATTTTGACCTGAATATTCAATGATCTACTATTGATTAGATTTACAAAAAAACAGATTAAGTTTCTCATAAATCCGGGGAAATCACCCTGTTTTTTTAGGGGAAAAATCCCCTTTTTTTTAAGGGGCATTATGTACATATTTGACCTGTTTCATTAAATCAATCCTTTTTAAACCATTAAAACCAATAAAATGCCTGAAAAAATTTCTTTGGAATTAGCCAAATCATACCTAAATAACTATCGGGAAACATTTGAATTAAAAGGGGTGCCACCAGATTCGTATTTCCAGTCTTACTTTCTGAACAAAGAAATCATTGATTCTATTTTTGCACATGCTGAAGAAGCTGGCATAGAATGTAGTGGAATCAGGTTATATTTAGGGAAGAAAACAACCCCTTCAAACGAAGATGTGGAAAATCAAATCATGCATGTATCTGGTGAATACAATGTGGTAGTTATTGGAACCGATATTTCAGCATGCCCAATCACCGAAACTGGAGAAATTTATGACAACCTGAGCCCGTGCCCCTCTGCTTGTCCACCAGAATCTGATTTATTATCCAAATAAAAGCCGCTATGCTAAATCCTTATGCCCTACCCCTGCTCATTATTATAGCCTTAGGAGTTATGCTGGGTATGGTAAAACGGAAAAACAGTGATAAAGCATTTCATACAGTAGTTGTATTGCTTGTTGTTACCTTCATCACCGAGTTAATTGCAAATAGTATTCACAACTTTGGATTTAAAACGAACGTAACGGTTTATAAGATATTTGACCCGCTTCAGGTTATCCTTTTTAGTTACATTTTTTATCACTTGTATCAATTTAGAAAGTTGAAAATATTTGCTGTTTATGCCTGCATTGTAGCACTTATCTTATTAACTATTTCAACAATTATCAACATAAGCCCCAATGTAAATAACTCCATTGGAGTAACTACTAAGTGTGCATTATATATATTACTGAGTCTTATAAAATTTTCGGAAATGCTGCAAACACCTTCCGAAGAAAACATTGTTGTTAACCCAACATTCTGGTTTTGCTCAGCAGTTTTTTTCTTTTTCTCCGTAAACATTATGTTTTGGATAACGTTCAATCAAATCTCGGAATCTGCTGCTAAAAACACAGCACGACTGATCCATGTTTATTGTAATTATATATTTTATAGTATTGTTGCATTGAGTTTCCTGTTGATACCTTCTAAAAACAAACTGCCGGATAGATATGAATAATCAGGTTTCCACTATATTTTTTGGAGCTACCGCTATATTCACTGTGCTGGTTTTTTTTATTATTCTGTTTGTGGTGTATTATAAGCAACGGCAAAGGGCACACTTGCTGGAAAAAAAATCTCTTCAGTCGGCGTTTGAGCAGGAAAAGATTATTTCAGTCATGGAAATTCAGGAACAAACTTTCAACGAAGTGAGCCGAGAAATTCATGATAATATCGGGCAGGTACTGAGTTTAGCACGCATGCAACTGAACAATCCGAATCAATCACATCCGGAAGCTATACAACATGCTGATGAATTACTGGAACAGGCCATTCGGGATATCCGCTCACTCAGCCATACCCTCAACACGTACAAAGTGCAGTCTATGGGTATAATAGAATCCACCATGCAATTGGTAGAACAATTGAAAAACACACGTCAATTCAACACAATCATCGAATTTGATAACGTGTATCCTGAACCGAAAGATTCGCACATTATCATATACCGGATGATTCAGGAAATTGTAAATAACATCATCAAACATTCAAAAGCCAGCGAAATAAAATTAAACATTCAAACCCGGAATGACATTACCAGCCTGACGATCTCAGACAATGGCGTAGGTTTTAAACAGGCTTCACCACATCAGGGCATAGGCATGCGTAATCTCGCCGAAAGGGCTAAACTGGCCAATGCCTCTATTGAGTTTAACAGCAACAGCGGCAATGGCACTTCCATTCAAATTAAATTCTGATGAAGACAAAAATTGCGATCATAGACGACCATACGCTGATGCGCAACGGACTGCAAGGCATTATCAATGCATTCAGTGAATATGAAGTAATGATGCAGTGTGAGAACGGAAAAGATTTTATTCATCAGTTGAATGGTGTGTCATCCACTCCGGATATTGTGCTCCTCGATATCAATATGCCTGAGATGGATGGCTTTGAAACCGCTGAATGGATCAGAATCCATAAACCGGAAATAAAAATTCTGGTGTTGAGCATGTTGAATAGTGAAGAGGTGATTATTCGCATGTTGCGCCTCGGAGCATCGGGCTATATTTTAAAAGACAGCAAACCGGAAGTGCTGCGTATGGCACTGAACAACATTCGCGACCACGGTTTTCATTCAAATGAATTACTGAACCCCAGATTATTTTTTACGCTCCAGCAATCGAACGGAAAAAATAACGGTGCATCGGTATTATCCAATCGTGAAAGTGAATTCATTCAACTGGCGGCCAGCGATCTCACCTATCGGGAAATTGCAGAGAAAATGAATACCAGTCCGAAAACCATTGAAAACTACCGGGAAGCCCTGTTTGAAAAACTGGAGGTAAAGAGCCGCGTAGGGCTTGTACTGGCAGGCATCCGGGCGGGATGGATTAAGATTTAAATTCCGGATTTAAAAAAAGGGTCGCACAAGGCGACCCTTTCAATATACAGTAAGAAGATTATTCTTCCACTTTTACTTTACCTTTCGACTTAGCAATTACTTCTTCAGCAACGTTATTAGGTGCCGGAGAGTAATGACTGAATTCCATGGTTGAGGTTGCACGGCCTGAAGATAATGAACGCAGTTGGGTTACGTAACCAAACATTTCGCTCAATGGAACTTTCGCCTTAATTACCTGCAGGTTTGCACGGCTGTCCATACCTTCAAGCATACCGCGACGACGGTTCAAATCACCTGTTACATCTCCCATATATTGATCAGGAGTAAGTACTTCAACTTTCATAATAGGCTCCAGCAAGGTCGGCTTTGCTTTGCGGCCTGCTTCACGGAATCCGGCGCGGGCACACAATTCAAACGACATCGCATCAGAATCCACATCATGGTAGCTACCGTCGAACACACGAACCTTCATGTTATTCACCGGATAACCTGCCAACACACCTGTAGTCATTGAAGTTTCAAAACCTTTCTGAATAGCCGGTAAGAATTCCTTAGGAATTGAACCACCAAACAAATCGTTTACAAACTGGAAGTGCTTGCCTTCATTTTCTTTTAACCACTCTTCATCGGCAGGGCCAATCGCGAACTGAATATCAGCGAACTTACCTCTACCACCCGTTTGCTTTTTCAACACTTCGCGATGTTCTACAGTAGCATGGAATGCTTCTTTGTAAGCAACCTGAGGAGCACCCTGGTTTACTTCCACTTTAAACTCGCGCCTTAAACGGTCGATGATGATTTCAAGGTGTAATTCACCCATACCGCGCAGGATAGTCTGACCGGTATCTTCATCTGTATTTACACGCAATGTTGGATCTTCTTCCACGAGTTTGGCAATAGCCATACCCATTTTATCTACGTCTGCCTGAGTTTTAGGCTCGATGGCAATTGCAATCACCGGCTCAGGGATAAACATATTCTCCAAGGTGATCGGATGGTTCTCGTCACACAATGTATCACCGGTTTTAATTTCCTTGAAACCAACTGCAGCACCGATATCTCCTGCTTCAATAAAATCAATCGGATTTTGTTTGTTGGCAAACATTTTCATGATACGGCTGATACGCTCTTTTTTACCACTGCGAACGTTCAATACATAGCTACCCGCATCGAGGTGACCGGAATAGCAACGGAAGAATGCCAAACGACCTACGAACGGATCGGTCATAATTTTAAATGCCAAAGCAGCAAACGGCTCCTTCGGATCCGGCTTCCTGGTAATTTCTTCTCCGGTATCAGGATCAGTACCGGTAATGGCATCGATATCAACCGGGCTAGGCAGGTAACGGCAAACCGCATCCAGTGCAGTTTGTACACCTTTGTTTTTAAAGGAGGAGCCACACATCATGGGTACAATACTCAAATCGATGGTTGCTTTGCGAATAGCTTCATGCATTTCATCTTCAGTGATGGAGTTTGGATCATCAAAGAATTTCTCCATCAGATTATCATCATATTCTGCAACCGCTTCTACGAGATTCGCTCTCCACTCGTTCACATCATCTACCATATCAGCGGGCACATCAATTTCATCAAAGGTCATACCTTCAGTTTCAGCGTGCCAGATAATTCCTTTATTCTTAATCAGATCAACCACACCTTGGAAATTATCTTCTGCTCCGATAGGTAATTGTAATGGCACAGCCTTAGCACCCAGCATTTCTTTAACCTGCTTCACCACATTCAGGAAGTCGGCACCGGCACGGTCCATTTTATTTACGAATCCGATACGTGGAACTTTGTAACGGTTCGCCTGACGCCAAACGGTTTCAGATTGCGGCTCCACCCCATCTACTGCAGAGAAAAGAGCAATCAGTCCATCCAGTACACGCATTGAACGCTCTACCTCTACGGTAAAATCCACGTGACCGGGAGTATCAATAATGTTGAAACTGTATTTTTTTGAGGCCGGGGTTTGTTTTCCTTTGTCTGTAGGAAAATTCCACTGACAACTAACCGCTGCGGAAGTAATAGTAATACCGCGCTCTTTCTCCTGCTCCATCCAGTCGGTAGTAGCACCACCTTCGTGTACTTCACCAATCTTATGAATCATACCGGTGTAGCGAAGGATACGCTCGGTTGTGGTGGTTTTGCCCGCATCAATATGTGCAGCAATACCAAAATTTCGTTGATAACGTAAATCTGCCATTGTATTTGTTTTGTAAGTTATGATTGGAGGATGTTGATTCAGCCGCGCTGACATCCTGAATTAAAAAGTAAATGTTGATATAAACAGAAACTGCCTGCATCAGGCGGGTTCGAAATGAACCTAAGGATTATGCATTTAAATTACTCTCATAGTACGCTAAATAGTTCAACTCCCGGATACTTTGCTGAAGCTTTTAGCGGCGCAAAAATAATTAAAAAATGAATAAATGAACGTTTTATTGCCGTAAACCTTGAAAAATATACCACCTTTCGCTAATTTAGTCGTATCAATTTGAAATTCAACAATATGAAAGGCCTCTACCTGCTCGTTTTCGTGTTATTTACTTCCCCCCTGTTCGCACAATCTCCTGCCCCGGAAGTAATTGCCGATTCCTTTCCGCTCACTTTTAACTATCACAGAGACTTCAGGCGTATTAAAACCATGACAGAGCAGAAAAGCCATCCGTACAATTATCAGAAATTAATCATTCGTTTTTTAAATAATGACAGCTCTCTTACCCGTCCGGAGGTTTTGGCCCTGATGATTGGGTTTACCGACAATACCCATTATAAACCACTGGAAAACATGGAGATTGAAAAGGAAATTATTGAACTGAACGACAATGGATTTTTTGAAGATGCCCTGGAAGAAACTAAAAAGTATCTGCAAAAGAACCCGCTCAGCCTTTCTGCCAATAAAGAACGCTCCTACGCCTATCATAAAACGGGTAATACCGACAGTGCCCGATATTTTATGGACTTAAACAACCATATTATGGAAGCCATGATTTTTAGTGGCGGTGCGAAAGGGAAGACTCCCGACAATGCTTTTTTCTCCCTCGGATTGAATGATGGTGATTATTTCATCCCCAATGTGGGTTTCTCAGTTACTAAAAAAAGTCTCTCCAAAGACAAGAACCGTTATACACTGTATGTAGTGCAATCCATGAATATTGAAAGTGCCTACACAAATTATTATTTCAATATCCATCATGCGAAAATGAAGGCAGACCAGGACGGTATATCTGAACGCAAACCGAAAAAACTGGAAAACGCCAAAAAGAAGCGAGCCGCCAAGGGAAAAGGAAAAGGGAAAAAGGGAGCTGTAACCGATTCTACCGCAACGGATGAACCGGAGATGATGCCAACCGACAGCTTACCATCTGAAATTATAAGTATTGATCCGGAAATGGCTCCATCCCCGGCCGACAGCCTTCAACCTGCTGCACCTGAAATGATGCCCACTGATTCAATTCCGGCTGAAAAGCCTGAGACTCTTGAAACTCCGGAACCCACTCCGCTAAACACCCCACCTTCAAATTCAGAAACACCCAAAGGCCCATCCCCCTTATTGGCCCTCAACCCGGAAAGCCGGAAAACTTCTTTCCTCGGATATTCGTAACTGATTGATTGTAAAACACTAAAGTCATTCGATGCACCTATTATCCGCTCGTTAGCACTGGTAATACCTCCTGTAGGTTTGTTTTGACACACGGATTGACAGAAACATATTATAATTAAATGTGGAATACTGGTGAATAAACTTGCAAATACATCGTTTTCAATGTATCTTCGTTGTTCCCAAGTAGAATATTACAATCCAATTTCTACCAATTACCTCTTAATCCATCCTTGATCAACCTCACTGATTCTAATCAACATTGGCTTAGGATTTGTTTCGGCTTAGCGTACACACAGGTGTTGCTTACCGGAAACTTTTAATATGAGGTACCTGTATACTTTACTGTTTGTTTTAATGTTTCATTGGGCTGCCCAATCGCAGGTGGCCAACTTCACGTACAGCACTACCGGCAACACCTATTGCGATCCCCAGCGGGTAACCTTTCGTCAGACTTCAACCGGACAGCCGGTTTCCTTTGTATGGCATTTTGGCAACGGCACTACGGGTAACGCTGCGGAAGAAGAGGTAACCTACCTGAACCCCGGCACTTATACCGTAAAACTGATATCAGTATACGAGGATGTAGCCGTATCGGTAGAAAAGGAAATTACCATACATCCCACACCAACTTTAACGGTAAGGGCTAACCGAAATACATTGTGTACTCCTGATGTAGTGCAGTTTACGGCCAATGGTAGTTCTTCCGTGGTGTATTACCAGTGGAATTTCGGCGATGGCAGTCCGGTAGTTCAGTCAACCACTTCGAATATACAACACCGTTATAATGCAACAGGACGTTATCAGGTAAAAGTAACCGGCTTTACTGAACGTGGATGTAGTGAATCCGCTACGGTGGATGTGAATATTGCTCCACTCACTATACAAGCCGATATTGATGTAACCAGCGGATGTATTCCCGCCCAGTCCACATTATCCGTAACCGGCGATTTACTTCCCGGTGATTCCATTGCTTCTGTAACCTGGGATTTTGGCGATGGCCAATCTATCACCGGTACCCACACACAGGTGCAACATGTGTACAATACTACGCAACCCGTGAATGCCAGCGTACGTGTAGTAACCCAACAAGGATGTTCGGCCACTTTCCAGTACAGTCCGTTTGCCTTCGGCACCCCACTTCCGTCACCCCTTATACAAACCACCTCCGGAAGAAGTACTTTTTGTGGTTCGGAAGAAGTGGAGTTCACTGCTATCAGCAGCCAGGCCACGCATTATTTCTGGGATTATGGCGATGGCTCCACGGATAGCATCAGCAGGGAGCTGAATTCCCATAAATTCCGTCAGTTAGGATTGATGCCTGTTAAAGTAACCCCATATCAAAACGGATGTGCCGGTGAAGTAGATTCAGTTACGCTCTTAATAGAAGGAGTTATTGCAAAGTTTGATGTACGCAACACCTGTCAGCAACTGAATGCTTTTACTTTCCCGAATCAGTCGCTCGGCAATTTAAGTTCCATTCAATGGATCTACGGAAACCATATAGGCGGTGTACAGGAATCAGTAAGGAACGGATCTTTTACATATCCGCCGGTAACCTCATCATCGGTTGAATTAAAAATACATGATAACATTACCGGATGCCGCGACAGTTTGAAACGCCCTATCTTCACCGCACGCCCCACCTTGCGCAGCAACCTGTCGTCGGTGTGTAAAGACAGTAGCATCGTGTACTTCATAGAAAATGATTATCCGCCGGAAGCCAATATGAACTATACCTTCAACATCAACGACCGGGTTATCAGAAATGGTTCCCTGAATACAATTGAATACAAACCACTGAACTACGGCCTGTACAATGATTATGTGATTCTGGCGGATCAGTACCGGGGTACCTGCAACGATACACTCCGATTACAGGAACCGGTTCGCGTGAAAGGCCCGATAGCCGATTTTGAAATCCCTTCTTTCGTGTGTTATGATTCCCTGCTCACTTTCCGGAACCTTTCCTATCCTCACTATAACTATGAACCCATCAATCAATGGAAGTGGAATTTAGGGAATGGAGAACAACTGACCGATGAACATCCGGGACCATATGCCTACGAGCGTCCGGGGTCTTATAACATCACACTAACGGTGAGGGATATCAGCAATTGTGCACAGAATAAAACCATTCCGGTACGGATTGTCAGATTACCCAAAGTAGATATTTTACCCAGAAAGAAAACCATCTGTCAGGGTACAGAAGTAGAAATGATTGCCTATTCCAGCGACAGGATCAACTGGTTGAATTTACCTTCGGGTTTATGCAATGGCTGTGATACGGTTCGGGTACAGCCTGTTCAATCAGTCAATTACATTGTGCAAACCACCAACACCTTCGGGTGTAAAAATTTCGATAGCAGCATGCTGCATGTAATGGAACCATTGCAGCTGAGTGTAACTCCAACAGACACTACCATCTGTGCCGGCGAGGGCATTCAGTTACTCGTGCAAAGTACAGGATTAGTAACATTCTCTCCGGCACTACCTATGGAGCAAGCAGGATTCTCTAACACTTACGTATATCCGCAGGAAAGCATCGAATACACGATCACGGCCACCGATAGCCTGGGCTGTTTCACCGATTCCGTTCAATCAACCATCCATGTACTTCCGCGGCCATTCCTGAACGCCGGAGAAGACCTTCAGCTCGATTACGGAGCCACCTTCCTTCTCGATCCTGAAACAGGTGTGGAGCCATTGCAATACCAATGGAGCTCCAGCAACGGAAACGTATCCTGCCCTACCTGCTCGCAGATTTCAGGCACGATGGATAAAAACACCACCTTTACCGTTGAAATTACCGACCGGAATGGCTGTAAAAATACCGACCAGGTAAACCTCATCATCCGTTGCAGCAGTAAGCATCTGTTGCTGCCCACCGCGTTTACGCCTAACGGTGATGGATTAAACGATTATTTCTATCCTATCAGCCGGGGATTCAGTGAGATCCGCTCATTCTCAATATTCGATCGTTCAGGCAGAAAAGTATTTGAACGCAAAAACATGATTCCCAACCAACCCAACATGGGCTGGGATGGCCGCATCCGGGGAGCTGTACCCAACACCAGTTCCTTTGTTTGGATGGCTCAGGTAGAGTGCGACGGACAGATTATTGTTAGAAAAGGCACCTTCACGCTCATTCAATAATGGCAGGTTCTATGCCCATTGAGCGCTTCTACACCATTCAACATGTTAATGCCTGGCGTGAGGCTCAAGCCGCCGGCATACTAACCGGAAACTCCGCCTTTATCGACCCGCATTTCATTCGTCCATACCAATGGATCAGAAAACAAATGCAGGCACGTCAACTGATGGATACACACCACAACGGATTTCCTGTTTGGGCATGGAACTTAGTACCAACGCCAGCGATGTACACTACACCATGTGTACTGATTGAATTCAACGCCGCTCCGGAAAATGCCTTCATCACACGCTTCGAAGAATGGCATATCCTGCTCAATGCAACTGAAACGGAACATCAGAACGAAGAAACACACCTCACCGAATCGGATATTTTCAAATGGGAAGAGATCATTGTACCTGCCACATCGCTTCCTATGTGCGATGATCAACTGCTACAATTTTGTTTTGATAAGATACAGTTGCAACAGATAGTTAATGCCACACCACTGTAAATAAGAAGGACTGGTAGTAATCTCAATTGAACCATATGGTAAGATGGACTAAACGGGAATTTAATCAGACCCAAAATCATATGTATAAAAAAACCGCAACATTGCTGTTGCGGCTATATAAAAATTGTAACTATTACGATTAAACGCGGAAGTGAGCAAAAGCCTTGTTAGCTTCAGCCATACGGTGTGTATCTTCTTTCTTTTTGAAAGAGGCACCTTCACCTTTGCTGGCAGCAATGATTTCATTGGCTAATTTATCTGCCATGCTACGGCCATTACGCTCGCGGCTGTAACGTACCATCCACTTAATACTCAATGAAATTTTTCTGTCGGCACGAACTTCAGATGGAATCTGGAAAGTAGCACCACCGATACGACGGCTGCGTACTTCCACACCCGGAGTAATGTTGGCCAGGGCTTTTTTCCAAACCTCATATCCGTCTTCGCCGGTTTGCTTGGATACTTTTTCAAGTGCGTTGTAAAAAATTCCGTAAGCACCACTTTTTTTACCTTCCCACATCAGGTTGTTCACAAAACGGGTAACCAGTTTATCGTTAAACTTTGGATCAGGTGCTAAGGGGAGTTTCTTGGCTTGAGCTTTACGCATGGATCTTTATTTAAAATTATTTTTTAGCTTTTTCTTTCTTGGTACCGTATTTACTACGGCTTTGTTTGCGGTCTTTTACACCGGCAGTATCCAGACTACCACGTACGATATGGTAACGTACACCCGGTAAATCTTTTACCCTTCCACCACGAATCAGTACGATAGAGTGCTCCTGCAGGTTGTGGCCTTCACCCGGAATATAGGCGATCACCTCAATTTTATTGGTCAAACGCACCTTGGCTACCTTACGAAGCGCTGAATTCGGCTTCTTAGGAGTAGTGGTGTATACCCTGGTACAAACCCCACGGCGTTGCGGACAACTGTCCAGCGCCCTGGATTTGCTCTTTGCCCTGATGATTTCTCTACCTTTTCTTACTAATTGTTGTATAGTTGGCATAATAACCGTTTAATTTTCGGACGGCAAAGGTAAGGAAAACTATTTACTTAAGAACTCAATCCTGAATTTTTTTTTACAATAAAAAAATCCACCCGAAGGTGGATGTTATGTGGGCTCTTTCGGAGATGTTAAATCTTATACATCCAGCCATGGGTATCGGGTGATTTACCATAGCGGATATTGTTTAACAGGGTTTTCACCTGCTGACAAACGGTGTATTGCTGCACATCCCATTCCATCACAAAGTCTTTGTATTTCAACTCCTTAATCATGGAAATCGTGGCAGCCGTTCCTGACCCGAACACCTCTTTGAGGTTGCCGGCCTTGTAGGCATCCATTATTTCTTCAATTGATAAATCACGCTCTTCCACCTTCAGGCCAATTTCCTGCAAAATGGTGATCACGCTGTCGCGGGTAACCCCTGCCAGGATCGTGCCCTTGTCTAACCCGGGAGTAATGGCCGTATTTCCAATAACGAAAAACACGTTCATTGTACCACATTCCTGCACATAGCGGTGCTCCAGGGCATCCATCCACAATACCTGATCGTACCCTTTCTTCTTGGCTTCTGCGGTAGCCAGCATGGATGCGGCATAGTTTCCGGCTGTTTTAGCCTCTCCTACACCACCCTGAACCGCACGCACATATTGCTCTTCCACATAAATCCGCATGGGTGTATTGTAGTAAGGGCCGGTCGGACTTAAAATAATCATGAATTTATATTGCTCACTGGGCTTCACACCAATCATTTCCTCTGAACTGAACATGAAAGGACGAATATACAGTGAGTGGTCTGCCTGATTGGGTATCCAGTCTAAATCCATCTGCAACAGCTTATGCATGCCATCCATAAAAATCTCTTCAGGTACCTCAGGCATGGCCATGCGTACGGCAGATAAATTGAATCTTTTGAAATTGTCAAACGGCCTGAAGATAAAACCATTGCCGGATGGATCTTTATAGGCTTTAATTCCTTCAAAAATAGCCTGGCCGTAATGCAGTGCCGCAACGGAAGGCGCCATCATTAATGGCTGATAAGGACGAATTACAGGTGTTTGCCACTCGCCGTTTTTAAAATCGGCCTCCAGCATATAATCTGTGAAATACTTTCCGAATGGGATGTTTTCAAGACTGATATCCTGAAGTTTGCTTTTTTCAGCTCTTATTATTTCAATTGCGCCTTCTGCTATCATAATCATTAATTTTACAGTTACACAAAGAAACGAAAAATAGCCCACTTAACAGCCAACAGTATGAGTTTGAACCGGAAACTACCCGCTCAGGTAATAGCACAACTCTATCCCAACACCCTGATAGGATTGAATGAAACTCATGAAGCACAAAAACTTACACATGCAGAAACCCCTGCAAGCGAAACAGGTATCCCGCCCGTAAAGTACCTGGGTGAAAATCGCCAGCATATTACCCTGATGGTGTACAACCCTGCCCTGGCTTTTCTGGCAGATGATGAACTGGACCAGCTCATCAAAATTTTGCAGGCCTGTAATTTAAGCGTGCAGGATGTTGCTATTGTGAACCTAGCTCAGCATTCGCACCTTGAACCGCGTCAGATTTTTGTTCAAACCTTAGCCACCCGCGCCATCCTGTTCATTCCGCAACCCGATATTCTGGGGTTGGAAAGCCAGGTACCCTTGTACCATGTGGTACGTGTAGGTGAAGTGGAGTGTATATTTTCAGAACCGCTCGAGAAACTGATTGTAGACAAGACTCTGAAAAAGAAACTGTGGATTGCCCTGCAATCATTATTTAACCTTACCACTTCCTGATGCCATGGAATTCATTTTCGCAACCAACAACCCCAACAAAATTCACGAGATCTCCCGCGCACTGCATGGCGATTATACCATTCGTGGTTTAAAAGATGCCGGCATACTGATTGACATTCCTGAACCCCACGATACCCTGGAAGCCAACGCCCGGGAAAAAGCCGAAACGATTTACAACATGACCGGGAAGAACTGCTTCAGTGAAGATACCGGACTGGAAGTAGATGCACTGAATGGCGCTCCGGGAGTACGCAGTGCACGATACGCCGGTGAACAGTCCAACAGCAACGACAATATTGACAAACTCCTGCTCGAGTTAAATGAATCCTCCAACCGCCAGGCCCGCTTCAGAACGGTGATTTGTATGATTATTAAAGGGAAAGAAATGTTTTTCGAAGGCATCTGCACAGGAAAAATTATTCGGGAACGTATCGGCACAGAAGGGTTTGGATACGACCCGGTTTTTATTCCTGACGGCAGTACTAAAACCTTTGCACAAATGGACACCGTGGAAAAGAACACATACAGCCACAGAAAAAAGGCACTAGATAAAATGATCTCCTATTTAAACTCCAGCCATGCGCGTTAAGATTGAGTTTCCGGGCAAACCGGTTTTTAGCACTAACTTACGGGTACGCATAACCGATATTAATTACGGCAATCACACCGGTAACCATGCACTCGTAGGCTTGTTGCACGAAGCGCGTTTACAGTGGCTGATTAGTGTAGGATTCAGTGAACTGAATGCAGGCGGCACCGCACTGATTATGGCCGACCTGGCCATTGCCTTTCAGCAGGAATCCTATTACGGTGAAGAACTGACCATTGAACTCTACAGTGAAATAGCCACTCCCAAAAGTTTTAATCTGTATTATAAAGTATTCAAAGCATCGGCTCCTGAAAAACCGGTGGCTTCTGCCAAAACCGCTATGGTGTGTTTTAATTATGATACGAGAAAAACAGTACCGATGACTGCAGCCCTGAAAGCCGTTTTGCAGGGCGCGTAATGTTACAACACCCTGTTCCAGATGGCCCAGTTGGCCTCTGCCTGCAGGTATAGCATATCCAAACCGTTTTGAGTGATGGCTCCCTGTTCCTGTGCCAATTGCATCAGGCGTGTGTTAGCAGGATTATACACCAGATCATACACCACATGCCGCGGAGATATTGCATGATAAGGCAACGGTGGAAAACCGGAAGTATCAGGGTACATGCCGAGGGGCGTACAGTTCACCACCAACAAACACTGTTGCATCAACTCCGGAGAAATCTCTTCATACGTTTTATAACCGGGCATTTTTTTTCTGGAGATCAGGATGCAATGAATACCTTTTTGTTGCAGCACATACCGTACAGCTGCAGCCGCACCTCCTGAACCCAATACCAGTGCAGATGTAATATCTTCCCGCAGCAGGGGCTGCAGTGATTGTTCAAAGCCGATAATATCTGTATTGTATCCTTTCCATTCATCTCCGATGGTAATGCAGTTTACAGCTCCCACCGCCTGCGCGCGGGGATCAGTTTCCTGCAGATAGGCCATCACCGATTGCTTGTAGGGTATGGTTACGGCCAGTCCTCGCAAATCAGGATGCTGCTTCGCTAACTGCGGTAACAATTCAATACTGCTGATGGGAAACAATTCAAAACGATGCGGCAACGCTTCCCGCCTGAATTTTTCTTCAAAATACATTTTGGAGAAAGAATGTTCAAGCGGATACCCTACAAGGCCGAAGAGTGCCATGCTTGCTTTATTTATCGAGGTATAAATGGAAGGTATCTCCACGCAAACCAATGCGCATAGCCTCCAGTGCAATCACTTCCGCCGGCGCTATGTTTCCCAGGTTTACGTTACATCCCAACAACTCCAGAAAATATAGTTGCTGTGATTTCTGCGGTGCCTCCCAGAGTATCTGGTCTTTGGGTATCTGTGTGAGGATTTCCTGCACCAGCCCTTCACGCACTTCACCTGAACCGCGGTAAATACCCACATTACCCGCTTCACGAGCTTCTGCAATAACGTAGGATGCACCTGCTTCGAGTTCAGCGCGCATGAGTTCAATCCACTTATACGGTGGCATAATGTGGGTGGCATCCTTACTGCCTACCTCACTCAACACCACACCATGTTTGGTAAGCTGTTCGATATAACCACATTTTTCTGTATGCGGAATGGTGATGGAACCATCGCTTACTTCCATATACTGCACCCCAAAATCTTTACACACAGCTATATAATCATCGAACTGATTTCTGATCAGGAAAGCTTCAAATAAGGTGCCACCGAAATACACGGGGATGTTGTATGATTTGTACACTTCGAGTTTTTCACGTAGCCTGGGCGTTACGTATGAGGTTCCGAATCCCAGTTTTACAATGTCTACGTGCGGACCGGCCACATCCAGAAAATTTTGTACCTCAGCAATGCTCAGTCCTTTGTCCATTACCATGGTTAAGCCGGCAGTGCGTGGTTTCTGTTGGCGATCAGGTATTTGCGATAAATTAAAATTCATACTTGAAGATGGATTAGGCCGCAAAGTTAATCTTCCGAGAAGTTTTTACTCAAAAATTTTATTCAGGCCTTTTCTTCCGATAACGGGCAATCAGTTCCACCACGGGCTGCATCTGCAGGATTGCGGGGTTGAGTTCGATGAATTTTTTCACCTGCTTGGGGTTGGCATTCAGTCCGTTTTCAAGCTGAATGAGCGCTTCTTTATTCTTGCCGGTGATGAACAACAACATACTGATATAATACAGAAAGATGGGTTTACGGTCGGTTTGTTCAAAAGCAAAAGCCGCGTATTCCAATGCATCCTCATAAAACCCGCCCTGCATAAACGCATTGAGCAGTTCCACCCAGCCATTGATGTTTTTGGGCCGAACACGCACTACATTAGCCAGGTAGGTGATGGCCTCATCAATTTGATTGGTTTCCATGAAACATCTGCCCAATGCCAGGTGGTATTCAGGATGTAGTTTATCAATTCGGATAGCGGTTTCGAGGCATTTAATGGCATTCTTCCAGCCGGCCTCATTCATGTAGGTACAGGCCATACGGTAATACAGGTGACTGTCTTCCGGCTCGAGATGACTGGCTTTTTTATAGTAAAAACGTGCCTGAGCGTACTGCGCCTGTTTGTCGAAGCAATGCCCGATAGCTTCATAAATAACCGCTTCCGGGCGGGCGAGCACCAGTACTCGTTCCAGGGCTTCAATGGCTTCCTTGTACTTTCTGAGGCGCAAGTATGCATCTGCCATATTCCGGTAGGCAAAATCGAATTTTTCGTCGATGGCCACTGCGTACTGATACGCATCAATGGATTTTTCATACAGTTTCAATCCCTGATATGCTGCTCCCAAGTTAAACCAGGCCAGTTCGCTGAAGGGATGTTCATCAATAATCCATTTATGCAGGGTGATGCTTTCTTCGTTGCGGCCCGTAAAATCAGTCCAGAAGCAGATTTTGTTCAATGCTTCTTCATTCGTCGGATCCTGTTGCAGAATCATGCGCAGGCAGTCGAATATCTTCTCAAATTCCTCGTAATCATCATACACATCCGCCAGCTCAAACAGTAAATCTATCCTCTCCTCCCCGTCGTACTTATGAATAGCCTCCTCCAGTAACTGGGCGGCTTCTTCCTGTCGGTCGAGGGCCAGCAGGGCGTCGGTCTTCAAAATGTAGAGGGCAATATCACCGGAATCCAGCACGGCAGCACGCTCAATTACGTCCAGGGCGTCTGTGTAACGGCGTAAAGCCAGCAGCAAGCCTGCTTTTTTCAGTAATAAAGATGCTGAATACGTGTATTGATCAGAAGCATATACCGCAGCTTCCAGAGCCGTTTTATAATCTTCCTTGAATTCGTAGTACTCAATAATGCGTTCAAAACCATCCTCCTCAATAAAACCGTGCGCTCTTCCATTCTTCAGGTTATCATATTGGGCCAGTAATTCACGAATTTCCTCTCTGTCTTGACGGTAGGGGTTTTTACTCATGGGTTAAAGGTTTATGTAATTTAATCAATTATTGCAGCAAAAAAGATCTTTTTTTACCGAATTAACTTTTTATCCACATCAGAAAAAAAATAATCGATGTTGCAACAATTAATTTGATTTGTTAAAACTTTTTAATTATATTTGTATCAGATATGGATAATTCCATATTTTTAAAACATGAAAAGATTTGCTAAAATATTATTCTTTACAGCACTAGTTACTGGAGGCACTATATGGGCTTCCTATGCCGATCGTGGTATTGGTAAGAAAAAAGGCAAAGTGAAGTTGAACATTGTGAATACAAACAACAACATTAAAAGCAATCTTTCATTCAACCTGAAAACCGGTTTAAAATATACCGGCACTCTTTTACCTGCTACCAATGCCCGTGGAAATGCTTCCAATTACCTGGTTACCTTCCAGAAAGGCAACTCTGTGTACATTATCCCTTACAAGCACAAAGCAATCAGTTCTGAGATTCGTCAGGGTTATACAGGTTTGAAACTGGTAATCAAGCCTTAATTTTTTCCATCCATTTATTGAAAAATTCCGATGCCAATTTAATTATCGGATTCCTTCCTTGCGTAGTTGCATATTCTCTTCGTACGTCATGGTTCTATAGCCGGATTTGG
>ENA-UOUJ01000144-UOUJ01000144.1-activated-sludge-metagenome-genome-assembly--contig:-NODE-144-length-62655-cov-8.173466_pt1 | contig 62655 bp, 55 predicted proteins | sample MGYA00249839_ERZ747224 | MGnify/ENA primary metagenome ERZ747224 (study PRJEB28782, sample SAMN03220277) | activated sludge metagenome | biome: wastewater; feature: sewage sludge; material...
TCAGTGCCTGCCGTCCGATGACCATGCCCACGCAGAGGTAGACCATCCACATGGCTGCCGGGTAGAAACCGGTCACCAGCATGTCCGAGAGGAACGGCACCGGTTGCTGGGCTGCGGTGACCAGCGTGTAGTCGGCGTCGGGATCGGCCTGTTCCGGGATGAGGCCGTGGAGGTTGAGCAGCTGCCGCAGGAGGGGTCCGAGGATGACGAAGACGGCCGCGGCCACGAGCAGGACGCGCGAGGACCGGCCGTAGAACGGCAGGGCCAGCAGGAACAGGACGCCGAAGTAGGGGATGATCGTGGCGATCGGGGTGTCCAGGTGCCCCAGCATCAGGCCGACCAGCAGGATGAGCAGGCCGCGGACGGCCAGGGCGGCCCGGTCGGCGGCCAGGGCGCGGCGCGAGTTGTCTCCGCGGGATCGTTTCTCCACGAACGCGATGGACACCCCGGCAAGCAGGGCGAACAGGGCAGAGGCCCGGCCGCCGGCGATGCCGAAAACCCAGGTCATATCGCCCTCGGGGGTCTCTTCAGGGAAGACATGGACAGCGATCATGCCGATCAGGGCCAGGGCCCGGGCCACGTCAACACCCAGGGCCCGTCGCGATGACGATGACGCGGCAGACTCCGCCAGACGAGCGGCGGGTTCACCAGTGGGGGCCGTTCTCGGCTCTTCAACGCCCATCAGGGTCCTCGAAACTCTTACCAGCCAGAGAGTGTCAGAGTAGTCCCAGCATTGCTCGGGGCGTCAAGACATGAGCACTGACCGGGAGCAGAACCGGACAAACGTACCGAGCGCCCACAGGACGGACAGCGCGTCAAATCGTGCGCACGCACGTACAGGCGCCGGCTGGATTGCAGACAGGCGCTCTTCCCCGAGGTTGGGTGAAACGGATCTACGTGGGCAGCAGCCCCCGGGGAACATCGTCACTCACCTCAGCGAAATCGATGCGGGTTGGCTCGAAGATGCGGCGCCACGGCTGGCCCCGCCGCGCCCAGCGTCCGTGAGAGGATCCCGTACCGGCACGGCAGTTTGCTGCCAGGTATTGCGGTCAGGCCTAGTCAGATCAAATGATGGGGCCATACCAGCGAGGCCGCACATGCGCTGAGCTCACCGAAACATGCGAAGGAGCCGCTGTGGCCCTGACAAGTACCTCGCAGGCCCGCGCCAAGCAGGTGCAAATCGCCGGTGGCGTCCTGATCGTGTGCCTGGGGCTGGTTCCCTGGGTAGTGAGCTGGCCCTACCTGTTTAGCCCCGACGCGGCCGCCCGCATGGTGGCGTGGCTAGCGGCAGCGTGTGGGACCGTGGCGATTGCGGCCGCGATCTTGATCCTCATCGGGATCGGGCTGCGGTCTCGGGGCCGGGCCCCGGAGCTCACGGGCCAGCGGTCGAGGTACATCTGGGCCGGGGTGATGGCGGCAGGCTCCCTGCTCATACTGTTCCTAGCACTGGGTGCATCACAGCCCCAGGTGATGACCGGGGTTCCCGCCCTGTTGATGGTCACCTCTGTCACATGGCTGTTCCAGCCGGCCGGCAACGCTCAGTAACCGGCCGACCCCCTGACGCCAACCCAGCACCACACCTGATTGCGGATCCTGGGCGCGAGCCTGGCCGCGGGGCTCGTGCTGGTCGACGCCGGGGTTTCAGGCCTGGCCTGCCCACGTGATTCCCGCTTCCCTTCGGAGTGATGCTCGTGGTCTTCGCGGTCCACATGGGGGGGCACCAGTCCTCCGCCCCCAACGCCGGGCCCTGCAGGACAGGCCCGAATAATCGACCCACAAACCGACCCCGGATGACGATCGGCATTAGGGATGGTAAGCCACGCGGCTGACCCACTCGAGGTTGTCCTCGTCGAGTTCTTCGGCCACGACGATGTCGAGGACTTCAGCAGCGTCGAGCTCCTCGAGGCCGGCGGCCATGTGCAGGACGTGGGCGCGAAAGCTGGGCGGCCAGGTCGCCATGCATGATCGAGGCGGGCCAGCAATGCCGTAGGAAAGGATCTCCTGTCCAATCGGTTCAGTCATCGGTGGACTCCGGGGCAAGATCGAGGTGAATACGGAAACCGCCTGGCCGGGCTGTCATGAGCAGTTGCTCGGGTTCCCATCCCGAGGGCAATGGATGCCCGGCGGCCACTCGGAGGGCGCCAGCGACCGCTTGGGGTGTGGCGGAAGCGCTGTAGTCCCATGTGAAACGCCTTCGGGAGTAACCATGCGAGTCAGTCATCGGGGCCTGTCCTGAGTCCGGGTGGGCGGTGTGGAGGTTCCCATTCTGGCCCGGTGCGTATTCCGGAGTTAGTCGCCGCGCTGGCCCGGGGATCGCGTTACCGATAACCGCCCGCGCCAGACTGCAACGAGGTACGCCGAAGCAGTGCCCTAAGGGGATCCCCTTGCGAACACGACTGGACGTAAACGGTCAGATAGCTCTGCGAAAAACCGGCCACTTATCTCTGCGATTCACAGCGTGATTCCGGGCCGGCTTTGTCTCAGAAACGGTCTCAGTATCGAAACCTCGGGGTGGACGGGGTTATGCGTCCGGGGTGTTCCAGTCGATCCGCACCTGCTCCGGGGCGAACTTGATCCCCGGTCCGGTCGGGAGGATCGTCACGGTTGCCACCTCCCGCAGGACGGCGCGGCGCTTCTCCAGGGATGCGGCCCACCATGCGGCCTCGGCGCCCTCCCCTGTCATGCCGTCCAGGATCTGCACCGGCTGTAGCTGGGCCACCCGGCGCTCGGCGGTTTCAAGCTCCCCCTTGAGCCGGTCAGTGATTCGGGCCAGCTGCCTTGCCGTGATCGTCCCCTCCGCGTACTCGTCCGCGGCAGTGTCCATGCGGGCGGCAATGGCGTCACGGGCGTCCATGGCGTCCCGGAGCGCGCTGGGGTCGGTAGACAGGTCCAGGGCTACGTCCGGCCGGGACAGGCGGGCGATCATGACGGCGTTCACCACCTCGTCCACGGCTTCGAGCTTGCGGGTGAGTCGGTTGCATCCGGGGCATCCGTAGGTCGGTGCCCGGTAGTTCGGTGAGTCTTTCGCTTGCACGATGGGGCGCAGTCCGGTCCCGCAGCGTCCACACAGGTAGATCCCGGATCCGAGGTAGCGGGGCTCGGGGCCACGGGTGGGGCGTCGGTTTGGGTCCGTGAGGATTGCCGTCACCCGGTCGAAGGTGTCCCGGTCGATGATGGGTTCCCAGTTGCCGGGGCCAACGACTTCCCCCTTGTGCGTGCGCAACCCTAGGTAGGTGGGTCGGCGTAGTGCCCGGCCGATGCTCACACCGGGCCACGGGTTCCCCTGGCGGGTGCGGATGCCGCGGGCCTTGGCGTCTTTGGCGATCGACCGCAGCGTCTCCCCTGACAGCACGCGCCGGTACCATTCGTGGATGATGGCGGCTTCCTCCGGGATGATGACGTCCCGGTTCCCGATGGGCCGGCCCTGGTCGTCGGTGATCTTCTCCCTCCGATATCCGAAGGGGACCACGCCGTGCGGCTGACCCTGTGCGGCGTTCGCTTGAAACTTCCGCTTGAGCCGGCGCGACTGCTGTTCCACCTCGTGCCGGGCAACGCTGCCCTTGATCCGTGCCGTGAGCCTGCCCTGTGGTGTGGACAGGTCCACGTCTCCCCCGACCGATGCGAGGGCCACGGTGTGACGGTCTGCCAGGTCGATGAACGACTCGAGCTCAGCGGGTGTGCGGGTGAGCCGGTCGACGTCCCAGACCACCAGCGCGTCGATGGCACCGGCCCTAATGGCGGACATGAGGGCCTCGTACTCGGGCCGGAAGCGGCCGCTGGATGCGCTCACGTCGTTGTCGATGAACTCGCGGGTGATGGGCCAGCCTCGGCGCTCAGCTTCCCGGCGGCAGTCGTCTAGTTGTCGCCCTACGCCTAGTGCGGTGCCGTCGTCGTCGCGGGATATGCGGGCGTACACTCCGCAGGACTGGACCTGTGCCATTTCCCCATGCTAGCGGGTGGATACATCTATGGAGACTTGACAGGGGCGTTGATCCAGATCTCCTCGACAGAGTCGTCGTCCAGCAGCGGTTGCAGTGCGCCGTACCCGGCCACGGCGTCGAAGACCGTCCGGGCCGCCTCGTCCCAGTCTGCCAGCAGCGGCAGGGAACCGATGAGCGAGCGCGCGTCGTAGTCGGCAGTGGCGTCCAGCACCAGGCGGCGTACCTCGTCCGGTTCGCTCAGCGGATCCATGCCGCGTCGGCGGATCAGTTCGCGGACCTCATCGGTCAGTATTCGGACGGCGTCCATGGTTCCCCCTCCATGCATGCCCTGTTCGGGCCTCATCCCTCCCATCGAGACTACCGACCCCCTCGGGGAACGCGCATGTCACCTCAGCATTGGCTGTGGACAATCCGACCCGCGGCACGGCCGGGCCACGTCCACCGGGCGTGTCGTCCACACCCTGACGGCGAGCGCGCGCGACGTGTCTTTTCCGTGGATGAGAGTGGGCCCGGGACAGTGGCATCGCCTGCGAACACAGGACTGGTGCCCGCCACGGCGATCGGGACCGGAGGAGGTGGCATCCATGCGAGTGCGCATCCTGGGCCTTGCGGACGGCGTGCCGTGCTGGTGGTCGGCACGGAACATGGAGGGTTCCGATGGGCCGCGATGGGACGCACTGTTACGGCGTCGACTGCCCGGGTACCGCTTCTCGGTGTGCGGCAGACCGCTGGAAGAGGCGGGAACCGACGTCCTGGGTCCGAGCCCCACCCTGTGCGTGGTCGCCCGCCCCTCAGTACGTCCGGTCACCGGGCGCGAGAGTGGCCCGGAGGTCGTGCTGGTGGTCGAGGACGGGCCCGACGCCGGGCTGCTGGCTCCCCTGCCCCGGTCCGGGGTGTCGGTGGGCCGCAACCACTCCGAACTGAGGATCGCCGACCCCTTCCTGTCCGCACCCCACTTCCGGGCCGTCGTCGAACCGGACGGCGTCCGGATCGTCCGCCTCGCCGGATCCCGCGCCAACCCGGCCACCGACGGCGACGGCCCGCCCCGGACGGGTTTCTCCCCGTGGAGGGAGGGCAGTTCGGGGTTCCGCCTCGTTCGGGGACGGCCCGAACCGTTGCCCGCCAGGGCACCGTTACCGTCACTCACCCTTGATCCCGGCCAACAACCTACGCGCCCGAACGTCGTCATGCAGGCCGTCATGGCCCTGGGGCCGTTGGTCATCGGTCTCGTGCTGGCCGTGGTGACCGGTCACTGGTACTTCCTGTTGTTCAGTCTCATCTCGGTGGGGGTTGCCGGCGTGATGTGGGCCCAGCACCGTTCGGCCCGGTCCGCACACGGCCGCCGGATCACCGCGGAGGCCGCTCGCCTCGGGGAACGGTTGGAGGCGTTGGCCCCCGCCCCCGGCGCGGTGGCCCTTGCGGCCCGGTCGGCCGCCACGGATCGTTTCGGCACCCTCGGACCGGCCGCTGCGCCGCCACTCATCCGCTGGGGTACCGGCACCGCCACGCTGCCTCTGGCGACGGGCCGGGAGGGTGCCGACTGGTCGGCGTGGTCACGGGCCACCCTGCCAGTCATCACCGACCTGCATCCCGGGGGGACGACCCGGGTCATCGGGCAGCGTTCGACGGTGGAGGCGATCTCCCACTGGCTGGTGGTCCAGCTGTGCCGGGACGCGGTTGCCACGTCCCGCGGCGTCCTCGTCCGGAGGGCGGCTGGCGACGCCTACTTCGGGGGCGGCATCACGGCGGCCGAGGGCACGGCCGTCCTGCACGCCGGAGCAGCGGAGGGAGCCTTACCGGCGGGCTGGCACCGCGTCGTGCTCGGCGGCGCGGAGGATGGCGGGGACGACCGGACCGGGGGTGATCGGATACTTCCCGATCAGGCCCGCGCCACCGTCGGCGGCCTGGACTATGAGGACCTCCGGTGGCACGGCATGTCCGCCTCGACCGCGGGCTGGCTCGTGGACGAGCTCGGTGGTTCCCCGCGCCCTCGCGTGCCCCCGTCACCGCCCCGCATGGAGCTCCCGCTGCGCGACCGCCCCGACACGGCGGTGTCGTCCTTGCGGTCACCGCTCACCGGTGGCACCGATCCGGTCCGCCTCGACCTGGTCCGCGAGGGTCCGCACGCCTTGATCGCGGGGACCACGGGATCGGGCAAGTCCGAGCTGCTGCTCACCGTCCTCACCGGGCTGGCCGCGGCCTACCCCCCGGGCGAGGTGTCTTTCGTGCTGATGGACTTCAAGGGCGGATCATCGTTCGCGCCGCTGTCCGGACTCCCGCACACGATGTCCGTCGAGACCAACCTGGTGGAGGCCGAGTCCTTGCGGACCTTCGACGCCCTCACGGCCGAATTGCGTCACCGGGAAGAACTCTTCCTGTCGGCCGGGAGCGTCGACTACGCCGCGTACCGCCGTTCACACCCTGGAGAGGTGCTGCCCCGGCTGGTCGTGGCCATCGACGAGCTTCGTGTCCTCGTCGAGGACCATCCCCAGTCGGCAGCGGTCCTGGCGCGGCTGGCGGCCACCGGCCGCTCCCTCGGTTTCCACCTCGTGCTCGCCACCCAGCGAGCCCAGGGCGCGGTGGGCCCCGACGTCCGCTCCAACCTGGGCACGATCGTCTGCCTGAGGACGGCCACCGAACAGGAATCCTGGGATCTGCTCGGATCCCCCCAGGCGCACTCCATAGGCCCCGACTCCCCCGGGCAGGCCTTCATCCGGCACGGCGGCGCGCCTCCCCGGGCCTTCCGGGCCGGCCGGTTCACCGCACCGCCAGGTCCACCAGACCTGGTCCCCTGGGACGGTCGCGACGGTGCTCCAGGGGGTGACCCGGGTGGGGGCGGGCCGGCCGACTGGCCCGGCATCGTCGACCGGATCCGCTGCGGCGTCGAGCGAGGGAGACTCGCCATACCCGAACCGGTCGTCATGCCGGCCTTGCCCGATCGCTGGTGCCCGACGGCTGCCGAGCGCCTCGCACACCCCGGTGCCGTCGTCGTGGGGCTGGCCGACGCCCCGGGTGCACGACGACAGGGGCCCGTGGTCTGGAGTCCGGGCCGGGACGGCCCGGCGGCCTGGATCGGGACGGACACCGGCGGGATCCGGGACGCGGCACGGTCCACCCTCCGTCAGCTGGTCGGCCTTTCGGTGACACCCACCGGATCGCCCACCGCTCCACGCACCGTGGTCCTGGACGGCGATGGCGACATCCTTCCCGAGGGGGTCCCGTTCAGCATCGGAACTGGTGAACACCGCTCCCCCGGCCGGTGGACGGTCCTCTCCCCGGCGCTGGCCGTTGCCGAGCAGCTCGGGGCTGTGCTGGCGGACGTCCGGGAGGACCTGGCGGCGCGACGGCCGGTGCGCCTGGTCGTCACCGCCTGGGGCCGGTGGGCAGGATTGCGCGTCGGGACCGGATACGAGACCGCGGAGGAACACCTGTCGCTGCTCCTTCGCGATCACCCGCCGTCCCTGCTCGCCGTCGCCCTGTTCGGTGGCCGCGAGCTGGCCGGCGGGCGCGTGCTCGGACAGGTGCCGACCCGCTTCTATCTCCCCGCCGGCTCCACCCCCGAGCAGCGGATGGTCTGGCCCACTCTCCACCGGGTCCGAGAGGTTCCGGGACGAGCCGTCATGGTCACGTCCGAGCACCCCGCCCCCGGCGTCGCGGTCCAGCTCGCACTGGACGTCACCGAGCCGGGGTCAGCACCACCGGCACCGACGAGAACCCACCGTTCGGCGTGATGGACCGCTCGGGCCGGAGGACGGGGTCGAGGGTGATGTCCGCGAAGGCCGCCACGATCTCCTCCACCGCCACGCAGAGTTCGAGGGTGGCCAGGGGCCGGCCGGGACACACGTGCGGACCCGTGCCGTACACCAGGTTGTTCCCGGCGTTGCCGTCCGGATCGAAGCGGTCGGGGTCGCCGAAGACCTCCTCGTCGCGGTTCGCCGACGTCCAGTTCAGGACCACCCGTTGGCCCGCGGCCACCTGGAGTCCGCCCCGGGAGACCGGGCAGGTGGTCATGCGCCGGTTGGCGACGAACGGGTCGTCGATCCTCAGGATCTCGTCCACGATCGCGGTGAGCTCGCGCCGAGTGAGGCCCGATCGGATCCGGGCCTGGAGCACCCGGTGGGTGGCCAGGTAGTGCAGGACCACACCGAGGCTCAAGGCGATGGAACCCAGGTCCCCACCGGTCCAGTTCCGCAGGACGGAGACCAGCTCCTCGTCCCGGAGCGGCCGGCCCAGTGCCCGGTCACTCATCAGCTCCGCCGTCACGTCCTGGCGACTGCCGTCCGCGTCACCGCCCCTGCCGCGCCGCGGTGCCAGCACGGACCGGATGATCTCGTCATACCGCCGGGCCACGTCCGCGGTGGCGTCCAGCCGCCCGGACCGGGTGGCCGTCTGGTTGTCCGCCATCCACTCCAGCAGGGTCGGTTCCAGGCCCGCCGGCCACCCGAGCCATCGCATCATCGCCCGCACGGCGAACCGGGAGCCGAGTTCGCCGACCGCGTCACACCCCACGGCCCCGGTGCCCACCCCCGCCGCGCCCGTCACCTCAGCGCACACCTGCCGTGCGGCCTCGCGCACCCCCGGTTCCAGGGCAGCCATGCGCTCGGCGGTGAAGTACGGCTCGATCAGGCGGCGGAACGCGGCGTGTTCCTCCCCGTCCAGGCCGTTGGGCAGTTGCAGGAACCGGGAGACGGCCGAGGAGAACACCTCGGGGTCCCGGGCGGCCGCGACCACGTCGACATGCCGCAGCAGCACCATCGCCCCGGACGAGGACAGCGCGATCCGCGCATCGGGCCGGATGGCGTCCGAGACGGCGCGCGGATCGTGGCTCGGGACGGGGAAATCCGGCAGGTCGACGGCCGGGGCCGCCGTGTGGGCACAGCGATCGGCGGCGTGGTCCTCAGCGCTCACGGTGCCGACCGTACCACCGGGGGCCGCGAGTCGGGTCGACCCCGGGATGCCCGGCCCGTTCAGCCCTCGCCGTCCGCGAGGCGTCCGGTGGCCTGCCGCGGCGCCAGCCTGCCCGAGCCCTTAGGCCCGGGCCCTGCGGCGCCGCCGCAGCATCGTCCGTGCCAGGACCGCGAGTCCCACCATGAGCAGCGCCACGGCCGCGGCGAACACGTAGCCCGCCTCGGCCGAGATGCCGTCGATGAACGCCCCGGCGGCGGGGGCACCCAGGGCGGCCCCGGCGGTCATGGCCGATCCGTAGTAGCCCATGGCCTCGCCGCGGCGGTCTTCGGAGACCACGTGCGCCATCAGGGCGGAGGCGGCCGCCAGCGTCGGAGCCGTGAACAGTCCCCCGATGAGGGAGATGACCGCCAGGGCCCACACGCCGTCCACCAGGGCCATCGGCAGGGTCCCCAGGGCGAACAGCGTCAGGAGCAGCAGCGGCGAGAGCCGACGGCCCAGCGCGCCGTAGAGGATGCCGCCCACCGCGGAGGCACCGCACCAGAACGCAATGACGACGCCGGCCTGGGCGGCCTGCCCGGAGCGCTCCAGTTCGGCGACGATCGCCACCTCGGTGCCGGACATCAGCATGCCCGAGCCCATCGAGACCGCCAGGACCGCGAGCGCAGTGCCGCTGAGCCAGCCGAACGAGGCCTTTAGGCGGGCGAACGGGCCGGTGCGGACGCCCTCGTCCGCCCCGGTGCCGGGCCGGTGGTCCTCCCCCCGGATGACGGGGATGGCGCCCGTGGGCACCTCGGTGGCGGTCAGGTCCAGGTGGGCCGGGGCACCGTGGACGGCGCCGTCCACGGCCCGGCGCAGGTCCTCCTCGGCCGTGTACTCCCCACTGCTGCCGGGGCGGGCGAGCTGCGAGGAGCGAGTGGGCGGGTTGAACCACATCAGGTAGAGCCCGGCGAGCGTCGCGGACCACCCGACGATGGCCATCCCCCAGGCGCTGGACCAGGCCGTGGCGACGACGGCACCGACGGCGGGGCCGATCATGAAGATCGTCTCGGTGATGATCGAGTCCAGGGCGAAGGCGGTCTCGCGCCGCGCGCCGTGCGTCAGCACGCCGATGGACTGGCGCACCAGGGAGAAGACGGGCACGGCGAACAGGCCGCCGAGGAAAGCCCCGACGAGCAGCCAGGCGAAGGGCAGGAACGGCACCGCGGTCCAGATGACCCCCAGGGTGACCACGGACGGCACCAGGGCCCGGCGCAGGCCGAGCCGGTCCACCAGCCGGCCGCGCCACGGGGAGCCCACGGCCATGCCGAGGGTCATGGCCGCCACGGCGAGCCCCGCCGCCCCGTACCCCTCCCCCAGGGTCACGGCCACGTGCAGGGTCAGGATGATGCCCAGGGCGGCGTTGGGAAACCGGGCGACGAACCCGACGCCGAGGACGCGGCGGATCCGCTGGTCCCGCAGCAGGTGTCCGTAGGCGGCGAAGTTCACCCCAGCATGCTATCCGGGTGGGGTGGCGAACGCGCAGGTCGGCCCGGGGCACCCGGTGGCCCGCCCGGACGGGTCGGTGACCTCGGGGCCCCCTCGGCCGATCGCGCACCCGGAGCGCACCCGGTCCGTTGCGGGGCCCGGCCGCCGTCGGGAATAGTCCTGCCCAGGGGACGGTTGTACAGGTGATTCAAATTTGCACTAATCTGATGGCAGGCCACCAGAGCACCGGCACACCACTCGAGGAGCAACCATGCAGTTCGGCGTCTTCACCATCGGTGACATCACCACCGATCCGACCAACGGCACCACGCCCACCGAACACCAGCGCATCAAGGACACCGTCAGGATCGCCCAGCACGCCGAGCAGGCCGGGTTCGAGGTCTTCGCCACGGGCCAGCACCACAACCCGCCCTTCGTGGCCCCCGGCAACCCGCCGACCCTGCTCGCGTTCCTGGCCGCCCAGACCCAGAAGCTGATCCTGTCCACGGCGACCACCCTGATCACCACGATGGACCCGGTGCGCCTGGCCGAGGACTACTCCTACCTCCAGCACCTGGCCGAGGGCCGCGTGGACCTGACCATGGGCCGCGGCAACACCGGCCCGGTCTACCCCTGGTTCGGCAAGGACATCCGCCAGGGCATCCCACTGGCCGTGGAGAACTACCACCTGCTGCACCGGCTGTGGCACGAGGAGAACGTCGACTGGCAGGGCCGCTTCCGTACCCCGCTGCAGGACTTCACCCTGACCCCCCGGCCGCTCGACGGCGTCGCGCCCTTCGTCTGGCACGGTTCCATCCGCTCGGCCGAGATCGCCGAGCAGGCCGCCTACTACGGCGACGGCTTCTTCCACAACAACATCTTCTGGAACAAGGAACACGTGATCCAGATGGTGCAGCTCTACCGCCAACGCTACGAGTACTACGGCCACGGCAAGGCACACCATGCCTACGTGGCCCTGGGCGGCCAGGCGTTCATGCGCAAGAACTCCCAGGACGCCGTCAACGAGTTCCGCCCCTACTTCGACAACGCCCCGGTCTACGGACACGGCCCGTCCCTGGAGCAGTTCACCCGGATGACCCCGCTGACCGTGGGCTCCCCGCAGCAGGTCATCGAGCGCACCCTGTCCTTCCGGGACTGGGTGGGCGACTACCAGCGCCAGATGTTCCTCATCGACCACGCGGGACTGCCCACGGACGTGGTGCTGGAGCAGATCGACCTGTTCGGCGAGGAGGTCCTGCCCGTGCTGCGCAAGGAGTTCGCCGCCCTGAAGCCCGCCGACGTCCCGGAGGCCCCCACCCACGAGTTCCTGGTGGCCCGCCACGAGCGCGGCGAGGACCCGGTGCCCGGCGGCGCGGAGGGCTCACAGGCCTGGAAGGACGCCCAGGAGCGCGCCGAGAAGGCCCAGGCCTCCGAGAAGGCCGGGGCCTGAGCCGTGGAGGAGCTACCGGACCTCGGCGGCCCGGAGGCGTTCGGCGCACCCGAGTCCACCGACCCGTTCACCCCGCAGGCCCGGCACCTGGTGGTGGTCTCCGGCGGGCTGGGCGACCCGTCGTCATCCCGCCAGCTGGCCGACCGGCTGGCCGCCGCCGCCTCTGACCGCCTCTCCGCCGAGGAAATCGTCCCGGAGGTGCACGTGGTGGAGCTGCGCCTGCTGGCCACGGACATCGCCGAGGCGATGGTCAACCCGTCACGGTCCGAGGCGCTGCAGGCGGCCCTGGAGGAGGTGTCCCAGGCCGACGGCATCATCGCCGTCTCCCCCACCTTCAAGGCCAGTTACTCGGGGCTGTTCAAGTCCTTCTGGGACCTCGTGGAGGACGACGCCGTCCGGGACGTCCCGGTGCTTCTCGGCGCGACCGGCGGCACGCCGCGGCACTCGCTGATGATCGACACGGCGATGCGCCCGCTGTTCAGCTACCTGCGCACCAAGGTGCTCTCCTCAGGGATCTTCGCCGCCTCGGACGACTGGGGCGAGGTCGAGGGCGGCCAGGCCTCCACCCGCACCACGCCGTTGCAGACCCGCATCGCCGCGGCCGGGGCGGACCTGGCCTCGGTGGTCGGACGGTTCCCCGCCCGCCCGCGCCGGGCCTCCGGTGCGCCCGCACCCCTGGAGGTGATTCCCTTTGACCAGCTCCTCCGCGGAGAGTGACACCGGCTCGTGGTCCCGCAGCGCGGTCCCGGGACGGCAGCCGGCGGACACCTCCCGTCAGGCCTGGCGCGCCTACTTCGAGGCGACCGCCCTGCTGCAGGACCGCCTCGAGCGGAGCCTGAAGGCGGGTGTGGACCTGCACCTGGCCGACTACAACCTGCTGCTGCTGCTCACCGAGGCCCCGGGCGGGCACCTGCGCATGGGCGAGCTGGCCAGCCTGATGGTGTTCTCGCCCTCGCGGGTGACCTATCAGGTCAAGACCCTGGAGAAGCGCGGGCTCGTGGAGCGTCGCGCCTGCGTGGAGGACGGCCGTGGCTCGGAGGCCGTCATCACCGACGCCGGCCGGAGCCTGTTCCGCAAGGCAGCGACCCTGCACGCGCGCCAGGTGAAGGACCTGTTCATGGACCGGCTCGACGAGCAGGAGACCGAGACCCTGCTGCGGGTCTTCTCCCGGCTGGGCTGCGCCCTGGAGGACGGCGAACGGGTACCGGAGGGTCCCGGGACTACCGGCTGACCGTGATCTCCACGGAGTCGGCCCGCTCGGCCAGGGCCGGCACCTCACCGAGCACCTGTTGCAGGGTGGCGGCCATCAGCCGCAGCGCGGCCTCGTCGCCGGAGGTCGCCAGCGCGGGGTCCGGGTAGGCCACCAGCCGCAGTTCCGGTCCGGAGCCCCCACCGGGCAGCACGGCGCCGGAGGCGGTCCGGGAGGCCACGCCGGCCCCCGGCGTCAGCGCGATCCTCGCGAGCCCGGGCACCAGGTCCACCACGGACGCCAGTTCCTCGGCCAGCTCGGTGTCCTGGTAGGACGGGATCCAGGCCTGCTGCCGGGCCAGTGCCCAGACAGCCGGGCGGCGCACCACGAACGTGCGCTCGGCTGCCGGGTCCACGACGACCAGTTCGGCACCCTCGTCCACGGCGGACAGGCAGGCCCGCGGCATCCAGGTCGCCACCGGCCGCGCCTCGGGGTGCCAGGCGGTCAGCGCCGGGACGTGGGTGAACACGGGCAGGGCGGCCCGGCCGTCGGGGGCCCTGAGCGTCACCAGCGCGACGTCCGCCTCCTTGTCCCCGTGCGGTCCGTCCCCGTGCGGCCCGTCACCACCGTGGTCGTCGTGCTCGGCCACGGTCGGCAGCACGGCGGCGAAGACCCGCATGCGGGACAGGGCGTCCACGACCTCGGCCTCGCCGGCCTCACCGGCCGCCAACCGGTCCAGGACCGGGCCCCAGGCCGGGTCCGCGGTGCCGTCGTCGGTGTCGAAGGCGTGCAACGGGTTGGCCGAGCCGTCGATCCCGGCCCCGCCCAGGTCCCGGCCCTCCCAGGCGACGCCCGCGGAGTCCGCCGGGCGGCCGGACTCGTCCCGGTGCTGGCGCTCCAGGTTGCGCCGGATGGCCGCCTCGATGTGCCCGGGCAGGTGGCGCTCCCGGTCCTGGCCGGTCACTGGATGGGGGCCTGCTTCACGGCGTCCTCCACGCTCACGCCGCGGGACACGAGCAGGGCCTGCTCCAGGCTGAACCGGCCGGCGTACAGGGCCTTGCCCATGATGGCGCCCTCCACGCCCCGGCCGACCATGGCGTACAGCGCGGCCACGTCCTCCAGCGAGGAGATGCCACCGGAGGCCACCACGGGCTTCGGCGTCTTGGTGCACACCTCGGCCAGCAGCTCGGTGTTCGGGCCCCTCAGCGTCCCGTCCTTGGTGACGTCCGTGACCACGTAGCGGGCGCAACCGGCCTGCTCGAGGCGGTCGAGCACCTCCCAGAGGTCACCGCCCTCCTTGGTCCAGCCGCGCGCGGCCAGGGTGGTGCCGCGCACGTCCAGGCCGACCGCGACCTGGTCGCCGAAGCGCTCGATGACCCGCGCGGTCCACTCCGGGTCCTCCAGGGCCGCCGTGCCGAGGTTCACGCGCGTGGCACCCATCGCCAGGGCGTTCTCCAGCGAGGCGTCGTCCCGGATGCCACCCGAGAGCTCGACCTTCACGCCGAGCTCGTCCACCACGCGGGACATCACGTCCCGGTTGTCCCCGCGGCCGAAGGCGGCATCCAGGTCCACCAGGTGGATCCACTCGGCGCCGGCCTTCTGCCAGGCCAGGGCGGCCTCGAGCGGGTCGCCGTAGGAGGTGGCGGAGCCGGCCTCGCCCTGGACGAGGCGCACGGCCTGGCCGTCCTGGACGTCGACGGCGGGCAGCAGTTCCAGCGCCGGTGCGCTCTGCGGGGTCTGGCTCATGAGGGGGTTCCTCTCGGTTCGATCGGACGAGGTGGTCTAGGACGAGGCGGTGACGAAACCGGCGATGATCGCCAGCACGGCGCACACGAGGAAGCCGACCTGCAGCCATACGGGCGCCTTCTGCTGGCGCAGCGACCAGGCGCCACCGATCAGCAGCCCGCCCAGGGCGATGAGCAGGGTGGACCAGAAGGGCATCAGAGGGTTCCGAGCCAGTTGGCCAGCAGCTGCATCCCGGCGTCACCGGACTTCTCGGGGTGGAACTGGGTGGCGGCGAGCGGGCCGTTCTCCACGGCGGCGATGAAGTCCCCTCCGTGGTTCGCCCAGGTCACCTTGGGCGGGGCGATCTTCTCGTGGGCCTGGTCGAACTCCCACTTCAGGACGCCGTAGGAGTGCACGAAGTAGAAGCGCTCGTCCTCGATGCCCCGGAAGAGCGCGGAGCCCTCGGCCGGGCGCACGGTGTTCCAGCCCATGTGGGGCACGATCGGCGCCGGCAGGGCCTCGACCACGCCGGGCCACTCGCCCATGCCCTCGGTGCGCACGCCGTGCTCCACGCCGGCGTCGAAGAGGATCTGGTGACCCACGCAGATGCCGAGCACGGGCCGGCCCCCGGCCACCCGCCGGCCGATCCACCGGGTCGCGCCGAGGTCCTTGAGGGCGGCCATGACGGACTGGAAGGCGCCCACTCCGGGGACCACGAGCCCGTCGGCGTTCATCACCTCGTCCGCGTCCGCGGTCAGTCGTGCATCCGCCCCGGCGCGCTGGAGGGCGCGCACGGCGGAGTGGGTGTTGCCGGACCCGTAGTCCAGGACGGCGACGGTGGGACGGGCGGCGCCGGTGACACCGGCCATCAGAGCGCACCCTTGGTGGAGGGCACCCCGGTGACCCGGGGGTCGTCCTCGACCGCGGCCCGCAGGGCGCGGGCGAAGGCCTTGAACTGGGCCTCGACGATGTGGTGCGGGTCCCGGCCGCGGACCAGGTCCATGTGCAGGCAGATGGAGGCGTGGTAGGTGATCGACTCGAACACGTGCCGGGTCATGGACCCGGTGAAGTGTCCGCCGATCAGGTGGTACTGCTGGCCCTCGGGCTCGCCCTCGTGCACCAGGTACGGTCGGCCGGAGACGTCGACGACGGCGCGCGCCAGGGCCTCGTCCAGCGGCACCGAGGCCTCGCCGAAGCGGCGGATGCCCCTCTTGTCCCCCAGCGCCGTCCTGAGCACCTCGCCGAGGGTGATGGCCACGTCCTCGACGGTGTGGTGGACGTCGATGTGGGTGTCCCCGGTAGCGCGGACCGTCAGGTCGATCTGCGAGTGCCTGGACAGTGCCGTGAGCATGTGGTCGTAGAACGGCACCGAGGTGGAGATCTCGGAGGTGCCGGTTCCGTCCAGGTCCATCTCGACGTAGACGTCGGACTCGCTGGTGGTGCGCTGCATCCGCGCCTTCCGGCCGGAGATCAGCTCTGCGCCCATGCTCTGTCAGCTCCTTGCTGTTGGGGGGATCCGGTGGTCCAGTCTACCGGGCCGGTCACTGGCCGGACGTCGTGGCGGGTGCCTCGGCCAGGACCTCCCGCAGGGCGGTGAGGAACGCCGTGGTCTCCGCCTCGGTCCCGGCGGTGACACGCAGGTGGTGCGGGATCCCGACGTCGCGCACCAGGACCCCGTGCTCGAGCAGGCCCTGCCACACCGCGTGGGAATCGGCCAGTCCGCCGAAGAACACGAAGTTGGAGTCCGAGACGGCCGGGGCCAGACCGAGATCGCGCAGCCCCTCCACGATCCGGTCGCGCTGGGCCTTGATGTCCTCGACGTTCTCGAGCAGGACGTCGTAGTGCTGCAGGGCGGCGTTGGCCGTGGCCTGGGAGACCGCGGAGAGGTGGTAGGGCAGGCGCACCAGGCGCAGGGCGTCGGTGACCTCCGGTGCGGCGGCGAGATAGCCCAGGCGGGCGCCGGCCAGCGCGAAGGCCTTCGACATGGTCCGGGAGACCACCAGGCGCGGCCGGCCCGGCAACAGGGTGAGCGCGGAGCGCGTGCCGGCGAGGGCGAACTCGGCATAGGCCTCGTCCACGACCACCATGCCCCCGTAGGCCTCGGTGGCGTCATAGACGGCCTGCACCACGTCCAGCCCCAGGGCGGTGCCGGTCGGGTTGTTCGGGGAGCACAACAGGACCACGTCCGGCCGGTGCTCGGCGACCTGGGCCGCCGCGGAGGCGGCCGTCAGGGAGAAGTCCTCCCCGCGGACACCGGCCACGTACCGGGTGTCCGTGCCGGCGGCCAGCAGCGGGTACATCGAGTAGGTGGGCGGGAAGCTCATCACGGTGCGCCCGGGCCCACCGAAGGCCTGCAGCAGTTGCTGCAGGATCTCGTTGGAACCGTTCGCGGCCCACAGGTTCGCCGCGGACAACCCGTGCCCCAGGTACTCCGCCAGGCGCTTGCGCAGTTCGGTGAACTCACGGTCCGGGTAGCGGTTGAGCGTCACGGCGGCAGCGGCCACCGACTCCGCGATGGCGGCGACCACCTCGTCCGGGACCGGATGGGTGTTCTCATTCGTGTTCAGCGCCACCGCCACGTCCAGCTGGGGCGCACCGTAGGGGCTCAGGCCCCGCAGGTTCTCACGCAACGGCAGGGCGGCCAGGGCCTCCGGATTCGAGATCGCATCCTCATCACTCACCCGAGACAGCCTAGGCGCTCAGTCAGTCCCCCGAGCCCCGGTGACGTCCGTGCATGGCACGCCACGGTCCCCCCTCTGACGCGGCTCGAACCGGGCGACGGGCCGGCCGAGGCCGCGGACGTTCCGGTGGTGCCCGCGTCAGCCCCGGGGGACGAAGAGGACCTGCCCCGGCTGCAGCTCGGAACCGGTCAGGTCATTGAGCTCGCCGATCCGCAGGATGGTCTGATTGCGCGGAGCGTCCGGGGCCACCTGGCCGGCCACGGACCACAGGGTGTCACCGTAGTCCACGGTGACGGACTCGACCGGGGCGACCACGGGGCGCTCCGGCGATGCTGCGGCCGGGGCCACGGCATGGGCGCCCAGGAACACGGCGGCCGCGGCCGCCAGCGCGGCCACGACGAGGATCGGGAGTCCGACGAAGAGGAAACGGCCACGACGGTTCAGGTGGAATCCGGCCGAGCCGGCGGTGCGGGTCACGACCGATGCTGCAGTGCTCATGCTCTTCAACCTCTCCGCCCGGGGCGACCGGGCTGTTCGAACGTGTGTTCTATCCGTTCGCCCTCTTGTCTAGCACGTCTGTTCGAAACACGCCAAACATTATTCGAACATATCTTTGAATCCGCCCTGCCCCTCCGGTAGCCTCTGAGGCACGTGATGGCCCGTCAACTCCCCGCGGGCCGACCATGAGACATCTCAACCGGCACCACGGACACGCTAAGAACGGATCTTCGAATGGCCTCCCGGACTCCCCGACCCGAACCGGACTCCCAGCCCGCCCCTGCCGCCCGGACGCTGACCGCGCGCCAGCGGGTCATCCTGGGGTCGATCCGCTCGGCCATCGCGCAGCACGGGTACCCGCCGTCGATGCGGGAGATCGGTGACGCCGCCGGACTGGCCTCGCTGTCCTCGGTGACCCATCAGCTGGGTCAACTGGAGAAGTGGGGGTACATCCGCAAGGATCCGGGACGGCCCCGCGCCATGGAGGTCCTGCTGGACGAGGACGGACAGCCCGTGTCGACGGCCGCGGCCGGCGCCCCGGACACCGCCGACCGCCCGGCTCCGGTCACGGCCCTGCACACCGGTGCGGTGGAGGGCACCTCCGTCCCGGTCCCGCTCGTCGGTCGCATCGCCGCCGGCGGGCCGATCCTGGCCGACCAGCAGGTCGAGGACGTCATGACGCTCCCCCGCCAGCTCACCGGCGAGGGAGAGCTGTTCATGCTCAAGGTCTCCGGTGACTCGATGGTCGATGCCGCGATCTGCGACGGGGACTGGGTGGTGGTCCGCCAGCAGAACTCGGCCCAGAACGGTGACATCGTGGCGGCCCTGCTGGATGATGAGGCCACCGTCAAGACGTTCCGGCAGCGCGACGGGCACACGTGGCTGCTGCCGCAGAATTCGGCCTATGAGCCGATCCTCGGAGACGAGGCGACGGTCATGGGCAAGGTGGTCACGGTCCTGCGGGCCCTCTGACCGGGACACTGATGCGGAGCGCGGCGATGAACCACCGTCCCTTCCCGAGAGGCGTCCGGGTGGCGGACGCCGAGCGCTTCGTCTACACCCGGGGACGGCTCCTGGAGCGTCGTCGCCTGGACCTGCTGTTGCACGGGGGCGGTCCCGAGGGCGTCCTGGCGGCGCTGGGCGCGTATCGCAACCCCGACGGCGGATTCGGTCACGGCCTGGAGCCCGATGTCCGCTCCCCGGTGAGCGAGCCCCTCGCCACCCTCACCGCCCTCGACCTGCTGGCCGGGTGGGACCTGGCCGACCATCCCTGGTTCCGCAGCGCGCTCGAGTGGGCTGCCTCGGCGTCCGGGCTCGACGGTTCGCTGCCCTTCGTCACCGAGCCCTCCCTGGCCTGGCCGCACGCGCCCTGGGTACAGCTGTGGCCCGGAGGATCACACCTCACCTTCGGCTTCGCGGCCGCCGCCCTCCGGACCGGCTTCGTCGGCGGGTGGGCCGAGGCGGCCACGGAGTGGTGCCGCTCCCAGCTGCGGGAGGGTGGGCTGTCGGCCTACGCCGTCAAGTACGCCCTGCGCTTCCTGGCCGCGGACCGGGGTCCCCGCACCGAGGGTCCTGCCGAGACCGCGGCGATCGAGACATGGCGCTCCCGCCTGGACCGCGACGGTGCGCTGCCGGTGGAAGGCGGGGCCGAGGGCGAACGACTGCACCCCTGGGACCTGGCCGCCGACCCGTGGTCGGCCCCGGTGATCGAGCCGGGGGCCGCGACCCCCGCGCGCCTGCTCTTCACCGACAGGCAGCTCCGGGCAGACGTCGACCGGGTCGTCATGGGCCAGCAGTCCGATGGGGGCTGGCACGTCGACTGGGCCGCGTGGTGCCCGGGCCAGGGCCTGGACTGGCGGGGCATCCGAACGGTCGAGGTGCTGGAGCTGCTCTCGGCCGTCGACCGCTCGTGATCCCTAGGCCGGGTCGCGCAGGCGTTCCAGCACGCCCCGCACCACAGCCGGGTCGGTGGTCGGCCAGAAGTCCGGCAGGGTGGACCGCAAGAACCCTCCGTAGCGTTCGGTGGCCAGCCGGGGGTCCAGCACCGCCACGACGCCACGGTCCGTGGTGGTCCTGATCAGCCGGCCGGCGCCCTGGGCCAGCCTCACGGCGGCGTGGGCGGCCGAGACGGCCATGAACCCGTTGCCGCCGTGACGGCTGACCTCCCGGGTGCGTGCGGTCCCCAGCGGGTCGTCCGGACGGGGGAACGGGATGCGGTCGATCACCACCAGACGGCAGGCCGATCCGGGCACGTCCACGCCCTGCCACAGGCTCATGGTCCCGAACAGGCAGGTGTCCGGTTCGGAGGCGAACTGGCGGACGAGGGCCGAGAGGGTGGCGTCGCCCTGGCAGAGGATCTGGGGCGCCGCCCCCAGCCTGCTGCGCATCTCCGCGGCGGCGTCCTCGGCCGCGCGCCTCGAGGAGAACAGGCACAGTGCCCCTCCCCCGGAGGCGCGCAGCAGGGACTCGAGCTCGTCGTAGGCGTCCGGGGAGGAGGTCCGGCCGGGCCGGGGCAGGTGCCGGGCCACGTAGAGCACGCCCTGGCGCGGGTAGTCGAAGGGGCTGCCCACGTCCACCCCGGTCCATCGCGGAGCGCCCGGCCCGAGCAGGCCGAGCGAGCCCGCCACGGGGTCGAAGGACTCCCCCACCGTCAAGGTCGCGGAGGTCAGTACCGTGGTCGCCTGGCCGAACAACCCCTCCCGGAGCCGGCCGGCCACCGACAACGGGGCGACGCACACCACCGGCGCGGCGGTCTCGTCACCCGGGACCCATCCGGTCCCCGGCTCGAAGCGGCCCGGACGGGAGGCCCACAGCACCTCGGGGTAGTCCGCGTCCGGGACGGCGTCGAGCATCCTCTCGGCCACCTCGAGGACCTCCTGGAGCCGTGAGCGTGCCATCTGCCGGCCACCGTCGGCCGCCTCGGCGGAACCGCCTGCCCCACCGGGCCCCTTGGAGTCGCTGAGCCCCTGCCGCGCCGCGTCCCGGACCGCCCGCAGGGCGTTCTGCTGGACCTCGTCCGGCCCGCGCGGGATGAGTCCCGTGGGAGTGGCGGCGAACGCCGCGTCCAGCCCGACGCCGGCCTGCATCAGGTCCTCGACCGCGATCGCCGTGTGCTTGCGTGCCGCGGAACCGGCCGCCTGGACGATGGCTCCGGACAGTTGTCCGGTCACCGCCCCCGTGACCCGGTCCTGCAGCTCGTGGGCCTCGTCCACGATCACCGCGTCGAACTCCGGCAGGACGGCCAGGCCCTCGAAGGCACTGATGGCCAGCAACGCGTGGTTGGTCACCACCACGTCGGCCTCGGCCGCATCGGCCCGCGCCCGTTCCGAGAAGCACTCCTCGGCCATCGGGCAGCGCTGGGCGCCGATGCAGTCGACCGCCGAGACCGAGACCTGGCGCCAGGCCCGGTCACTCACCCCGGGCTCGAGGTCGTCCCGGTCCCCGGACTCGGTCTCCTCGGCCCAGTCGCGCAGCCGCTTGACCTCCCGGCCCAGCGGGCTGGTCGGTCCCGCGTCACCGGTGACCATCGCCTCACCGTCGTCGGCCAGGCCGAACAGGGCCTGCCCGTCCTCCTCGGGGAAGCCCCCGTCGATCTTGTGCCGGCACAGGTAGTTGGAGCGGCCCTTGACGAGTGCCACGGTCATCTCCCGGGGCAACTCGTCCTGCAGGGCCTCCAGCAACCGCGGGGCGTCCCGGCGCATGATCTGCGCCTGCAGGGCCAGGGTGGCGGTGGCGACCACGACCGGGGCCTCGGCGTCCACCGCGTGCTGCAGTGCCGGCACCAGGTAGGCCAGCGACTTCCCGGTGCCGGTGCCGGCCTGTACGAGCAGGTGGGTCCCGGACTCCAGGGAGCGGGCCACCTCCACGACCATGCGGCGCTGGCCCTCGCGGTGCTGTCCGCCCGTCGCCTCGACGGCCGCGTCCAGCCACTGCAGGGCCTGCCGCTCGGCCTCGGTCCGGGCGAGCACGTCCTGATCCGGAGCGGTGTGCTGTGCCGTGTCCGTCATGCCCCGGCCGGTTCCGGCCGGTCGACGGAGAAACGCCGCAGGTCATCGGCGAGGTCCTCGCGGACCAGCACCCGCAGCCGGGTGCCTCCCGACTCATAGGTCTCGGAGATGATGTCCGCATCCGGGGAGTGCAACCGGGAGACCACGTCCCCGTCCGTGAACGGGATGAGCAGGTCCAGGGCCACGTCCGGACGCGGGATGGCGTCCGCGATGGCCCGCTCGAGCTCGGCGATGCCCTCACCGGTACGTGCGGACACCACCACCGAGCGGGGTTCGCGCTGGCGCAGCCGGGCGATCGCCACCGGGTCCGCGGCGTCGGCCTTGTTCAGCACGATGATCTCGGGGATCCGGCGCGCGTCCACCTCGGCCAGCACGGTGCGGACCGCGGCGATCTGGCCCTCCGGGTCCGGGTGCGAGGCGTCCACGACGTGCAGGATCACGTCCGCGTCCGCGACCTCCTCGAGGGTCGAGCGGAACGCCTCGACCAACTGGGTGGGCAGGGACCGCACGAACCCGACCGTGTCCGAGAGCGTGTAGCCGATCCCGTCCGGGGTGACCGCCTTGCGCACGGTGGGGTCCAGGGTGGCGAACAGGGCGTTCTCCACCAGTACCCCGGCATGGGTCAACCGGTTCAGCAGTGAGGACTTGCCGGCGTTCGTGTATCCGGCGATCGCCACGGACGGCACCCTGTTGCGGCGGCGGTTGGCCCGCTTGGTCTCGCGGGCGGGCTTCATGGCCGCGATCTCCCGGCGCAGCTTGGCCATCCGGGTCCGGATCCGCCGGCGGTCCAGCTCGATCTTCGTCTCACCGGGACCGCGGGAGCCGATGCCCTCGCCGGCGGCCGCCCGGCCACCGGCCTGACGGGACATGGACTCACCCCAGCCGCGCAGTCGCGGCAGCAGGTACTCGAGCTGGGCCAGCTCCACCTGGGCCCGGCCCTCACGGGACTTGGCGTGCTGGGCGAAGATGTCCAGGATCAGGGCGGTGCGGTCGATGACCTTCACCCGGACCACGTCCTCGAGCGCACGCCGCTGGGAGGGCGCCAGCTCCGAGTCCACGACCACGGTGTCCGCGCCGGTCATCGCGACGATGTCCCGCAGTTCCTCGGCCTTGCCCTTACCGAGGAAGGTGGCCGGATCGGGGGTGTGGCGGCGCTGGATGAGGCCGTCGAGCACCTCGGAGCCCGCGGTCTCGGCGAGCGCCGCCAGCTCGCGCAGGGAATTCTCGGCGTCCGCGGCGGTGCCCTCGGACCAGAGCCCGGCCAGCACGACGCGCTCGAGGCGCAACTGCCGGTACTCGACCTCGGACATGTCCTCGAGCTCGGTGGAGAGCCCGGTGACCCGGCGCAGGGCCTGGCGCTCGGCGAGGTCGAACTGCTCACCGTCGGCCTCGGTGTGCCCGTCGTCGCCGTCGGACAGGGCCAGGGCACGGCCCTCGGTGGGCCTGACGCCGTGCTCGACGGAGGCACTGGCCGCATCGGCGGCCAGGATACGTTCGATCACGTCCTGGATCTGGGTCTCGTCCGGCTGGTCGTTCCCGTGCTGGGGGTTCTCGGTCATGGTCTCCTTGGAAGATGCGTGGTATCTAGGGTAGTCGCTCGGACGGACGCCCGAAGGGTCTGGCGTGCCGCTGGGGATGGGGTTGTTCGGGGCCATGGGTGGACCTCCCGGGGAATCGGCCGTCGGCCGCGGCGCTGCGCGGGGCCGAGCGGGTGCACGTCGAACGACGCCGATTCCGCGGCGGGGCGTTCGGGACGGTGCTGGATGGGTGGGTTGCCATCACGGAGCGATCCTCGACCCGTCAGCGCGGGGAGTCATCGGTCCGGAGCCGTGAGCAGTCGCTCACGCCAGCTCAGCGCAGGAAAATCCACATGCCGTCCAGTATATGGCCCCTGTCAAGTAACATCGGGCGGTGATGGACTCCGCACACTACTTCTCCGCCGACCCCGCCACGCCCGAGCGTCGACGCCGGATCACGCTCACCCTGGCCGGCCGGGAGGTCGCGGTGCAGACGGCGAACGGCATCTTCTCGCCGGAGGGCCTGGACAAGGGCACGGCGGCGATGCTCCGCACCGTCCCCGAGCCGCCGCCGTCGGGCCGGTTCCTGGACATCGGCTGCGGCTGGGGACCGCTGGCGCTCACGCTCGGGCTGTCCAGCCCGCAGGCGGAGGTCACCGCCGTGGAGGTCAACGACCGGGCGGCCCATCTGTGCCGGGACAACGCCGCCGCCCTCGGCCTGGACCGCGTCACCGTGTGCCGGCCGGAGGACGTGGCGGAGTCCGCCCGGTTCGACCTGATCTGGTCCAACCCGCCGATCCGCGTGGGCAAGGAGGCCCTGCACGGGATCCTGCTGCAGTGGCTCCCCCGGCTGGCACCCGGAGGCCGGGCCTTCCTCGTGGTCCAGAAGAACCTGGGGGCCGACTCCCTGCTCCCCTGGATCCGGTCCGCCCTGGAGGAACGGCACCCCGGTGAGTTCAGCGTCTCCCGGCACGCCACGGAGAAGGGGTTCCGGATCCTGCTGGTCGAACGCGCCTGAGCCGGCCCGTCCGGCCGGGGCGGGGTGCGGGAACGCGCCGGCCGCGCGGAGGACAGCGGGTCATCCCGGCCGTTGCCCTCGGGCGGTGACCCCCGCCGGTCCACGGATGCGTGCTCAGACCCCGAACGCGGGCGGGTAGGCGATCGGTCCGGAGGGCACCGGTTCGCCGAGCACGAGCGCCATCATCGCCTCGTCCGGCGCCTCGAACGGCGCGCTGATCCCGAGGCCCGACGCCGGCCGGAACCCGAAGCGCGGGTAGTACCCGGCGTGCCCCAGCACGAGGACGAGGCGTTCCCCGGCCTCCCGCGCGGCCGAGAGCACGGCCTCGATCACCGCGGTGCCCGCCCCGCGGCCCTGGTGGTCAGGGAGAACGGAGCAGGGGGCGAGGGCGGCCGCCGGTTCCCCGCCCACGTGGCACCGGGTGATCAGTGCATGTCCCACGGGGCCGGCGTCGGGGTCGCGGGCGTCCGCGACGACCCAGGACAGCCCGGGCAGCCAGGCGCCCGGATCCCTGCGCAGGGCGTCCACGAGGTCGGCCTCGGCCGGCGTCGGGAAGGCGGCCTCCACGACGCGGCGGACGGCCGCCCGGTCCCCTCCTCCGGAGTCCTCGGGCCGCACCGTCCAGCGGACCGGGCTCACAGCACCGTGCCCTCGAAGACCAGCTCGGCCGGACCGGAGAGGATCACGTGCTCGGTGCCGTCGGGCTGGGCGCGGAAATCCACGCCCACGAGGCCACCGGGCACCCCCACCTGCCACCGGGTGGCCGTCTCGTCCCCGGCCCAGAGGCGGACGGCGGCCGCGGCCGCGCAGGCACCGGTACCGCAGGACAGCGTCTCGCCCACGCCGCGTTCGTGCACGCGCAGGTCCACCCGGCCGACGTCGCCGTGGAACAGCGGGTCGGCCGCGACGACGAATTCGACGTTGGTGCCGTTGGGCGGCACCGGGTCCACGGACGGCTGCTGGGTGAGGTCCAGGGCCGCCAGTTCGGCGGGCTCGGCGAGCGCCACGACGGTGTGCGGATTGCCCAGCGAGATGCTCAGGGCGGGCCGCGGGTCCACCAGCCCGGCCGCGAGCACGAGCGAGTCGGAGGCGCTCTCGCGGGCCAGTTCGGGATCGATGAGACTCCACAGCCCCATGTCGATCGCGTAACCGTCCTCCAACCGGGTCACGGTGCGGACCCCGGCGCGGGTCCCGATGGTGAGTTCCTGCCCCGGTGCCAGGTCCACCAGGCCGCGTTCGGCGAGGTAGTGCACGAAGACGCGGACGCCGTTGCCGCACATCTCGGCCACGGAACCGTCCGAGTTGCGGTAGTCCATGAACCAGACGGCCTCCGGGTGGTCCTGCAGCAGGTCGCGTCCCTCGATGAGATGAGAGGACTCCACCACCCGGATCAGCCCGTCACCGCCGACGCCGAAGTGCCGGTCGCACAGGGCGGCCACGTGGTCCGGGGACAGCTCGGTCTCCCCGTCCGGATCGGGCACGAGCACGAAGTCGTTGCCGGTGCCCTGTCCCTTGGCATAGCGCAGGCCGCCCAGTTGGTCGAGGGCGGTCCGCAGGCGGTCGGGGTCCTGGGCGATCGGCAGGGTCATGGAGCCAGTCTAGGCGGGACCTGTCCGCCCAGGTGCGCCAGCACCCGGTCCAGCAGGTGCGGCTCGGTCGGGTCGAACCACGTCACGCGAGGGTCGGCCCGGAACCAGGTCAGCTGCCGGCGGGCGAAGCGGCGCGTGGCGGTCGCGGTGTCCTCGATGGCCCAGTCCAGGTCCGCCTGACCGTCGAGGACCTGCAGGACCTGGGCATAACCGATGGCCCTGGACGCGGTCTTCCCCGTCCGCAGGCCGGCGGCGTCCAGGTCCCGGACCTCGTCGACGAGCCCGGTCTCCACCATGCCCACCACGCGCCCGTACAGGCGGGCATGCAACCGGGCGCGGTCCAGGTCCAGGCCGATCTGGACGGTGGGCCGCAGATAGGTGCGCCGGGGCATGAAGGAGGAGAAGGGCCGGCCGGTGAGCTCATGGACCTCCAGGGCACGGACCACGCGGCGGACGTCGCCCAGCCGCTCCGCGCTGGCCGGGTCGACGTCGCGCAGTCGCTCGCGCATCCCGTCCAGGCCCACCCGCGCGGCCAGCTCCTCGAAGCGGGCCCGGACGACCGCGTCCGTGGGCGGGAACTCGAGCTCGTCGAGGGCGGCCCGCACGTAGAGCCCGGACCCGCCGACGAGGACCGGCCTCAGTCCCCGCCGGGTGATGTCCTCGATCACCTCGCGCGCGGCACCCTGGAACCGTGCCACGGAGGCCTCCTGGGTGACCTCCAGGACGTCCAGGAGGTGGTGCCGGATCCCCCGCCGCTGGGCCGGGGGCAGCTTGGCCGTGCCGATGTCCATGCCGCGGTAGAGCTGCAGGGCGTCCGTGTTGACGATCTCCCCGCCCAGGCGTTCGGCCAGGTCCAGCGCCAGGTCGGACTTCCCGGTCCCGGTGGGCCCGACGACGGCGATCACCTCCTGCATGGACCGGCTCAGGAACCGACGCGCAGGGAGGGCATGCCCAGGCTCACCCCGGCGGTCCCGGCGGCACCGGCCACCCCGCCCGGTGCGGGCACGCCGCAGGACTCGGCCTGGGCACGGTCCCAGGCGTCACCCGAGCGCGACCGGCGCAGGAGGTAGTCCTGGGCCGTGGGGTCGGCGATGAGATGGTAGGGGTGCGACTCGGTGATGGTCACGGTGACGAAGTCCCCGGGGCGCGGCGCCTGCTCCCCCGCCGGGACGCTGAAGTGCACGAGGCGGTTGTCCGGGGCGCGGCCGGCGAGCCGCCCGGTCTCCGCGCCCTTGCTGCCGGGCTGGTTGGTCACCAGCAGTTCCTGGCGGGTGCCGAGCAGCTTCGCCGTCTCCTCCGCGCTGATCCTGTCCTGCAGGGCGGTCAGCCGTTCGAAGCGCTCCTGCACGATGTGCTTGGGCACCTGGTCCTCCATCTCGCCCGCGGGCGTCCCGGGGCGGATGGAGTACTGGAACGTGAAGGCGGAGGAGAACCGGGAGGCCTCCACGACGGCCAGGGTGTCCTGGAAGTCCTCCTCGGTCTCCCCGGGGAAGCCGACGATGATGTCCGTGGTGACGGCGGCGTGCGGGATCCGGTCGCGGACCTTGTCCAGGATGCCGAGGAACCTCTTCGACCGGTAGGACCGGCGCATGTCCTTGAGCACCTTGTCCGAGCCGGACTGCAGGGGCATGTGCAGCTGCGGCATCACGTTCGGGGTCTCGGCCATCGCCTCGATGACGTCATCGGTGAAGGAGGCCGGGTGGGGGCTGGTGAACCGCACCCGCTCCAGGCCCTCGATCCCGCCGCAGGCCCGCAGCAGCTTCGCGAAGGCCCCCCGGTCCCCGAACTCGACGCCATAGGTGTTGACGTTCTGGCCGAGCAGGGTGACCTCCACGGCGCCGGCATCCACCAGCGCCTGCACCTCGGCGAGGATCTCCCCGGGGCGGCGGTCCTTCTCCTTGCCGCGCAGGGCGGGGACGATGCAGAAGGTGCACGTGTTGTTGCAGCCCACCGAGATGGAGACCCACCCCGAGTAGGTGGAATCCCTCTTGGTAGGCAGGGTGGACGGGAAGACCTCGAGCGACTCGAGGATCTCCAGCTCCGCCTGCTGATTGTGCCGGGACCGTTCCAGCAGCACCGGCAGGGAGCCGATGTTGTGGGTGCCGAAGACCACGTCCACCCAGGGCGCCTTCTCCAGGATGGTCTTCTGGTCCTTCTGGGCCAGGCAGCCGCCCACCGCGATCTGCATGCCCGGGTGGTTGTCCTTGACCGAGCGCAGGTTGCCCAGGTTGCCGTAGAGGCGGTTGTCCGCGTTCTCCCGGACGGCACAGGTGTTGAAGACCACGAGGTCCGGCTCCGTGGCCTCGTCTGCCGGGGAGTACCCGGCGGATTCGAGCAGACCGGAGATGCGCTCGGAGTCGTGCACGTTCATCTGGCAGCCGAAGGTGCGGACCTGGTACGTGCGGTCATCGGGGGGCAGGAGGGCAGAAGTCACCGCAGCATTCTAGTCGTCGGGCTCCAGCCCGCCCAGCACGTCCTTGACCACCCCGAGCGCCATGCCGGGTGCGTAGCCCTTGCGGGCGAGCATGCCGGCGAGCCGTCGCACGACCTTGTCCCGCTCCGCCCGGGACTCGGGGTCATCCCCGGAGGGCACCGGGCGTCCGCGGAGTTTCTTCTCCACCAGTTCGATGGCGGCGGCCCGCTCGCTGTCCTCGCTGATCGTCTCCAGGGCGTGCTCGGCGGCCTCACCGGTGACGCCCTTCTGCTGCAGCTCCCGCCGCAGCGCGCCGCGGGCCAGGCCGCGGCTGCGCTGCCGGGAGGCGACGTAGGACTCGGCGTAGGCCTCGTCGTCGACGAGCCGCACCGCCTCCATCCGGTCCAGCACCGCGGACGCCACCTCGGGCGGCACCTGACGCTCTGCCAGCTTCTCCTCGAGCTGCCGGCGGGACTTCGGCGAGGCGGTGAGCTGGCGCAACACGATGGACCGGGCCACCTCCTCGGCGGCCGGTTCCGGATCGTCCGCGAGATGCTCGGGAAGGTCCGGATCCGGCACCACGCGAAGATGGCGGCGGGTCATCGGGCCGGGGACTCCCCGGAGACGGCCCGCAGCTGAGGCTCAGCGGCCGAGTCCTCCTCGGGCGCGACGCCGATCCCGAGCTTCTCCAGGATCCTGGTCTCGATCTCGTCCGCCAGGTCCGGGTTGTCCTTCAGGAACCGACGGGCGTTCTCCTTGCCCTGGCCCAGCTGGTCGCCGTCATAGGTGAACCAGGCGCCGGACTTCTTGACGATGCCCTCCTCGACGCCCATGTCGATGAGCGAGCCCTGGCGGGAGATGCCCTCGCCGTAGATGATGTCGAACTCGGCCTGCTTGAAGGGCGGGGCCATCTTGTTCTTGACGATCTTGGCGCGCGTGCGGTTACCGACCGCGTTGCCCGCCTCCTTGAGCGTCTCGATGCGGCGCACGTCGATGCGGACCGAGGCGTAGAACTTCAGCGCCTTACCACCGGTGGTGGTCTCCGGGCTGCCGAAGAACACGCCGATCTTCTCGCGCAGCTGGTTGATGAAGATGGCCGTGGTCTTGGTCTGTGCCAGCCGGCCGGTGATCTTGCGCAGCGCCTGGGACATCAGGCGGGCCTGCAGGCCGACGTGGCTGTCACCCATCTCGCCCTCGATCTCGGCGCGGGGCACCAGGGCCGCCACGGAGTCGATGACGATGATGTCCAGCGATCCGGAGCCCACGAGCATGTCCATGATCTCCAGGGCCTGTTCTCCGGTGTCCGGCTGGGACACCAGCAGCGCGTCGGTGTCCACGCCGAGCTTCCGGGCGTACTCCGGGTCCAGCGCGTGCTCGGCGTCGATGAACGCCGCGATCCCGCCGTTGCGCTGCGCGTTGGCCACGGCGTGCAGAGCAACGGTGGTCTTACCCGAGGACTCCGGTCCGTAGATCTCCACGACGCGGCCACGCGGCAGGCCGCCGATACCGAGGGCGACGTCCAGGCCCACCGAACCGGTGGGGATCACCTCGATCGGTGCGCGCGCGTCGTCGCCCAGGCGCATCACCGACCCCTTGCCGAACTGCTTGTCGATCTGGGCCAGTGCGGCTTCCAGTGCCTTCTCGCGGTCGTTGGCTGACGCCATGATTCACCCCTGGGTCTGTGTTGGTGACGGGCGGCCGTCGGGGCCGATCCCTTGTGCTGTAGAGAAACCTATCGGCCCGCCCGGACGAGTTAACGGGACAGGACGGTCGCTGTGGATGACATACCCGGGTTCCGGCTCCGGAGAAGTCCTGTGCAGGAGACTACCGTCATTCGAACGTATTTTCGAATAGCCGTCCGGCGTGTCCACCGGTTCCCGGGAGTTCAGTCCCTGGGCGGGATGTCGCGGCCGAGCCGGCGGTCCTCGGGAACACCCTGGAGGTCGCAGACGTCGAGCCAGACGCTGCGGGGATCCCACCCGGCGTCCAAGGCCTGGTCCGCCGTGGTGTCCAGGGTGGGCAGGACCAGCGACGAGGCGATCACCCCGGCGTTGGCCGGGCCGAACTCCTCGTCCATCAGACGACGGAATTCACTCAGTCTCATGGGTTCCCTTCCGCACCGCACACGAACGTGGCCGCAGACCCCGGGGGTCTGCGGCCGCGTCGGTGGTCAGTGGCTGCCGGCCAGCTGGCCGAGATCGTCCGGGACCTCGTCCGGCAGTGCGTCGACGAGGGAGTCCCGGCGGTAGCCGGCCTCGAGGTCCGCCGGTATGTGGTCCGGGATGTGCACGCCCTCCTGAAGGGCGATGCGGTCCGACACCTCACGCAGCATGAGGGACATCGGGACGTTCAGGGCCCCGCAGATCGAGGACAGCAGCTCGGAGGAGGCCTCCTTCTGGCCGCGCTCGACCTCGGACAGGTAACCGAGGGACACGCGGGCGTGGTGCGAGACCTCACGAAGGGTGCGCCCCTGGCGCTGACGCACGTCTCGCAGCACATCTCCGATTTCCTGGCGAAGGACTGGCACGGCGTGCTCCTTGGTCTCTGGAGTGGCTGCTGGAATGTTCTCTCCGGTCGCCAGCCAACGGGTGATTCCGTTGATGGTAACCGGTTGTTTCATCATGTCTACTGGTTTCTCCTGTACGAGTTCTGGGAACGCGCACTCGCCGGTGGTGCGGCGGGCGCCGGGTCAACTGTCCTGTATAACCGGCTCGGCACCGGTTTTTGTTCCCGTGAGCACCCCGGCGACGGCGGGTTCCCAGCGGATTCACAGCCACGACCGCCGGCCCCCGGCCCCGCCGGATCCTCGTGTCCCACACTAGCGACACCCTGGCACCCCGTGACAAGGCCCCACCGGACCGGTCGTGGATCGTGACGCCATCGTCATGGTCCCGTCCCGTGGGCGCGGTGCTCGGGTCTCTCATCCTCCCGTTCCTCGAGCCTCTGGTGCAGGGCCCGTCGTTCGGCCTCCCGCAGGGAGTAGGTGGCGTTGCGGATGGCCTCGTCATCGTCGAAGCTGGACCCGATCGCGCCGGCGATGAGGCCCAGGCTGGCCGCCAGCCAGGACAGCTTGAGGTAGTGCTGGATCCCGGCCTCCACCCCCAGCGTCTCCGTGAGGTAGTGCGGCGGGACCACCACCACGGAGGCCACGAACAGCAACAGGAACAGTCCCGCGTAGATCATCAGCGCGGCGACGGCCACGGTGATGACGGTGGCCAGGTTGTCCATCGCCGCCCACCGCCGGGTGGACCAGTCGCTGCGGCGGGCCCACAGCCCGTTCGTCGCGATCAGCCAGGTCGTCATGCCGATGACGGCCAGCACCGTGACCACCGAGAGGCGGTCCACGCCCATGTCCGCGGCGAGGGTCCAGATGCTGCCGAAGAAGACGCCGTACGCACCCGCCGCGGACGCGGCGGCCGCCGAGGCGGTCATCGCGGCCGGCAGGCGCCCGGGGCGGTTGGACTGGACCATCCCGGTCAGCAGGCGCGGAACGGCCCAGGGACCGGTCGCGTACACCTGCTCGGAGGCCTCCGCGGACTCGGACGTCGTGTCGGACAGCGGCACCAGGGCGTTGAGCGCCTCCGGGTGCTCCGGATCCCGGGTCACGGTCCGGCCCTCCGGCCCGACGTCGACGGCACCCCGGTAGAGGTGCCCCACCAGGCGGGACATCGTCTCCACGACCCGCCGCTCCAGCCGGAAGACTCCGAGCACGGGCAGGAACAGGACGGCGGCGTTGTCCCGCCGTGAGATCTCGGCCACCACGGGACGCCCGTTCTCGTAGCGCGGGAGGTCCGTGATGTAGATGACCATCTCCCAGTCGTGGCGCGCGTCGACCTGCGTCGTCCAGCGGACCAGGTCCACACTGCCGTCGGCGTCGAGGGGGACGATCTCGTCCACCACGTCGATCCGCCACTCCGTGCTGTCGTCCACCCTGTGGGACAGCTCCGCCTGGAGGGCCTCGCGGATCCGGCCGGCCACGATCGCGGGCGTCCCGGGGTCGGCCATCAACCCGATCGCGGTCGTCATGCCCGTGCCTCCCGGTCCAGGCGCCGCAGCACGCTGCGCAGGGCGGCCTCGACCGTCCCGCGGCGGATACCCTCCCGGTCCCCGTCCAGGTGCAGTTCCTCGGCGGCGGGACCGGGCAGTCCGGCGATGCCCAGGTAGACGGTCCCGACGGCCCGGCCCTGGTGCGGCTCGGGCCCGGCCACCCCGGTGGGCGCCACGCCGATGTCCGCGCCCAGCCTCCGGCGGGCCCCCTCCGCCATCTGGGCGGCGACGCCGGCGTCCACGGCCCCGTGGCTGGCGAGGCGTGACGGGTCCACGCCCAGCAGTCGCTCCTTGACCTCGTTCTGGTAGGCCACGACCCCTCCCTGCAGGGTCGCGGAGGCACCGGGCACGTCCGCGATCGTCGCCGCCAGCAGTCCCGCGGTCAGGGACTCGGCGGTCGCGATCCGCAGCCCGCGCCGGATCAGCTCCGTCACGACGTCGGCCGGCAGGCTCATGGGCGTGCCCCGCCGGTCTGCGCGGACCGGCGCATCCGGACCGCCTTGAGGACGTAGTCCGCGCCGGTGACGAGCGTGACGACCAGGGCGGCACCCATCGCGGTCCAGCCGACCCAGGGGTACCAGTCCCCCAGCAGCGGGGTCAGCGGGGCGAGCATCAGCAGCAGCGCCCCGGCCTGCAGCACGGTCTTGAGCTTGCCTCCCCGCGAGGCCGGCATGACCCCGTAGCGCAGCACCACGAAGCGCATCAGGGTGATCCCCCACTCGCGCAGCAGGATCAGGATGGTGACCCACCACCACAGCTCCCCCAGCATCGAGAGCACGATGAAGGCCGCGCCCGTGAGCAGCTTGTCCGCGATGGGGTCGGCGATCTTCCCGAAGCTCGTGACCAGTCCGCGGGCCCGGGCGATGTCGCCGTCGAGCTTGTCCGTGTACATGGCCACGGCGAACACCGCGAAGGCGGCCCACCGCATGCCCGGGGAGTCCTCGCCGGCGGGGCCTCCGGCCACCAGGAACCAGACGAAGAACGGGACCAGCAGGATCCGGACCGTGGTCAGGACGTTGGGCAGGTTCCAGTTCTCGTTCATCCCTGCAGTCTACGGACCCGCCGGTTCCTTCCGCGGCTCACCGGCCGGTGAGCTGCCAGGCGTCCTCCGAGCCCTCGTCCTCCTCCTCGTCGTACCAGTCCTGGGCCGAGCGTCGCCCGGCCAGGTCCTCGGCGACGAGGTCGCGGCCGTAGCCGTCGTCCTCCGGGAGCGAGCCCCGCACCAGTTCCTGGTCGGTGGCACCGCGCACGGGCGGGCGGCCGGCCTCGTGGTCGGAGTGGACCACGTCCTCGGCATAGGCCTCGGGGGCGTCCTCGCTGGGCGCGGCCGCCGGCGGCGTGTCGCCGCGGATGGTGGCGAGCACCCCGGCCAGGTCGTCCGGCTTGACCAGCACGTCCCGGGCCTTGGACCCCTCCGAGGGGCCCACCACGCCGCGGGACTCCATGAGGTCCATGAGCCGCCCGGCCTTCGCGAACCCGACGCGCAGCTTGCGCTGGAGCATCGAGGTCGAGCCGAACTGGGTGGTGACCACGAGCTCGGTGGCCTGCAGCAGCAGGTCCAGGTCGTCACCGATGTCCTCGTCGATGACCTTCTCGACCTTCTCCGGCACCACGTCGTCCCGGTACTGGGCCTGCATCTGGCCCTTGACGTGTTCCACCACGGCGTGGATCTCGGACTCGTTGACCCAGGCGCCCTGCACGCGCATCGGCTTGGACTTGCCCATCGGCAGGAACAGGGCGTCGCCCTGACCGAGCAGCTTCTCGGCACCGGGCTGGTCCAGGACCACGCGGGAGTCGGTGACGGAGGACGTCGCGAACGCCATGCGGGAGGGCACGTTGGCCTTGATCAGGCCGGTGACCACGTCCACGGAGGGCCGCTGGGTGGCCAGCACCAGGTGGATGCCGGCGGCGCGGGCCAGCTGGGTGATGCGCACGATCGCGTCCTCGACGTCGCGGGGGGCGACCATCATCAGGTCGGCGAGCTCGTCCACGATGACCAGCAGGTACGGATACGGCTTGAGGACCCGCTTGGAGTCCGGCGGCAGGGTCACCTTGCCGGCGCGGACGGCCTTGTTGAAGTCGTCCACGTGCTTGTAGCCGAAGGCGGCGAGGTCGTCATAGCGCGTGTCCATCTCGCGCACCACCCACTGCAGCGCCTCCGCGGCCTTCTTCGGGCTCGTGATGATGGGGGTGACCAGGTGGGGCACGCCCTCATAGGCGGTGAGCTCCACGCGCTTGGGGTCCACCATGACCATGCGCACCTCGTCCGGGGTCGAGCGCATGAGGATCGAGACGATCATGGAGTTCACGAAGGAGGACTTGCCGGCACCGGTGGCGCCGGCCACCAGCATGTGCGGCATCTTCGCCAGGTTGGCCATCACGTAGCCGCCCTCGACGTCCTTGCCCACGCCCATCACCATCGGGTGGTCGGTCTTGCGTGCCGCGTTCGAGCGCAGCACGTCGCCCAGGGCGACGACCTCCTTGTCGGCGTTGGGGATCTCGATGCCGATCGCGGACTTGCCGGGGATCGGCGAGAGGATCCGCACGTCCGAGGAGGCCACCGCATAGGAGATGTTCTTGGACAGCGCCGTGACCTTCTCCACCTTGGTGCCCGGCGCGAGCTCGATCTCGTAGCGGGTCACCGTCGGCCCGCGCGAGAAGCCGGTGACCTCGGCGTCCACCTTGAACTGGGTCAGCGTCTCGGTCAGCGCGGCGACCACCTGGTCGTTGGCCTCGGTGCGCTCCTTCGGGGGCGGGCCCGCGGGCAGCATCGTGGAGTCCGGCAGCGTGTAGGTGACGTCCCCGCCCAGGTGCAGCTGCTCCGAGCGGGCGGGCATCGGCGGCAGCTCCGCGGGCCGGGAGACGGGATTCGCCGGCACGGAGGGTGCGACCACGCCGATGGGCTCGGTCGAGGGGCCGGCGTCCTCGGTCTCCTCCGGCTTCGGGATCCTGACCCCGGCCGCCTCCTTGGCGCGGGCGATGGCCAGTTCCCCGGCGGTGGGACGCCGCACGCCCGCCGGGACGGCCGGGGGCTGCTCGGCCACCTCGTCCTGCGGCCGCTCGGCCACCACATCCTGCGGCTTCTCGTCGATGACGGCGGTCTCGTAGGCCTCGGTGCTGGGGGTCCCGGCGTCGTCGAGGACCTCGGTGGGCGTCTCGTCGCGGCCGAACAGCCGGACGCCCTTGCGCTTGCCGGCCTTGCCGTCCTTGCCGGTCTTGCCGCTCTTCGCGGCCTCGCCGGCCTCGAGCTCCGTGCCGGCCGTGCGCTCCTTGCCGGCCGTACGGTCCCTGCCGGCACGGGATCCGCGGCCGGAGGGGCGGTCATGCTCGGTGAGGTAGGACTGGTCGTGTCCCCCACGCGCGCCGTCCCGGGAGCCGGGGGCACCGCCGTCGGGCTGGCCGGTGAGCCAGGCGTAGGCGTCCCGGATCCGCTGCGGGATCTGGCCCACCGGGGTGGCGGTGACGATCAGCACCCCGAACAGGGCCAGCGCCACCATCAGCGCCCACACGGGCCAGGGGGTGACGAGCGAGGCCAGCGGCGTGGTGACGAGGTAGCCGACGATGCCCCCGCCGGCCAGGAGCTCGGCGAAGGAGTCGGCGACGGTGGGCAGGCCCGCGACCAGATGCGCGATACCGGCGACGGCCACCGTCACCACCAGCAGGCCGATGGTGATCCGGCCGTTGTCCCGGTGCTCCTGGGGGGTGCGGAAGTAGCGCACGGCGACGGTCAGCAGCACCGCGGGGAAGATCAGGGCCGCCCAGCCGAGGGTGCCGGCGGCGATGTTGTGGACCACGGTCCCGTAACCGGGGGTCCCGCGCAGGCCCCACCACTCCACGGAACCGATGACCGCGGCCAGGACCACCAGGAAGAACCCGGTGCCGTCACGGCGATCCTCCGGCGCGATCCTCGCGTCGCGGCCGATCTTGCGGACCCCGGCGCCGACGGGCGTGGCCATGGCCATCCAGAATCCGCGCAGCGCACGCAACAGGACCGGCGCCTGCGGCTCTGCGTGCGCCTCGGGCACCGCGGATGCGGTGCGGTTGCGCTGGGTGGAACCGGACGAGCGCGCAGACGACTTGGCGGACTTCGGTTCCGCGCCCTTGCGGGCGGGGGACGTCGAGGACCGGCCGGACTGCGAACGCGTCGGGGAAGTACGGGTCGCCATGCAAGTACGGTACCGCCCGGCGACGGCCCCGGCCCGGACCAACACAGGCTTTCCGGGCCGGAGCGCCCGTCGCCGGGCCCGTCTAGGCCTCCAGGACCACCGGGACGATCATCGGGCGGCGTCGCAGCTTGCGGTTCACCCAGGTGCCGATGACGCGGCGCACGACCTGCTGCAACTGGTGGGTGGTGTGGTCCGCGTTGGACTGCACCGCCTCCTCGAGCGCGCGGGCGATACGCGGCTTGACGTCGTCGAACACGGCATCGTCCTCGGCCACGCCACGCGCGTGGATGTCCGGGCCCGAGACGATCGTGCCGGTCTGGCGGTTGACCACGGAGATCACCGAGATGAACCCCTCCTCGCCGAGGATGCGCCGGTCCTTGAGGTCGGCGTCGGTGATCTCGCCGATCGAGGAGCCGTCCACGTAGACGAAGCCGCACTCGACCTGGCCGCTGACGCGGGCCACCCCGTCCTTGAGGTCCACCACGGAACCGTTCTCCGTCAGCAGGACGTTCTCCCCGGGCACGCCCGTGGCCTCGGCGATCCGGCCGTTGGCGATCAGGTGCCGGGTCTCACCGTGGACCGGCATGACGTGGGTGGGCCTGACGATGTTGTAGCAGTACAGCAGCTCGCCCTGGGAGGCGTGCCCGGAGACGTGCACCTTGGCCATCCCCTTGTGGACGACCTCGGCGCCCAGTTTCATCAGGCCGTTGACCACGCGGAACACCGAGGTCTCGTTGCCGGGGATCAGCGAGGAGGCCAGCACCACCAGGTCTCCGGTGTCCAGCTGGATGCGGTGGTCACCGTTGGCCATCCGGGACAGGGCCGCCATCGGCTCGCCCTGGGAACCGGTGCACATCAGCACCACCTCGTGGTCCGGCAGCCGGTCGACCTCCTTGAGGTCCACCAGGGTCCCCTCCGGGACGTCCAGGTAGCCCAGCTTGGCGGCGATGCCCATGTTGCGCACCATGGACCGGCCGACGAAGCACACCTTGCGCCCGTGCGCGCCGGCGGCGTCCAGGACCTGCTGGATGCGGTGGACGTGGGAGGCGAAGGAGGCGACGATGATGCGCTTGTCCGCCCGCGCGAACAGTCCCTCCAGGACCGGGCCGATCTCCTTCTCCGTGGTGGTGAACCCGGGGACCTCGGCATTGGTGGAGTCGGTCAGGAACAGGTCCACGCCCTCCTCGCCGAGCCGGGCGAAGGCGCGCAGGTCGGTGATGCGCCCGTCCAGGGGCAGCTGGTCCATCTTGAAGTCACCGGTGTGCAGGATGGTGCCGGCCGGTGTCTTGAGGGCCACGGCCAGGGCGTCCGGGATGGAGTGGTTGACGGCCACGAACTCGCACTCGAAGGGACCGAGGTGCTCGGTGTCCCCCTCCCTCACGGTGAGGGTGATCGGCCGGATCCGGTGCTCCTCGAGCTTGGCCTCGATCAGGGCCAGGGTCAGCGTGGACCCGATCAGCGGGATGTCCGGCCTCATCCGCAGCAGGTACGGCACCGCGCCGATGTGGTCCTCGTGGCCGTGGGTCAGGACCACGCCGATCACGTCGTCCAGGCGGTCCCGGATGTACTCGAAGTCCGGCAGGATCACGTCCACGCCGGGCTGGGTCTCCTCCGGGAACAGCACGCCGCAGTCGACGATGAGGATCTTGCCGTCCAGCTCGAAGGTCGTCATGTTCCGGCCGACCTCCCCGATGCCGCCGAGCGGCACCACCCGGCAGGTGCCGGGCTTGAGCTGGGGCGGGGTGGACAGGCGGGGGCCTGGTGCCATGGGATTCGGTCCCTTCTAGAAGGTGAGTCCGGCCTCCGCGAGGTCGGCGCGGATGACGGTCTGCTCGTCCTCGGTGGCCGGCGTCAGCGGCAGGCGGACCGTGGCACTGGGGAGGATGCCCTGCCACTGCAGGATCGTCTTGGTGGACACGGCACCCTGGATGTGGGTCATGACCGCGCGCTGGTACGGGTCCAGTTCGAAGTGCAGGGCGCGCGCGGCCGCCAGGTCCCCGGCGGCCATCGCGTCCACGAGCCGGCGGTAGAGCCGGGGGGCCACGTGGGCGGTCACCGAGACGACACCCACGGCGCCGAGGGCCATCAGCGGCAGGGTCAGCGCGTCCTCACCCGAGTAGATGTGCAGGTCGGTGTTGGCGGCCACCAGGGTGGTGGACTGGAAGTCGCCCTTGGCGTCCTTCAGGGCCACGATGTTCGGGTGCGCGGCCAGGGCGATGATGGTGTCCGGCTCGATCGGCATGACCGAGCGGCCCGGGATGTCGTAGAGCATGACCGGCAGGTCGGTGGACGAGGCGATGGTCTCGAAGTGCGCCCGGATCCCGGCCTGGTTCGGCTTGTTGTAGTAGGGGGTGACGAGCAGCAGGCCGTCGACGCCGGCGCGCTCGGCCAGCAGGGACAGGTGCGCCGAGTGCCCCGTGTCGTTCATGCCGGTGCCGGCGATGACCTTCGCCCGGCCGCCCACGGCCTCGACGACGGCCTCGAACATCGCGATGTTCTCCTCGTCGCGCAGGGTCGAGGTCTCCCCCGTGGTGCCGGTGACGACCAGTCCGTCCGCGCCCTCGTCCACCAGGTGGGCGGCCAGCTTCTGGGCCGAGTCCAGGTCCAGGCTGCCGTCCTCCGTGAACGGCGTCACCATGGCCGGGACCAGGGTGCCGAAGGGCAGTTCGGAGCGTGCGGCAGGGGTGTCGATCATGGCGTCCAGCCTACCTGCGAGAATGTCCTGCGGTGCGTAAGTCACGCACGAGGACCTGATCACAGGAGGGGTGCATGGCGCTGCGCACGGAGGTCTCACGCCGCATCCCCGGCGTGGACGCCGCGCGGGGCATCGCCCTGCTGGGCATGATCGCGACCCACCTGATGGTGCTGGTCTCCGCCGACGGGACGGGACCGACGACGGTGGGGCTGGTGTTCGCGGGGAAGTCCTCGGCCCTGTTCGCCACCCTGGCCGGCGTCGGGCTGGCCCTGCTCACCGGTGGTGCGGGCGCCCGGCGTGCACCCCACCAGCAACCGCGCCTGGGGTGGGACCGGCGCCAGGTGGCCGTCCGCGCGGGCCTGCTGTTCGTCATCGGCCTGGCCTGCGGCTCGCTGGACACGAACGTGGCGGTCATCCTGGCCCACTACGCCCTGTTGTTCCTCGCCGCACTGCCGTTCCTGCACCTGGGGGCCCGGGCGCTGGCCGGCTGGGCCGCCGGGTGGCTCCTGCTCTCCCCCGTGGCGGCGAGCCTGCTCTCCGCGGTCATGCAGTCCGCGGTGGGCGCCACGGCGTACGTGGAGCACTGGCGCATCTGGCACACTCCCGCCCTGCCGGACCTCGTGGTCCAGCCGGGGTTGCTCGCGTGGGACCTGCTGTTCACCGGGTACTACCCCGTGCTGCAGTGGCTCGGCTACGTGCTGTTCGGGCTGTTCCTCGGACGACTGCGCCTGGAGCGCATTCGGGTGTCCGCCGCACTGGCCGCCGGCGGTGCGGCGCTGGCCGCCACGGCGTTCCTGGTCTCCCGGGGCCTGCAGTCGCTGCCGGGGGTGCTGGAGGCGATCGCCGCCGGCACCGGGGTGGGCCCGGCCCGGCTCGAGGCACAGCTGCTGACGGGCGCCGCGATCTCCACGGAGGCGATCCAGGCCCATCCGGTGTGGTTCACCCTGGCCACCCCGCACTCCGGGGCCCCGTTGGACCTGCTGCTGACCTGCGGCACCTCGGCCATGGTGCTGGGGGTCTGCCTCCTGCTGTGCACCGTGGGCCGGGGGGTGCTGGCCTACCCCCTGATGCCCCTGATCGGGGCCGGTTCGATGACCCTGACCCTGTACGTGGGTCACCTCGTGGCGCTGGACGCGTTCGGGTCCGCCACCGCCGGCTGGCCCCGGTCGGGGCTGCTCATCGCCTACTGGGTGGGCTGCCTGGTCGCCGGGACCATATGGCGCGGCTTCGGCTGGAAGGGCCCGCTGGAGTGGGGGGTCTCGACGGTCGCGTCCACCCTGGCGGGGCCCCGGCCCCAGGGGTCCTAGGGGTCCTAGGGGTAGAGCCGGATCGCGTCCCGCATGGCCCGGCGGGCCCGGGTCCGGTCGCCCGAGGCGTCATAGCCCAGGGAGAGCCGGTACCAGGAACGCCAGTCCTCCGGGGCGGCCTCGGCCTCGGCCCGGAAGACCTCGAACTGCGCGTCCGCCACGGTGCGGTCGATCCGCCCGCCGGGTGAGCGCGGCAGGTCGTCGACGGGCAGGCCGCCCTCGGCGGCGAGCGTGCGGCCCAACCGCTCCATCATGATCCCGAAGCGCAGTTCACGCCACAGCGTCCACAATCCGACGGCCACGATCCCCAGGGTGGCCACCCCGAGCACCTTGGCCACCGGCTGCGGCGCCTGCATGAAGCCGACCGCCGAGACCACGGCGAGCACGGCGAACAGCAGCATGAGGGCGACGATCGCGCCCACACCGATCTTGGTCTTCATCAGGTCCCGTCAGTCCAGGTCGAGGTAGCCGTCGAGGCCGTAGGTCAGTCCCGGCCGCGAGGCCACGGTGCGCAGCCCCAGCAGCACCCCGGGCATGTACGCACCGCGGTCGAAGGCGTCGTGGCGGACGACCAGCTGCTCGCCCGGCCCGCCCAGGAGCACCTCCTGGTGGGCCTCCAGCCCGCGCAGCCGCACGGAGTGCACCCGGACGCCGTCCACGAGGGCCCCGCGCGCTCCGTCCGGATCATGGGTGGTGGCGTCCGGGGAGGGCCCGACACCGGCCGCGGCCCGGGACTCGGCGATCAGTCCCGCCGTGCGCACGGCCGTGCCCGAGGGGGCGTCCACCTTGGCCGGGTGGTGCATCTCGATGAGCTCCACCGAGGGGAAGTACTTGGCGGCCTTGGCCGCGAAGGCGCTGGCCAGGACCGAGCCGAGGGCGAAGTTGGGGGCGATGAGGACCCCGACCCCGGGGTGTCCCGCGAGCTGCCCGGCCAGCACCGCCCGCCGTTCACCGGACCAGCCGGAGGTCCCGACGACGGTGTGCAGGCCGTTCTCCACGGCGAAGGCCACGTGATCGGGCGATGCGTCCGGGACCGAGAGGTCCAGGACGTGGGTGGCGCCGGCCTCGAGCACGGACTCCATCCGGTCCTTCGAGCCGAGCCGGGCGACGAGTTCCAGGTCTGCGGCGTCGTCGACCGCCTCGACGGCGTAGTGGCCCATCTTCCCTGAGGCGCCCAGGATGGCGACGCGGATCGAGTCTTGAGTCATGGACTCCAGTCTATGGCGCTACACCGCGGCCGCCGACGCCGCCTGCCGCTCATCGACCCTGCCGCCGTTGCGGACGGTGAAGGTCAGCGCCAGTGCCACGAGCGCGAAGGTGGCCAGCAGCATCAGCCCCACGAAGTAGCTGTTGTGCTCCTCGTTGTAGGTGGCTCCCATCACCAGCGGCGGGAAGTACCCGCCCAGCCCGCCGGCCGCGGCGATGATGCCGCCGATCGTCCCGACGTCACGCGGGTCCGCGGCGCGGCCGACCCAGCCGAACACGCCGCCGGTGCCCAGTCCCAGGAACAGGGCCATGAGCAGGAAGACGGGTCCGTAGACGCGTTCGGCGCCGGGCTGCAGGGCCACGATGACCGCCATGACCGCGGCCCCGGCGAACGAGGTCAGCGTGACGGCCCGCGGGCCGAGCCGGTCGGCGAGGGTGCCACCGACCGGCCGGGCGACCACGGCGGCCAGGGCGAAGCCGGCGGTGCGCCAGCCGGCCTCGGTGGCGGCGTAGTCGTAGATGTTGCCCAGGTAGGTGGGCAGGTAGTTGGAGAAGGCCACGAAGGCACCGAAGACCACGCCGTAGAGGAAGCAGAGCTGCCAGGTGACCAGCTGGGAGAAGGCCCGCCGGAGCTTGGGCAGCGCCGGGGTGGGCGTGGTGCCGGCCCGGGCGGGAGACTCCCGCAGCAGCAGGGCGCAGAGCACCGCGACCACCGCGACGATGACGGCCACGAGGACGTGGGTGGTCAGGTAGCCGATCCCGGCCACCAGTTGCGGGGTGGCGAAGGCGGAGACCGCGGTGCCGACCATGCCCGCCCCGAAGATGCCGGTGGCGAAGCCCTTGCGGTGCGGCGGATACCAGGCGGAGACGAAGGGGATGCCGATCGCGAAGACCGCTCCGGCGATGCCGAGGAAGAACGCCACGACCAGCAGCGGGACGTAGGCACCCAGCGACCCGACCAGGCCGGTGACCAGCACCAGTGGTGCCGTGAGGCCGAGCAGCACGGTGAACATGAGGCGCCCGCCGTAGCGGTCCGTCAGCACCCCGACCGGAACGCGGGCGACCGCGCCGACGAGGATCGGCATGGCCACCAGGACCGCGGTCTGGGTCGGGGCCAGGCCCATCTGCTCGGTGTAGCGGGCGGACAGCGGGCCGATCATCGTCCAGGCCCAGAACCCGACGGTGGAGGCCAGCGTGGCCAGCCACAGGTTCAGGGTCTGGCCCCGCAGGTCGGCGTCGCGGGCGGCGGGTGCGGTGGCGCTCATGGTCTGGCTCCTGGTTCCTGGTCCTGGTTCCTGGTCCTGGCGGCGGGTCCTAGCGGCGGGTCCGGGTACGCTCGCGGTCCGGGGTTCCCACGGGGTCCCAGCCGCGGCGGACGGGGACCGTCCCGCGGCCGGGCCGGCGGCTGTCCCGGGAGCGGTAGACGATGTAGGGACGGAACAGGTAGTGCAGCGGGGCGGTGAAGGCGTGCACCAGCCGGGTGAACGGCCAGACCGCGAACAGGGCGAACGCCCACAGCACGTGGACCTTGAAGCCCAGGGAGGCGGCGGCCATCGCGGCCACGTCCGGCTGCAGGATCCAGATGGAGCGGAACCACGGGGACACGGTGCTGCGGTAGTCCGTCACCGAGTGGTCGAACACGGAGATCGCGGTGACGGCCAGTCCCGCCAGGATCGCCCCCACCAGCAGCACGTACATGAACTTGTCGTTCTTGGTGGTGGCCATGAAGACGGGTCCCGTGGTGCGGCGGCGGTAGACGAGCAGCACGATCCCCACGAGGGTGCCGATGCCGGCGATCGAGCCGATGCCCAGGGCCATCACGTGGTACATGTCCTCCGTGACCCCCAGCGCGTCCGTCCAGGCCCGCGGGATCACCAGTCCCACGATGTGGCCGACCAGCACGGCCAGGATGCCGAAGTGGAACAGCGGGGACGCCCAGCGCAGCAGCCGCGACTCGTACAGCTGGGAGGACCGGGTGGTCCAGCCGAACTGGTCGTAGCGGTAGCGCCAGACGGTGCCCCCGATGAAGAAGGCCAGGACGATGTAGGGCAGCACGCCCCAGAGCAGTACGTCCCAGATGCCGACGGGGGCCTCAGCGCCGTCCATGTCCTGATCCTTCCGAGGTGGGGGTGAAGGGGAGCAACCGCGGGTCGGAGGCGTCCAGCCCGACCGTCTCGGCGGGCGGGCCGTACCCGGCCATGGCCTGCACGGCGCTCTTGTCCGCGGGCGAGGGGCCGGGCAGGGTGGAGCAGACCAGGGCGACGATCCCCTGCTGGGGCAGCGCGTCGTCCCGCAGGGCCAGGCGCAGCAGTTCCAGGGAGGGCCGGTAGCGCTGGAGCAGCTCGTAGCCGGCGTCCGGACTCACCCGGGCGGCGAACTCGAGCACCAGCGGGAGGTAGTCCGGCAGCTCGGCGTCGTCCGGTGCGCAGCCGTGGGAACGGTAGACCTCCTTGAACGCGGCCAGCGCCTCGCCCCGGCGGCGCGTGTCCCCGTCCGTCCAGTAGGTCAGGTGCAGGCTGTGCCGCCGGGACAGGTCGTACTCCCGGACGTAGTCGGACTGGACCTCGTGCAGGGGCCGGGCGGTGAGCCAGTCGACCAGTGGCTGGGTCAGGGCCGGTTCCACGCCGACCTCGGCGAGCGCCGCGCGCACCGGCTCGATCCGCTCCAGCAGCTCCTCGTCCGGATAGGACAGCAGCACCGCCGCCGCCTGCCGCACGACCGCGCTGCGGACCGGGTCGGGGTCCGTGAAGTCCTCCGGGTCCAGGCTGCCCCTCCCGGGCTTGCCCAGCAGCCGCTCCAGGAGCCTCATGCCGTCTCACCGCTTCGGGTGGTGGTGCCGTCGGCCGGACCGGGCGGTTCCTCCACCTGGCCCACGTCCTCGGCCGTGCGGTGCGGGAACAGGCCCTCGGGCGTGCCGTGGCCGTCCCAGTTGAGCAGGTTCACGCGGCCGGCCAGCTGGGTGTTGCCGGTCGGGTCGTCGGCGGTCTGCCGGGCCTGCAGGGCCATGAACGTCTCCTGGGCCACCGGGACCGGCCGCCCGGAGGCCTCCCCGAACCCGCCCATCTGGCCCATGCCGGGGCCACCGTCCACGTCCAGCGAGCAGCCCAGCTCCTCGAGGTTGTGGGCGTCCTCCACGTGGGCCGAGGGGATGACGTAGCGCTCGCCGTACTTGGCGATCGCCATCAGCCGGTACATCTCCTGGACCTGGGCCCCGGTCATGCCGACGGCCCGGGCGATGGACTCGTCCGCCTCCCGGCCCAGGGTGATGTCGCGCATGTAGGAGCGCATGGCGGCGAGCCTGCGCAGCACGTCCGTGACCAGCCGGGTGTCACCGGCGGTGAACAGCTCGGCCAGGTACTCCACCGGGATCCGCAGCGACTCGATGGCCCCGAACAGGTTCTCGGCGTCCTCGCCGTCGTGGCCCTGGTCCTTGAGCAGGTCGACCACCGGGGACAGCGGCGGGACGTACCAGACCATCGGCATGGTCCGGTACTCCGGATGCAGCGGCAGGGCCACCCGCATCTCCTTGGCCAGCTTGTACACCGGCGAGCGCCGGGCCGCGTCGAGCCAGTCCTCGGGGATGCCCTCGGCCCGCGCCGCCTCGATCACGACCGGGTCGTGCGGGTCCATCATGAGGTCGAGCTGGGCCTCGTACAGGTCCTGCTCGTCCGGGACCGAGGCGGCCTCGGTGACCCGGTCGGCGTCGTACAGGAAGATGCCGATGTACCGCAGCCGGCCCACGCAGGTCTCCGCGCACACCGTGGGGATGCCCACCTCCACGCGGGGGTAGCAGAACGTGCACTTCTCGGCCTTGCCGGACTTGTGGTTGTAGTAGATCTTCTTGTACGGGCAGCCGGTCACGCACTGGCGCCAACCGCGGCAGCGGTCCTGGTCCACCAGCACGATTCCGTCCTCGGCGCGCTTGTAGATGGCCCCGGAGGGACAGGAGGCCATGCAGGAGGGGTTCAGGCAGTGCTCGCAGATCCGCGGCAGGTAGAACATGAAGGTCTGCTCGAACTCGAACCTGACCTTGTCCTCCGACTCCCTCCGGACCTTCTCCACGATCGGGTCCAGGTGGCCGGACCCGGCGGTGCCACCCAGGTTGTCGTCCCAGTTCGCCGACCAGGAGATCCTGGTGTCCTTCCCCGTGATCAGTGACTTGGGTCTGGCCACCGGGAAGTCGTCCCCGGCCGGGGCGTTGATGAGGTTCTCGTAGTCGTAGGTCCACGGCTCGTAGTAGTCCTTGAGCTCGGGCTGCACCGGCGAGGCGAAGATCCCGAACATCTTGGCCAGGCGACCCCCGGACTTGAGCCTGAGGTTCCCCCGCCGGTTCAGCTCCCAGCCGCCCCGCCACTTCTCCTGGTCCTCGTACCGGCGCGGATAGCCCTGACCGGGGCGGGTCTCCACGTTGTTGAACCACACGTACTCGGTGCCGGCACGGTTGGTCCAGGCCTGCTTGCACGTCACGGAGCAGGTGTGGCAGCCGATGCATTTGTCCAGTGCCATCACCATGGCGGTCTGGGCCATGATCCTCATCAGTACTGCACCTCCTGGGAGCGCTTGCGGACCACCGAGATGATGTCCCGCTGGTTGCCGGTGGGGCCGAGGTAGTTGAACGCCCAGGACAGGTGCGCGTAGCCGCCGATCATGTGCGTGGGCTTGACCAGGATCCTGGTCACCGAGTTGTGGATGCCCCCGCGCCGTCCCGTGGCCTCGGACTTCGGCACGTCGATGGTGCGTTCCTGGGCGTGGTGGACGTACACGACTCCCTCGGGCATCCGGTGGGAGACGATCGCCCGGCCCACGAACACCCCGTTGTTGTTGACGCACTCCACCCAGTCGTTGTCCGTCACCTCGATGAGCGCGGCGTCCTGGGCGCTCATCCACACGGAGGTGCCGCCGCGGGAGAGCGAGAGCATGAACAGGTTGTCCTGGTACTCCGAGTGGATGGACCACTTGTTGTGCGGGGTCAGGTAGCGCAGCGAGATCGACAGCTCCCCGCGCTCGCCCAGCTTCGGCTCGCCGAACAGGCGGTGCATGTCCAGCGGCGGCCGGTACAGCGGCAGCATCTCCCCCATGTCCTTCATCCAGTCGTGGTCCAGGAAGAAGTGCATGCGCCCGGTCAGGGTGTGGAAGGGCTTGAGGCGCTCGATGTTGACCGTGAACGGGGCGTACCGCCGCCCACCCGTCTCCGAACCGGACCACTCCGGGGAGGTGATCACGGGCACCGGCGCGGCCTGGGTGTCCGCGAAGGTGATCCGCTTCTCCTGGCTGCCGGCGGCCAGGTCCGCCAGCGGCACCCCGGTGCGCTTCTCCAGGGTCTCGAATCCCTGCACGGCCAGTTCCCCGTTGGTGGTCCCGGAGAACATCAGGATGGCCTCGGCCATCCGCGCGTCGGTGTCCACGGCCGGGCGGCCGGCGGCGGCACCGGAGTCGAACACCCCGTGCAGCCGGCCGAGCAGCTCGACCTGCTCGGTGACGTCGTACGTGATGTGCTTGGTCGTGAAGCCCAGCGTCTCCGCCAGCGGCCCGACGGCGGTGAATTTGTCCCCGATGGCCGTGTAGTCCCGCTCCACGATCTTCAGGTTCGGCAGGTTCCTCCCGGGCACGGCCGGCAGGTCGGTGCCCTTCCACTCCGGGACGATGCCCCCGGGCTGGGCGATCTCGCCCGGGGTGTCGTGCGTCAGTGCCGTGGCGACGACGTCCCGGCGCACCCCCAGGTGGGTCCTGGACTGGCGCGAGATCTCCTCGGCGAGCAGCCGGAACAGGTCGTAGTCGGTCTTGGCCTCCCACGGCGGGGTGATCGCGGGGGTGAAGGCGTGCACGTAGGGGTGCATGTCCGTGGAGGACAGGTCGTGCTTCTCGTACCAGGTGGCGGCCGGGAACACCACGTCCGAGAGCAGCGTGGAACTGGTCATCCGGAAGTCCGCGGAGACCAGCAGGTCCAGCTTCCCCTCGGGGGCCTCCTCGTGCCAGCGGACGTCGCGCGGCCGGGACTCGCCGTGGTCCCCGCCCAGCACGTTGTGGTGGGTGCCCAGCAGGTGCTTGAGGAAGTACTCCTCCCCCTTGGCCGAGGACCCGAGGAGGTTCGAGCGCCACAGCACCAGGGTGCGCGGCCAGTTGGCCTCGGCGTCCGGGTCCTCCACCGCCATCTGCAGGGACTCGTCCTTGAGCCGGGCGGCGATCCACTCGGCCTCGGTGGCGGCCTCGCCGTTCCCGACGGCGGCCGCGGCCCGGTCCGCGACGTCCAGCGGGTTCTGGGTGAACTGCGGGTAGAACGGCATCCAGCCCAGGCGGGTGGACTGGGCTATCACGTCCGCGGTGTGCTTGCCCGTCAGGTGGCCCTCGGCCAGCGGGGACTGCAGTGAGTCCGTGGAGTAGCCGTCCGAGCGGAACTGGTCCGTGTGCATGTACCAGAAGGCGGTGCCGATCATGAACCGCGGCGGGCGGGTCCAGTCCGAGGCGGCCGCCATGGCGGCCCAGCCGGTGATGGGCCGGGCCTTCTCCTGGCCGACGTAGTGCGCCCAGCCGCCGCCGTTGCGGCCCTGGCAGCCGCACAGCATCAGCAGCGCCAGGATGGCGCGGTACGTGGCGTCCCCGTGGTACCACTGGCAGATGCCGGCGCCGAGGATGATCATGGACCGCCCGCCGGAGTCCTCGGCGTTCTTGGCGAACTCGCGGGCGGTGCGGATGGCGGCCTCGGCGGGCACCGAGGTGATGTCCTCCTGCCAGGCCGGGGTGTAGGGCGTGTGGGGGTCGTCGTAGCCGCCGGCCCACTGGCCCGGCAGGCCGGCGCGGCCGACACCGTACTGGGCGAGCATCAGGTCGAACACCGTGGTGACCTTCCTCCCGGCCACCTCGGTGACCGGGACCCCCCGGCGGATCACCGACCCGGAGCCGTCCGCGGCGGTGAAGGCGGGCAGGTCCACCACGGAGGCGCCGCCGTCGTACCCCGCGGTGTCCGCCACCGACAACGAGGGCCGCACGCCCTGCAGGTCCAGGTTCCAGCGCCCCTCGTCCCGCTCGTTGTACCGGAAGCCCACGGAGCCCTGCGGCACCACCGGGGTGCCGGCATCCCGGTCCATCAGCACCGTCTTGAAGTGCGGGTCCGCCGCGTCGGCCTCGGCCCCGCCGAGGTCGGCGGCCGTGAGGAACTTGCCGGGCACCACGGTGCCGTCCGCGCGCTCGTCGAGGGTGACGAGGAAGGGCAGGTCCGTGTACTGCAGCACGTAGTCCTCGAAGAACGGCACGCGGCGGTCCACGAAGTTCTCGCGGAGCACCACGTGCCCCATGGACATCGCCAGGGCGGCGTCCGTGCCGGCCTGGGCCGGCAGCCACTCGTCCGCGAACTTGGTGTTGTCCGCGTAGTCCGGGCTGACGGAGACGACCTTGGTGCCGCGGTAGCGCACCTCCGCCATCCAGTGGGCGTCCGGGGTGCGGGTGACGGGGACGTTGGAGCCCCACATCATCAGGTAGGTGGCGTCCCACCAGTCACCGGACTCGGGCACGTCGGTCTGGTCGCCGAACACCTGGGGGCTGGCCACCGGGAGGTCCGCGTACCAGTCGTAGAAGCTGTTCATCACCCCGCCGATGAGGTTGATGAACCGCGCGCCGGCGGCGTGGGAGACCATGGACATGGCCGGGATGGGCGAGAAGCCGGTGCAGCGGTCCGGGCCGTAGGTCCTGATGGTGTGCACGTGGGCGGCCGCGGAGAGCTCGATCGCCTCCTGCCAGCTGGCCCGCACGAGACCGCCCTTGCCGCGGGCCCGCTGGTAGGTGCGGCGCCGGTCCGGGTCCTCGACGATGGACCGCCAGGCCGTCACCGGATCGCCCCCGGTGGCCTTCTTGGCGTCACGGTACATCTGCAGCAGCGTGCCGCGGACGTAGGGGTAGCGCACGCGGGTGGGCGAGTACGTGTACCAGGAGAACGCGGCGCCGCGGGGACAGCCGCGCGGCTCGTACTCGGGGCTGTCCGGGCCGACCGAGGGGTAGTCTGTCTCCTGGGCCTCCCACGTGATGATCCCGTCCTTGACGTACACCTTCCAGGAACAGGACCCGGTGCAGTTCACCCCGTGGGTGGAGCGGACCACCTTGTCGTGACTCCACCGGTTCCGGTAGAACGCGTCACCGTCCCGGCCCCCCTCCCGGAAGACCGCTCGGCCGTCCTCCGTCTCGTCCCACCGGGTGAAGAACCGACCGATGCTGAGCAGTGCCTGAGTTGCCGGACCATCCATTCCGGGCTTGACCGGGGTCACCATGGGGCCACTGTAAGCATGACGAGGCCCCCAGCGGCAGACCCCAGTCATGGGATCGGCCTCCGGAGGCCTCGTGAGGGGCGATGGTCCACCGGTCGGTCACCTGACCGGGTCGTACAGCCCGGTCAGGCCCGTGCGCGTGCCCTCATCGCGCCCGGTCGTGGTCCGCGGGTCCGGGCCCGGCGTCGCCCTCCCGGATGCGCTCCGGGTTGAGCGAGCGGCCGGTGTGCGTGCGGGAGGAGCCGACGACGTTCCCGGACTTCCAGTCCGCCCAGCCCGGACGATCGACCATGAAGTCCTCGATCTCGGCGGCGGAGGCCACGAGCTTCGGGTCGTGCTTGAGGTAGTGACGGGTCTCCCGGGCGATCAGGCCGGACAGGATGAGCAGGCCGATGAGGTTCGGCAGGGCCATCAGGCCGTTCATGATGTCGGAGAAGTTCCAGACGACCGCCAGCGGCACGGTGCAGCCGATGAAGACCACGAGCGAGAACACGACGCGGTACGGCATCACCAGCCGCTGGCCGAAGAGGCGCTCGACGTTGCGCTCGCCGTAGTAGGACCAACCCAGGATGGTGGAGAAGGCGAACATCACCAGGCCGAGGGTGACGATCCAGTGGCCCCACTGGCCCGGCAGGCCGGTGGAGAACGCCTCGCCGGTCATCAGGGCCGCGGAGACCTGTTCGCCGGTCTCCTCGTCGACGCGGTTCCAGGCGCCGGTGGTGATGATGACCAGGCCCGTGCAGCTCACGACGATGATGGTGTCGATGAACGTCTGGGTCATCGAGACCAGGCCCTGGCGGACCGGGTGCGTGGTCTGCGCGGCAGCGGCCGCGATCGCGGCAGAGCCCATGCCGGACTCGTTCGAGAACATGCCGCGGGCCACACCGTACTGGATCGCGATGATCAGGATCGATCCGGTGAACCCGCCGACGGCGGCGGTGCCGGTGAAGGCATCGGTGAAGATCAGGGCGAGGGCGGCCGGGATGTCCACGACGTTGGCGATGAGGATGTACAGCGACGCCGCCACGTAGAAGACGATCATGACCGGCACGAACCCGGCGGTGACCCGGCCGATGGACTTGATGCCGCCCACCAGCACGAGCAGGGTCATCACGGTCAGGATGATGCCGGTGATCCAGGGCAGCAGGCCGAAGGACTCCTCGACGTTGGCCGCGATGGAGTTGGCCTGGGTCATGTTGCCGATGCCGAAGGAGGCCAGGAAGGCGAAGACGGCGAAGGACAGCGCCAGGATCTTCCCGAGCGGGCCCTTGATGGCCTTCTGCAGGTAGTACTGCGGCCCGCCGGACTTGTCCCCGGCCTCGTCGGTGGTCCGGAACCGGACGGCCAGATAGGCCTCCGAGTACTTCGAGGCCATGCCCACCAGGCCGGTCACCCACATCCAGAACAGGGCGCCCGGCCCGCCGATGCCGATGGCGGTGGCCACGCCGACGATGTTGCCGGTGCCCACGGTGGCCGCCAGGGCGGTGGTGAGGGCCTGGAACTGCGAGATGTCACCCTCCTCGGAGTCATCCCGGCGCCGGATGATCCCGAGGTTCAGAGCGGGGAAGAGCTTGTGGAATTGCAGGAACCCCAGCCGGATGGTCAGGTACAGGCCCGTGCCGAGCAGCAGCGGGATGAGAAAGAAGGGCCCCCAGACGAAGGACCCGATGTCTCCCAGGACTTTTTCCAGTTGTTCCATGACGATGGACCGGTCTTTCTCTCACAGGGTGCGATGCCCGTCCCCCACGGGCCTGAACCGGCCACCGCAGCGGCCGGAACGTCCAGAATGTGTCATGCACCACGGCCAGTCAAGCGACGTGCCGACGAATGCGGGAACCTGAACATGATGGACATGTTCAACCGTTCCGTCAGGAGTCGCGGGGCCCGTCCGGCCCGACCACGATCGTGGCCCGCGGCGACTCCGCCAGGCGCCGGGCCACCGCGCGAACCTGCTCGGACGTGACCTGGCGCCACCGGTCCAGGGCGCCGTCCAGGTCCACGAACTCACCGGTCACGAGCTCTGCGCGTCCCAGCCGGGACATCCGGGACCCGGTGTCCTCCAGGCCCAGGACCGTGCCCCCGGACAGCTGTCCGCGGGCGCGGTCGAGCTCCTCGTCGGTGATGCCGTGCTCGGCCAGGCGTTCCAGTTCCCGCACCATCAGCCCGGCCACGGAGTCCGCCCGGGCCGGGGAGCAGCCGGCGTACAGCCCGAAGTAGCCCACGTCCGAGTAGGAGGCCGAGAACGAGTACGTGTTGTAGGCCAGTCCGCGCTTCTCCCGGACCTCCTGGAACAGCCGGGAGCTCATGCCGCCGCCCAGGGCCGAGTTCATCACGGCCAGGGCGAACCGGTCCGGATCCAGGGTGTGCACGGAGCGGCCTCCGACGAGGACCGAGGCCTGCTCCACCGGGCGTGCCACCCGGTGCACGCCCTCGGTGATCCCGGCCCCGGTGTAGACGTGGCTGCGCCGCGGGGCCGGTGCGGCGCCCTCGGGCAGGTCCCAGCCGGAGCGCTGCAGGGCCTGCAGGACCAGCCGGCACACCTCCTCGTGGTCCAGCCCCCCGGCCGCGGTCACCACCAGCTCGTCCGGCCGGTACCACTGCCGGTAGTGGTCCACCACGCGGTCGCGGGAGATCACCCGGATGGCGTCCGGGGTGCCACCGATCGGGCGGCCGAGCGGGTGCCCGTCCAGCAGCCTGATGGCCAGCTCCTCGTGGGCTGTGTCGACGGGGTCGTCGGCGTCCATGGCGAGTTCCTCGAGGATGACGCCCCGCTCGGTCTCCAGTTCCACCGGGTCGATCAGCGCCGAGGTCACCATGTCGGTGATGACCTCGATGGCCATCGGCAGGTCGGTGTCCAGCACCCGTGCGTGGTAGCAGGTGGACTCCTTCGCGGTCGAGGCGTTGGACTCCCCGCCCACGCGGTCGAACGCGGTGGCGATGTCCATCGCGGACCGGTGCGGGGTGCCCTTGAAGAGCAGGTGCTCCAGGAAGTGCGTCGAGCCGAAGCCCCCCTCGGCCTCGTCGCGCGATCCCACGGCGATCCAGAAGCCGATCGTCACCGACCGCTGCTCCGGCATCGACTCCGTGAGCACCCGGACGCCCCCGGGCAGCACGGACCGGCGCACCACGGAGCCGTGCCCGGCGTCCTGGATGGTGCCGGTGAAGTCTGCGGGGATCGGGATGGTGGGAGTCATGTGCCTGAAACTACCAGCGCGCGCCCACGGTTCCGGCCACCGCGCCTGCTCCCGGGTACGCGACAGGCCGGTGGGCCGCACTCTCGTGCGGCCCACCGGCCTGTCAGGACGCGTTCACCCCTCCTCCCGCGGTCCCCGCCCCAGGCGCGGCACCGGCCGGAGCCGGGCTGCGCCGTCGTCGGGACGTCCGGGAGGACCGGCGGGAGGGAGCGTCAGCCCTCCTGGTCCGCGCCCTCGGACTCCTCGGAACCGGACCCGCCCTCGGACGAGGCGCCGTCCTCGACCACGGGGGCCAGGGAGAGCTTGCCGCGGTCGTCGATCTTGGTGATCTCCACCTGGATCTTCTGGCCGACCTCGACGACGTCCTCGACGTCCTCGACGCGCTTGCCCTCGTTGATCTTGCGCAGCTCGGAGATGTGCAGCAGCCCGTCCTTGCCCGGGGTCAGGGACACGAAGGCGCCGAAGGTGGTCAGCTTCACCACGGTGCCGAGGTAGCGCTCACCAACCTCGGGGACCTGCGGGTTGGCGATGGCGTTGACCGCCGACCGGGCGGCCTCGGCCTGCGAGCCCTCGGTGGCGCCGATCAGCACGGTGCCGTCGTCCTCGATGGAGATGTCCGCGCCGGTGTCGTCCTGGATCTGGTTGATCATGGCGCCCTTGGGGCCGATGACCGCACCGATCTTGTCCACCGGGATCTTGATGGCGATGATCCGCGGCGCGTACTGGCTCATCTCGTCCGGTGCGTCGATCGCGGCGTTCAGGACGCCCAGGATGTGCAGCCGGGCCTCACGGGCCTGGGTCAGGGCGGCCGCCAGCACGGAGGCCGGGATGCCGTCCAGCTTGGTGTCCAGCTGGATCGCGGTGACGAACTCGGAGGTGCCGGCCACCTTGAAATCCATGTCACCGAAGGCATCCTCGGCGCCGAGGATGTCGGTCAGGGCCGCGTACCGCGTCTGGCCGTCCACGGTGTCCGAGACGAGGCCCATGGCGATGCCGGCCACGGGGGCCTTCAGCGGCACGCCGGCGTTGAGCATCGACAGGGTCGAGGCGCAGACCGAGCCCATGGAGGTGGAGCCGTTGGAGCTCAGGGCCTCGGAGACCTGGCGGATGGCGTAGGGGAACTCCTCGCGGGAGGGCAGCACGGGCACGATGGCCCGCTCGGCCAGTGCGCCGTGGCCGATCTCGCGGCGCTTCGGGGAACCCACGCGGCCGGTCTCGCCGGTGGAGTACGGCGGGAAGTTGTAGTGGTGGATGTAGCGCTTGGAGGTCTCCGGGGCCAGCGAGTCGATCTGCTGTTCCATCTTGAGCATGTTCAGCGTGGTGACACCCATGATCTGGGTCTCCCCGCGCTCGAAGATGGCGGAGCCGTGCACGCGCGGCAGGACCTCGACCTCGGCGGTCAGCTTGCGGATGTCCGTCAGGCCACGGCCGTCGATGCGGACCTGGTCCTTGAGGATGCGCTGGCGCACGACCTGCTTGGTGACGGCACCGTAGGCCTTGGCGACCTCCTGGCGGCGCTCGGCGAAGGCCGCGCCCTCACCGGTCAGTGCCTCGATGACCTCGAGGTGGTAGGCGTCGGAGGCGTTCTGGCGCTCCTGCTTGTCACCGATCGAGTAGATCTCGGTCAGCCGGGCGGCGGCGAACTCCTCCACCGCGGCGTAGGCGTCGTCCTCGTAGTCCTTGAAGACGGGGACGTCCACCGGGGCCTTGGCCGCGCGGGCGGCCAGGTCGGCCTGGGCCTCGCACAGGGCCTTGATGAACGGCTTGGCGGCCTCGAGGCCCTCGGCCACGATCTCCTCGGTGGGGGCGGTGGCGCCCTGGTCCTTGACCAGGCTCCAGACGCCGGGGGTGGCCTCTGCCTCGACCATCATCACGGCGATGTCGTCACCGGCCACGCGGCCGGCCACGGCCATGTTGAACACGGCGTTCTCCAGCTGCGAGTGCTTCGGGAAGGCGACCCACTGGCGGTTGCCGGCGCCGTCGTCGATCAGGGCGACGCGCACGCCGCCGATCGGGCCGGAGAACGGCAGGCCCGAGAGCTGGGTGGACATGGACGCGGCGTTGATGGCCACGGTGTCGTAGATCTCGTCCGGGGCGATCGAGGTGACGGTCACGACGACCTGCACCTCGTTGCGGATGCCCTTGGTGAAGGCCGGGCGCAGCGGACGGTCGATCAGGCGGCAGGTGAGGATGGCGTCCGTGGTCGGACGGCCCTCACGCCGGAAGAACGAGCCGGGGATGCGGCCGGCGGCGTACATCCGCTCCTCCACGTCCACGGTGAGCGGGAAGAAGTCGAAGCCCTCGCGCGGGGACTTGCCGACGGTGGTGGCGGACAGCATCGACGTCTCCTCGTCGATGTAGACCATGGCCGCACCGGCGGCCTGCTGGGCCAGGCGGCCCGTCTCGAAGCGCACGACGCGCTGGCCGTAGGAGCCGTTGTCGATGACGGCTTCGGCGAACTGGATCTCGGGACCCTCCATGGGTGGGTGTCCTTTCGTAGCGGCCCGCCGCGTCACCACCCGGTCTTCGATCGAAGCCCCCGGACGCTTGGGTTCCGGAGGCCACTGTCGAGGACCGCGAACGGCGACTCGTGAGCGGGCATGGATAGAGATGGTGGGAGCCGTGCGCTCGGCGCGGTCCCCCGGATAAGACTAGAGGCGGCGACCCGCTGGGGGGAAACCCCCACGCGGACCGCCGCCCCTACGTCACGTCACTTACGCAGGCCCAGACGCTCGATCAGGGCGCGGTAGCGCGCGATGTCGGTCTTCTCGAGGTAGCCGAGCATGCGACGACGGCGACCGACCAGGGCCATCAGGCCGCGGCGGGTGTGGTGGTCGTGCTTGTGCGACTTCAGGTGCTCCGTCAGGTCCTTGATGCGCCGGGACAGCACGGCGATCTGGACCTCGGGGGAACCGGTGTCACCCTCGTGGGTGGCGTATTCCTTGATGATGGACGTCTTGACGGCGGGGTCGAGTGCCACGCGAACTCCTCATGAGTTGTGCCGCGATCAGAGAGGACGGTCCCGCCACCGCGGACTGCAGCGGGCGCCAGCCGTCCATCCTAGCAGAGGGGCCGGACCTCGCAACGCCACGCGCTCGTGACGTACGGCAGCTCCAGCAGCTCCCCGGGCGCGTGTCCCAGGTGCTCGAGGAGGTACCAGTCCAGGTTGGCGCGCATCCGGTCACGCACGGCGTCCGTGGCGCGCAGGTGGTAGGACCGGGTGGCCATCAGGTCGTGGAGCCCCTCCGGGGTGATCGGCTGGGTCCAGTGCCACCACCGGCCCTCGGGTGCCGTGAACCGCTCCCCCACGGCCGGAGGCTGCCGCGGCGGGTGCACGTCACCGGCGTGCATGATCCGGCTGAGCCGGTGGACCCAGGGCACCGAGGTGTCCAGCTGGTTGGAGACGATGCCCAGCACGCCGCGCCCGAGCAGCCGTGCGGCCTCCCCGGCCCCGGCCTCGGGATCGATCCAGTGCCAGGCCTGGGCGGCGGTCACCACGTCCGCGCAGCCGTCCGGCAGCCCGGTCCGCTCGCCCTCGGCCTGCACGGTGCGCACGCGGGGCAGTGCGGCCCGCAGGACCTCGAGCATCGCCGCGGAGGGATCGACGGCGCTCACCTCCAGTCCGTGGGCGTCCAGCAGGGCGGTGAACAGTCCCGTGCCGGCCCCGAGGTCCACGGCGGTCCGGGCGCCGGCGGGGACCAGGAAGTCCACCACGCCGGCCGGATAGGACGGCCGGATCGCGTCGTAGCGCCGGCCGGTGGCGAGGAACGCCTCGCCCTGGTGAAGCCGGGCGGCCTCCGTCAGCCGGGGGGCGGCCGTCGGGCGCGGGGGGACGGGACTCACGAGGGGACGGCCAGGACCTGACGGGTGCGGTCGACGTCGTCGGTCATCTGCTCGATCAGCTTCGGGATGCCCTCGAAGGCGACCATGCCGCGCAGCCGCTCGACGAACTCGACCGCGACCTGCTGGCCGTACAGGTCGAAGTCCTCCACGGCCTCGTCCGGCCGGTCGATCACGTGGGCCTCGACCACGCGGGAGACCCCGTCGAAGGTCGGGTTGGAACCCACGGAGATCGCCGCCGGCCAGCGGCGGCCGGATTCCTCGTGCAGCCAGCCCGCGTACACGCCGTCGGCCGGGATCATCCCCTGGACCTCGTCCGAGAGGTTGGCGGTGGGGAAGCCCAGTTCCCGGCCGCGGGCGAACCCGTGCACGACCTCGCCGTGGACGCGGTGGTTCCGGCCGAGCACCCCGGCGGCCTCGGAGACGTCCCCGGCGCGCAGCGCGTCCCGGATCCAGGTGGAGGAGCACCGGCGGTCCTCGCCGTAGTCGGCCACCGGCACCACGTCGAAGTGGTACTTCTGGCCCAGGGCGCACATCGTGTCGAAGTCGCCGGCGTTGCGGTACCCGAAGCGGACGTCGCGGCCGACCACCACGGTGCGGGCATGCAGGGCGTTGACGATGACGTTGCGCACGAACTCCTCGGGGCTCTGCTGGGCGAACTCGAGGGTGTAGTGGATGACGACCAGGCCGTCCAGGCCCACCTGGGACAGCAGGCGGGACTTCTCCTGCAGGTCCGTGATGGACTCCTGCGGCTCGTTGGGCCGGTGCACCACGCGCGGGTGCGGGTCGAAGGTGATCGCGATCGCGCACTGCCCGGCGGAGCGGGCCGTGGAGACCACGTGCTCGAGCACCTGCCGGTGTCCTCGGTGCACGCCGTCGAAGTTCCCGATGGTGACGACGGACGGCTCGAGTCCCGGGGGCACCTCGGCCAGCCCGTCCCAGTAGTGCACTACGGTCCTTCCGCCTCGTCGGTCCTTCAGGTCCACGGGATTCCGGGGACCCTGAACATTATCCACCCGCTCCGGTGCGGCCTGCGACCTCGTCACGGTGCGTGAGCAGCCAGGCCAGGCCGAGGAGGGGCAGGACGAGCGGGATGTAGCCGTAACCGGCGCCGAAACGGCTCCACACGGTGTCGTCCGCGAACAGCTCCGGGTCCAGCACGGTCCACAGGCCCACGCCGAGCACCCCGGCCAGTTCCACCAGGACGGCGACCAGGGAGACGTACCAGGCGGTGCGCCCCGTGCGGGCCAGGGACAGCGTGGCCACGATGTAGACGGCGGCGGCGAAGGCGGAGAGCAGGTAGGCCAGCGGGGCGGCGGAGAACTCCGTGGCGAGCTGGTACAGCGACCGGGCGAAGGAGGACAGGGCGAAGACGGCGTAGACCATCACCAGGATGCGGCCCAGCCCCTGGTTGCGCTTCGGCCGGGCGGGCGCACCCCCGGACTCGAGGACCTTCTCAGCCAAACCAGATCACCTGCATCCTGTACAACATCACGAAGACGGTGGGGCCGACGGCGGCCATCACCAGGTTGGACCAACGGGTCTTGTCCGTCACGGCCCACACGAAGGCCACCAGGGGCACCACCAGCGCGGTGAGGACGTACCCCCAGAACTCCCAGAGGGCTCCGCTGACCGCCTCACCCCCGGACATCCGGAACGCCGCCCCGGTGCCGTAGACGAGCAGGAATAGCTCGACGGCGGCGATCGAGAGGATCGAGGCGTCCGCCGGGAAGCGGCGCAGCACCGTCATGACGACGCAGATGAGCAGGGAGAGGGCACACACCACCGTCCCCGCCCAGAACCAGGCATCGAGGATCACGGGGCACCGTCCGACGCGGCCGGCGCGAACACGATCTCCGGCTTGGCCCTGCCGTCCCGGTCGCTGAGGAGCGCGACGACGGCTCCGTCCGGGGCCTGCCCCGCCACGGTGCCCTCACGACCGGTCGCGGTGATCCGCCGGCCGAAGGACAGCTCCACCGCCTCGTCCGGGGTCAGCCGGCGGACGGGGAACAATCCGGCGGCGGCCTCGGACAGGTCCGTCGCGGTGAACCGCTCCCCCAGCTGCTCGATGGTCACGGCGTCGGCCACCGAGAACGGCCCGACGGCGGTGCGGCGCAGCGCTGTCAGGTGCCCGCCGGTGTCCAGCGCCTCGCCGAGGTCCCGGGCCAGGGCCCGGATGTAGGAACCGGAGGAGCAGTCGACCTCCACGTCCAGGTCCACGATGCGCCCGCCGTCCAGGCGCCGGAACCCGGTCAGCTCGAAACGGCGGACGGTGACCGGCCGGGCCTCGAGGGTGACGTCCTCACCGGAGCGGACCCGGTCGTAGGCGCGCCGGCCGTCCACCTTGATGGCGGACACGGCCGAGGGCACCTGCTGGATCGCGCCGGTCAGCGGGAGCATCGCCGCACGCACCCGGTCCTCGGTGACGGCGTTGGCGAGCCTGGTCTGCACGACCTCGCCCTCGGCGTCGTCGGTGACCGTGCTCTGGCCGAGCCGCACGGTGGCCAGGTAGGTCTTGTCGGACCCGGTGATGGCGGTGAGCAGCCGGGTGGCCTTGTTGAAGCCGACCACGAGCAGGCCCGTGGCCATCGGGTCGAGGGTGCCGGCGTGGCCGACCTTCCGGGTGCCGGCCAGCCGGCGGACCTTCCCGACGACGTCGTGGGAGGTCCAGCCGGCCGGCTTGTCCACCAGCACCAGCCCGGAGGCGGAGGTGCCCGGAGCGCCCTCGGGCAGCTCCCGGCTCACCGGGGGCTGTCCTCGTCCCCGTCCGTGCGGTAGGGGTCGGCCTCTCCCGCGAAGGAGGCGTTCTGCCGCTGGCGGGCCAGCTCGGCGTCACGCTCCTTCGCCTGCTGGAGGACCTGTTCGAGGTGTGCCGCCGCCTCGGGGACGTCGTCGGCCACGAACTCCAGGGTCGGCACCAGCCGGATGGTCAGCTGGCGGCCGACCTCGTGCCGGATGGCGCCCCGGTGGGTCTCGAGGACCTCCCGGACACCCTCGGCGGCCGTGCCGTCACCGAGCACCGTGTAGTACACGGTGGCGTGCTGCAGGTCGTTGGTGACCCGCACCTCGGTGATCGTGATCGACTCCGTCCGGTCGTCCTTGACCCGCTTGCGCAGGGCCTCGGCGACCAGCACCTTGATGCGTTGGGCCAGTCGGCCCGCGCGTGCCGGATCGGCCATGGGACTTCAGTCCTTTCTTCCGTGTCGGACGCGCATCAGGCGCGCGGCTTCTCCTGCATCTCGAAGGTCTCGATGACGTCGCCTTCCTTGATGTCGTTGAAGCCGCCCAGGCCGATACCGCACTCGTAGCCCTCGCGGACCTCGGTGGCGTCGTCCTTGAACCGGCGCAGGGACTCGATCTTGAGGTTCCCGGCCACCACGGCGCCGTCCCGCACGAGGCGGGCCGCGGCGTTGCGGCGGATGAGGCCGGACCGGACCAGCGAACCGGCGATGCTGCCCCACTTGGAGGAGCGGAAGACCTCGCGGACCTCCGCGCTGCCCAGCTGGACCTCCTCGTACTCCGGCTTGAGCATGCCCTTGAGCGCTGCCTCGATGTCGTCGATCGCGTCGTAGATCACCGAGTAGAAGCGCATGTCCACGCCCTCCTTGTCGGCGAGGTCGGCGACGCGCTCGGCCGGGCGGACGTTGAAGCCGATGATGATGGCGTTGTCCACCGTGGCCAGGTTGACGTCGTTCTGGGTGATCGCACCCACACCGCGGTGGATGACGCGCAGCTGCACGTCGTCCCCGACCTCGATCTCCAGCAGGGAGTCCTCGAGCGCCTCGACGGCACCGGAGGCATCGCCCTTGATGATGAGGTTGAGGGTGTCGATCTTGCCCTCGGCCACGGCCTGGTCGAAGTTCTCCAGGGAGATCCGCTTGCGGCGCTTGGCCAACATGGCGTTGCGGTCCGCCGCCTCGCGCTTCTCGGCGATCTGGCGGGCGGTGCGGTCGTCCTCGGTGACCAGGAAGGTGTCACCGGCCCGGGGCACGGAGGACAGGCCCAGCACCTGGACCGGACGGGAGGGCAGCGCCTCCGTGACGGTCTCGCCGTTGTCGTCGAACATCGCCCGGACGCGGCCGTGGGCGTTGCCCACCACCATGTTGTCCCCGACGTGCAGGGTTCCGGACTGCACCAGGACGGTGACCACGGAACCGCGGCCCTTGTCCAGGTTGGCCTCGATGGCCACGCCACGAGCGCCCTTGTTCGGGTTCGCGGTCAGGTCCAGCGCCGCATCCGCGGTGAGCAGGACGGCGGAGAGCAGGTCCTCGATGTTGAGGTTGTTCTTCGCCGAGACGTCCACGAACATCGTGTCGCCGCCGTACTCCTCCGGCACCAGCCCGTACTCGGTGAGCTGGCCGCGGATCTTGTCCGGTGAGGCCTCCGGCTTGTCAATCTTGTTGACCGCCACCACGATCGGCACACCGGCCGCCTTGGCGTGGTTCAGGGCCTCGACGGTCTGCGGCATGACGCCGTCGTCCGCGGCGACCACGAGCACGGCGATGTCCGTGACCTTGGCACCACGGGCACGCATGGCGGTGAACGCCTCGTGGCCCGGGGTGTCGATGAAGGTCAGCTGGCGCGGCGTGCCGTCGTGCTCGAAGTCCACCTGGTAGGCGCCGATGTGCTGGGTGATGCCGCCGGCCTCGCCCTCGATCACCTTGGTGGAGCGGATGGCATCCAGCAGGCGCGTCTTGCCGTGGTCCACGTGGCCCATGACGGTGACGACGGCCGGACGGCGCTCGAGGTCCTCCTCGGTCTCGGCGGCCTCCTCGGCCTCGAGATCGATGTCGAAGGTCTCCAGCAGCTCCTTGTCCTCGTCCTCGGGGGACACGATCTCGATCGTGTAGCCGAGTTCGCCGGCGAGCACCGCGAAGGTGTCCTCGTCCAGGGACTGGTTGGCGTTGGCCATCTCACCGAGCTGGAACAGCACCTTCACCAGCGCCGCCGAATCGGCATTGATCTTCTCGGCCAGGTCGGCCAGCGAGGAACCACGGCGCAGGCGGATGGTCTCGCCACTGCCGCGGGGGACCTTGACGCCGCCGATCTCGCGAGTCTGCTGCTCCAGCTCCTGACGCTTCGCGCGCTTCGACTTGCGCTGCTTGCCCCGCGGACCGCCACCGCGGCCGAAGGCACCCTGGGTGCCGCCACGGGCCGTGCGGCCGCCGCGCGGACCGCCACCGGCGGGCCCGCCGCCGGTGCCGCCACCGGGACGGCCACGGCCGCCCGGACGGGCCGAGGCGGGAGCGGGCTTGTTGATGTGGCCGGGCATCATGTTCGGGCTCGGGCGTGGGCCGCCCGGACGCGGAGCCGCGGGAGTGCCGGCACCGGCGCCCGCACGGGGGGCACCCGCCGGACGGGGACCACCCGGACGCGTACCGCCGGAGCGCTCCTCCGGACGACCGGACCGCATGCCCTGCTTGGGTGCGAACGGGTTGTTGCCCGGACGCGGGCCACCGGGACGGGGACCGCCTGGACGCGGGGCGCCGGCACGGGCGCCGGAGTCCTTGGAGGTGAACGGGTTGTTCCCGGGACGGGCCCCACC